>Ga0315912_10002849_pt1 | contig 17850 bp, 13 predicted proteins | sample VfabasoilMG_FD_204469 | JGI IMG/M metagenome (GOLD analysis project Ga0315912, IMG submission 204469) | Garden soil microbial communities collected in Santa Monica, California, United States - V. faba soil | ecosystem: Environmental > Terrestrial > Soil > Garden | place: USA: California...
GCTGGCTCGACGCGGATGCCGCGCTGGGAGTGGCCCCCGCGCGTGGGGGGGGGGGGGGGGGTGGGTGGGGGGGCTGCCGCCGGGGGCGACCCCCACCACACCGTGCGCAAGTGGGCGGACCGCTTTCGGGCCGAGGGTCCGGCGGGGCTGGCGGATCGCAGTAGCGCTCCTCGGCACCAGCCGCTGCGGACCCCGCCTCGTCGTGAGCGGGAGGTCGTCGCACGACGCAGGAAACGCCTGACGACGTACGAGATCGCCGAGCAGCTCGGGATGCCGCGCTCGACGGTCTGCGCCGTGCTGAGGCGCCACGGCCTCTCGCAGCTCCCACCGGAGCGCCGGCCGGCTCCCGTGGTGCGCTACGAGCACGCTCAGCCCGGCGACATGCTGCACCTGGACACCAAGAAACTCGGCAAGATCCGCGGGATCGGCCACCGCGTCCACGGCGACCGGAGCCGCCGCGCCCGGGGCATCGGCTGGGAGTTTGCCCACGTCTGCATCGACGACCACAGTCGGGTCGCGTACGTCGAAGTCCTACCGGACGAACGAGGCGTCACCGCCGCTGGCTTCCTCGAGCGCGCCGTCGCCTGGTTTGCCGAACGCGGCGTCGTCACGAAGCGGGTGCTCACCGACAATGGGAGCTGCTACCTGTCGAATGAGTTTGCTCGGAGCTGCAGCAACCTCGGCCTGAAGCACCCGCGGACGAAGCCCTACACTCCACGCACCAACGGCAAAGCCGAGCGCCTCATCCAGACCCTGCTGCGTGAGTGGGCCTACACCAGGCCGTACAAGCACTCAGGCCAGAGGACGCGGGCGCTGGAGACCTACCTCCGCCGCTACAATCACAACCGTCCCCATGCGTCGCTGGGCTACCGGCCGCCGATCAGCAGGCTCGATCGGCGGGAATAACCTCCCTGGACACCACAGCTAGTCCGCATGGCTCAGCGCCAGCTCTGACGTCGTTCCGGCCGCGATGAGGGTCGAGCGCTCAGCGCTCGCGACGCACCCAGTCGCAGCCGTTGGCGAAGATCGCCGCACCCGGGCCCAGGTCGGGTGGCCCCGCGCCATCGCGCGTGCGCGCCGTCCAGTCGGGGTGATGGAAGCCGAAGAGGGCGCGTTCTGGGTGCGGCATGAGACCGAGCACGCGTCCGGTGGCGTCCGTCAGCGCGGCGATGGCATCGGTGCTGCCGTTGGGGTTCAGCGGGTACTGCTGCGTCGGGCGACCCTGCCCATCGGCGTAGCGGAAGACGATGCGATCCTCGTCGCGCAGGCGCCGGCGGATGGTGTCGTCGCGGCACACGAGGCGACCCTCGCCGTGCGCCAGCGGCAGCTCGGGCGCCGGCATGTCGCCCACGAAGACGCAGCGGCGCGAGGTGACCTCCAGCCTCACCCAGCGGTCCTCGTACTTGTGCGACTCGTTGTCGGTCAGGCTCACCTCGGGCGGCCCCAGGGCCTGGTCGAGCCCGGGCAGCAGGCCCAGGCGCACGAGCACCTGGAAGCCGTTGCAGATGCCCAGCACCAGGCCGCCCTCGCGCACGAAGCGCTGCAGCGGGTCGGCCAGGCGCGTGCCGAGTTCGCAGGCGAAGACCGCACCCGCGCCGACGTCGTCGCCGTAGGAGAAGCCGCCCGGGATGGCCAGCACGTGGTGCGCGAGCAGGCCCTCGGGTTCGGCCAGCAGCGTGTTGACGTGCGTCACGTGCGCGCGCGCGCCGAAGCGCTCGAAGGCGTGGGCCGTCTCGCGCTCGCAGTTGGTGCCCGCCGCACGCAGCACCAGGACCGATGGCGTCGTGCGGCTCATGGGCGGCCGTGCTCGTGGTCGAGGTCGAGCGTGCCGAGGTGGCAATGGCGCAGCTCGTCGAGCGGTTCGTCGAGCAGCAGCTGCTGCCCGTCGCGCACCACGAGCGCGGCACGCGCCACGCTCTGCCCGATGACGGCGTGCGGCACGTCGCCGAGAGCGGCGCGCAGCGCGGGCAGGTGACGCGGCTGCACCTCGAGCAGCAGGCGGCTGGGCGCCTCGCCGAACAGGCGGGTGACGAGGTCGGCTCCGTCGCGCACGGGCATGGCGGCGAGGTCGAGCTCCATCCCGACGCCGCCGGCGAACGCCATCTCGGCCGCCGCCACGGCCAGCCCGCCCTCGGAGAGGTCGTGGCAGGAGGCCACCAGGCCGCGACGCATCGCCGCATGGAGCATGGCGAGCAGGCGCGGCGCGGTGGCCAGGTCGACCGGCGGCACCTGGGCGCCGAGCACGCCCTGCAGGCGCGCGTAGTGGCTGCCGCCGAGACCCGGGCCGGTGAGTCCGAGCAGCACCATCACGTGCCCCGGCGCCTTGAGGTCCATGCTGCACACGGCCGCCAGCTCGGGCACGATGGCCAGCGCCGAGACGAGCAGCGTGGGGGGGATGGAGCGGCTCTCGTCGCCGACGCGGAAGTCGTTGTTGAGGCTGTCCTTGCCCGAGATGAACGGCGTACGGTAGGCGATGGCGCCGTCGTAGCAGGCGCGGCACGCCTGCACGAGGTCGCCCAGGTTGTCGGGCTTCTCGCAGTTGCCCCACGAGAAGTTGTCCAGGATCGAGGTCTGCTGCGGGTCGCCGCCCACGCAGACCACGTTGCGCAGCGCCTCGTCGATGGCCGAGAGCGCCATCTGGTACGGGTCGACGTCGCCGAGCCAGGGGTTGATGCCGCAGGCCACGGCGAAGGCGCGCCGGCTGCCGAGCACCGGCGCGACGACCGCGCCGTCGGACGGCCCGATGCGCAGCGGACCGACCAGCGGCTTGATCACGGAGCCGGCCTGCACCTCGTGGTCGTACTGGCGGATGATCCAGGCCTTGCTGGCGATGTTCGGCGCCGCGAGCAGGCGTCGCAGCATGCTGCCCGCGCCGCGCGTCGGCAGCGGCGGCGGATCGGTGGGGCTGCGCCGGCGGCGCGTCGCGCGGCGCGTCTGGCGCGGCAGGCCCTCGTGCAGGAAGTGCATCGGAAGGTCCATGACGCGGGTGCCGCGGTACTCGGCCGTCAGTCGCCCGTCGCCGCCGAAGCGCCCGATGACGGTGGCCGCCACGTCCTCGGAACCGAAGAGCGCCAGCAACTCGTCCAGGTGTGCCGGCGGGACCGCGAGCACCATGCGTTCCTGGGCCTCCGAGATCCAGATCTCGGCGTAGCCCAGGCCGTGGTACTTGAGCGGCACGTCGTCGAGCACGACGTGCGCTCCGCACTCGCTGCCCATCTCGCCCACCGCGGAGGAGAGGCCGCCCGCGCCGCAGTCGGTCACCGAGCGGTACAGCCCGCGGTCGCGCGCCGCGAGCAGGGCGTCCATCAGCCGCTTCTCCTCGATGGCGTTGCCGATCTGCACCGCGCCCGACGAGACGCTCTCGCTCTCGTCGTGCAGCTCGAGGCTCGAGAAGGTGGCGCCGTGGATGCCGTCGCGACCCGTGGCGCCGCCGCAGACGACGACCAGGTCGCCGGGCTCCACCGACTTGTGCAGGCGGTCGACCGGCAGCAATCCGATGCTGCCGCAGTAGACGAGCGGGTTGCCCACGTAGCGCTCGTCGAAGCAGACCGCGCCGTTCACCGTGGGGATGCCCATGCGGTTGCCGTAGTCGCGCACGCCTGCGACGACGCCCTTCATCACGCGCAGCGGCGGCAGGCAGCCCTTGGGGAGGCGCTCGCGCGGAAGGTCGTGCGGCCCGAAGCAGAACACGTCGGTGGAGGCCACGGGCTTGGCGCCGAGGCCCGTGCCGAGCGTGTCGCGCAGCACGCCTCCGAGGCCCGTGCCCGCGCCACCGTACGGCTCGAGCGCGGAGGGGTGGTTGTGGGTCTCGACCTTCATCGTCAGGTGGTGCTGCTCGTCGAAGGCCACGACGCCGGCGTTGTCCACGAAGACCGAGACGGCGAACTCGCGCTTCAGCTCGTGGGTGGCGCGGGCGATCGTGGACTTGAGCAGGTTGTCGATGCGCTCGCCCTCGTACTCGACGATGCCCGTGAGCGTCTTGTGCTTGCAGTGCTCCGACCAGGTCTGCGCGATGGTCTCGAGCTCGATGTCCGTGGGCTCGCGGCCCGCCGCCCGGAAGTGCGCCTGCACCGCGGCCATCTCGACCGCGTCGAGCGCGAGGCAGCCCGCCTTGCTCAGGCGCAGCAGCTCGTCGCGCGTGGCCTCGAGCAGCGGTACGCGGCGCAGCGTGAAGGCCGTCTCGTGGAGCTGCGGCGCGGGCGGCACGCCGGTCGCCGGGTCGAGGCGCAGCGACTCGATGACGTCGTTGGCGAGCACTTCGCGTCCGAAGCGCTCGAGCAGGCCGGCGTCGACCGTGGCCGGCACGACGATCGCTTGCCAGGTGCGCACGTCCTGGGCCGAGAGGCCGAGGGCCGCCGCCGCCCGCACCACGCTGCCCGCTGCCGGATCCATCACGCCGGCGTGGCGTACGACCTCCAGGCGCCTCGTATCGGGCTCGGCCGGCGAGTCGGTGGGCTCGAAGATGCGGTAGACGTCCAGCACCGGGTCGGCCAGCAGCCGGCTGGCGAGGCGTTCGGCGTCGGCCTTGCCGCCCGGCAGCCGCAGCGAGTAGCCGCGGCGCGTCGAGAGGCCGTCGGGCAGTGCCAGCCCCGCCTCGCGCGCGGCGCCGAGCAGGCGCTGCGCCAGGACGTCGTGCCGTTCCGGGCGGATCGCCACCTCGATGCAGACGGCGGCGGCAGTCGGGGATGCAGGCACGAGCGGCGAGCCGGAGCGGTCCTTGGCCGGGAGGCGGCCATGCTAGCGCAGGCGCGCGCCCCGGGAACAGCCGCTATCGGTGCGGACGCGCCGAGGGGTACGATCCGCCGCTCATGGCCCGCTCGGCGAAGAAGGACCCGCTCAAAAATGCCCTCGCGTTCGAGCGCCCGGTCGTCGAACTCGACCTCAAGCTCGAGACGCTCTCGGCCAAGCTCAAGGAGCAGGGCGAGCAGCCGGAGGCCGAGCTGCAGCAGGAGCTGGCGAGCACCACCGAGGCGCGCGACGCGGCCCTCAAGGAGATGGTGGCCAAGCAGACGCTGTGGCAGCGCATCCAGCTCAGCCGCCACCTCGACCGCCCCGTGTCGGCCGACTACCTCGATGCGCTCTGCACCGACGTGGTCGAACTGCACGGCGACCGCCTGTTCGGCGAGGACCGCGCCATCTTCACGGGCCTGGCGACCTGGGGCGGCCGGCGCCTGCTCGTCGTGGCCCACCGCAAGGGGCGCACGACCGAGGAGCGCATCGCGTGCAACTGGGGATGTGCCCACCCCGAGGGCTACCGCAAGGCGCTGCGCTGCATGCAGCTCGCCGTGCGGCTGGAGCTGCCGATCCTGACGCTGATCAACACGCCCGGCGCCTACCCCGGCATCGGCGCCGAGGAACGCGGGCAGGCCAGTGCCATCGCCTGGAACATCCTGGAGATGAGCCGGCTGCCGGTGCCCATCGTGAGCGTGGTCATCGGCGAGGGCGGCAGCGGCGGGGCGCTCGGCATCGGGGTCTGCGATCGCCTGCTCGTGCTCGAGAACGCCTACTACTCGGTGATCTCTCCCGAGGGTTGCGCCTCGATCCTGTGGAAGGACGGTTCGCGGGCCGAGGAGGCCGCCGACGCCCTCAAGCTCTCGACCACGACGCTGGCGGAGCTGGGCATCGCGGACGAGATCGTGCCCGAGCCGCCGGGTGGGGCCCATCGCGACAAGCCGCGCGCCGCCCAGGTGCTGGGTGAGGCCGTGGAGCGCCACTTCAACGAGTTGTGCCGCCTGCCGGTGGCGCGCCTGCTCGCGGCGCGGGCCGCCAAGTACCGCGCCCTGGGGCGCTTCGGCTCGGAGCGCGCGGGGGCGCGGCACGGCGCCGGCGATCCGCCCTCCGGCGAGTTCGAGGTGGATCTGGCCGGCAAGGAAGACAGCGGCGTCTGACGGGCAGCCCCGGGGAGCCGCTGCCTGGCCGAGGTCGTGAGCCACGGCTTCGGGGGGAGGCCTGTCCCGGGGGAGAAGCCTCCCCGAGCCCCGAGCCTCACGAACCGCGCCGGTGGGCCCTCTCGGGCGTCGCGCGGCCCTCAGCAGCCCCGGGTCGGCACCCTCCAGCAGGCCGGCCGTCGGCGGGCCCGAGCCGCTTCCAGGGCTAGGATGCAAGGCGTGCGACGGGCCGGCCTGGACGCCCGGCGCGCATCCATCACCCCGCGCGGGGGCTGCGTACGTGGCCCCATTCATCCGATCCATGGACGGCATGAGCACCCCGACCCGCGACGACCACGACATCATCCGTGCCTGCCTGGAGGGGTCCCAGGAGGCCTTCGCCGTCCTGGTCAAGCGGCACGAGGAGCGCGCCTTCTGGGCCGCCTACCGGGTGCTGGGGGACAGCGAGAGTGCGCGCGACGTGGCCCAGGAGGCCTTCGTGCGCGTCTGGCGCGCCCTCGATCGCTTCGACTTCACGATGGCCTTCACGACCTGGCTGTATCGCATCACGGTCAACCTGGCCATCGACCACCTGCGTCGCAACCGGCGTCACCGCGGCGTGGACATCGACCTGTTCCGGGAGGCCCTTGCGGACGAGAGCAGCGGTCAGTCGCCCGACCACGAGCAGGGCTCGCGCGAAGTCGCCCGGCGCGTGCGCAGCGTGCTGCTCACGCTGGACGAGAAGTACCGCACCGTGCTCGCCCTGCGCGACCTCGAGGGACTTTCCTCCAAGCAGATCTCCGACATCACCGGTATCACCCATGCCACCGTGCGTTGGCGTCTGCACGTGGCACGCAAGCAGTTCCGCGACGCCTGGACGCAGCTGCAGGCCCTGCACCCCAGCGGGGACGAGGCTGCGGACGGCGAGACGGATGCACCCGGGGCGGCTCTCCGCGCCCGCGCCCTAGAACCCAGCTCGACGGATTGAACACCTGTGAAGCTCCGCAGCTACTCCTGTCGTCATGTCCGCAACATGCTCCCGCTGCACGTGGGGGGCGATCTCGATGAACTCCACGTCAGCGCCGTCGATGCGCACCTCAAGCACTGCCTGTCGTGCTTCCGGGAGTTCCGTGAGCTGGCCGCCATGCGGGCGCGGCTCGGCGTCCTGGCCGAGGAGCGCCTGCCGCTGGGAGCGCTCGACGGTTTCGCCGAGGAGGTCATGGCGCGCATCGCGGTGGGTGAGCCGGGCCCTGCGGCCGAACCGCCGCGGCCGGCGCGCCAGCAGTGGTTCGCACCCCAGCGGCTCGCCGCGGCAGCCGCCCTCCTCATCGCGGCGCTGGCCGGCTGGCGGTTCACCGCCGGGGGCGAGGCGGGCGGCGCCGGCCTGGTGCAGGGAACCGGGACCGCCATCGGCCTCAACGTGACGCAGGAACCCCAGCGTCGGATGGGCGAGGTCCCGCTGGCGCCCCGTCAGGCGCTGCGCGAGGGGCCGTCCGTGCCGGCCGAGTTGACCCGGACGGTGGACGACATCCCGCAGGCGACGGTTGAAAGGCCCTCCGGCCTGTTCGGCGCGCCTCCCGTGGGCCAGCCCATCCTGAGCCAGGAGCAGATGCAGCTGCTGCACGTGCTGCCGATGCCGCTGCAGCTCATCGAGGCCCAGGGGCTGCGCCTGGACGAGACCGACCGTCCCCCGCGTGAGCGCGAGCGCTGAGCACGCGCTGACCGAGCGCTGAGCAGGCGATGAGCAGGCGATGAGCGAGCGCTGAACGGGCGAGCCCCTCCGGCAGCCGGCACCCTCAGTCTTGGGACGGCGGCTGGGCGTCCGCCCGCGCCGGGGGCGGCTCCGGGTTGCCTCCGGCTCCGGGACGTCGCGCGGCACCTGCGGCGCGCCGCCTGAGCTGGCCGCAGGCCACGCCGACGTCCTGGCCGCGCGCCCGGCGGATGGTGGCCTGGATGCCGCGCTGGCGCAGCGTGGCGGCCATGCGTTCGACCCGCTCGGGGCGCGGCGCCTGCAAGGGCATGCCGTCCACCGGATTCCACGGGATGAGGTTCACGATGATCGGCAGGCCGCCGAGCAGCTCGGCGAAGCCGACGGCGGTCTCCGGCGTGTCGTTCACGCCTCCCAGCACCACGACCTCGGCCGTGAGGCGCCGGCCCGTGGCCTCGAAGCGGCTGCGCGCCACGGCCAGGGTCTCGCGCAGCGCCGAGGGACCGAGGCCGGGCATGAGCGCCTCGCGCGCCGCGTCGTCCGAGGCGTGCAGCGAGAGCGCGATGTGGAACGGGATCGGCTCCTCGGCGAGCCGGGCCAGCGCCTCGGGGTGGCCCACCGTCGAGACGGTGATGCGGCGCGCGCCGATCCCGAGGCCGTCGGGGTGGTTCATGACTCGGATCGCAGCGAGCACCGACTTGAGGTTGTGCGTCGGCTCTCCCGAACCCATGAACACGTAGTTGGTGAGCGGCAGCTCGGGCCGTTGTTCACGGGCCACCAGCACCTGCTCGATGATCTCGCCCGGCGAGAGGTTGCGTTCGACGCCGGCCAGCCCGCTGGCGCAGAACATGCAGCGCACGGCGCAGCCGACCTGCGAGGAGAGGCACAAGGTGTGGCGGTCGGCCTCGGGGATGCTCACCGACTCGAGCAGGCGGCCGTCGTCGAGGCGAGTGAGCAGGCCGAGCGTCCCGTCGCGGCTCTCGTGCAGGGCCTCCAGCCGACCCCGTCGCACGCGGTGGCTGGCGGCGAGCTGCTCGCGCAGGGCGCGCGGCAGGTCGGTCATGGACTCGAAGTCGCGCACGCCGCGCTGCAGGACCCAGCGACGCACCTGGCCGGGCGTGTGGCGGCGCGCGCCGGGCAGCGCCGCCAGGGCGGCGTAGTCCTCCACCGGCAGGTCGGTCAGCGCCGGCAGGCGGGCGGCATCGGGTTCGGGACCGCCCACGCCGCCTCAGGCGGACTCGCGCCGGATCTCCGGGTCGCGAGCCCGCACCGTGATGGGTTCCTTGCCGTGCACGAAGGCGAGCGTGACCGTGTAGTGCAGGTCGCGGCCGCGGTCGGGCAGGTGGAAGGCCACGTCGAGCATGATCGACTCGATGATCGAGCGCGCCGCGCGCACGCCGGTCTTGAGCTTCAGCGCTTCGCTGGCGATGGCGTGCAGGGCCTCGGGCGTGAACTCCAGGTCGCAGTCGTCGAGCGCGAACAAGGATTGGTACTGCCGGATGAGGGCGTTGCGCGGCTCGGTGAGGGAGCGCACCAGGGACTCGATGTCGAGCGAGGCGAGCGGCGCGATGATCGGCATGCGCCCGACGAACTCGGGGATGAGCCCGTACTCGACCAGGTCCTCCGAGCCCACGCGTGCGATGAGGGCATTCGCGTCGGCCTGCTCGTCGGGGCTGCGCGGCGTGTCGCGGAAGCCGATCGTGCTGCCGCCCACGCGCTTGGCGACGATGTCCTCGATGCCGGAGAAGGTGCCCCCGCAGATGAAGAGGATGTCGCGCGTGTCCACCTGGATGTACTGCTGCTCCGGGTGCTTGCGGCCACCCTGCGGCGGCACGTTGGCGACGGTGCCCTCGAGCAGCTTGAGCAGCGCCTGCTGCACGCCCTCGCCCGACACGTCGCGCGTGATCGAGACGTTGCTCGTGGTGCGCGCGATCTTGTCGATCTCGTCGATGAACACGATGCCTTGCTGCGCGCGCGGCACGTTGTAGTCGGCCGCCTGCACCACCTTGAGGATGATGTTCTCGACGTCCTCGCCGACGTAGCCGGCCTCGGTGAGGGTCGTGGCGTCGGCGATGGCGAAGGGCACGTCGAGGATGCGCGCCAGGGTGCGCGCCAGCAGCGTCTTGCCGGAGCCGGTGGGGCCGACCAGCAGGATGTTGCTCTTCTCGATCTCGACGCCGTGCCGCGCCTGGTGCTCCATGCGCCGCGACAGCATGCGCCGGTAGTGCGTGTAGACCGCCACCGAGAGCACCTTCTTGGCGTGGTCCTGGGCGATCACGTACTCGTCGAGCTGCGCCAGGATGCGGGCCGGCGTCGGCAGCCTCTCGAGGGTCAGGTCGAGGCCGCCGCCCTTGTCGGCGCGCGCGCCGGAGCCCGGCTTCTCGCCAGCCGGCGTGGGGCCGTGCTCCACGAGGATCGTGTTGCACAGCTCGATGCACTCGTTGCAGATGTAGATGCGCGGCGGGCCGGCGATGAGGTTGCGCACCTGCCGCCTGCTCTTGGAGCAGAAGGTGCAGCGTTCCTCGTCCGTCCGGCCCTCGCCGTGCTTCATGGCATCAGGCCTTGCGCGACGCGAGCGGGTTGATGATCTCGTCCACGAGGCCGTACTCGACGGCCTGCTCGGCGGACAGGTAGGTGTCGCGGTCGGTGTCCTTCTCGATGCGCTTCAGCGGCTGGCCGGTGTGCAGCGCGATGATCTCGTTGAGGTCCTTCTTCAGCTTGAGGATCTCGTCGGCCTGGATGCGGATGTCGGCGGCCGTGCCGCCTGCGCCGCCCCACGGCTGGTGGATCATCACGCGCGAGTGGGGGAGGATGTGCCGCTTCCCCTTGCGTCCCGCCATGAGCAGGATCGCGCCCATGCTCGCGGCCTGTCCGACGCAGAAGGTGGACACGTCGCAGGCCACGTGCTGCATGGCGTCGTAGATCGCCAGGCCGGCCGTGACGCTGCCGCCGGGCGAGTTGACGTACATGTTCACGTCCTGGCTGCGGTTCTCCTTCTCGAGGAACAGCAGCTGCGCCACGACGGCGTTGGCGACGTTGTCGTCGATCGCCACGCCGATGAAGATGATGCGGTCCTCGAGCAGCCGGCTGTAGATGTCGTAGGCCCGTTCGCCGCGGCCCGTCTTCTCGATCACGTACGGGATCGGGTAGAAGCCTCGCGGCTCGGCCAGGTGCCTGCTGTGGTCGCTCGTCGGCATGTGTCGTCCCTCCCGGGTGGGCGTCAGCCCGATGCGCTGGACCCCAGCGTACCCTGCGCGGGTGCGGCCGGGGGCTGGGTGATGGTGACTTCGGCCCGCTGCCGCAACCAGTCGCGGGCCTTCTGGTGGATGAGCTGTTCGTGCACGTCGGCCAGCCAGCCTTCGCGTCGCGAGGCCTCGAGCGCCTGCTCGGAATCCTGCCCCTGCTGGGCGGCCATCACGCGCACCTGCTGCTCGGCCGCCTCGCGTCCGGGGTCGAGGTCGTGCTCCTCGGCGATGCGCGTCAGCAGGAAGGCCACGCGCAGGCCGAAGGTGGTCGACCGCGCGATCTCCTCGCGCTGCGCCTCGGCCTGGTGGTGGCCGGCATCGGCGTCGAGGCCGCGCTCCTTCATCAGGCGATGGGCGATCTCGTGCACCTTGTGGTCGATGGCCTTCGCGAGCAGCCGTTCCGGCAGCTCGAAGGGGTGCAACTCGACGAGCTGGCGCTGCACGAGCACGTCCGTCTGCTGGTCGCGCGCCCGGGCGCGCTGAGCCTCGAGTTCCTGGCGCACCCGCTCCCGGAGCTCGGCCTCGTCGGCCACGCCGTAACGGGCCAGCGACTCGGCGTCGAACGGCGGCACCTTCATGATGCGATGCCGCTCGATCGTGTAGCGCAGCGTGGCCGGCTTGCCGGCGTGCACCTGCGGTGCGAAGTGGGGCGGCAGGGTCGTCTGCAGCTCGACGCGGTCGCCCACCCGGCGGCCGACGAGCGCGGCTGCCGAGCCCTCGACCGGGATGCTGTCGATCACGCTGTGGCGCAGGAAGGCCGGGCGCTTGTCGCGCGGCTCGAGTTCGGCGCCGTCCACGACGTAGACCACCGTGCCCTCGAGGATGTCGTCGCCCGCCACGACGGCGCCTTCGGCGGCCTCCTCGAGCGTCGCGCGCTGCTCCCGCAGGCGCTGGATCTCGCCATCGAGCATGGCGTCCGTCACATCGGCCAGCGTCACCGTGACGGGCAGGGTGTCGGGGACGTTCAGCGTGAAGTCCGGCACGACCTCGATGGCGACCTCGAAGGTGAAGGGGGCATCCCCCTCGTCAGACAGCTTCTCGAGGTTCATCTGCGGGTCGCCGACCGGCCGCAGGGAGTGCTCCTTCACGGCGGCGGAGAACTCCTCGCCCATGACGCGGCGCCGGATCTCCTCGCGCAGGCGCGGCCCGTGCGTCTTGCGCACCACGGCGGCCGGCACCTTGCCGGGCCGGAAGCCCTTGATCTGGACCGAACGGCTGAGTTCCTGCAGGCCGGCTTCGAAATCCGCGCGCAGGCGTTCGCGCTCGACCTGGAAGGTGAGGGTACGTCGACAGGGTCCGTCGACCGTGACGGTGCACGACATCGCGAAGTTCCGATTGCGGGCCAGAGGGCGAGCGACGCATCGTCCACCGCTCGCAGCATCGGATCAAGGGCGGCACCCGTGTCGGCGGCGTTGACTGGGACCAGCCCCACCCTAGAATCGCCGCGGTGCAGGTGCCCGAGGATCGACGCGTCAAGTTGGAGCGCCTGCGCGCCGCCGGCGTGGACCCCTATCCGGCGGGCACCTCCCTGCCGGGCCGCACGGGCATCGCCGCCCTGCTCGCGCACGCCGACCCCGACGCCCCCGAGGGTCAGCGCACCCTGGCGACCGTCGCCGGGCGGGTCATGTCGCTGCGCGACCACGGCAACAGCCTGTTCGCCGACCTGCGCGACGACGGCGGCCGCATGCAGGTGTTCCTGCGCAAGGGCGCGCTCGGCTCCGACCGCTTCGAGTTGCTCAAGCACAACCTCGATCTCGGCGACGTGCTGGCCTGCCGCGGCGAGGTGGGGCGCACGCGCATGGGGGAGACCACGCTCTTCGCGGACGCCGTCGAGCTGCTCAGCAAGAGCATGGTGGCGCCGCCCAGCGAGTGGTACGGCCTGGCGGACATCGAGACACGCCTGCGCCGGCGCTATGCCGACCTGCTGGCGAACCCCGAGAGCGTCGAGCGCTTCCGCCGTCGTTCGGCGATCGTGCGCGACCTGAGGCACTTCCTGGAGCAGCGCGGCTTCATGGAGGTGGAGACGCCGCTGCTGCACGCCATCGCCGGTGGCGCGGCGGCCCGGCCCTTCGTCACGCACCACAACACGCTCGACATGCAGCTGCACCTGCGCATCGCGCCGGAGCTGCACCTGAAGCGGCTGCTCGTGGGCGGCTACGAGAAGGTCTTCGAGATCGGCCGGAACTTCCGCAACGAGGGCATCTCGCCGCGCCACAACCCCGAGTTCACCATGATGGAGGCGTACTGGGCCTACGCACGCATGGGCGACTGGCTGCTGGCCACCGAGGAGCTGCTGGCCGGCCTGGCTGCCGCCCACGGCCGGCACGAACGGGCGGGCGAGGTGCTCGGCGAGTCGCAGATCGTGCGCGGCGAGCGCGTGCTCGACTTCCGCCGGCCGTTCGCGAGGCGCAGCTATGCCGAGCTGGTCGCCGAGCATGCGGGCGCCGACGTGCTCGACGAGGCGTCGGTGATCGCGGCCGCCCGGCGCCAACGGATCGAGACGGCCGGGCGTAGTCACGCCCAGCTCGTGGACGAGCTGTTCGGCCAGCTCGTCGAGCCCCACCTCGTCCACCCGACCTTCGTGACCGACTTCCCCATCGCCCTCAGCCCGCTCGCCAAGGTCCGGCCCGACGATGCCCGCGTGGCCGAGCGCTTCGAGCTGTTCGTGGACGGCATGGAGCTGGCCAACGCCTTCTCCGAGCTCAACGACCCGGAGGAGCAGCTGAAGCGCTTCGAGGAGCAGGTGCGGCAGCGGGACCCCGAGCTGCCGAGCGAGGTCGATCACGACTACATCGATGCGCTGCAGCACGGCATGCCGCCGGCGGCGGGCATCGGCATCGGCATCGATCGGCTCGTCATGCTGCTCACCGGCTGCGACTCGATCCGCGACGTGATCCTCTTCCCGCTGCTGCGCAGCCGGGGCGCGTCGCATGCCGACGGTCCGGGGGCTGCACACGGCCAGGCCGGCGCGGCCCCGGGCGCCGGCGCCTGAAGGCCAACCATGTACCGCTTCTACCTCGCCGGCCGGTACACCTTCGCCCGGCCGGTGAGCTACCTGGCGATGGTCGCCATCGGCCTGGCCGTCATGGCGCTCATCGTCGTCGTGAGCATCATGAACGGCTTCCTGGCGGAGACGCGCTCGTTCCTGCGCGGCACCACGGCGGACATCGTCGTGTTCCCGATCCAGGTGCGCTCGCCGTATTCGCGCGAGTCGCTCGAGCGGGTCGTGCGCGAGCACCCCGACGTGCGCGGCGCCTGCGCCCGGCTCGTGCGACCTGCCGTGTGGAAGTGGCACGAGCGCGGCTCGATCGTGCTCGGCAACTCGCGCGACGCGACGCACATGCAGGTCATCGTGCTGGGTGTGGACGCCACGGCCGAGCTGGAGGCCACGAAGTTCGCGAGCTACCTGGCCGACGTGCGCGACCCGCAGTACGCGGTCCTCGACCAGCACGACCCCTTCGCCCTGCCGCTCTCGGAGATCCGCAACGCCACGCTGCGCTATGCCGACCTGCCGACGGCGCTCATGAGCGAGGTCATGATGTCGTCGCTCGGGCTCGAGCGCGGCGACGCCATCGAGCTCGTCACCGTGCCCGACCAGGCGCTGGAGCTCGACGGGAAGGCGGTCAACCCCGCGAGCCAGACCTTCGTGCTCGCCGGCGGCTTCAACACGGGGCACTACAACCACGACCAGGCCACCGTCTTCATCGACCGCGACGAGTTCAGGCGCTGGTGCGGCACGCAGCACGAGGCCTCGGAGATCTACGTCGCGGTGCGCGAGGGGGCCGACCTGAACCGGGTGCGCGACGAGCTGCGCGCCTCCCTCGACGACGCCAAGCTCCCGTCGGACGTCGAGACCTGGGAGGACCGTCACCACATCTGGCTGGGCGCCGTGGAGAACGAGCGGAACATCCTGTTCGTGATCTTCCTCTTCTTCCTGCTGCTGGTGTGCACGATCACCTTCTCGGTGCTGACCATGATGGTGCAGCAGAAGGTGCGCGACATCGGCATCCTGTCGGCGATGGGGGCCACGGCCACCGGCACGGGAACGCTCTTCGCCACCTGCGGCATCTACATCGCCACCGTGGGCGGCCTGTTCGGCCTGATCACGGGCACGCTGCTCGCGTTGCGCATCAACGACGTGAAGGATGCGATCGAGAGCGCCTTCGGCATCGAGGTCTTCCAGAAGGAGGTCTACGCCTTCACGGAGATCCCCGTCTCGATCGACCACCTGCTCGACGTGGGCATCGCCGCCACCACGGTGGTGGGCGCGGTGCTCATCTGCCTCATCCCGGCCTTCCGCGCCGCGCGCCTCGATGCCGTGGAGGCCCTGCGTCATGAGTGAGCTGGCGGCGCAGCCTGCGGTGGCGGGTCAGGCCCGGGCCGGCGAGGTCGTGCTCGCCGCGCGCGGTCTCGTGCGCGGCTACCGCATGGGACGCGAGCAGCTCGCCGTGCTCAGCGGGACCGACCTCGAGCTGCGGCGCGGGGAATCGGTGGCCATCATGGGCCGGTCGGGCGCCGGCAAGAGCACGCTGTTGCACGCACTCGGCCTGCTGGACCGACCCGAGCGCGGCAGCCTGGCCATCCTCGGCACCGAGACGACGAAGCTGCGGCGCGGCGCGCGGGCAGCGCTGCGCAACCGGCAGATCGGCTTCGTCTTCCAGTTCTACCACCTCATCCCCGAGCTCTCGGCGCTGGACAACACGCTGCTGCCGTGGCGCATCACGCTCTCGCCGCTGCAATGGTTCGGCCAGCGACGGCAGCTCCTGGTGCGCGGTCGCGAACTGCTGGCCGAGCTGGGCCTCGGGGATCGCCAGCGCCATCGCCCGTCGCAGCTCTCGGGCGGCGAGCGCCAGCGCGTGGCCCTGGCCCGCGCCCTCATCACCAGTCCGAGCCTGCTGCTGTGCGACGAGCCGACCGGCAACCTGGACGAGCGCACGTCGGAGGTCATCGCCGACCTGCTGTTCCAGGTGGGCGCGCGCCGCCAGCACACGCTCGTCATGGTGACGCACGACCGCGAACTCGCGGCGCGGGCCAGCCGCTGCCTGCTGCTCTCCGAGGGGCGCCTGCACGCGATGGATGCCTCGCAACACCCTTGAAGAGGCGGCGCTCCCCCCGCGGATGCGAGGTCGCCGCGCAGGTCCGGGTCGGGCCCGCTTTCGGCGTCCGTCGCCGATGCGGCCCCAGCTCCGATGGCGGCCGACCGGGCGTCGCCGGGATCCTCCTGCCGGACGGGGGCTCCCGGGGAGCGAGGGCTGGAAAACCCGCTGCCTCATTTAGAGTGGGACGCATGCTGCCTCGTCCACGCTGCACGGTTCTCAGCCCAGGGGTCCTGGTCCTGGCCCTGGTCGGTTTCGGCGCACTGCTCCCGGGCTGCGAGTCGATGCCGGCGCACCACCCGCGCATCGTGCCGGCCCACTACGACGGCAGCTTCACCACCTGGTGGAACGACAAGGTGATCAAGGAGGTCGGCACCTACGAGGCCGGCCTGCGGCACGGCGACATCGAGGTCTACCACCCCACCGGCACGCTCCAGATGCAGGGCCACTTCGTGCACGGCCTGCCGGAGGGCGAGCTGCGCACCTTCCATCCGAACGGCTCGCTGGCCGGGCTCGAGACCTACCGGGGCGGGCGGCTGGACGGCGTGCGCGAGCGCTACAGCCCGACGACGGGAGTGGTCGTCGAGCGCACCGAATTCGTGGAGGGGACCAAGCACGGCCTGGACGAGCAGTGGCTCGAGAACGGCGTGCGGGTGCTGGAGGGCCACTGGTCGCACGACCTGCCCACGGGTCCTTGGCGCCACTGGGACGGCGTCAGCCGGCTGGCCCGCGAGGAGCACTACTGGATCGCCGGGGGCGTCCCGAGCGGCTACCTCGAGACGGTCTACGCGACCGACGGGAAGGTCAGCGTGCAGACGCTCATGACGCAGCACGACTCGCTGTGGAAGGGCTGGCAGACGACCTGGCACGACAACGGGCGGCAGGCCGGCTTCGTCGAGTACGAGGGCGACCAGCGCCAGGGGCGCGACCTGAGCTGGGACCGGTCCGGGGCGCTCGTGGCCGAGGGCCTGCGCGTGCACGACAAGCGCTCGGGCCCCTGGACCTTCTTCGGCGGCCGCGGCGAGGTGGCCCGCACCGTGGTGTACGAGGACGGCAACGAGCTGCCGGCACCAGGGGCCACCGCCGAAGCACCCCCCAGCGACGGACTCTAGACGCTCATGACTGCTGCCCGCGACGTGCTGGACGTGGACGTGCTCTTCGTGGGAGCGGGGCCGGCCGGCCTCGCCGGGGCGCTGCACGCCCGGCGCACCTTCGAGGCGCAGGCTGCCCTCATGCGCGAGCGCGGGCAGACGCCGCCCGACGAGCCCATGATCGCCGTGATCGAGAAGGCCGACACGATCGGCGCGCACACCATCAGCGGCGCCGTGGTCGACCCGCGCGGCCTGGACGAACTGCTGCCCGACTGGCGCGAGCAGGGCGCGCCGCTGGTGCCCGTCACGAGCGACGAGCTGCGCTTCCTGACGCGCCGCTCGTCCTTCGGGCTGCCGCACCCGCCCTGGATGCGCAACCACGGCTACTCCACCGGCTCGCTGAATCGACTCGTGCGCTGGCTGGGCGAGAAGGTCGAGGCGGCGGGCGTGAACGTCTTCCCGGGTTTCCCGGCGGCCGACCTCCTCATCGAGGACGACGTGGTGCGCGGCGTCGTGACCAACGACAAGGGCATCTCGGCCAAGGGTGAGCGCCGCGCCAATTTCGAGGCCGGGGTGGAGATCCGCGCGGCGGTCACGGTGCTGTGCGATGGCTCACGCGGGCACCTCACCAAGCGCTTGGTGGAGCGCTTCGGCATCGCCGGCCGCAATCCGCAGGTGTACGAGACGGGCGTGAAGGAGACCTGGGAGGTGCCCGGTGCCGCGGCCTCCGCCGGGCGCGTGGTGCACACCATGGGCTGGCCGCTCGACCGCTCGCTCTTCGGCGGTTCGTTCATCTACTGGATCGGCGGCGACCTCATCACCCTCGGCCTGGTCGTGGGCCTC
>Ga0315912_10002850_pt1 | contig 17849 bp, 15 predicted proteins | sample VfabasoilMG_FD_204469 | JGI IMG/M metagenome (GOLD analysis project Ga0315912, IMG submission 204469) | Garden soil microbial communities collected in Santa Monica, California, United States - V. faba soil | ecosystem: Environmental > Terrestrial > Soil > Garden | place: USA: California...
TGATGCCTGAGGTCCGATCGAACAAATGGGGACAGCCGCGTGGTGCCACTGAGCTGTAGTTGGCTCGCTGCGATGCATTCTCAAGGGCCATCGAATGCCGAACCTGCTCGCACCCACGCGACCCCGTGCCTGCCCGACGCCGCGGCGTCGCCGCGCCTGGCAGGGGCTCCTGCTCGCCGGCTTGCTGGCGGCGCAGGGCACGGTGCTGGCAGCTGCGGCCGAGCTGGCGCGCGGCCGGCAGCTGATCACCGACGGCCGTTATCAGGATGCCTACGAGCTGCTGCTGCCTTTCGAGGCGGACAACAAGTCCGACACCAGCTTCAACCTGCTGCTGGGCGAAGCGGCGCTGCGCACGCAGCGGGCCGAACAGGCCAAGGCGCTGTTCGAGCGCAGCCTGGCGCTGCAGCCGGATTCGATCGAGGCGCACCTGGGCCTGGGCCGCGCCTACCTGGCACTCGGCGACTACGCGAGCGCGAAGATCGAGTTCGAGACCGTCATGCGCTTCGACGACCTGCCGGCCGACCTGCAGCTGCAGGCCGAGATCTACGCCGCCGCGGCGCAGGGTTATGCGCAGGGGCAGCGCCTGCTGTCCAGTGGCTACGCGATCGTCGGCTACGGCAACTACCGCACCGGTGCCCGCGGCGGCGGGCCGCAGAACGATGGCTTCTTCGCGGCGCGTGTCGGCGGCAACCTGAACTACGAGCTGGACAACAACTACGCACTCGATGGCAGCCTCGACTACCGTTTCCGCGACTACGACAACTCCGAGCGCCGCAACGACTCCGACCTGCGCTGGAATGCTGCCGTCAGCCGCAACATCGGCGACGCGAACTGGGTCGCCGGGCTGCGCGGCCGCGTCAGCTACCGCGGCGACAGCGACTACCGCAATGACTTCGGTCTGTACGGCAACTACCGCGTGCGTCTCGATCCGGACAACCAGGTCGGTGCCGGTCTGGAAATGCGGCAGCGCCGCTATCCCACCGGCCCGCTGCGCGAGCGCACGCGCAACATCGTCGAGCTGTCGGGCAGCTGGACCCATTCGTTGTTCGACGGCAAGGCCAGCTTCACGCTCGCCGGACAGGCCGGTCGCGAGTTCAACACGGAGCGCAGCGACGGCGATGCCAATTTCTTCGGCCTGTCGCCGTCGATCGGCTTCAGCATCACCAAGAACCTCGGCGGCTTCGCCTTCCTCTGGTGGCAGAACGATCGCTACAACATCGAGCGCCTGGGCGCGCCCGGCGACAACCTGGTGGGCATCGGCACGCGCAACGACAACCTCTACGAAGTCGGCGGCGGATTGACCTGGCAGTTCCTGCCGACCTGGTCGCTGAACCCTGAAGTCTTGTACATCCGCGACCAGAGCAACATCCTCGCGGCCAACTACAGCTCGACCGAAATCTGGATCACGCTGCGCAAGGATTTCTGAGCGGCCTGGTGCAGACTCGGCGGACGTAAACCGAAGGAAGACAGAGGAGACCTGAGCGATGAGCACTTCGAACTCGGAGAAAGTGCCACTGATGACGCTCACCGCGATGGTGGTGGGCGGCATGGTGGGTGCCGGCGTGTTCTCGCTGCCACGCAACTTCGCGATGGCCACCGGCGTCTACGGTGCGCTGATCGCCTGGCTCATCGCCGGCGCCGGCATGCTGATGCTGGCCTTCGTGTTCCAGACGCTGGCCAACCGCAAGCCCGACCTCGACGCCGGCGTCTATGCCTACGCGCGCGCCGGCTTCGGCCCCTATCTCGGCTTCGCCTCGGCCTTCGGCTACTGGGCCAGCGCCTGCGTCGGCAACGTCTCGTATTGGGTGCTGATCAAGTCCACGCTCGGCGGCGTCGCGCCGATCTTCGGCGACGGCAACACCGTGGCCGCGGTGGCGGTGTCCTCGGTCGGCATCTGGGCCTTCCACTTCCTCGTGCTGCGCGGCACCAAGGAGGCGGCGGCGATCAACAAGATCGTGACCATCGCCAAGGTCATTCCGCTGCTGGTGTTCCTGGTGCTGGTGATCTTCTTCTTCAAGGCGGACGTGTTCGTCGCCAACCTCTGGGGCGGAACCGGTGTGGAGCAGGAATACCTGCACGCGCATGGCGACCTGATTGCCGAAGGCGCCGCGAGCAAACGCGACTACGGCAGCCTGTTCCAGCAGGTGATGGCGACGATGCTGGTGACGGTGTTCGTGTTCCTCGGCATCGAGGGCGCGAGCAACTACTCGCGCTTTGCGCAGAAGCGCTCGGACGTGGGCAAGGCCACCGTTACCGGCTTCCTTGGCGTGCTGGCGTTGTTCGCCTCGGTGTCGATCCTCTCCTTCGGCATCCTGCCGCGTGCCGAGTTGCAGCAGCTGAGCCAGCCCTCGGTCGGCGGCGTGCTGGCGGCGGCGGTCGGTCCGTGGGGTGCGAAGTTCATCGGCGCCGGTGTCATTGTCTCGGTGCTGGGCGCCTACCTGGCCTGGGCGCTGATGGCTGCCGAGGTGCTGTCGATCGCTGCGAAGAAGGGCGACATGCCGGCCTTCCTGGCCAAGGAGAACGCTAACCAGGTGCCGCACAACGCGCTGTTGATGAGTTCATTGCTGGTGCAACTGGTGCTGGTCGCGACGCTGTTCTCCGCCGATGCCTTCACCTTCGCACTGTCGCTGTGCAGCCACCTGTCGCTGCTGCCCTACCTGCTGTCGGCCGCCTACCTGCTGAAGCTGGTGCTGACGCGCGAGACCTACGCGCCCACCGATGCGGAGTTCCGCAAGGACATGCTGGTCGCGATCTTCGCGACGGTCTATTCTGTGTTCCTGGTCTTTGCCGGCGGCATGAAGTTCCTGGTGCTGTCCTTCCTGATCTACGCGCCGGGCACGCTGCTGTACCTGAAGACGCGCCGCGAGCAGAGCAAGCAGGTCTTCACCACGGCCGAATGGATCGTTCTGGCGGTCTTCATCGTCGGCGCGATCTATGCGCTGATGGGCCTGATCACCGGCTACATCACCATCTAACTCGATCAAGGAGAAACACATGGCAAAGGCAAGCCCCAAGACCGCGAAGGCATCGAAGGCCAAGTCCGCCGGCCCCGAATTCGGCGTTCATTCCGAAGTCGGCCAACTGCGCAAGGTGATGGTCTGCTCGCCGGGCGTGGCGCACACCCGGCTGACGCCGAGCAACTGCGACCAGTTGCTGTTCGACGACGTGCTGTGGGTCGAGAACGCCAAGCGCGACCACTTCGACTTCATGACCAAGATGCGCGACCGCGGCATCGAGGTGGTGGAGATGCACAACCTGCTGGCCGAGACGGTGGCCGTGCCCGAAGGCAAGAAGTGGATCCTCGACAACCAGGTGGTACCCAACCAGGTGGGCCTGGGCTTCATTGCCGAACTGCGCAGCTACCTCGAAGGCCTGGACAACCGCAAGCTGGCCGAGACGCTGATCGGTGGCTTGTCGACGATCGACTTCCCCGAGAAGGTGGGTGGCGCGGCACTGAAGGTCGTCAAGCTGGCGGCCGGCGCGACCGAGTACCTGCTGCCGCCGCTGCCGAACACGCTGTACACGCGCGACACCACCTGCTGGATCTACGGCGGCGTGACGTTGAACCCGCTGTACTGGCCGGCGCGGCACGAGGAGACGATCCTCACCACGGCGATCTACAAATTCCATCCCGACTTCGCCGGCAAGGTCAAGGTCTGGTGGGGCGACCCGACGCAGGACCATGGCCTGGCCACGCTGGAGGGCGGCGACGTCATGCCCATCGGCAAGGGCAACGTGTTGATCGGCATGAGCGAGCGCACCTCGCGCCAGGCCATCAGCCAGCTGGCGGCGACGCTGTTCAAGAAGGGCGCGGCCGAACGCGTGATCGTCGCGGCGATGCCGAAGATCCGCGCCGCGATGCACCTGGACACGGTGTTCACCTTCGCCGACCGCGACTGCGTGCTGCTGGCGCCGGACTTCCTGGCCAAGACCACCACCTTCTCCTACCGGCCCAGCAACCACCCCAGCGGCGTGGAGTTCGTGGCCGAGAAGAAGCCCTTCGTCGACGTGGTGGCGCAGGCGCTGGGCTTCAAGAAGCTGCGCGTGGTCGAGGCCGGCGGCAGCGACTACCAGCGCGAACGCACGCAATGGGACAGCGGCGCGAACCTGGTGTGTGCGTCACCGGGCGTGGTCTATGCCTATGACCGCAACACCTACACCAACACGCTGCTGCGCAAGGCGGGCATCGAGGTCATCACCATCGTCGGCGCCGAGCTCGGCCGCGGGCGTGGCGGCGGCCACTGCATGACCTGCCCGATCATCCGCGACCCGGTGGATTTCTAGGTTTAGACCGCCGTTATCGGGGCGCGCCGGCCGTCCCGGTGAGCATGGCACCGATGGTGAGATGAGCGACGACTCCAACAACAGGAAGGGCGGTTTCAAGCTTCCCGGCCCCGTCACCACGCTGGCGATCGTGACGCTGCTGGTGTGGGTGGCGGCGCTGTTCATTCCTTCGGGCCGCTACCTGAGCGACATCGACGGTTCGCCGATACCCGGCACCTTCGAGCAGATCGCCTCGCCGTTGACGACCAGCGAGGCCGTGCAGCAGCTGATCCTGGCGCCGGTCAACGGCGTCTACGGTCTGCGCAACCTCGAGACCGACGTCGTCGACACCGCCACGGTGGGCCGCATCTTCGGCCAGATCGGCATCATCGTCTTCATCATGGCCATCGGCGCCTTCATCTCGGTCAGCTTCGCCACGCGCGCGCTCGAGGTGGCGGTCGCTTCGCTGGCGCAGCGCATGCGCAAGCAGGGCTGGCTGTTGATCACCACGGTGATGCTGCTGTTCTCGCTGCTCGGCTCGACCATGGGCTTCTCGGTCGAAACGCTGGGCTTCTACGCGCTGTTCATCCCGCTGATGGCAGCGCTCGGCTACGACCGTCTGGTCACCGCCGGCATGATCATCCTCGGCACGCTGACTGGCGTGATGGCCGCGACCGTCAACCCCTTTTCCATCGGCGTGGCCTCGGGCGAGGCGGCCGTGTCCATCGGCGACGGCATCGGGCTGCGTGTGCTGCTGTGGTTCGTGCTGACCGGCATTTCGGTCGCCTGGGTGCTGCGCTATGCGGCCAAGGTGCGCACCGACCCGGGCGCGTCGCTGGTCGGCTGGGGCGAGGCCGACGAAGTGCAGGCCCCGACCGCCGATGCCCAGGAACTGCTGACTGGCACGCAGAAGGCGGTGCTGGCGATCACCGCCGGCGCCTTTGCGCTGATGATCTTCTCGGTCATCCCCTGGTCCAGCGTGATCAGCCCGCGCGGCGGCGCGGCCGACTACTACGCGACCCACGCGGTCGCGGCGGCTCAGCCCTTCTGGTTCGAGCTGAACTGGTGGTTCCCGCAGTTGGCTATGCTGTTCATCCTGGCCTCGGTGCTGGTGGGCTTCGTCGCCAAGATGGGCGAGAAGGAGACGGTGCGCCTGATCGCCGCCGGCGCGGCCGACATGATGGGCCCGGCGATGGTGGTGCTGCTGGCCGGCGGCGTGTCGGTGATCATGAACAATACACAAACGCTCGATACCATCCTGAACTCGATGGAAAAGCTCGTCAGCGGAACGTCGGCGGCCATGTTCACATGGCTGACGATCGCCGTGAACATTCCATTGGGTTTCCTCATTCCCTCCAGTTCGGGACACGGTGCGCTGGCCATGCCGCTGCTGGCACCGCTGGCCGACTTTGCGCAGGTCAGCCGCAGCACCACCATCACCGCGTGGATCATGGGCCACGGGCTTGCGCTGATCGTCGCGCCCACCAGTGTGGTCGTGGTCGGAGGGCTGGCCATTGCCAAGATCGGCTACGACAAGTACCTGCGCTTCGTCTGGCCGCTGTGGCTGGCGTTGCTGCTCGTGTCGGCCGCGATAGTCGGCGCGTCTGCGACCGTCGCAGTCTGAGGCCGTTGACGAGCGGCGCGGATCTTGCTGATGGCCCCCATGTCAGTCCGAAGACATTTCCCAGGGAGCTTGCCCGTGTCTGCTTACGTTGTCCCTATTCGATCCGACCACTTCCCCGGCTCCCGCGTCATCGTGCCGCTGCTGGCCGCGCTGGCCTTGTTGAGTGGCTGCCAGCGCGAAGTGGAGATGCCCGCGCCCGAGATCCGTCCGGTGCGCGCACTGACCATCCAGAAGCGCGCTGCGGGCAGCACCGTGGCCATCACCGGTAACGTGCAGGCGCAGAACGAGGTCAACCAGTCCTTCCGCATCGACGGACGGCTGATCGAGCGCCTGGTGGACGTGGGCGACACGGTCAAGTCTGGTCAGCTGATCGCGCGGCTCGACCCGCAGAACGAGGAAAGCGGCGTGCAGGCGGCGCGCGCGCAGCTGTCCGCGGCGCAGGCGCGGCTGGTCGAGGCACGCAGCAACTACGAGCGCATGCGCGAGCTGGTGGTCGAGGACGCGGTGTCGCGCTCGCAGTACGACCAGGCCGAGGCGCTGCGCAGGACGGCCGAGTCGCAGGTCGAGGCGGCGCAGTCGCAGGTTTCGCTGGCGCAGAACCGGCTGAGCTACACGCGACTGTTCTCCAATGTCGCCGGTGTGGTCACCGTGCGCGGGCCGGAGCCCGGCGAAGTGGTCTCGCCCGGCCGCATGATCGTGCAGGTGGCGCGCGAAGGCGCACGCGACGCGGTCTTCGACGTGCCGGTGCAGGTGAAGAACAGCGCGCCGAGGTATCCGGACATCCGCGTCGCGCTGGCCAGCGATCCGAGCGTGACCGCGGCCGGCAAGGTGCGCGAGGTTGCGCCGCGCGCCGATCCGGTGACCGGGACCTTCGCGGTGCGCGTGCGGCTGATCGATCCGCCGGCGGCGATGCGCCTGGGCGCAACAGTCACCGGGCGCATGACGCTGGACGCTACGCCGGCGATCGAGATCCCGACCACGGCGCTGGTGCGAAACAACGGCAAGACGGCGGTGTGGATTGTCGACCCGGCGACCAAGACCGTGTCGCTGCGCGAGATCGGCGTCGGTTCCTCCGGCGCATCGACGGTGCAGGTGACCAGCGGGCTGGCGGACGGTGACGTGGTCGTCACTGCAGGCGTGCAGGCGCTGCGCCCGGGCCAGAAGGTGAGCCTGCTCGGGACCGCCAAATGATCGGTCCGAACCTCTCCGAATGGGCGCTGAAGCGCCCGTCCTTCATCGCCTTCCTGATGATCCTGGCGGTGGCCGCGGGCGTGCTCGCGTTCAAGGACCTGGGCCGCGACGAGGACCCGCCGTTCACCGTGCGCACGATGATCGTGGCCGCCGCCTGGCCCGGCGCTACCGTCGAAGAGACGCTGCAGCAGGTCACCGAGCGGCTCGAGCGCACGCTGCAGGAGACGCACACCTTCGACGCGGTGCGCAGCTACACCATCGCCGGCCAGACGACGATCTTCGTCGACCTCGACGAGACCACCGACACGCGCGACATCCCCGACGTGTGGTACCGCGTGCGACGCAACATCGGCGACATCCGCGGCACGCTGCCGGCCGGCGTGCTGGGCCCCTTCTTCAACGACGACTTCGGCGACACCTTCGGCATCATCTACGGCTTCACTGCCGACGGCTTTGGCTTCCGCGAGCTGCGCGACCATGTCGAGGGCATCCGCTCCAAGCTGCTGCAGGTGCCCGACGTCGCGAAGATCGAGGTGTTGGGCGCGCAGGACGAGCGCATCTACATCGAGTTCTCGAACGAGAAGCTGGCCGGGCTGCGCCTGAACCTGCAGAGCATCATCAACACGCTGCAGGCGCAGAACGTGCTGCGGCCCTCGGGCGTGCTGCAGACCGACAAGGAACGCGTCTACCTGCGCGTCAGCGGCGCCTTCGACGACGAGCGTGACATCGAGAACGTCAACATCGTCGACGGCGAGCGCATCATCCGCCTGGGCGACATCGCCACCGTCAAGCGCGGCTTCGTCGACCCGCCGACGCCGATGTTCCGCGTCAACGGCCAGCCGGCCATCGGGCTGGCGATCTCGATGCGCGACCAGGCCGATATCCTGACGCTAGGGCACAACATCCGCACCGCGATGGCCGAGATCCGCGCCGGATTGCCGGTGGGCATCGAGCCGGTGCTGGTGGCCGACCAGTCGAGCATCGTCGATGTCGCGATCAACGACTTCCTGACCTCGCTGTATCAGGCCATTGGCATCATCCTGCTGTGCAGCTTCGTCAGCCTGGGCGTGCGCCCCGGCATCGTCGTGGCGCTGGCCATCCCGATCACGCTGGCGATCGTGTTCACGGTGATGAACTCGATGTTCATCGACCTGCAGCGTGTGTCGCTGGGCGCGCTGATCATCGCGCTCACACTCTTGGTCGACGATGCCATGACCACCGTCGACGCGATGCAGCGCCGGCTGGCGGCCGGCGATGCGCCCGACGCCGCGGCCTCCTTCGCCTACCGCACGCTGGCCGCACCGATGTTGATCGGCACTTTGGTCACCATCGCCAGCTTCGTGCCGGTGGGCTTCGCGCCCGGCGGCGCCAGCGAGGTGCTGTCCTCGCTGTTCTCGGTGGTGGCTATCTCGCTGATCGCGTCGTGGCTGGTGGCGGTGGTCTTCGGCCCGATCATCGGCAAGGCGCTGCTCAAGCCACCGGCGCCAGTGCAGGGCGAGCCCAAGCCGAGCAAGCTGCGCAACGGCTACCAGGCGCTGCTGCGCACGGCGATCCGCATGCGCTGGGTGACGATCGGCATCACCGTCGCGCTGTTCGTGGTGGCCATCCTGGCGCTGCCGCTGGTGCCCCGGCAGTTCTTCCCGTCGTCGGACCGGCCCGAGCTGCTGGTCGACCTGACGCTGCGCCAGAACGCATCGATCGCCGCCAGCCAGGCCACGGCCGAGCGGGTGGAGGCGCTGCTCAGCGGCGACCCCGATGTCGACCACTACAGCACCTACGTCGGCCGCGGCGCGATCCGCTTCTACCTGCCGCTGGCGGTGCATCTGGCCAACCCCTTCTTCTCGCAGATCGTCGTCATCGCCAAGGACGTGGAAGCGCGCGAGCGTCTGCAGGCCAAGCTGGAGAAGGCGCTGGCGGTCGAGCTGCCCGAGGTGGTGTCGCGCGTGTCGCCGCTGGAGATGGGCCCGCCGGTGGGCTGGCCGCTGCAGTACCGCGTGATCGGGCCCGACAAGGACGAGCTGCGCCGCATCGCCGAGGACATCGCCAAGCTGATGGCCGCCGACACGCGCGTGCGCACCATCAACTACGACTGGATGGAGCCGGCGCGCCAGCTGCGCGTGCACATCGACCAGGACGAAGCGCGGCGGCTGCGCGTCAGCACCGCCAGCATCGCCGCGGCGCTGCAGGCCTCGGTCACCGGCACCACCATCACGCAGGTGCGCGACGACATCTACCTGGTCAACGTGGTCGCGCGCGCCACCGACAGCGAGCGCGCCACCTTCGACACGCTGGCCTCGCTGCAGGTGTCCACGCCCAGCGGCCGCATGGTGCCGCTGTCGCAGTTCGCGCGCTTCACCGAGGAGCAGGAGTTCCCGCTGGTGTGGCGCCGCGACCGGGTGCCCACGCTGACGGTGCGCGCCGACGTCAGCAAGGGCGTGCTGCCCGAAAGCGTGGTCGCGCAGATCGGCCCGGCCATCGCCGAATACAACGCCAAGCTGCCGCGGCCCTACAAGGTCGAGACCGGCGGCCTGTACGAGTCGAGCAACGACTCCAGCGCCAATGTGTTCTCGGTCGTGCCGATGATGGTGCTGCTGATGCTGCTGTTCATGATGATCCTGCTGATCAGCTTCCGCCGCCTGGCGATGGTGGTGCTGATCCTGCCGCTCGGCCTGATCGGCGTGGTCGGTGCGCTGCTGCTGTTCGGCCGGCCCCTGGGCTTCGTCGCCATCCTCGGCATCCTGGCGCTGATCGGCATGATCGCCAAGAACGCGGTGATCCTGATCGTCTCCATCGAAGAGGAGCGCAAGGCCGGCCACAGCGTGCGCGACGCGGTGATGACGGCCGCCAGCAACCGCCTGACGCCCATCGTGCTGACGGCGATCTCCACCGTGCTGGGCCTGATCCCGATCGCGCCGACCATCTTCTGGGGGCCGATGGCCATCGCCATCATGGGCGGGCTGATGGTGGCGTCGCTGCTGACGCTGATCCTGCTGCCGGTGCTGTACATCGCGATCTTCGGCCGCGACGACAAGATGTCGCCGCCGCCGGCGCTGCCGGCGGCCGAACCGGCTTGAGCATCGATGGCGGGCGGCGCAGACTCAGGGCAGGCGGCGGCGGTGCCGCAGCCTGCGCATGGCCGTGCGGTGCTCGAATTGCACCTGGTCGAGCTGCAGCAGCTCCTCAACTCGATGGACCCGGCACCGTTTCGCGAGCGCGACCTGGATTCGAAGGCCACTGACTACATCGTCGACAGGGGCGCGTTGCGGCGCCCGCTGGAGATCTTTCTCTACGACTGGTGGCCGCTGCGCGCGCAGGCGAAGCTGTACGACCGCCTGGGTCGCATGCAGGTCGGCGTGGCATGAGCAGTGTGCCGCTGTGGTCCAAGGCGCGCGCCGGCACGGTGCGTGCGCTGCTGTTCTTCGCGCTCTGGCTGGTCATCGACCAGAGCGCCGAGCCGGCCAACCTGCTCTTCGGCATCGCGGCCACCGCAGCCGCTACCTGGACGAGCCTGTGGCTGCTGCCGCCGGCGACGGGCCGCGTGCGCGTCGCCACGCTGCTGCTGCTGTTGCCGCGCTTCCTGTGGAATTCGCTGGTGGCCGGCATCGATGTCGCGCGCCGCGCCTTCAACCCGAGCCTGCCGCTGAATCCCGGCTTCGTCGACTATTCCGTCGGCCTGCCGCGCGGTTCGGCGCGCAACGCCTTCGAGTTGATCTCCAGCCTGTTGCCGGGCTCGGTGCCCACCGCCGAGACGGAGGCCGTGATCGAATACCACTGCCTCGACGTAAAGCAGCCGGTGGTCGAACAGCTGGCGGCCGAAGAACGCGCCCATGCGGCCGCGCTCGTTCCGGGACGGCGCCATGGATGAGTTCCTGCTGTCCGCCGCGGCCTTCGTGCTGCTGATGGTGGCGCTGGGCCTGGTGCGCGTGGCGCGCGGCCCTGGTCATGCCGACCGCATGATGGCGGCGCAGCTGCTGGGCACCGGCGGCATCGGCGCGCTGCTGCTGGTCGGCGCCGCGGTGCGCGAAGTGGCGGTGGTCGACGTCGCGCTGACGCTGGCGCTGCTGGCGGCCTTCACGTCGATCGCCTTCGTCAAGTTCATGGCGCACAAGGACCGCCCGCCCACGAGCGAGGAGGACAGCTGATGGGGCGGTTGCTCGACCTCTTCAGCATCGTCGCCGTCGTCGCCGGCGCCTTCTTCTTCCTCGCCGGCTCGGTGGGCCTGCTGCGCTTTCCGGATGCCTATACGCGGCTGCATGCGCTGACCAAGGCCGACAACCTGGGCCTGGCGCTGGTGGTCATCGGCCTGCTGCCGCAGATGGACAGCGTGCTGGCGGCGCTGAAGCTCGTGGTGGTCTGGCTGCTGGTGCTGCTGTCCAGCGCGGCGGTGTCGCAGCTGATCGCGCGCGCCGCACGGCGCCGGGAGCAGCAACCATGACCGGCGGCATCGTCAGCCTGGCCATCGTGCTGCTGTTGCTGGCGCTGGCCGTGTGGGCGGTGCTGGTGCGCGAGGCCTTCCTGGCCATTGCCGGCTTCGTCGCCTACGGGCTGCTGCTGTCGCTGGTGTGGGTGCGGCTGTACGGCATCGACGTTGCGCTGACCGAAGCCGCGATCGGCGGTGGCCTGACCGGCGCGATGCTGATCGGCGCGGTGTCGCGGCTGCGGGGCACCGAGGCCGCGTCAAGGTCCGAGCGCAGCGGCGCCGGGCTGCATGTCGTGGCGCTGCTGCTGTGCTTCAGTGTCACGGCGACGCTGGTGCTGTGCGTGCTGCTGCTGCCCGAGCCGGCGCCCACGCTGGCGCTGCAGGTCAGCGAGAACCTGGCCGTGACAGGGGTGGGCAATCCGATCACCGGCGTGCTGCTGGCCTTCAGGGCGCTGGACACGCTGCTCGAGGCGATCGTGCTGGTCATCGCGCTGATAGGGGTGTGGTCGCTGGCGCCGGACCGCCTCTGGGGCGGCCGGCCGGGCTTGCGCTACCACGCCGACCCCGACGGCATCCTGGCCTACTTCGCGCGGCTGCTGCCGCCGCTGGGCATCATCTTTGCCGTCTACATCTTCTGGGCCGGCGCCGACCATCCGGGTGGCAAGTTCCAGAGCGCCACCATCCTGGCGGCGATGTGGATGCTGGTGCTGATGGCCGGGCTGGCCGACACGCCGAGCATCGGCCATCGCGGCGTGCGCTTCGGCATCGTCATCGGCCCGCTGGTGTTCGTCGCCATCGGCGTGCTCGGCCTGTTCAGTGCCGGGGCCTTGCTGGCCTATCCGGAAGAATGGGCCAAGCCGATGATCGTGGTCGTCGAGGTGGCGCTGCTGCCCACGCTGACGCTGGTGCTGGGCCTGCTGCTGGCAGGCCCGCCGGCGCGTCGCGGGAGCGCCGCGTGAGCATCGAGACGCTGTTCGGCCTGGGCGCCGCCGCACTGGTGGGCATCGGCCTGTACGGGCTGATCGTGCTGGCGCATCCGTTGCGCAAAATCATCGCCTTCAACGTCATGGGCTCCGGCGTGTTCGTGCTCTTCGGCGCGTTGGCCAAGCGCGGGGCGGGCGCCGGCTTGCATGCCGACCCGGTGCCGCAGGCGCTGCTGATCACCGCCATCGTCGTCGCTTTCGCGGCCAGCGCGCTGGCGGTGGCGCTGATCGTGCGTTTGATCGAGTCCACCGACTCGGCCTCGCTGGCCGGCGACCCCCTCGACGAGGGCACACATTGAGTACCCCCGGCGGACTGCTGCTAGCGCTGGCCGTGCTGCTGCCCTTCGTCGGCATGCTGCTGGGCCTGGTCGCGGGCGGGCGCCATGTGCGGCGCATCGCCTTCGTCACGATGCTGGTGGGCTTAAGCATCGCCGTCGGCATCAGCTGGGCCTGGCTGCAGGTGGGCGAGCTGGTGTATCTGCTCGGCGACTGGTCGCCGCCGCTGGGCATCGCGCTGCGCGCCGACGGCCCGGCGGTGGCGATGATCCTGGCGGTGGCCGGCGTGGTCTGCGGCATCGGCCTGTATGCGCGCGCCGATTTCGATACGCCGGCCGGCAGCACGGAATCGCGTGCGACCTTGAGCTATTGGCTGCTGCTGCTGGCGGTGTGGGGCTCGCTGAACCTGGTGTTCGTCAGCGGCGACCTGTTCACGCTGTACGTCGCGCTGGAACTGCTGACCTTCGCCGGTGTGCCGCTGGTGTGCCTGGCCGGCAGCGGCGAGACGCTGCGCGCTGCGCTGCGCTACCTGCTGTTCGCGCTGTGCGGCTCGGTGCTGTACCTGCTGGGCGCGGTGCTGCTGTATGGCGGCTACGGCACGCTGGACATGCGGCTGCTGGCCGAGATCGTCGAAGCCGAGCCGATCGCCTGGACCGCGCTGGCGCTGATGACGGTGGGCCTGCTCGCCAAGACCGCGCTGTTCCCGCTGCACATCTGGCTGCCGCCGGCGCACGGCGGCGCGCCGGCCGCGGCCAGCGCGGTGCTATCGGCGCTGGTCATCAAGGGCTCTTGGTTCCTGGTGCTGCGCCTGTGGTGCGACGTCATGCCCGGTGTCGCCGGCGCCTCGGCGGCGCAGTTGCTCGGCGGCCTGGGCGCGGCGGCCATCGTCGTCGGCAGCGTGGTCGCGCTGCGCCAGCAGAGGCTGAAGCTGCTGGTCGCCTATTCCACGGTGGCGCAGATCGGCTACCTGTTCCTGATGTTCCCGATGGCGCTGACCGACACCGGCGTGCACGACGCGGCTGTGGCCGCCGGCGTGCTGCAGGCCATCTCGCATGCCACCGCCAAGGCCGGCATGTTCATGGCCGCGGGCCTGGTGTACGCCGCGCTGGGCCACGACCGCATCGACGACCTGGCCGGTGCGGCGCGCGCATTGCCGATCACCGTGCTGGCCTTCCTGATCGGCGGCGTGGCGCTGATGGGCGTGCTGCCCGGCGGCGCGTATCTGGCCAAGAAGCTGCTGCTCGATGCCGCCGACACCTCCGGCCAATGGGTCTGGACCTGGGTGCTGCAAGGCGGCGCGGTCTTCACCGCCGGCTACGTGGTGCTGATCCTCGTGCGCGTGCTGCGCCGGCCGGCGCAGCCGCTGGCCGAGCTGAAGCCGGTGTCGATGCTGTCGCAGTGGGCGGCGCTGGGCCTGTCGCTGGCCTCGCTGGGGCTGGCGCTGACGGCGGTGCTTGGCCCGCTGCCGGCGTCGCTGGTCTCGAACCCGCTGTCGCCCAAGGAGCTGGGCAATACGCTGGTGGTGCTGGCGGTGGGCACGCTGCTGGCCTGGGGCCTGGCGCGGCGGCCGCTGTTCGGCGCCGGCGGGGCGCTGCGCGCTGCCACGCAGGCGCTGGCGCGCGGCTTCGAACAGGGCGACCATTTCATCCGTCGCTGGCCGTCGGCGATGGTGGCGATGCTGGGCATCGCCGCGGTCTTCGGCTGGCTGCTGGCGCGAGCCTGATGCCCATGCCATGCGTGGCTGCCCATGAGCGAAACCAAGCTGTCCCGCGGCGCGTTGGTGGCGCTGGTCGTCGGCTCGATGGTCGGCGCCGGCATCTTCACGCTGCCGGCGGCCTTCGGCCGCAGCACCGGTGTGCTGGGCGCCTTCGTCGCCTGGTGCATCGCAGGGCTTGGCATGCTGATGCTGGCCTTCGTCTTCCAGACGCTGTCGCGGCGCCGCCCCGACTTGGACGCCGGCATCTATGCCTATGCCAAGGCCGGCTTCGGCAACTACCTGGGCTTTGCCGCGGCCTTCGGCTACTGGATGGCCTGCTGCCTGGCCTGCCTGGCCTGCCTGATGCTGATCAAGGCGACGCTGGGGCAGTTCATCGCCGCCTTCGGCGACGGCTCCACCGCGCTGGCCATCGCCAGTGCCAGCCTGATGCTGTGGGGCGTGCATCTGCTGGTGCTGCGTGGCGTCAAGCAGGCGGCGGCGCTGAACACCATTGCCACGGTGGCGAAGACGGTGCCGATCGGCATCTTCGTGGTCGTCGTCATCGTTGCCTTCCGCAGCGAGCTGTTCACGCTCAACCTGTGGGGCGGCGAGGCGTCGGGCCTGCCGACGCTGGCGCGCCAGGTGCGCGACACCCTGCTGCTGACGGTCTTCGTCTTCGTCGGCATCGAGGGCGCGAGCGTCTATTCGCGCTATGCCAGGGACCGCAACGATGTCGGCATCGCCACGGTGCTGGGCTTCCTGGGCGTGCTGTGCCTGCTGATGCTGGTGACGCTGCTGTCCTACGGCATCCTGCCGCGCGCCGAGCTGGCGGCCTTGCCCAATCCGTCGATGGCGGGTGTGATGGAAGCCATCGTCGGCCCGTGGGGGCGGGTGTTCATCAGCGCGGGCTTGATCCTTTCGGTCGCCGGCAACTACCTGTCGTGGACGCTGCTCGCCGCCGAGGTGCTGCATTCGGCGGCGCAGAACCAGACCATGCCGGCACGGCTGGGCGCGGAGAACGCCCAGCGCGTGCCGCACGTCGCGCTGTGGATGACGACGCTGGCGATCCAGGGCTTCCTGATGATCACCTGGTTCGCCGAGCAGGCCTTCACGCTGGCGCTGAAGATGACCAGCTCTATGACGCTGCTGCCCTACCTGCTGGTCGCAGCCTACGGCTTCAAGCTCGCCTGGACCGGCGAGACCTATGCCGGCGAGGCCCGCGCGCGCCGCGCCGACCGGATGATCGGCGCATTGGCCACGCTCTATGCAGCGGCCATGCTGCTGGCCGGTGGCGCGAAGTTCCTGCTGCTGGCGGCGCTGTTGTACGCGCCGGGCACGCTCTTGTATGCCGCTGCGCGGCGCGAGCAGGGCCTGGCCCTGTTCGGCCCGCGCGAACGCTGGCTGTTTTGGGTGCTGTGCGTGGCCGCGGTGGCCGCCCTCGTCGCGCTGCTCACGGGCGCGCTCACCCTCTGACCCACGGAAGGACACCGCCATGAAGATCCGCATCGTCGCTGCCTGCATCGCCGCCGCCCTGGCCGGCTGCACCGTCGGCCCGAACTACGTGCGTCCCACGGTGGAGACTCCGCCGGCCTGGCGCATCGACTACCCGAAGGCCGCCGACGTCGCCAACCTCAAGTGGTGGGAGCAGTTCGGCGACCCGGTGCTGAACCAGCTGGTCGAGACCGCGCTGCGCGACAACCGCGACCTGCGCGTCGCCGCAGCGCGCGTCGACCAGTTCATCGGTGCGCTCACCGCCACCGGCTCGCAGCTCTATCCGCAGATCGGCTATGGCGCCGACGCCACGCGCGCGCGCGCCACCACCGAGGGCATGCCGCCGTTTCCGCCGACCTTGAGCCCGTATTTCTCGCTCTACAACGTGTCGCTGGGCGCGAGTTGGCAGACCGATTTGTTCGGCCGCGTGCGGCGCCAGACCGAGGCCGCGCAGGCCCAGGTCTATGCCAGCGAGCAGGGCCAGCGCGGCGTGGTGCTGACGCTGGTTTCCAGCGTGGCCGCCAGCTACATCGTGCTGCGTTCGCTGGATCGGCAACTCGAGATCGCGCAGGCCACGGCGCGCAACTTCCAGGGCACGCTGCGCATCTTCGAGCTGCGCTTCAAGGCCGGTATCGTCGCCAAGACCGAGGTCATGCAGATCCGTTCGCAGACGCAGCAGGCGCTGGCCGCGATCCCCGCTTTCGAGCAGGCCATCGCCACGCAGGAGAACCTGCTGGCTATCTTGCTCGGCCGCGCGCCGGGGCCGATCCCGCGCGGCAGGACTATCGATCAGCTGATCGCGCCGCAGATCCCCGGCGACCTGCCGGTCACGCTGCTGCAGCGCCGGCCCGACATCCTGGCGGCCGAGCAGAACCTGGTGGCGGCCAATGCCAACATCGGCGCGGCGCGCGCACTGTACTACCCGAACCTCTCGCTGCAGGCGGCACTGGCCACCACGGCCACCGCGACCGGCGCGCTGTTCAGCGGCCCCGCCGCGGCCGGCCTGATCGGCGCTAGCCTGGCCGGCCCGATCTTCACCTTCGGCGGCATCGAGGGCCAGGTCTTCGCCGCCGAGGCCGGCGAGCGCGCGTCGCTGGCGGCCTACCAGCAGACCATCCTGAACGCGCTGCGCGAGACCAACGACGCGCTCAGCGGCTCGCAGAAGCGGGCGGAGGAATTCACCGTGCAGCGCGAGCGCGTGGTGGCGCTGCGCGAGTTCGCGCGCCTGGCCAAGCTGCGCTTCGACAAGGGTGTGTCCGGCTACCTGGAAGTGCTGGTGGCCGAGAACGAACTCTTCGCCGCCGAGCTGGCCTCGGTCAGCCTGCAGGCCAGCAGCTACGCGCAGATCGTCAACGTCTACCAGGCGATGGGCGGCGGTTGGGTGGACATCGCCGCCGAGATGGCGCCGAAGGCGCAGCGCATGACAGCCACGGGCCAGAGCCAAGCCTTCAACGCCGGCTTCGGCAACCTGGGCGCGAGCAAGTAGCCGGCGCTGCGCCGGGCTTCAAGGCTCGGCAATCTCCCCCGGCGGCCGCGTCGACCAGGCGCTGCCCGACGCGCCCAGGCGCAGGCCCACGTCGTAGAGCATCTGCATCTTCACCGGGTCGAAGACCTCATCGGCGTCATCCATGACCACGTCGTTCGGGATCGTCACCCATTGAAAGCTGGCGCCCTCGCGCTGGGCCTGGCCGTAGATGCGGAACAGGTCGCCGGTAGCGGCGGCGCGGCCCGAGGCGTCGATGACACGCATCGCGATGGCCGACAGCGAGCGGTTCACCGGGTCGGGGATGGGCACCAGCTGGCCGTTGTGAATGACGAAGATGTCCTCGCGCCCGCGGCCCAGGCCGCCGCGCGTGCGGATGACCGAGCCGCGGAATACGCCACCGTTGAGGAATACGCGCGCAC
>Ga0315912_10002851_pt1 | contig 17847 bp, 12 predicted proteins | sample VfabasoilMG_FD_204469 | JGI IMG/M metagenome (GOLD analysis project Ga0315912, IMG submission 204469) | Garden soil microbial communities collected in Santa Monica, California, United States - V. faba soil | ecosystem: Environmental > Terrestrial > Soil > Garden | place: USA: California...
CTCGTCTTGGAGCATCTCGCTATAGCCGATGATGGCGTTGAGCGGTGTGCGGAGTTCGTGGCTCATATTTGCCAAAAAGTCGCTTTTCGCGCGATTGGCAGTCTCGGCGGCTTCGCGGGCTTCTTGCGCTTCGCGGGTCCGCTCGACCACGCGCTGTTCTAATGTCGCTGAGAGCGCCGTCACTTCGGATATTTTTTGTTCTAGTTGCACATTGGCTAATTGCAAATCAGCCGTAGATTTTTGTAGGGCGTCGTATTGCGCTTCCGATTGCTCGCGTTGTTCAAGTAACAAGTTTTGCTGTTGTTCGCGGGCGTGTACGCTGAGCTGAGATTGATAGCGAAACCAACCCAACAGCGCCGGGGCTAAGGCGAATAGACTGGCCCATTCCCAACCGGGTCCGCGCGCTAGGGTATAAGCCAAGAGGCCCAGCGAGGCGAGTGCGCCACCCCACACGCCCCAACCCAAACGGGGCGGCGGGTTTTGCCAAGTAAACTCCCATTCACAATACGCATCGCCTTTCAACGCGCAATGGAGTTCATGCACCAGCGCGGGCGGCAAGTCGGAATGAAATTCGGGGAAGGCACTCAGGCTACCTTGCATGTTGTGGCAGATGAGTTCGAGGGCTAACCGGTGCATGCTGGGCGGTACGCGACTCAATTGCCCGCCCGGGGAGACTTTGACGACCACCGAATTGGAAGTGAGCCGATCCACTTTCACATTTAGGTCGCCAAATTTAGCGACAAAGCCCGGCAGATAGGCGTAGGCCTGGGCGAGCGAGAGCGGGCGGATGAACGGCGCGAGGCTGAAGGCGGAGTTCACATCGAAAATCGGGCGGTTCCAATTGATGAAGAACCGGGGATCGCCGGATAACTCACGGCATACGCCAAAGAAGTAGGCAGTGAATTCTTCGGACCAATAGCTGTTGGTCTTTTCAAGATCGGTCAGCGTTAAGTGAAACCCTTCGGGCAAGGCGGCGCGTATCCGAGCGATGAGCTCGGTCATGATCAGCTGGTCGGCTTGTGTTAGGTGCCGTTCGCGTTCGAGGCCGGCTACTTCCAGCGGCAAGGTTTGTTCGGCACGCGCGCGGGCGCAATGTTTTAGATACGCCAACACATTGCGGAACACGATCCCGTTCACATCCCGGATCGTTTGGCCGTGTTCAGTGACCCCATACGGTTGATTGACCAAGCGTGCGGGAAGCGCGGATTGCTCACGCGGTAGGGGTGGTTGCAACGCGGGCATCGCGGGCAGGGCCGTTGGGCGTTGGTGCGCACCTTCCGCTGTTTGCCAAATAAATTCCCACTCGCAACATTCATCGCCCGCCAACACACATTGGCGTTCTACGATGCGCGCCGGGGGCCGCCCCGAATGTATTTGTGGCAAGATCGCCAAGAATGATTGCAAGCCCTCACATGTGACATACAGAAAATGCGCATGCACCGCCGCTGGGATTTTGGCGAGTTGTTGTTGCGGGATATACCGCAGGACGGCCGAGGTCGCAGTGACGCTCACGACTTTAAGATTGACCTCGGTGAACTTCGCCATGATGCGCGGCAGGAAGTTATACGTTTGTGGTAAAGAAAAGGGGCGGACGAGGAAACTCGCATTGGTGACGTTGATCCGCAGACCTTTGTTGAAAATAAATTCTGGGTTGCCCGATAACTCGGCGCACAGGACATAGAAAAACGTAGTGAATTCAAGGGTGAAATAATTACGCTCCGACAATAAATAATCTGCCGACACAGTAAAGCCACTCGGCAAGGCCGCGTTGAGATGCTCAAACAAGGTGTGGACGACGGCGTCTTGCGCTTCAGTGACGCGCTGTTCGCGAGTGAGCGCGTCAAGGTCGCTGGGCAGACCGGCCAAGGTGCGGCGGCGCACGCACTCACGCAGATAATCCAGCGTCACCCGGGCATCTACCATTCTAAGTTCGCGGATCGGCTGACCGTGTTCATCGAAGCCGAAAGGCGGACGGGCGATGTGTGCCGGTAACGGCGACAAGGCCGGCTTGGGTTTGTTCGCGCGCAACGTGGTGGGCGTGGCGGGTAAGGCCGCCCCCTCGGTTGTTGGCGCGGCTTGGCTGGTCGCCCAAGTGAATTCCCATTCGCAATGTGGGTCGCCCGACAACACACACTGATGTTCAGTAATATGCGCATGCGGCAAATCAGAATGCAGCCGTGGCACGATGGCGAGGAAGGCCTGCATTCCTTCACAGGCGGTTTGGAGAAAGTGCGCCCGGAGCGCCTCGGGGAGTTGCGACAACTGCGCGCTTGGCGTGAAGCGCAACACAGCGGCTTGGGGTGTGGTGCGCACAACCGTCACATCAATATCGGAAAACTTGGTGACGAGGCGCGGCAAGATGTTGTAGGTTTGACGAAGCGATAATGGGCGGATGAGCAATTTCACATTCGCCACATTGAGGCGTAAACCTTTGTTGAATACAAAATCGGCTTCGCCCGCGAGTTCGGCGCACAGCCCATAAAAAAATGTCATGAACTCCAGCGAGAAAAAATTATCCTCCGACAGCAGGTACTCCAGCGTCACGGTATAGCCGGACGGTAGTGCCGCGTTGAGCCGCGCGATGAGTTGCTCGGTGATCGCCGAGCGTGCTTTCGTCGCGCGGCGGGTGCGGGCCGTCGCGTCTAAATTTTCGGGCAAGGCGCTGAGTGCGTGGCGCTCGGCACACTCTTGGAGATATTCAACAGTAAGCCGCGCGTCTACGATCTTGGTCTGCCGGATCGGCTGGTTGCGTTCATCGTAGCCAAAGGGAGGCTGTTCTAAATGAGTGGGGAGCGGCGGGCGGGGTGGCTTGGGCTTGACCACACGCGGCGGGGTGGGCGGAACCACAGCGAGGGCCGTGAACTGGGTTGTTTGCCAAGTGAATTTCCATTCACAACAGTCATCGCCCCACAGGAGGCATTTACGTTCCTCAACTGTGGCGCGGGGCAATTTGGAATGGATGAGCGGTATATACGCTAACGCGCTCCGAATCGTTTGGCAACCTGCGGTCACATGGATGTGCCACAACGCTTCGGGGAGGTCGGCCGAGGTGAGGGGGGTGTAGCGTTGCACTACCGCCGAATGTTCGGTCTGTTCAATGACGCGCAGATTTTCGGTCGAGAAGCGAGTGGTGATGTGGGTGAGTAGTGAAAAAACTCGATTCAACGATAGGGGGCGCAAAAAAAATTGCGCGGCCTCGGGCAAAACCAATTCACCCACTTCGGTAAAAAAATTAGGGGTGTCGGCGATCTCAAAGCATAGGCCGTGTAGGTAGGCATTAAACTCATATGAATATAGATTGCCCTCCTTAAGTAACATGGGGAGCGAGACATGATAAATCGAGTCGGAGATCGCGGCGTTGAGGCGCGCGATTAAGGTCGCTTCGGTGGTTTCGCGCGCCTGTTGGATGAACGCCGCGCGTTCAGTCGGGCTAGCGTTGGGGGGCAAGGTTTGGCGCGCGCGCCGTTCGACACAAGTCAGGGTATGCACCACCACTGAGCGCACGACACTCCCTCGAACGTCGGCAATATGCCGTCCCTGCTCATCCATCCCAAATGGATGGCGCATCAATTGAGTGGGCAACGCTTCGGACATAGAGGCGGAGTATAGCGTAAGTTAAAGAATGAGGCGCACTGACCTATACATCACAAGCACGCGCTCAATTATGGGGCGCTCAATTTCCATTTCGTCTTCAACAACGCTAGCTCTCCCTCCTGCTCCATCGCTTGAAGCGCCTGCTCTAATGCGCGCCATAATTCTCGACTGCGGATATTCACCATAATGGCATACGGCTCTGGCTCGATGGGTGGCCCGGTTAGGCGGAGGGCCGGGTGGTCGGCCAAAAATTCATAGGCGGTGATGGCGTCTGCCAGAGCGACCTCTGCCGAAGATGCTTCAACTGCTAAGAGCGCTTCAACCGCAGTCGAGCGGGGCACAATCGTCACCCCCGCCACCCGCCGCGCCCAACGGCGGGCTAAGGCATCACCGTTCGCACCATATTCGACAGCGATTGTTTTCTGGCGGGCCCAGTCTAACGGTTCGCCTGTAAAATTATTTTGACGATCGGCGCGCACCACAGCCACTGTGCCGTTGACAAAATATGCGCGCGTGAAAGCGACCTCCGCCATACGCTCGGGTTGGATCACATACGCCGAGATCACAGCGTCGTTGCGCTCGGAGAGCACCACCCCCAAGAGGGCGTCATAGGCGATGTTTTCAAACTCCACTTGCACCCCTAACCGCCGCCCAAGGGCTTCAGCCAGATCAATATCAAAACCAAATAGGTTGCCCGTATCGTCTACGGCGGCAAAGGGCGGAAAACTCGCGTCAGTGGCAATCGAGATCACGCCGCGCGTGCGGATGCGTTCCCAAGTGGCATCGGTTTCCACTGTGTTCAGCCACCACGCTACGCCCAGGCCCACTACCGCGAGGGTCACGCTGATAACACCGCCTTTGATCCATCGGCTGTTCATTGGGGCTCGCTTTCTGGCTGACGACTGATTACTGCTGATTGCTCACCGCCCACTGTTGAATCGCTTCGTAAATGGGCTTCAACTGAAATTCAGGCGTGACCAACGTGAAATAATCGCCGTAACTGCGTTGCGGCGCGGGGTAACGAAACGCCCAGGTGCACACCGCCTGAAGCCACGGCCAATGCGTCTCGGCCCACGCATAACCGCCTAGGGTGTACTCAATGCGCGCCCCAGGCGAAACCGCGCGCGTCCAGCGTGGCGAATCGTTCCAACCTGATTCGGTGAGGAACATCGGCTTGTCAGCATCGCCGTATTTCACCATCAACTCGCGCCACAATTCCACCCGGCGGAAATTGATGGCATCGGGTGCTGGGGGCTCCTCTGGCGGGAAGGTCAGGCCATAGGCATGAACGGCTAAACCATCCATATACAGCCCAGCCCCGGCGGCATACATCCGCTCCAAATACTGCAGGTCGTTGAGCGCTAAGTCGCTACTCGCTGGTTCCAAATTGGGCGCAAGCGCCCCGGCCAAAACCAGCACGTCTGGGTCGGCCGCCTTGGCGCGGGTATAGGCCACCTTGAGTAACGCCGTATAGTCTTCTGGGTTAACTGGACGAAACCCCCACTCTAAAATGATATTCGGCTCGTTCCAAATGATGATGTGTTTAACCCGCCCCTTGAAGTGCGACACAAAAGAGTAGACATGGTCGCCGAAATCGGCGAAGCGGCTATTGGGCAGATAGGTGTCGGTGCGGGGCGCACCCTCACCCACCGGTTCATCTGGGGCATAACGGGCCCACTCCGGCACGAAACCGCCTAGCCGGGCGATCACCGTTAGGCCTTGTCGCCGCGCAAACTCTATCACCATCTCGGCGTGGCTCCAATCTATTTCCCCTTTCGCTCCTTCGGAATAGCCCCATGGAAAATACTCCACAATCGTGGGGGCCCCCATCTCACGCACCAGTTCTAGGCTCCGCCATACTTTCCACGGTTCGACTTCATCAGTCAGACGCGTATGGGTGCAAACGACGGGATGTTGCGTGGTGACGACCTGCGGCGGCCCCGGCATGAACAGCAAGTGAGGGGGGGCGGCCCAGGTGCTGAGGAGCGCGAGCAAACAGAAACGCGCCACCCAATGTTTCATCACGGATAATCCACACTTAAAGTGTAAGGTGTCGTAGAACCAAAACCACTCGCGGTGTAAATGAAGACGTAATACAAGCCCGCCGCGCCGGTGCACGCCCCTTGCGGGCACACAATGCGATAGGGCACCGAAGCCGAGTAACCCACGCGGTTGCCCGTAGTTTGATAGAACAATTGCAATTGGGTGTCGCGCCCGGTGTAACCGATAGGCAACGTCAGCGCCACCGTGATCTGGCCTTGCGAGGTGAGTTGAAATTTGTACAAGTCTATGGTGTCATTGGGGTAGCCTAAATAACTGACACCCGGCGCGAGGAAGCCATTGGCTTGACTCGCCGTATTATTGGGCTCGGCTTCGAAGGGGCCGATGAAGTAGGCCGAATAATTTTGGTAGAGAACCGGCAAATACACTGGCTCCGGCGGATAACAGGGCGTTAGGCAATAAGGATCGAGGTTGACCAAACCGAGCGAGGCGTCATCCCAATAATGCCAAACGCGGTTCTCGATGGTGGTTGGCGTCGAATGCCCCCAATAATTGCCAACGGCATCCACGTCAGGGTTGCCCGAAAAATTGCCGTTATAGAGGGCAATCCCGTTAAGGCTAGCGGTATTGCTATATAAATGGTTGTAGTGCATCACGGGCACACACCCGTTGCATAATGCCAATCCCCCGCCATTCCCCTGCGAAGTGTTGCTTAAGATGAGATTGGCAAAAAGTTGGAAGTTATCCCCCACACGGCCTTGTTTCAGGCTAATGCCTCCCCCACTGGCGGTGGCTCGGTTGCGAATGATGCGATTGTAACGCGCCACAAATTGGCTGGCCCCTACGCTGGAGGCTGAATTACTACTTAGGCTCAAGCCACCGTTGTCATTGTTCATCACCGTATTATCTTCTACCCAAAATTGGCTTCGGCTACTGCCGCTGGTGGCAAACGAAGCTAGCAAGATGCCCGCTCCGGTGTTGCTCAGGATCGTGTTGGTTAAGATCTTAAACTGAGCATTCGTGGCGTCAGCCCCAGCGACATAGATGCCATTGGCGCGGATGGCGCTCCCTGTCACCCCGTTGCTAATGATCGTGTTGTGCGCGATAAACGTGCCGCCATCGTTCCAAGCATGAATCGCATCCGCCGCGTTGTAATGTAATAGGTTATTTTGAAGATAGGGCGAGGCGGCATGTAAGCGCACGGCTCCATTCTCGGCGGGGTTACTTCCACCCGCATATTCGATGAGGGTGTATTCCAACGCGCTCCCGCCTAGGTATTGGCCGTCATTATCTGTTTGGGCATCTTGGCTATTAGGGGAAAATAAGACATAGCCCCAATAAAACGGGTGCGCGACATCGGTCAAATTGGCGGTAAACGTAATCGGGTTGGTGACAGTGCCGCGCGCGATCAACGCACCGTTCACGGTCAGCGCCAACGCCGGGTCGAAGCGCAGAGTCGCGCCGCTCTCAATCGTCAGCGTCACACCACTATTCACCACCAAACTGCCGGTGATCACATACGGATCGCATACGGTCGGCGACCAAGTGGTATCGCTGTTAACAAAGCCATAGACAGTACAGGTCGCTTCTGGCGTTGAGGCACGTGTTGGAATGACGCCACTCAACCAGCCCGAGGCCCCAACCCCTGAAAGCAAACATATCCCAAGCCATAACCAGCGTGAGCGCATGAAAATCGGCCGATGATTAGGGTAGATAAACGGGATAGGGCCCCAGCGTATTGATGAGGGGAGGCACAATTGCCGTTGGTGATGGGAAACTGACCGGCGTAGGTGTGGATGGGGGAACAGTCGGCGCGGTCGTGGAGGTCGGCGGTGCGGTCGTAGCGGTCGGTGGCACGCGCGTCAAGGTCGGTGGCACCGTAGTATTGGTCACGGGAGGTGGCACAGTATTCGTTGGCGGGATAGGCGACGGTGGTGCGGTATTGGGTGGAGGTGGCGGAGGCTCGGTATTGACTGGGGAAGGGGGGTCCGTCGGCGGAAGCGCGGTGACATCAGGTGAACCAGTGCTCTGGGGTAAGGCCAATGCAGTCAATTGAATACTCGTTAATATCACGTCTGGGGGCGGAGTCGTCACCCGTGGGCGGGGCGTGGGCGGAACACGCGTGCGTGTAGCAGTCGCCGTAGAGGTCGCGGTGGCGGATGGGGTGCGGGTAGGTGTGGGAGAGAAAGTAGCGGTCGTTGTGCTTGAAGCAGTAGCGGTTGCAGAGGGAGTGGGGGTGGAGGTTCGGGTGATGGTCAGCGTAGCAGTTGGCGGTTGGGTCAGGGTTGGCGTGCCCGTTACAGTTGGCATCGCGTTGATCCCCCCCGGCCCAAACCACATAAAACCGCTGAGGACTAAGATCACGACTCCTGATAACACAACCGCTCCACTCCGCAACCAACGCAGTTCTGTCGCGCGGTGAGCTGTGGCGGGCAAACCAGTTGGCACGGCTAGTGTTTGGGTGGGCGCATCGTGGACATGGGTCGTGGCAACCAGCAAGTGGCGCTCAGACTGAGCCACCAAGGCGTTGACCGCCTCAGCCATTTCGGCGGCGCTGGCATAACGCGCGTTGGGGTTCTTGGCTAATGCTCTGGCTAAGATGTTATTCCAGCCAGCCACGTTCCCGCCCGGCGCTTTGTCTATCTGCGGCACTGGGCTGTGGACATGTTTGTACATCAAGCCGATCAATGTCTCGGATTGATACGGATGATGGCCGGTGAGCAATTCATACAGGATCACGCCCAGCGAGTAGACGTCCGTGCGCTGGTCAATAGTTTTGTCCTCTGACACTTGTTCCGGGCTCATATAGGCCGGCGTGCCCATCACCCCCGAACCCGTATAGGTGGTGGAGCTGGCCATGAGCAATTTCGAAATGCCAAAATCTGAGAGGAAGACATTTCCCTCGGCATCAAATAATACGTTGCTAGGTTTGAGGTCGCGGTGGATGACCCCTTGCCGGTGCGCGGCATCCAGCGCACGCGCCAAGCGAGTCAAGATCGTGGCAATGTCTTGCAGGGTGAGCGCCCCATTCGCCATGCGCTCGACCAAGGTGCCGCCGGGCAAATAGCGCATCACTAAATAAGGCTGTCCCTCTTCTTCACCATAGTCGTAGACCGGTGCGATATAGGTATGGTCGAGCGTGGCGATGGTCTTCGCTTCTTGCTCAAAGCGCACTTTTAGTTTGGGGTCACGCGCAAATTGTGGCGGCAAGATCTTAACCGCCACATTTCGCCCAAAGGTCGGGTCGTGGGCGAGATAAACTGCCGCCATACCGCCCTGGCCTAGCTCGCGGATGATCGTATACCGTCCAATTGTTTGGAGACTCACAAAGTTTATTTTATGGGCAGAGGGAGAAATTGCAAAGAGAGGAAATAATCTTTATGGAAATAAAAAAACGTGTGCCTTTCCTGCTTATTGTCGTTTCCTTTTCATTTACACCTGCTTAAGACCCTAAAGATCATCAAGGCCTTTATAGGTCAAATTGGAATTAGCAGTAGGCCCAACACTTAAAATAAAACTACCAAAGCGGTCTGAGCTAAAAACATCCCCCTGTTTGAGGTGTTGTTTAGCGACATTAGTTAGAAGAGGGCGCTTCTCGCCGCACCGCCAATTCCGTAAACACGTCTTCCAACGTGACTTCGGCGGGTTCCAGCTGGAGATCGGTGAAGCCTTGTGCGGCTAAGGCGGCGCGGAATGTGTCGAGCGAGTAGGCACCGGGGGAGGTGATAGCGTGGAGATGATCGCCGAGCAGGCCAGCGTGGTCAACGTGGGGCAACGCATTGAGCGCATCTAGCACGGGGATGAGGGGTTGCGCGACAATGTTCCAGGCCGTGCCCTTGACCACTTCGCGTTTGAGCACACTTGGCGAATCGAGCGCCAACAATTGCCCTCGATTCATAATGCCGAGACGCCCACAATGTTCGGCTTCATCCATGTAATGCGTGCTAACGAAGATGGTCGCGCCCTGCTCGGCGAGGGTGTAGATGATGTCCCAAAAGGCGCGGCGCGCTTCGGGGTCAACACCGGAAGTAGGTTCGTCTAAAAACAATAGTTGCGGTTGATGGGTCAGCGCGATGCCGAGCGCCAGACGTTGCCGCCAGCCGCCCGCCAATTGGCCCGCGCGTTCCCCCTCGCGCCCGGTGAGGCCGATGAGTTCGATCACCTCCGCCACGCGCGGCCGATAAGTGTCGGGGCGCATCCCATAAATCCCAGCATAGAACGTCAAGTTTTCGCGCACGGTCAGGTCTTCATAGAGCGCGAACTTTTGGCTCATGTAGCCCACTTGGGGGCGGATCAACTCAGCATCGCGCACAATGTCATAGTTCAGCACTTGCGCCGAGCCGCTGGTAGGGCGCAACAAGCCGAGCAACATCCGCATAGTGGTGGTCTTGCCGCTACCATTTGGGCCGAGATAGCCTACGACCTCGCCGCGTTGCACGGTGAAGCTGACGTGGTCTACAGCGGTGAATTCGCCAAATTGTTTATAGAGATCGGAGACGGCAATGACAGTGTCGGACATGATGAGTGACTCAAGACGTGCGATGAAACCACAGATTACACGGATTACACCGAGTTGGTGAGTGATAACTAACCTTGTTGTTCCAATAACGAAATAAACACATCCTCTAGTGAGGGCGGCACCACCCGCAAGCGGTCGAGGGTCGCGCCAGCGGCGGCGAGGGCGCGCGGCAAACGGTCGAGCGGGCCAGCGGTTTCGCTCACGCGCAAATGGAAACGGTCGCCAAAGGCCAACACATCCTCGACCGAGGGGTCGGCGCGCGCCACTTGTTTGAGCGTGTTTTTAGGCTGTCCGGCCAATTCCAGCACATGCCCGGCCATGTTGGCCGTAAGCTCGCGCGACGAGCCTTCTACCAAAATTTTGCCCGCATGCATGAACCCAATCCGGTTACAGCGCGCGGCTTCATCCATGTAAGGCGTGCAGACCACCACCGCCGTGCCTTCGCCTAACACGCGGATGAGCAATTGCCAAAAGTCTTGGCGCGTGACGGGGTCTACACCGCCAGTAGGCTCATCGAGTAACAGTATTTTGGGCTCATGCACCAACGCACACGCCAAGCCCAGTTTTTGTTTCATGCCACCCGACATTTGCCCGGCCAAGCGTTGTTCAAAGCCCGCCAACCCGACGAACTTGAAGAGCGTCGCGGCGCGTTTTTCAAAGGGGGCACCCACCACACCGCGCACCTCGCCAAAGAAGCGTAGATTTTCGATGGCCGTGAGATCGGTGTAGAGGCTAAAGCGTTGCGCCAAATAGCCCACTTGCGCCCGCGCTTGTTCGGCCTGGCGCGCGACATCATAGTCACCGATTTGCACGCTCCCACGATCAGCGCTGAGCGCGCCCACCAGCAGGCGCATGGTCGTGGTCTTGCCAGCGCCATCCGGGCCGACCAAACCATAGGCTTCGCCGGCCTTCACCGTCAGGTTGACGCCTTGTACGGCGTGGGTTTGGCCGAAGGATTTGTGGAGATCGCGGGCGGTGATGAGGGGCATGGGCAGAATTCAGAATTCAGGAGTCAGAAGCCAGAATTTAGAAGTTGAGATCATATAGAACAAATTGCTAATAGATTGATAGGTGCATCCTGAGCGGATGCGCGTCGCAATTCCACGTGTAGTCGAATGAGCATCCATCAGTTGATCAATAAATCGCTATAAATTCAGGCTGATTTCTGACTCCTGACTCCTATTTAGTTTCCAAACTTCACATCGGCTGGCATGCCGGGTTTGAGTTTGCCTTCGGGGTTGGCGACTTTAAGCTTGATGGCGAAGACGGTTGATTTGCGGCCTTCGACCGTTTGCACATTGCGCGGCGTGAATTCAAACGAGTCGGCGATGTGCGTGACCTGCGCGGTGAAGGTCTGCCCGGCGAACGAATCGGCGGTGACTTGCGCGGTTTGGTTGAGCGCGATGTTGGCGTAGCGGTCTTCGGGGGCGTAGACCGTGATGAAGAGCTCGGTCAATTGTCCGACTACTAAGAGCGTCGCGCCGGGCGCGGCGAATTCGCCGGGTTCGATGGCGCGCGACAACACGACACCCTCGGCGGGGGCGACTAATTTGAGCTTCCGCAATTGCACATCGAGGACATTGAGCGCGGCTTGCGCGGCGTCGGCTTGGGCGGTGAGCGCTTCTACTTGCGCGGCGGCGGCATCGGCTTGGGCTTGGGCCGCTTCAATTTGTTGGGCGCGCGGTCCAGCTTTGGCGACGGCATATTGCGCTTGAGCAGTGGCGAGGCCAGCCTTGGCTTGATCGAGCCGGAACTGGAGGTCTTTGCCCGCTTGCGCATCTTGCGCGAACTCAGGCAAGTCGTCATACGTCTGCTGTAAATAATCCACGGCTACTTGCGCGGCGTCCACTGCCGCTTGCGCGACGGCGAGTTGTTCGGGTGAAGCCCCAGCTTGGAGGAGGGCGTGGTTGGCGGAGGCCGCGGCCTGCGCCGCCTGCGAGGCCTCTAAACCTGCGCGCGCCGCGGCGAGGGCCGCCGCCGCTTGGGTGCGTTGCGTCTCCAACAAGGTTGAGTCGAATTCCACCAGCACATCGCCTTGCTTGACGGCCTCCCCTTCATTCACCAGCACACGCAGAACCCGGCCGCCTAATTCGGGGGCGATGTTGATGGTGGTGGCCTCGATGGTGCCGGAGGCGGTGAGCGCACCGGTGTCGGCGGCGGCCTGGCGTCCGTTCAACACAAACCAGGTCACGGCGAGGATGATCACTAACAATACAACCGGGATGACACGTCGAGGATTGGGGTGCATAGGAAACTCCAGTTAAAAGTCAAAATCAAATTAATCAAGACGTTTGCGAAACCGAATAGCGGCCGCGCCCATGATGACAAACGAGAAGATCGCCAACGGCACGACTTCCACCCACAGCGCTTCTAGGCCAACGCCCTTTAACACAATGCCGCGCACGATGATCAAGAAGTAACGCAATGGGATGACGTAGCTAATGATCTGTAAGAACTTGGGCATGGCGGCCAACGGGAAGAAAAAGCCGGACAAGAAGATGGTGGGCAACATGGTGAAGAGCGCGCTGATGGTGGCTTCTTGTTGAGTGTTGGCGATGGTGGAGATGAACAGCCCCGTGCCGAGCGATGACACGAGGAAGAGCGCTACCAGCGTCAACAAGAGTGGGAGGCTCCCGTTGATGGGGACGCCAAACAGCAAGACGCCGATGACCAAAATTTCGATGGTATCAATGAAGGCGATCAGCACATAGGGGAGAAGTTTGCCCACCATTAATTCCCAAGAGCGAATGGGCGTGACGATGAGCTGTTCAATCGTGCCGCGCTCCCGTTCGCGCACGATGGCGGAGGAAGTGAGGATGACGGTGAGGAATTGTAAGATGGTGCCGATGAGCGCCGGGATCATGTAGTAGGCGCTGACGAGGTCGGGGTTGTACCAAACTTGGGTGCGGGCTTCGATGGCGGGTTGAAACGCTCCGGCCTGCCCGCGCGCCGCTAACCGGTCGAGCGCGACGCGGGTGGCTTTGGCTTGCCCGATGAGGGTGGCCGCCGCCAAAGCCGTGTTCGCCACCGTAGGATCAGATCCGTCAATCACAAACGCCACCTGCGCGGTCTGCCCGGCGGCTAAGTGTTCGGCGTAGTTGGGGGGGATGATGATGCCCGCGCGCGCCGAGCCATTGTCAATGAGTTGGCGGAGCTGGTCTTCGTTGTCTACGTCATAGGCGAGCGTGAAGTAATCGGCGGCGCGGTACGCGGCCAGCAGTTCGCGCGAGGCGGGCGAGCGGTCTTGGTCCCAGATCGCTAGTGGCACGTTCCGCACGTCATTCGTGGCCGCATAGCCCAGCAGAAACAATTGCACAATGGGCATGATGAAGGTCAACCCCAACGTGCGCGGGTCGCGGACGATCTGGATGAATTCTTTGCGGACGAGGGAGAAAAGGCGCGTGTTGAACATAGGTTATTGATCAGTCGGTTCTAAGATGCCATGCAGATAGATATTGACCATGCCCCCGAACCAGTCAATCTTTTCATCTTTAAACAGCGCTTGGCCTTTGAGCATGGCTTCGGTGATGATGTAGCCGATCATCATGCTCATGAAGACGCGCAACAAGACGGGCAGGGGGAGCGCCCGCAAATGACCCTTAGCTTGGGTCAGGCGCTTCCCGAACCCCAGCGCGGCGGGGAGGATGCGCGCCACCAATTGCCGGAGATGTTTGCCTTGAAATTCGACGATCTCCATGAAGATCAGCGGCAGGAGGCGTTTTTCGGCGTCGCGCAGGGAGACGCGCACTTGTTCGGCGGAGTTTTGGATCAGCGCTTCGACCGTATCGCCCTGGACGGCTTCGAGCGCGGGCAGGATGGAATGGTAGGGATGATAGGCATCTAACACGGCGGCGAATAGGTCTTCTTTGTCGCTGAAGTGGTTGTAGATGCCACCGACGGCCACCCCGGCGTCTTGGGCGATCTCGCGCATGCTGGTACCGTGAAAACCTTGCTGGAGAAAGCGGCGATGGGCCGCGGCGAGCAGTTTGGTGCGGGCGGCTTCGCCCCGCGAGGCGGTTTCAGGAGGTGGCTTAGTAGACGGCATGGGGTTCTGAATGAACGTTCGTTCATATTCTAGGACAAAGCGCTTCTTTGTCAAGAGGGAAAATGCAAAAATAGCTAATCGAGCGGGGAGCGGACGGCGAAGGGGCCGCGATTGAGGACGTGGGTGTAGATCATGGTGGTTTTAACATCAGCATGGCCGAGGAGTTCTTGCACGGTGCGGATGTCGTAGCCGTTTTCGAGCAGGTGGGTGGCGAACGAATGGCGGAAGGTGTGGCAACTAGCGGGTTTGGTGAGGCCAGCGGCGCGCACGGCGGCTTTGACGGCTTTTTGCAAACCGGACGGATCTAGATGATGCCGACGGATGGCGCTAGAGCGTGGGTCGGTGGATAGGGAGCGAGCAGGAAAAACCCATTGCCACCCCCATTCGCGGTTGGCGTTAGGATATTTGCGTTCCAAAGCGAAAGGCAAATGCACTTCACCATGTCCCAATTCCAAATCTTCTTGATGGAGGCGCTTGACTTGGAGTAAGTGAAGCTGGAGTGGCTCGCGCAGTTGATCGGGGAGCATGGTCACGCGGTCTTTTTGGCCTTTGCCATCGCGCACTATGATCTGGCGCTGTTCAAAATCCAAGTCTTTGACGCGAAGGCGAACACACTCCATAAGGCGCAACCCACTGCCATAGAGTAATTGCGCCATAAGTTTGTGATCACCAGATAGGTGGTGGAGCAAGGTGCGCGCTTCGGCCGGCGTTAGCACGACAGGCAAATGCTGGGAGGGTTTGGCGCGTACCAAGTCAATGCGTTGGTTGAGCTCTTTCGATAAGACGTTTCGATATAAAAACAACAGAGCACTGAGGGCTTGGCTCTGGGTATTGGCCGCGACCTGGGCCTGCACTGCGAGATGGGTGAGGAACTCAGCGATTTCGTTTTCGGCCAATAGGCTGGGATGGCGTTTGTCATGAAAAAAGATAAAGCGTTTGACCCACTCGACATAAGCTTGTTCGGTGCGATAAGAATAATGTTTGACCCGCAAGGCGTCGCGCAGTTGGTCGAGCAGTTTTTTTGGGGAGGATGCTTCAAGGTTGGTCATCTGAGCCTCCAGAACATTGTTGGTGTTCAGCAAAAACGGGCGTATACTCTGGGCGTCATGTTCCAACAGGTGGCGCATTCATTCAAAAAGTACACTAGGTTAGTGTCAGTTGTGCGCCGTATTTTGTGACCCGCGCACAGGCTTAAATACGGAAAACATTATCCGTAAAACCGCCCGAATAGGGGTATTATACGGAATAATTCCGTATAATGGTATCTGAGAGCGAGTTTAATGGAAGTGATATTCCATCTAAAGGATTTCGGTTTATACGGAATAATTCCGTCTACTTAACTGTTGGGCCGCTACATCTAACCAACCAATCGGCCGTAAGAACTCAAAGGAGTTATAAATGCCAAGATATGGAGAATGGTCCGTTGAACTAACAGTATCTGGATCAATTGCGGTTGCACGTTCTCTAAATTTAAATGTCGAGAAGGGTTCACGTCGCCCATTTTGGACGACTGCAAAAATTAAGAAGGCAACGCAAGGTGTTGTAATAGAGGTGGTTGTAAAGGCGCGAACCCAAGAGGATGCGAATGATTCTGCTGTTTACTTTGTCGGTCAAACTCTTGACATGCTAAGTTTATGGCTTAATTTGCCAATTTTTTTAAGCCTATCAGGGACTCAATTCAAGATAGTTGAAACTCATGTACGACGAATAGTTGAAGAACGTGAATGGTCGGAGGCATTTAAACTGGGTCGAGAATATGGCATAACTCGCCCTGTCTTCAGCAGAGCTTTAGGATGGTATAGAAAAGGGTTGACCAGCGAGGATCCGATAGATAAATTTATTGCTTTTTGGTCTTCACTAGAAGGTGTAGGTTCCAAGTGCGCGAGGAAAACCACAAAGACCAAATCTGGGGCGATAAATCAAATTTGTGACTGCTTTGACCAAATTTGGGGTGATGTTAGTCACTGGCGAGTTATACCTAATGAAGCCCAAGCTGTAAATCGTTTCCACGAAATCCGTAATGGCATTGCACACGGATTTATGGCAGTAGAGGTTGAAAATATTCGCGAAATAACATCGCATGTACCAAAACTACGAGAGCTTACCCGCACTTTTTTGCGTGATTGGGAAGATCATAAAAAGGAACCCGAACCCCGGGATTGATGTTCTAACCGTCATAAGGCGGCCCAACAACGCATGCACACGGACTGGCGCTGTGCGCCTAGCTAACGTGCCCGACGTGTGGACGGGTCTATACTTCTTGCGACTCATTTCTGTGCGGTTCGCGCCAGCCGGTGATGCGGACGTTGGGCGGCACTCTTATAGCATGTCGTGTGGCCCATAATGGAGTAAGGGCTTATGAAAACAAGGCGATTAGGCATTTTAATAGCATTAGGCATGGGTTTACTAATGGCAACCCTATCTGCAACTGCCTCACCTAAAACAATAGCATCAGTAGTTACTTCGATAGATAATTTTGATAGCGACTCGCTGAATAGCCGCTGGTCATGGGTAAGACAAGATGTAACACACTGGAGTTTAACAACTCAGCCCGGTTCGCTCCGAATCGTTTCACAACAAGGGCGTATTAACGACAGCACCAACAAAAATATGCTTGTTCAAACTGCACCTGTTGGAAATTTTGAGATTCAAACGCGCCTTGTTTTTACGCCAACGGAAAACATTCAGCGCGCTGGACTTCTTGTTTATCAAGACGATACTAATTACTTTCTACTTGCCCGCGCTTATTGTGGATTTACTCCGCCATGTGTCGGTAATGGTATTTATTTTGACCAAGTAGAACAAGCTCAGTTTATCGGTAGTAATTTTGCGGTTACCACAACATTATCGGGCGATGCGTATCTGCGTCTTATCAGACAAGGTACGATTTATACTGGGTATGTAAGTATGAATGGGGCTGATTGGAGTTTGATCGGGACTCATACCGTTATCAGTGGGTTAGTCCCATCAAAAATTGGCTTCATGGTAGACGATGCTAATTTTGGCGCACCAGAAATATCCGCCGATTTTGATTTCTTTTTGTTAAATGACGGCTCAGAACGATTATTTTTGCCGTTAGTGCAGAAGTAAGTCTTAAACTATGTCAAAGTTAAATGAGAAAAGCCGCCCAACCCGTGCATCCAGCGGATTGGCGCTGTGCGCCTTCCTCAGCCTACTTTGGTTGTTTTACTTTTCGGGCGTTGGCGTAGGATCGGGTTGTAACCGCGCCAACCGCTGATGCTGGTGTTGGGCGCTTCGTAATCAGCAATTTGGTTGTTATTTGCCGCGTCAGAAATCGCTTGTTTTCTAGGCGTTTTCGCTCATCTAACTGGTAGGCGGGCGAAACTTTAGCACGGTTGAAAGTCCTCTGGTGCTTGACTTGAATCAGCTTATTTTAGGGCATAAGCGCACGCCCCTTTCGGCGCGAAAAAAAACCAGTAAAAAACGCAATTTGACTTTCTTAGGAGCAGGGCATGAAAAAAATAGTTTATTTAGTTTTTATACTTGGTCTTGTCGCCTGCATTAATTCTGCGCCTGAAACGGGGGTAACTCCAGAGATCAGACCATCTAGCCCATCTAGCATTCCAATTCCTAATGCTCCCTTAATAAACCCTACAGCTATTAAGCCTTCACCCTCTACTGAGCCTATAATTGCAATCCCAGATGTGCCTTCAACAATTAACTTACC
>Ga0315912_10002852_pt1 | contig 17845 bp, 6 predicted proteins | sample VfabasoilMG_FD_204469 | JGI IMG/M metagenome (GOLD analysis project Ga0315912, IMG submission 204469) | Garden soil microbial communities collected in Santa Monica, California, United States - V. faba soil | ecosystem: Environmental > Terrestrial > Soil > Garden | place: USA: California...
CCTGACCACGCAGGTGGACAAGGGCGGTGTGGACCTGATCGATGTGGCTGGCGGCAACAACATCGTGGTGGGCGGTGTGGGTGCGGACGTGATTACCACCGGTGCGGGCGACGACATCGTGCTGGGGGACAACGGAGAGGTGCGCTACACCGCGGGCACGGCGCTGCTGCTGCAGGCCAGGACCACGGACATCACCAATGCCACCGGCGGCAACGACATGATTGCGGCAGGTGGGGGCAACAACCTGATCCTGGCAGGGGTTGGCAGGGATACGGTGACCGCCGGTGCCGGCGCCGATCTGGTGATGGGCGACAACGGCCAGATCGACTGGCGGGCAAGCGGGGAGTACAGCCGCTTCGAGACGAAGGACCTGACCCTGGGCGATGCCGACGACATCCGTGTCGGCGACGGCGCGAACATCGTGCTGGGCGGATTCGGTGGCGACGTCGTCGAGACCGGCGTGGACGCGGACCTGATCCAGGGAGACAACGGCTTCTTCCAGTTCACGAGCCTCGCCGGGGTCGCGAAGCTGACCGAAGCGCGCACGACCGACGATACCAGCGTGACGCCGGGCACGGGCGGCGACGACGTCATCGTGAGCGGCGGCGGAACGACGCGCAACATCGTGATGGCCGGCCTGGGCGACGACCGCGTGAACCAGGTGGCGCGCGCCGCGACCACCGATCCGGTGCGTGCGGTCAGCGCAGGCGACGACATCGTCATCGGCGACAACGGCTTCGTGACCTGGGACACGGCCGGGAACATCCGGCGGTTTGCCTCGATATTGCCGGCGCAGGGCGGCAATGACCTGATCGACGTCGGCGACGGGGCGAACATCGTGGTGGGCGGGTTTGGCGCGGATACGATCAATTCCGGGTCGGGCGCCGATATCGCGCTCGGCGACGACGGGCAGGTGGACTACGTGCGCGCCGAGCTTGTGACTACGGCGGGCGCGGACCTCGATTCGACCGACATCGACCTCATTGAGAGTACCTCGACGACCTCGGATGGCGGCGTGGACGTCATCACGACTGGAGCGGGCGATGACATCGTGATCGGCGGCCGCCTTGGCGACACGATCAACGCGGGCGACGGCAGGAACCTCGTGATCGGCGATAGCGGCCGGATCACGGCGGCGAACCAGGATGCGCCGCAGTTTACGGGCCAGCCGATGACCTTCGGGCTGATCGAGACGACCACCTTCGGCGACGGCGGGGTCGACGGAATCACCACCGGCACGGGCGACGACATCGTGCTGGGCGGGCACCTGGGCGACACGATTGCGGCCGGCGCGGGCGACAACGTGGTGATTGGGGACGACGGCAAGATCGAGTACGTGCGCGGCGAGCGGGTGGGCGACCTGAGCACGGGCACCACCGGCGCGGACGTGAATGCCGGCGACATCGACCTGATCGAGAGCCTCTCGACCACGGCGGCGGGCGGCGCGGACACGATCACGACCTTGGGCGGCAACGACATCGTCATCGGGGGCCGCTTTGGCGACGCAATCGATGGCGGCGACGGCAACAACCTGGTGATCGGCGACAGCGGGCGGATTACGGCGGCGAACGCCGACACGCCGCGCTTTGGCGCACAGCCGATCACGCTGGGGCTGGTGGAGACGATCGAGTTTGGCGATGGCGGGGTCGACGGAATCACCACCGGCACGGGCGACGACATCGTGCTGGGCGGGCACCTGGGCGACAACATCCACGGCGGCGCCGGTCAGAACATCGTGCTGGGCGATGACGGCAGGATCGATTACGTGCGGCTGGAACGGGAGGCTGCGGGCACCCCGGGGGCCGACAACGATGCGTCCGACATCGACCTGATCGAGAGCCTCTCGACCACGGCGGCGGGCGGCGCGGACACCATCACGACGCTGGGCGGCAACGACATCGTGATCGGCGGCCGCGACGGCGACATCATCGATGGCGGCGATGGCGACAACCTGGTGATCGGGGACAGCGGCCAGGTGACCGCGGACGACGTGGATGCGCCGCAAATTGCCGGCGTGCCGATGACCTTCGGCTTGATCGAGACCACGCAGATCGACGACGGCGGGAGCGACCTCATCGCCACCGGCGAGGGCGACGACATCGTGCTGGCGGGATTCGCCGGGGACGCGATCACGACCGCGGGGGCCGATGACATCGTGTTCGGGGACAACGGACGCATCGTCTACACGGCCGCCGTGATCACGCTGCTCGAAACGACCGACACGGTGGCCGCGACCGGCGGCGACGACCTGATCGATGCGGGCGACGGCAACAACATCGTGTTTGCCGGAGTAGGCAGCGACGCCGTCACCACCGGCAGCGGCACCGACATCGTGTTTGGTGACAACGGGACGATCGTCGCCGACGCCGACGGAACCCTCTTGCAGATCATCACCGGCGATCCGTGGCTGGGCGGCAACGACGCGATCTCCACGGGCGACGGGAACGATCTCGCGTTCGGCGGCGCGTACAGCGACAGGGTTGAGAGCGCCGGCGGCAACGACATCCTGTTCGGCGATGGCGGCACCGTGGTGTATGGCTCGCATACGCTGATCATGTCGGTCGATATCGCAGTCGGCGGCGACGACGTCATCAATGGCGGCACGGACAACGATGTCGTCATCGGCGGCCAGGGTGATGACCTGATGTACGGCAACCTGGCCGAGGACCTGCTTTTCGGCAGCAACGCCGCGATCACGTTCTCGCACGGCAGCGTCCGCACCATCGAGAGCGATATGCAGGATTTGGCGTCCTTCAGTCTGTTCAAGCTGTACGGCGCACTTCCGGACGACGAGATCGAGGACGCGATCGCGATCCTGGAGGACGCGGAGGCGGGCGCGCCGGCGTTCGGCCCGGGGCCGTTCGGCGATTCGCAGTCCGTTGGCCTGCTCGACGTCGCCGTGTTCCAGAGGCTGTTCAAGCGGACCGTGGTGACGGCGCCCCCCGCGCCGACGCATGGCGACGCCGCGGAACAGGGCGAGAGCGTCGATCCGGAGCAAGGCGGTGAAGATCCTGCGCCGCAGAACGGCGGCGCGGACGATCCGGCCGGGGTGCCGCAGGGAGCGTTGCCCGAAACGCGCGCGCCGTCACTGGCGCTGGCGCCCGACGCTGCCGGGCGACCGGTTGTACGCGGCGCGGAGGAGCGGGAGGAATCCACGCTCGGCGCGATGCTGGGCGCCGTGGGGCTGCTCGCCCTGCAGCCATCGCAAACGCGCGCGCGCAGGCTTCTCGATCGCGAGGCGATGGCGCGCCCGCTCGGCGATGCAACGTCGACCCCGCGTACGGGACGGCGCACGCGCATAGAGTGGTAGCATCGAATTGACGGCGTCCGGGCGGGAAATCGACCGCCGGGACCCGACGCGCAGACACTGAACCGGAGAGACTATGGCGACCAAAGAAGCCCGCGAGGAAGGACCGATCCCGAAGCCGGCGGCGGACGCGGCTGGCATGCCCAAGATCAACTGGGACGATTCCAAGATGCATACGTCGTATGCGAACGTGTGCAACGTGCTGGGTACGCGCGAGGAGATCATGCTGTTGTTCGGCGCCAACCAGGCCTGGCACGGCGGGCAGAAAGAGGTCACTGTCGTACTGGGGGAGCGCGTAGTTCTGAACCCCTACGCCGCCAAGCGCCTGCTGCTCCTGCTCGGGCAGGGGCTCAAGGAGTATGAGTCCCGGTACGGCGAGCTGAAAGTCTGAGGCTCCTGCCCCGGAGGCTCCCGCCTCTGCCAGGATTCGCTTTCCGGTGAACAATCTCGCCAGCGACGCGCCCACCGGTGCGGCAGCGCCTGTCGCGGGCCCGTCGGCGCGTAGCGAAGCGTATGGCGCGTGGCTTGCGGCCTTGTGCGGGTCGATCCGCGATGCCCAGAGCGGCGTCGCGGTGCTTGGGGCGCCCGACCTGGGCCCCTATGCGCCCGTCGCCTACTGGCCCCGCCATCGCGAAGGCGCCCCGCGCCTGGCGGACGTCGCCGAACTCGCGCTCGCTGAACGGCGCGTCGTGGTGGATCTCCTGCCGCCGCCGCCGGGCTCCGGGAATCCTGCACCGCTGTCGCGCGGTCTTGCGCTGCCCATCGACGTCGACGGGCACTTGCACGGCGTCGTCGCGATCGAGGTCGCAGAACGCAGCGACGCGGAACTTCAGCTGGTGCTGCAGGCGCTGCGGCTGGGCTTGAACCTGATCGCGGCGCAGTTGCGCGAGCACTCGAAACGGGAAACCCTCGCGACCGAGGAGCGCCTGATGGCGCTCGTCGACCTGACGGCCTCGGTGCTGGAAGAGGAGCAATTCGAGCCTGCATGCCGAAGTTTCGTCACCGAACTGGCGATGCGGCTCTTCTGCGACCGCGTGAGCATCGGCGTCGTGCGCCGCGGGCACGCCGAAGTGGTCGCGCTGTCGCACAGTGCCCAGATCGGCAAGCGCATGGACCTCGCGCGCGCGCTGGGCGCCGCGATGGACGAAGCCATCGATCAGAAGACGGTGATCCGCTTTCCGGCCGCGGCCGGCGACGAAATCGTCGTCACGCGCGACCATGAGCGCCTCGCGCGCGAGCACGGCAACGGCAGCCTGCTGACCCTGCCGATGGCGGGCGCCGGCGATTTTGCCGCCGCGCTGTGCTGCGAGCGGGCCGGCAACATGCCGTTCGAACCTGCCGACGTGGAACTTTGCCAGTCGGTGGCCGCGGTGGTGGCGCGCATCCTCGAATTGAAGAAGCGCAACGAGCGCGCGCTCGCGATGCGCATCAAGGACGCCTGGCAGGAGCAGGTGCAGCGCATGGTCGGCCCGCGCTACTTCAAGCGCAAGCTCGTGCTCGGCACCGCGGTGCTGGCCGTCGTGTTCTTCAGCTTCGCGACCGGCGATTACCGGGTGACGGCGCCCGCGACGCTGGAGGGCGCGGTGCGGCGCACGCTGGCGGCGCCGTTCGACGGCTACATCGCGAGCGCACCGGCGCGCGCCGGCGACGTGGCGCGCGCCGACGCCGTGCTGGCGACGCTCGATGACCGCGAGATGCGCCTGGAGCGCCTGAAGTGGGCGAGCCAGCACGCGCAGTACCTCAAGCAGCACCAGGAAGCCGTCGCCAATCGCGATCGCGCCAAGGCCCAGATCCTGCAGGCGCTCTACGACCAGGCGCAGGCGCAGATCAACCTGCTCGACGAGCAGCTCGCCCGGGCGGCCGTCAAGGCGCCGTTCGACGGCGTCATCGTCAAGGGCGACCTGTCGCAATCCCTGGGCGCCGGCGTGAAGCGCGGCGACGTGCTGTTCGAGATCACGCCGCTGGAGTCCTACCGCGTCATCGTCGAGGTGGACGAACGCGAGATCGCCGATGTCGCGCGCGGCGAGAAGGGCCAGCTGATCCTCGCGGCCATCTCCGGCGAGTCGTTCCCGTTCACCGTGAGCAATGTCACCTCGGTGACTACCGCCCGCGAAGGGCGCAATTACTTCCGGGTCGAAGCGATGCTGGACCAGGCGAACGACCGTCTGCGCCCCGGCATGGAAGGGGTGGGCAAGATCCACGTCGATCGCAGGCGCTTGATCTGGATCTGGACCCACAGGCTGCAGAACTGGATCCGCCTGTTCGTCTGGAGCTACCTGCCGTGACGTTTGCGGCGGCGTCCGCGCAGCGGTGACCGAGTCCCTCTTCAGCGCCTCGTGGTACCGCGTCGCCGAGCTGCGGCCGCGCCTGCGCAGCCACGCGGTCATCCACCGCCATCGCTACCGCGGGCGCATCTGGTACGTGCTGCAGGATCGTTCCACCGGCCGCTTCCACCGCTTCTCCCCGGTGGCGAATTTCGTCATCGGCCTGATGGACGGCAGGCGCACGCTGCGCGAGATCTGGGACATCGCCTGCGTGCGGCTGGGCGACGATGCGCCGACCCAGGATGACCTCATCGGCGTGCTCACCTCGCTGCACCGCGCGGACGTCCTGCAGACCGACGCGCCGCCGGACCTGCAGGAACTGCACGAGCGCAACGTGCGGCAGGAGCGCATCAGGCTGAAGCAGTACATCCAGAATCCGCTCGCGTTGAGGTTCCCGCTGTTCGATCCGGACCGGCTGCTGAACCGGCTCGCGCCGGCGGTGCGCGGCCTGTTCGGCTGGGGCGGCGCGCTCCTGTGGCTGGCGGTGGTCGGCTGGGCCTTGGTCCTCATGGGCTCGCACTGGAACGAATTGACCAAGGACATCACCGACCGGGTGCTCGCCGCCGAGAACCTGCTGCTCATGGGCCTCGTGTTCCCGGTGGCCAAGCTGATCCACGAGTTCGGGCACGCGCTGGCGGTGAAATGGAAGGGGGGCGAAGTGCACGAGATGGGGGTCATGCTCCTGATCTTCATGCCGCTGCCCTACGTGGATGCCTCGGCCTCGATCGCGTTCCGCGAAAAGCGCGAGCGCATGCTGGTGGGCGCGGCCGGGATGCTGAGCGAGCTGTTCCTCGCCGCGCTGGCGATGTTCGTCTGGGTCAATGTCGAACAGGGGCTGGTGCGCGCGCTCGCCTACAACGTGATGGTCATTGCCGGCGTATCCACCCTCGTGTTCAACATCAACCCGCTGCTGCGCTTCGACGGCTACTACATCCTTTCCGATTGGCTCGAGATTCCCAATCTGGCGCAGCGCGCCAATGCCTATCTGGGCTATCTCGTCAGGCGCTATCCGTTCGGGGTGCGCAGCGCGGCCGCGCCGGAAACGGCGCCCGGAGAGCGGCCATGGTTCGTTTTTTATTCGATCGCTTCCTTCATCTACCGCATGTTCGTGATGCTTTCGATCGCGGTGATGCTGGCGGAGCAGTATTTCGTGGTGGGCGTGCTTCTCGCCCTGTGGTCGCTGTACACCATGCTGGTCCAGCCCCTTGCCACGAAAGCCGCGTATCTGTTTTCCGGGCCGGAGCTGCGCGGGAAGCGGTTCCAGGCGCTGACCGCGGTGACGCTGAGCTCGCTGATCGTGGCCGCCATCGTCGTCTGGGTGCCCGCGCCGTCGTGGACGCGCACCGAAGGCGTGGCGGTCGCGCCGCTGAACGCGCATCTGCGCGCCGGCGCCGATGCGTTCATCAAGGCCGTGGTCGCGAAGCCGAACCAGTCGGTGAAGGCCGGCGACGTGCTGATCGTGACCGAAGATCCGGAACTGCTGGCGAGGGTAGAGCTGCTGGAAGCGCAGTTGCGCGAGCAGCATGCGCGCTACGCGGCCGCGTACGAGGAACGCGTGCAGATGAACATGATCCGTGACGAGATCGGGCATATCGAGGAGCGCCTGCGCAGCGCCCGCAGGCGCGCCGCGGATCTGGTGATCCGGAGCCCGCAAGACGGCATCTTCGTGATGGCGCAAAGCAGCGATGCGCCGGGCCGTTTCGTGCACCGGGGCGAGGTGCTGGCGTACGTGCTGGACTATGCCAAGATCGCCGTGCAGGTCGTGGTGCCCCAGGGCGAAGTCGACCTGGTCCGCAAGATGACCAGGCATGTCGAATTGCGCCGCGTCGAGCGCATTCCGGAGGTACTCACGGCGCAGGTGAAACGCGTCGTGCCGGCGGCGACCAGCCAGTTGCCCAACCTCGCGTTGAGCGCGCAGGGCGGCGGCGAAGTCACCCTCAACCACCATGCCGGCGATCCGGGTTCGGCAGCCGAGCCCAGGACCGCGACACCCCTGTTCATCTTCGAACTCGAGCTGGCGGGCCGGGAGCAGTTGCAGAGCCTCGGCAGCCGGATCTACGTCCGCTTCGAGCGCGTGCCGGAGCCGCTCGGCGCGCAATGGTATCGGGCCGCGCGCGGCCTCCTGCTCAAGCGGTTCAATGTCTGACGCCGCCGCGCTGCTGCCGCTGGTGCGCCAGATTTATCCGGAGCGCGCGGAGACGGTCCCCGAGGGCTGGCTGGAGGAATTCGGCGACCGGGTTTCCGCCTCGGTCTCCTGCACTTTGCGCGCGCGCAAGGCGTTGCGCACGGATCTCGTTGCGCGCGTCCGGAGCCACGAAGCCGCCCTGCGCGGCCTGGAGGGCGGCGCCTTGAGCGCTTGCGCACGGGATATCGGCAAACTGCTGCGTCGCGACGGATTTCAGGACGACCTGGTCGCGCGCGCCTTCGCATTGGTGTCATGCGTCGCGGAGAGGACCTTGGGCATGCGCCACTTCGACGTCCAGTTGCTGGGCGGCTGGGTATTGCTGCAGGGCATGGTCGCGGAGATGGAGACCGGCGAAGGCAAGACGCTGACGGCGACGCTGCCGGTGTGCACGGCCGCGCTCGCGGGCGTGCCGGTCCACGTCATCACGGTCAACGACTACCTGGTGACGCGCGACGCGGCGCTGCTCAAGCCGCTGTATGAGGCGCTCGGGCTCACGGTCGGGGTCGTCACGGAGGCGCAGCAGCCGCAGGAACGCCAGGCGGCCTATGCCTGCCATGTCACCTACGGCACCAACAAGACCATCGTCTTCGATTACCTGCGCGACCGCATCGCCGTGGGCGCGCGCGACAGCGACCTGCGCCTGCAACTCGATCGCCTGTCCGGCGAGGGCCGGGCGCGGCGCCCGCTGCTGCGCGGGCTCAGTTTCGCGATCGTCGACGAAGCCGACAGCGTGCTGATCGACGAAGCGCGCACCCCGCTCATCATCTCCGCGCCCTCCGAAACGAGCGACGAGGAGCGGGTTGCGCGCCAGGGCATCGACATCGCGCGGCAGCTGGTGAAAGGCGAGGATTTCACCATCATCGCCGCCGACAGGCGCGTGGTGCTCACCGAGGCGGGGCACGAGCGCGTCGACCGCCAGAGCGCCGCGCTGGGCGGCGTGTGGACCGGAACCATGCGCAGGGAAGAGCTGGCCACGCGGGCGGTGACCGCGCTGCACCTGTTCGTGCGCGACGAGCACTACCTGGTGCGTGATGGCAAGATCCAGATCATCGACGAGTACACGGGAAGGGTGATGGCCGACCGCAGCTGGGAGCGCGGCCTGCACCAGCTGATCGAGGCGAAGGAGGGCGTGGAAATCACCGCGCAGAAAGAACCGCTTGCGCGCATCAGCTACCAGCGATTTTTCCGGCGTTACGTGCATCTGTCGGGCATGACCGGCACCGCCCGGGAGGTCGCGCGGGAGCTCGGCGCGGTCTACGGCCTGCCGGTCGTCCGGATACCCACCAACCGGCCGGGCCGCCGCATCGTCCTGCCGCCGCGCGTCTACGCCACCGAGAGCGAAAAATGGCAGGCGATCGCGCGCCGGGTCGGGGAGGTGCACCGGAGCGGCCGGCCGGTCCTGCTCGGCACCCGTTCGGTCGCTGCTTCCGAGCGCGCCAGCGCACTGCTCGCCGCCATGGGCCTCGCGCATCGCGTGCTGAACGCCAAGCAGGACCAGGAAGAAGCCGCAATCGTCGCATCGGCCGGAGAGCGGGGCCGCGTCACCATCGCCACCAACATGGCGGGGCGGGGAACCGACATCAAGCTCGCCGCCGATGTCGCGGAGATCGGCGGGCTGCACGTCATTCTGTCCGAACGGCATGATTCGGAGCGCATCGACCGCCAGCTCGCCGGGCGCTGCGCCCGGCAGGGCGATCCCGGATATTTCGAAGCCATGCTGTCGATGGAGGATCCGATGATGTCGATCGTCGGCGAGCGCACCAGGGCCGCGCTGGCCCATGTCGTGGCGCGCCTCGCGCCCGGGCGCGCCGCGCGCCTGGGCGCGCTGTCGATCCGTTTTGCGCAGAGGTACGCCGAGCGCACGCATTCGCGCGTCCGCAAGTCGCTGCTCAAGATGGACCAGCAGGTCGGCAAGCAACTGGCGTTCTCCGGGCGCAACGAATGAAGAAACCAGCGCGATGGCGCGCAAATCGGGAGCATGGCCAATGAATTCGTGGACCGCATGGATTGCTGGACTTGTGTTGGCGTTCGCCGCCTTGGGCGCCGGCGCGCAGCTGCCGCAACCCAGTCCCGGAATGGACGCCCGTCGCCCGGTGACGACGGGACCGGCTGCCGGCAAGCCGGGCGGGGCCCTGGAGTGCCTGCTCGAGCCTTCGATGGTGGTCAATGTCGGCAGTTCCGTGGACGGGGTGCTCGAGCAGGTGCTCGTGGACCGCGGCGACCATGTGCGCAAAGGGCAGGTGGTCGCGCGCCTGCAGTCCGGGGTCGAGGCGGCGCAGGTGAAGGTGTCCGAGGCGCGCGTGGAGTTCTCGCGCAGGAAAGTCGAGCGCAACGAAGCGCTGTTCGCGCAGCAGCTGATCTCGGCCCAGGAACGGGACGAGATGGTGACCGAGGCCCAGCTGAACCGGGAGGAACTGAGGCGCAACCAGGAAACCCTGAGGCTGCGCACGATCGTGAGCCCGCTCGAGGGCGTGGTCGTCGAGCGCCGCCTGGCGCCGGGGGAGTCGGTCCGTACCGACAAACCGGTGGTGCTGAGGCTGGCGCAGATCAATCCGCTGCATGTGGAAGTCATCGCGCCCGCGGCCCTGTTCGGATCGTTGCGCAGCGGCATGTCGGGGCGGGTGAATCTCGAGCCGTTTTTCCCGGGCACCCATGCCGCCAAGGTGACGGTGGTCGACAAACTGATCGACGCGGCCAGCGGCACCCTGGGCGTGCGGCTGCAGCTGCCCAATCCGAACAACAAGATTCCGGCGGGAATCAAATGCAGCGTGGAATTCGCAAATTAGTGGGCGATCGCGTGGCGCCTTGACCTTGGTCAAGGCCGTGCCGGAGGGGGCGCGCCCGCCCCGCCTGGACGGGCGCTGTTGCGGGGTGACTACTCCGCGCGTCCAGTTTTGGGCGTCGAAGCGGAAACGGTTGTGCGGCGCGATTTTCTCCCGGTAGAATTAGCCTGGGTCGGAAATTTTGCGCGGCGCACAAGAATGAGGGACATGCCGCGCGGATTTCGCGTGTCGCATTAGAACGATCGTCATGCCGCGTCTGGCGGCTTTGCGGGGGAAGATGTTCGGCACTCCAGTACTGCGAGTATCGCGCCACGCTGTCGCATTGTTGATTTCCGGATCGCTGTGCGCGAGCGCGTACGGCCAGTACGTCGCGCCCGATTCGGAGCGCCGCATGGACGGCACCCGCGCCGTCCCGGCCGCGCCGCCGGCGCCTGCCGCTGATATCCAGATCGGTGCGCCGCTGCGCGCCGAACCTCGCAAGCCCCCGCCGCTCCGGCCCGCAAGCGCGGACCCGGCGCCTGAGCCGTCCGAAGTGGCCGGTGCCTCGGGCCCCTTCTCCGAGAAGGAACTGCTCGGGCTGGTGAGCGGCATCCTCGGCAAGGACGTCACCGCCGAGCAGTTGCGTGAAATGCGCTCGATCGCGCTGGCGATCGTCGCGTGCTTTCGCAGCCCCGCCTGCGCGCAGTTTGCCAAGCAGATGGCGGCCGCCAGCGGCCTCACCGACGAGCTCAAGGGCGGCATCGCGGCCGCCAAACCCAAGCCTCCGCCCGAGCCGCGCTTCAAGGTGGCGGGCTTCCGCTACACCGGCGTTACGGCCATCGACCAGCAGAAGCTGAACGATTTGCTGCAGGGATACACGGGCCTGGAAATCACCGTGGAGGAGATGAAGGACGCCGCGGCGCTGGTCGAGGAGCTCTACCGCAAGGAAGGCTACTTCGTTGCGCGCGCCTACGTGCCGCAGCAGACTTCGAAGGACGGCATCATCGAGATCTCGGTCCTCGAAGGCAAGCTCGGCGACGTCAAGCTCGAGACCGCCGGCGAAACGCGCCTCAAGCCCGGCGTGGCCGAGGGCATCCTCGCGCAGGCGAAGAGCGGCGGCCTGGTGGAAGACAATGTGGTCGAACGGGCGCTGCTGCTGTTGAGCGACCTGCCTGGCCAGCGCGTGCGCTCGACCCTCGCGCCTGGCGCGGCGGTCGGCGCAGCGGACCTCCAGGTGGTCATGGAAGACACGGGCGAACGCGTGACCGGCGCGGTCGAAGGCGACAACTTCGGCGCCAAATACTCCGGCCGGGACCGCTTCTCCCTGTCGGCGAACCTGATCAACCCGAGCGGTTACGGGGACGTGCTGTCGATGCGCGTCATGCGAACCTTCGGCGAGGAGAACACGACGCTCGGGCGCGCGGCATACACGCTGCCCGTCGGCCCCTATGGCACGCGGGTCGGCGCGAGCATTGCGAGGACGACGTACGCCGTCGGCGGCGAATTCTCCAACCTGGAATCCTCGGGCTACGCCACCATCGGCTCGATCTACGCGCAGCACCCGATCGTGCGCACGCGCAATTTCAACCTGTACGGATTCGTCGGCTACGATCACAAGAAACTGCAGGACCGCTTCGATGCCATCGAAGTGGACAACCCGCGCCGCACCAATCTCTTCAGCTTCGGCGTGTCCGGCGACCGCCGGGACAACTTCGGTTTCATGGCCGGCGAGGGCGGCGTGAACTCGTTCGCCGTGACCGTGACGCGCGGCGACCTGAAGTTCGACAATCAGGACCAGATGACTGCCGACCAGGCGGCGACCGGGCGGCACACGGCGGGCAAATTCTGGAAGTACAACGCCAGCGTTTCGCGCCTGCAGGGGCTCGTGCCGGACTGGTCGATCCTGTTCAGCGCCAACGTGCAGATGGCCTCGAAGAACCTCGACTCCTCCGAGCAGATGTCCCTCGGCGGGCCGTGGGCGGTGCGCGCCTATCCGGTGGGCGAGCTGCCCTCCGACCAGGCGGCGATCGCCAGCGCGGAATTGCGCTACGCCATGCGGCCCGATTTCCTGCCCGGAGAACTCACCGCGTTCGGCTTTGTCGACCGCGCTTGGTCGGAACTCAACAACGACCCGCGCCCCAGCGACCGGCCCAACACCCGGGATCTCTGGGCTTACGGCGGTGGCCTCTCCTGGGCCAAGTCGAACGATTTCGCGTTCCGCCTGACGGTCGCGTTCCGGCCGCTGCAAAGCCCGAGGCCGACGGCCGACACCTCGTCCGGCGACGGGCCGCGGGCCTGGTTCCAGGCGATCAAGTGGTGGTAATCGCAGAAGGTTGCCAATTTGGTCACTTTCCGTCCCACGCTTCCGGCGCAGAATTGCGCGAGCGTGCATAGCAACATGAGAGGTCAACTACGATGACAAGCGCACAGTTCCCGGCATCCCGTTCGCGCCTCGCCCGCGCCGCCATTGCCCTGGCGGTGTGCGCGGCCCTCGACCCGGCCTACGCGCAAGTGGGCGCAAATACCCTGCCGACCGGCCCGAAAGTCAATGCCGGGGCGGCGACCGTCGGGACCTCCGGCAACGCGATGACGGTCAACCAGGCCACGCGGAAAGTCAGCCTTGGCTGGGAGTCGTTCAGCATCGGTTCGAACGCCTCCGTGACCTTCGTGCAGCCCTCGTCGCGGTCGATCGCGCTCAACCGCGTCGTCGGCAGTGACCCGTCGTGGATCTTCGGCAGCCTGAGCGCCAACGGCAGGGTGTTCCTGATCAACCAGGCCGGCGTGGTGTTCGCGCCCGGCGCGCGCGTGAACGTGGGCAGCATCGCCGCCAGCACGCTGGACATGTCCGACACGGATTTCATGGCGGGCCGTTACGTGTTCGGCGGCAACAGCACGGCCTCGGTGATCAACCAGGGCGCCATCATTACTGCGCCCGGCGGATACGCGGCGTTGATCGGCAACAACGTCGCGAACGATGGCACGATCTCCGCGCCTGGTGGCTCGGTGGCGCTCGCGGCCGGCAGCCGCGTGACGATGGACCTCGCAGGCGATGGCCTGCTCAGCATTTCCGTGGACGCCGACGCGGTCCGGGCAATGGCCTCCAACACCGGACTGATCCAGGCCGACGGCGGGCGCGTGATCGTGAGCGCGCGCGCGGCCGACGCGCTGGCAGGCACCGTGCTGAACCAGTCGGGCCTCATCGAGGCGCGGTCGGGCGCGATGCGCAACGGCGAGATCGTGCTCGACGGCGGCGACAACGGCATCGTCGCGGTCTCCGGCAAGATGGACGTCTCCGGCACGCAGGCAGGTGCCACCGGTGGCAAGGTCACCGTGACCGGCAACCTGGTCGGCCTCACCGGGGCCAACATCAACGCTTCCGGCGACGCTGGCGGCGGCACGATCCTCATCGGCGGCGATTACCAGGGCAAGAACCCGGATGTGCAGAACGCCTTCCGCACCTACGTGGACAGCGGCTCCGTCCTCAACGCCGACGCGATCACGACGGGCAACGGCGGCAAGGTCATCGTTTGGGCCGACGACGTCACGCGCTACTACGGCACGATCAGCGCCCGTGGCGGCGCGCTCGGCGGCGACGGCGGTTTCGCGGAGGTCTCGGGCAAGGAGAGCCTGATTTATGCCGGCACGGCGAACCTGACGGCGCCAAGAGGCAAGCTCGGAACCCTGCTGCTCGATCCCAAGGACATCGTGATCCAGACTGACCCGACTTCGGATCCAGCGGATTCTGCGTCGAACACGTTTGCGACGAACCCAACCGGGACTGCGTCGATAGACCCGGATACTCTGGAAGCCGCGCTGAATGGCGCCAACGTTCATTTACAGGCGAATAACGACATTACGGTTTCCAATGTTGTAGATGCTTCGGGTGGCGGCGCGGGCAATCTGACGCTGGAAGCGGGCAAAAGCATAAGCATTGGCGCGAACATCAGCCTGAACGGCAGCTTCACGGCGATTGCGAATACCGTGAATGCCAACGTGGTGGAGGCCGAGCGCGCGGCGGGCAGCGGTGCATTCACCATGTCCGATGGCACGTCGATCGACACCAGCACGGCGAACGGAAACATCCAGATCTTCGTGCAGACCGGCGATCCGGCCGGCGTCAATTTCGATTCGGGCAGCATCACGCTCTCGAACCTGTCCGCGGGCACGGGGCATGTGCACATCAACCAGGGCGGGCAGACGGCGGGCAGCCACATCCTGCGCACCACCTCGTCGCTGATTACGGCGGCTTCGGTGGCGCTGGAAATCTCCAACGCCACGAACACGTCCGGGACCATCGGCAGCTCCGTCACCGGTCCGATCCGCGTCACCACCACCAATCTCGACGCGAGGACGCAGAACGGGGGGGTCTTCCTTGAATCGGCCGGGCCGGTGAACATCGGCGGCGCGGCCTTCGGCGGCGGGATCACCGGGATCAGCGCGGGCACGGGCAACGTATCGCTCATTTCCGACGACGCGATCACGCAGACCGAAGCGCTGTCGGGGAATGTCCTGACGGTGAAGACGCTCAACGACGCGGGCGCGCCGATTACGCTCGACCTGGTCACCGGCAACGAATTCACGTCGGTGGACCTGCGCACGCGCAACGCCGCGGACGACGCCAATGCCGACAGCGCGATCAGCTATCGGGATGCGACCGCTTTCGACGTGAACGCCGCGCACACCGGCACGACCACGGGTACGGTTAACCTGATCGGGGGCGGCGCGATCACCGACGGTGCGACGGGCACCCTGACCGGCTCCTCTCTCGCGGTGACGACCCTGAACAACGCGGGCGCAGCGATTACGCTGGATAACGTCGGCAATGCGTTCTCGACCGTCAATCTGCGCGCGCGCGATGCGGCTGATGCGGCCAATGCCGCTGGCGCGATCACCTACGTGAACACGGCCGGATTCAGCGCGTCGGCGCGTACGGCGAGCACCGTGTCGTTTACCGCGACCACCGGCAACCTCAGCGTGGACGCGAACGACATCGTCACGGATAGCGGCGCGGTGACGCTCACCGCGCTGGCTGCGAACGCAAGTATCAACAGTGCCGCGGGCGCCGACATCAACACGACAAACGTCGGGACAGGCGCGGCTGTTACGTTGCGCGCCGACAATAACAACCTGCTGGGCTCCATCGTCGCGGGCACTGGCCTCGTGACGCTGACGCCGAACACCGACGCCGTGGCTATCCAGGTGGGCGCAGGTGCGACGGACGGCCCAGGCGTGCTCGGCATTACCGACACGGAACTCGCCACGATCGCCACGACGGGCGGCGTCACCATCGGTTCGACCACGAACACGGGGGGCATTACCGTGGTCGGGACGGCGACGGCGCCGGGCGTCACGGGCGGCACGTTCCTCCTGCGCAGCAACACCGGCAACATCGCGGTCAATGCGGCGCTGACGACCGCGGTCGACACGACGCTGCAGACGACCAGCGGCAATATCACCTTCGGTCCGGCGGGCGCAATCACGGCTTCGGGCTTCACCGTGAACCTGACCGCCACCGGCGGCAACATCCAGGGCGATGCGGCGGCGCTCACGAACGTGACCGCGGCGACACTGAACGCGACCGCTTCCTCCGGCATCGGCGCGAGCAACGCGCTTGAGACGGCGGTATCAAATCTTACGTTCGCCAACACGACCAATGCGGTGCAGATCACGGATACGCTCGTAAGCGGTGTGACCGTGAGCGGCACCAATGCCGGCGTCGGGGCAGTAAATATCACCGAGACGGCGGGCAATCTCACCGTGGGCGCGGCGGATATCGTCACCAACAGCGGTATTGTGACGCTGACCAATTCGGCGCCGACCATGGGAATCATCTCGGCCGCGGGCTCCGACATCAGCACCATCGGCGGCGCGACGGCGGGCGCGGCTGTGAATCTGATCGCGAACAACATGAACCTCGCGGGCGCCACGAATTCCGGCACCGCGACCACGACGCTTGTGCAGTTCACGAATGGTGTGTCCATCGACGTGGGCGGCGCGGACGTGGCGGGCACGACGCTGGGCCTGACGTCGGCCGAGATCGACACCATTACCGCGGGGAAGATCAAGATCGGCAACGTCAACAGCGGGGCCATGACGGTCTCCGGCGCGACGGCGATCCAGCCGGTCGGGACGAACCTGCTGTCGCTCGAAAGCGGCAGCACGATCACCCAGACCACGAACACCGCGCCGATCATCGAGACCAACCTCGCGCTGCGCGCCGTTACCGGCATCGACCTGACGGCGAACGGCAGTGTGGTTGCCGGCGAAGGCAATACCGTGACCAACCTCGCCGCGATTACGACCGGCGTCGGCAGCATCAGCTTCCGCAATAACGCCACCATGACGGTCGGCGTGGTGGACGCAGTGGACGGCATCAGCACCTTCGACGGCGCTGTCAGCGTCACCGTGGCCGGCAACTCGGCCGGCGCGACCGACCTCTTCATCGACAAGATCGTGGCCGGCAACGGCGGAACGATCACCCTGGTCGCGAGCAACCCGCTCGCCGGCAACGCGAGCATTCTGGAAGCTCCGCTGGGCGGCGGCACGGGCGATTCCCCGGACATCGACATCACGACCAGCGGCGCGCTCTCGCTCACCGCCAAGACCAACATTGGCCAGCCGACCGGCACCGGCGCGGGGCCGATCGAGATCGCGGTCGGATCCCTCGCTTTCAGCACCGGCCCCGGCGGCGCGTCTTACCTCCTGCAGAACGGCGATGTCGACATCACGACGATGACCACGGATGGCGACGTCAGCTTCGAAGCCCTCGGCACGATCAGGGTCGTCGGCGACCTGAACGTGAACGGCAACACCACGCTCACCTCGACGGGCGACGGCGAGGACGTCATCGTCCTGGCGAACATCACCCGCAACAACGACAGCGCCGGCTTCGTCACCCTGAAGGCGCAGCGCCACGTGATCCTGGATAACCTCGCGGACATCACGGCACTGAACGTCAACCCGGGCGGCGACGGCAAGACTATCGTCACGCTGAACTCGGACAGCAACGCACTCAACGGCGGTGCGATCCAGGTCAACGTCGGCAGCACGATCACCAGCAATAACGGCGACGTGATCCTCGGCGGTGGCGGCAATCCGCTGACCGCCGCGGCGATCGGCACCAATTTCAATGGCAGCACGCTGTTCAACGGCATCGACATGCGCGGTGCCATCGTCGCGGGCGATGGCAACGTGGCGCTGCGCGGGCAGTCGTTCTTTGGCGGCGGCCAGACGAATGTTGCCGGCGTCACCATCACTAGCGGCGGCT
>Ga0315912_10002854_pt1 | contig 17836 bp, 16 predicted proteins | sample VfabasoilMG_FD_204469 | JGI IMG/M metagenome (GOLD analysis project Ga0315912, IMG submission 204469) | Garden soil microbial communities collected in Santa Monica, California, United States - V. faba soil | ecosystem: Environmental > Terrestrial > Soil > Garden | place: USA: California...
GATTGTCGAAAGCGCCAGAGGGCTGGCGCACTCCAAGACGCTGACGCGACCTAGGTTGGGCCTGATATGAATTGCTTCGTCACTGGCGCTTCGGGCTTCGTTGGGGCCAATCTTGTTCACGAGTTAATCGCCCGCGGTCATCGCGTGAAAGTCCTGCTTCGTCCGAATAGCGACACACGTGGCATCGCCGGGCTGAATGTCGAACGCGTTCCCGGTGACGTCAGTGACCGCGAGGTATTGACCGAGGCGATGCGTGGTTGTGATTGGTGCTTTCATGTCGCGGCGAGTTACCACTTGTGGCTGCGGGATTACGCGCCGATGTATGCGGCGAACGTTGACGGCACGCGCAACGTGATTGAATCCGCCGCCGACGCGGGCTGTTCCCGGATCGTGTACACCAGCACGGTTGGTTGCATCGGCTTGCCAAAGGAGGTAGGCGGAAAGCTCGAACCCACCGACGAGACCACACCGGTTTCGGAAGCGCAGATGAGCAACCACTACAAGCGGTCGAAGTGGCGGGCGGAAGTCGTGGCGCGCGAACTGGCTGCAAAGGGATTGCCAGTGGTGATCGTAAACCCCAGCGCGCCGATCGGGCCGCGCGATGTGAAACCGACCCCGACCGGTCAGGTGATCGTGGACTTCCTCAATCGCCAGATGCCGGCGTATCTGGACACCGGGTTGAACTGGGTGCACGTCCGCGACGTGGCAATTGGCCATATTCTCGCGGCTGAACTCGGGCGGATTGGTGAGCGCTACATCCTCGGTCACGCGGAGGGCAATTGGAGCATGAAGCAGGCTTTTGCCGTGCTGGCAGAGATCACGGGTGTTCCGGCGCCAAGATTTCAAGTCCCTTACTCCATCGCGCTGGCCGCGGCCTACGTGAACGAAGCGATAGCGCCGTTAACTGGCAAAGCACCGAAAGCCCCGCTCGCTGGCGTGCGCATGGCGCGTTACAAGATGTTCTTCAATCCAGCCAAAGCCATCCGCGAACTGGGTTTGCCGCAGACGCCGCCCAAGCAGGCGTTAGCTGATGCTGTCGCGTGGTTCCGGGAACACGGCTACGTAAAATGCTGAGGAGGTTTCGCTTTCCGGCGGGGCCAGGCTCACACACAATTCCGGCCGTCCATGTCACTCAGACGCAAACTTTCCGGTAGCCTGCTGGCCTTTGTTGGTTTCGTGCTTTCGCCGCTCTCCTGGTGGAACGATGCCTTTGTGAATCTGCCGCTGGCGCTGGTGTTCGCGTGGCTGGTCAGCTGGCCCTTCAGTCCGGACTGGCAGTCGGCGGTGTTTCAGACGGCGGTCGTGCTGGGTTACTGGTTGACGAATCTGGCTGGCTTCATCCTCCTGCACAAGGGTGCCAGCCAGCTGCTTGAACGTGAGGGGCAAGCAGCCCGCCCCAACTGGACGCGCGACTTGTTAGTTTCCGTAGGTTATACCGCGTTGATCGTTTTGCTGATCAAGCTTGGCGTGCTAAAACCGCTCGAGGGCTACTTCGGCAACCGGCTTTGAATTGCATCAACCGACAAATGCCGCATGCACGGCCTTGATGGCCTTCTCGCCCATCGCTAGGTCAATCGTCACGGAAATCTTGATCTCGCTCGTGGAAATCATCCCGATGTTGACGCCTTCATTCGCCAGCACTTCGAACATCTTGCCCGCTACCCCCGTGTGGCTCTTCATCCCGACTCCGACAATGGAGAGTTTGCCGATCTTCTCGTCCGCGATCACATCGGTGAAACCGATCTCTGACTTCAAGCCATCAATCACCTTGCGCGCCTTGAGCAGGTCCGGCTTGTCCACGGTGAAAGAAAGATCCGTCGCCGGCGTGCCCGAACCGTGGCTGATGTTCTGAATGATCATGTCCACGTTCACGTTCGCATCGCCGATGGCCTTGAAGACCCGCGCTGCCATGCCGGGTTTGTCCGGCACGCCCACCAGCGTGACCTTGGCCTGATTCTTGTCGAGCGAGACGCCGCGCACGACGACGCCTTCCATGCTTTTCGTTTCTTCTTTCACAATCGTTCCGGGGTTGTCGTTCAAACTGCTGCGCACCTCAAACACCACGCCAAACTTCTTGGCGAATTCCACCGAGCGGCTTTGCATGACCTTCGCGCCGAGGCTCGCTAACTCCAGCATTTCGTCGTAGGAAATCTCCGCCAGCTTTTGCGCGTTGGGCACAAGCCGGGGATCAGCCGTATAAACGCCGTCCACGTCGGTGTAAATCTGGCAAAGGTCTGCCTTAAGTGCCGCGGCCAGGGCAATGGCCGTCAAATCCGAGCCGCCTCGACCAAGGGTTGTGATCTGACCCTCTTTAGTTTCACCCTGGAAGCCGGCGACGATGACGACGTTGCCCGCGTCGAGTGCTGCGTGAACCTGCTTCGGCGTGATGTTGTGAATCCGGGCCTTGGTATGGACGCCATCCGTCACAATTCCCGCCTGCGCGCCAGTCATTGAAATCGCGGGCAGGTCCAGGGCATGCAATGCAATGGCGGTCAGCGCAATCGTCTGTTGCTCGCCCGTGGCCAGGAGCATATCCATCTCGCGTTCGCTGGGCAGCGGAACGATTTCCTTGGCGAGCTTGATCAAACCATCGGTCACGCCGCTCATGGCGGAAACCACCACTACAACCTGATCGCCACGCTGGCGGTATTCCGCCACGCGTCGCGCAACATTCTTGATGCGATCGGTGTTGCCCACCGACGTGCCGCCGTATTTCTGAACGATCAATGCCATAAGCCTGCCGGGAAACCGCGCGAGGAAATCGCCTGCGAAGCCCCAAAAAGGAGCGGGAAGATAGTCAGCAGGCGACCGTTTGAAAAGTGCGGAGTTTCGGGCGCGACCGGTGCCGCCAAAAGCAAAACCGGCAAGGCCAGAAGCCCCGCCGGTTCTCGTTTTCCGGCTCGCGGGCCGGAGTTAAATTACTTCTTGGCTTTCTTGCTCCCAGGCGTCGGGACGGTTGCGATCGTCTGGAGAATGCGGCCGGCGATCTTGTAGGGATCGCCCTGCGAATTCGGGCGGCGGTCCTCGAGGTAGCCCTTGTAGCCGTTGTCCACGAAACTGTGCGGGACCCGGACGGAGGCGCCGCGGTTAGCGATGCCGTAGTTGAACTTGTCAATGGACTGCGTCTCGTGCAGCCCCGTGAGGCGGAGGTGATTATCCGGGCCATACACGGCAATGTGTTCGTTCTTGTACTTGTCGAACGCCGCCATCAGCGCCTCGAAGTATTCCTTGCCGCCGACGTTGCGCATGTAATCCGTGGAGAAATTGGAGTGCATGCCGGAGCCATTCCAGTCCACATCCTTGCCCAAGGGCTTGCAGTGCCAGTTCACGTCCACTTGAAACTTTTCACAAAGCCGCATCATCAGGTAACGGGCGACCCAGACCTGGTCGGCGGCGTTCTTCGAGCCCTTGCCGAAGATTTGGAATTCCCACTGGCCCTTCGCCACTTCGGCGTTGATACCTTCGTGATTAATGCCGGCGGCGAGACAGAGTTCGAGATGCTTGTCCACGATCTCACGAGCCACACTGCCGACGGCGTCGTAACCCACGCCGGTGTAGTAGAGACCCTGCGGATAAGGATAATTGTTCTGCCCACAAGGGAAGCCGAGCGGACGACCATCCTGGTAGAGGAAATATTCCTGCTCAAAGCCGAACCACGCACCGGGATCGTCGGGAATGTTCGCACGGCTGTTGCTCGGATGCGGCGTCTTCTTGTCCGGCATGTAAACTTCGCACATGACGAGCGCGCAATTCTCTCCCCGGGCGACATCAGGATAGACCGCCACCGGCTTGAGCATGCAGTCTGAGCTCTTGCCTTCAGCCTGGCGCGTCGAGCTGCCGTCGAAGCCCCACCAAGGAAGCTCTTCGAGTTTGGGGAAGCTTTTGAATTCTTTGATCTGCGTTTTGCCGCGGAGATTGGCAACGGGCTCGTAGCCGTCGAGCCAGAGGTATTCGAGTTTGTATTTAGCCATGTGCTGTGCGTGTTCTTACCAGGGTTTCCAGACGTTAAAACAAAACCGCCCGCCCAACCGGGCGGCGGCGCGAACGATTTAGCAACGCCAGTGCCACGCCGCAAGCGTTTTGCTGCCAGGTCGCCAAATTGCTTTGATTGACGGCCTGTTTTGCTCATCCGAGCAAGCGGCACCACCAGCAGCGGGCATCCTCGCGCTGTCTTTGATTGAACAGCGTGGTCGAATCCGCTCAACTTGAGGTCGCGATGTTGAAGGTAAAAGATACGCTGCGGGCGACGGTGAACCTGACGTTCGATGGTCGGGTGATCAAAGCCTACCATGGGCCGCAGGCCGCAGAACGGTTCGCCAAGGAGGTGCGCGTCCTTCGTCACCTCGAGGCGCGGGGTTGTAATTTTGTGCCCAAGTTGTTGGAGGCGGACGAGGCCAAGTTACGGATTGTAACGTCCAATTGCGGCACTCGCGTGGAACACCTCGATGAACCGCGCACGCGCGAGCTGTTTGCCGAGCTCGAAAAGTTCGGCGTACGCCACGACGATCCCGATATGCGCAACGTGACTTATCGCCAGTCTGACGGGCGCTTTTGTTTGATTGATTTTGAATTCGCCACCATTCTCCCCGGCTTTGAAAAAGACGAAGCAAACCCCGAAGCGAAGTAAGCGCAAGCCTGCCCTGCCCTGCCCCAAAGAATCCGGCTGGCTCGAATGGTTTGGCTGGACGGATCGCGGCCGGGTACGGATCAACAACGAGGACGCCTTCCTCGGATTATGCTTCGATGCGAACGACGTGCATCACCTTGGTCGTGAAGGCGACACGAAGTCACGCAACATGGATTTTGTATTCGCCGTGAGCGATGGCATGGGCGGCGCGAAGGCCGGCGAGTATGCGAGCAAAATCGCCGTGGAAAAAATCACGCGGCTACTCCCCCGTTCTTTCAAGCAGTCTGCCACCGGCATGAATGCGGGCTTCGCCGATGTGCTGACGGAATTGTTTGGCCAGATCAATCGAGCGCTCACCTACCTCGGTCTCAGCTACGAGGAATGCCACGGCATGGCCACGACCCTGAGTCTCTGCTGGTTCACACCCCAATGGATGTATTTCGGTCACGTGGGCGACAGCCGGATTTACTATCTCCCCGCGAAGGGCGAACAGGTCAAACAGCTCTCCCAGGACGACACGCACGTGGGCTGGTTGTATCGGACTGGCAAAATCAATGAACGCGAGGCCCGCACGCATCCCCGGCGTAACGTGTTGCAAAAGGCGCTGGGCGGCGGAAATCAATTCGTGGACCCGCAAGTAGGCGCGGTGGGCTATGAACCAGGTGATATTTTTCTGATCTGCTCTGATGGCGTTGTGGACGGGCTTTACGATCATCACATTGTGGACGTCCTTCGGGCGCATGATTTCGACAAGTCGGACAAAAATCCCGCGCATCAACTGGTGCGCGAGGCATTGGAAAAAGGTTCGCGCGACAACATCACAGCGCTAGTGGTGCGAGTGCTCTAAACGCAGAACGCCGCTGGTAGATTGCTCCACCAGCGGCGCGTTGAATCGCAAACTGTCGTTGCGAAAGCGGGATTAGCCGCGGCTTTCGTGATAGCCTTCTTCGCCGTGCTCCGTGAGGTCGAGGCCGACGGTTTCCGTCTCCTCGCTCGGACGCAGACCGACCACAACCTTGACGATCAAGGCGATGACTGCGGTGGCAACGACCGACCAGACGATGGTTAGCAGCACGGCTTTGATCTGATTGCCAAGCAATCCTTCCTTCAGACCGCCGACGACGCTGTTGACGTCGTTTGTGGCGAGAATGCCGGTGAGAATCGCGCCAAGCGTTCCGCCCACCCCATGCACGCCGAACGTGTCGAGCGCGTCGTCATAGCCGAGCCAGGCCTTGAGCTTCCAGCAGGCGAGGAACGGAATGATGCCAGCCAAGATGCCGATAATCATCGCACCATTGGTGTTCACAAAGCCGCAAGCGGGGGTGATCACAACCAGGCCGGCGACGATGCCAGAGCAGAATCCGAGGATACTCGGCTTACCCTTGATCAACCATTCGGTCATCGCCCAGACGAAACCAGCCGTTGCGGCGGCGAGCGTGGTCGTGGTGAAGGCGTTCGCTGCGATGCTGTCTGCTCCGAGCGCGCTGCCAGCGTTGAAGCCGTACCAGCCGACCCAAAGCATACCCGTGCCGATCATACACATAACCATGCTGTGGGGCGGCATCGGTTGCTTCGGGAAGCCGAGCCGCGGGCCCAGAATCAAGCAGAGGATCAATGCAGACCAACCGGAGGTCATGTGCACCACGGTGCCGCCGGCGAAGTCAATCGCCTTGATTTTTGCGTTCGGGTTCAACGGACCGCACATCAAACCATCGGTGGCCCAGACCATGTGAGCGAACGGGAAGTAGACTGCGAACATCCAGATCGCGATAAATAGCAGCAGCGCGGAGAATTTCATGCGTTCCGCAATGGCGCCCACGATGAGCGCAGGGGTGATGATCGCGAACGTGAGCTGGAAGATGGCCCACACGTTGTTCGAGATCCAGTGATAGCCCTGGCCAACCTCAGTACCCGTAACGCCCTTGAACATTGCGAAGTCAAAGCCGCCGAGGAACGGTCCTTTGTTCGAGAACGCGAGGCTGTAACCGCACAACCACCAGAGAATGGTGACCATGCCGGCGATGCCCATGCATTGCGCCATCACTGACAGGACGTTCTTTTTGCGAACCAGCCCGCCATAGAACAGCGCCAGGCCGGGCAGCGTCATGAACAGCACGAGTGCCGACGAAGTCATCTGCCACGCGTTGTGGCCCGGACCGGGTCCGCCGATTTTGGAGGCCGCATTGGTGGAACCGTTGCGTGCACCGTTGTTGACGTAGGCTTCGAGGTCTTCGAGCCGCTCTTGAAGGGAACGTTCCGCGGCGGGCGCGTCCGCAGCCACGCTTGGGAAGGCCGTCGCCACGACCGTCAGCAAGGTGAGGAGGAGAAAGAATTTTTTCATGCTTTTATTGTTTGGAGTTCGCCGGATGTTCTGAATCAAACTGCGCTGTCACCTTTCTCTTCGGTGCGGATGCGGATGGCCTGTTCGACGCCGGAAACAAACACCTTGCCGTCGCCGATCTTGCCCGTCTTGGCGGATTTCACGATGGCGGACACCGCGCCCTCCACCTGACCATCGGCGACTACCAGCTCGACCTTGATCTTGGGAAGGAAATCCACCGTGTACTCGCTGCCGCGATAGATTTCGGTGTGACCTTTCTGCCGTCCGAAGCCTTTCACTTCGGTGACGGTCATGCCTTCAATGCCGATTTCACCGAGGGCGTCTTTGACCTCCTCGAGCTTGAAGGGTTTTATGATGGCTTCGATTTTCTTCATAGTTGTAGCTCCCGGCACACCTCTCCCGACGCGGGCTGCTGGCGGCACGGATTTTGGGCGTTGGTTTTAACGCGCTTCGGCTCGTAGCAACGCCGATGCCATGCCTCCTCCGTTCAATCTTTATGCGGGTTTTCGTTGTAAACCATGAATTTATTGAATCATGGGCTCACGAGGTCGGCGGCTCTGCATCGCAATTGATTGTTCCCTTTTGCGCAGGCACGGAATAAAGCGCCATGCCGATCGTGCGTTCCCAAGGAAATCGCCGAGGCTTCGCCCGGGTCGATTCCGCCCCGGCTCGAAATTTCCTCGTGCGCAAATCGGGCGTCTCTCCAATTGAGCCGCAGCCTGATCGCGCCTAGCTTGCCAGCAACCTGGTAATCGAACCAAAGACAGAAAGCACAAGCGCCAGAACCAAGACCATGAAGATTCTTCTCCAGCACATGAAGACCAATTTGTACCTCCGGAGTCTCGGCAGTTGGACCGACAATCCCGAGGAAGCACACGACTTCAAGCATTCGAAGCGATTGCTGGACTTCGTGCAAAACAACGGGCTCGAAGGCGTGCAGATCGCGGTCAAATTCTACGAAGGCCAGTTTGATGAGATCTTTCCCATCCCGCCCGCGCACATGCCTGCCCTAGCCAGAGCGTGCTGACTGCAGCCGGATCAATATCAGTGCTGCTGCGGCCAAGATGGGATTGCTTTGGCGCGACCGATTGGAAATCATTGTCTACATCAAGCCCCCCGAATCCATGAATTCCGAACAACAAACCACGGGTAATCGTCGCGCATCTTCCTTCAGCAAAAAGCGACGTGCAACTGCCGGCCCTTCTTTCAAGTGGAGAAGTTGCTTGAGGTTCGTGATCGCGACCTGGCTGATCAGCGCAAGTCCGACCATGGCTCAAAACTACGAAGGGGATTTCACGGTATCGCCGTTTGCGGGCGGACAGGGGTTTCCCTTCGGTGGCAATTCACACTACGATGGTGATTTCAATTGGGGTGTGCGGGCCGGGTACAATTTTACGGCGCATCTCAGTGCGGAAGTCGTGTTTGGGGTAAACGATACCGTCCATGATCCTGAGGTGGCGTTTTGCACCATTTATCAGTACGGCGCCGATTTGCTTTACCATTTCCAACCCGATAAGAAGCTCGTCCCTTTCGTGGCCGGCGGATTTGGGGTGTTTGACGTGAACTTCGACGGGACTTTCGACACCGGTTCCACCTACACCGAACCCTTGTCGGATGAGACCAATCCCTATTTTAATTACGGGGCGGGAGTAAATTATTCCCTTACCCGCTGGCTGGCCCTCCGGGTGGATTTCCGGCACGCAATTATGCTCAACTCAGGAGACAATGTTTTTCAAGGCGTTGTGGGCTTCCGATTCCAGTTCTGAACCGAGGTTGACTGGTTCGCTGGTCAAAAACAATTTGAACAAAACCCCTTCTTAACGTATCTATTTTCGCGTGACTCGCTGGAGGGCCATAATCGCCTTGATGCTGGCAATGCTTTATCTGCCGGCCACGGCACATTGCATCCTCGAACAAGCGGGCTGGCTGCCGGCTGCCGGCGACTGCTGCGAACAGAAGCCCGGGGCCGACGAGATTCCTTTTAACCCCTGCGCCGTCAGTTGCTGCCCCTCGGAAATCGCCGCCTACTCCAGTCTCGCAACTGGATCACAGCCGCAGTTGATCGCGGAGCTTCCCTTTAGTGAAGTAAGCCCAGTCCTAATCCAACTGCCAGAATCGGTTCCGACCGGCGTTCCCGAATCTTCTCCGCCAGAGCTTCCGAAAGCCTGGCAATTCTTCTTCCGCGCCGCCTTGCCACCGCGCGCGCCTTCGTCCGTTTCATAATCGTCCCTCAAGGGACTAATCCTGACGGAAGCGGTGTGCTCCTGCACCGCGATGCATTAACTGCCAGTTTGGTCGGTGAACGGACAAAGATTATGGAACGCGTGTATGATTTCACTTTAGTGTTGGGGTTGCTACTTGGTGGTCGGGGATTCAGTGCCGAGCCTCCCGTCCGTCCAGAAGCGAACGTGGTAACAAACAGTTTTACCCTCGATGCGCTCGTCAATGAGGCGTTGAAGCAGAATTCGGAACTCAAGTTTTACGAAGCGGAACTCCAGGCCGCGAAAGCCGGCCGCCGCGGCGCCGCCCAATGGGCCAACCCCGAGATCAGTGGCAGCGTGGGTAACAAATCGGTGCGGGACGGCGGCGTAAGCACAGAGGGCATCGCCTGGTCGGCCTCGGTCCTGCAGCCGTTTGAGTGGCCGGGGCGACTTGGGTTGCGCAAAGCCATCGCGAACCGGGATGTCGAACTGGCTGAGCTCGGGTACGCCCGCTTCCAGTCCGCCCTCACCGGGCGGGTGCGCACGCTGGGCTACGCGCTGTTCGCGGCTCAGGAAAAGGCTGCCGTCGCAACGGAAATTGCCGAACGCTTCAAGGCGCTGCGCGAGGTGTTGGTGCAGCGCGATCCCGCCGGATTGACGCCTTTGCTGGAGACGCGCGTCATCGAAGCCACCGAGTTGAGCGCCCAGCGCAAGGCCACTGAGGCGTCCGTGGCTACGCAAGCGGCCCTGTTGGAACTCAATCAGCTCCGCGGTGGGTTGCCAGAATCAATGTTGTGGGTGCAACCAGTGCGAATGCAATTCCGGCCAGCCGTTGATCTGGAAACGTTGCAGGCCCTTGCCCGGACGAACAATTTTGAACTGCGACTGCGCGCCGTGGAACTGGCACAGCAGGGATTTCGGGTGGACCTGGCCAAGCGGGAACGCTATCCGACGATTGCGCTGGGACCGACAATTTCCGAGGAGAACGCCGGCGATCGGGAGCGGATCATTGGAGTGGGCGTTTCGTTGCCCCTCCCCTTATGGAATCGGAATCAGGCTGGCATTGAAGCCGCACGGGCCAGACAGGTGCAGGCTGAAGTCTCAATGAACGTCGCTGAACTCGATGTCCAAAGAGCTGTCGCAGAGTCTGCCATGACGTATGAGGCGAAGGTGCGCGAAATGGCGAGGTGGCGACCGGATTCGGTCCAGCATTTCCGGGAGGCGGCGGAACTGGCCGACCGACATTATCGACTGGGTGCAGTGCCAATCTCAACCTACGTCGCATTGCAGCAGCAATACCTGGAAGCCGTCGAAAGCTTGCTCGACACCGAACGGGAGGCCCTGGCGGCGGCAGCCCGGCTCGAACTGCTCACGGGACTGTCCCGACCACTAGTTGATTCGACAGTCCAATCTGGCAAGGAGACTCCATGAGTTTTCGAGCGCTCGCATCCCTGGCAGTCGGCTTCCTTGCGGTCTCCTTTTGGGGCTGCGGGCACAGAGACCAACGTGGTGATACCGATGGCGATCACGGACATTCGCATGCTGCTGATGGCAGTCATTCCGACTCGGCGCAATCGTTCAGTGGGGCAACGCACAAGGAGGGCACGGGCATCACCTTGCTCGAGGAAACTCGGAAATTCCTCGGCATCCAAACGGTGGAGGTCCAGGAGCAGATACTACCGCGTCGGATTCGCTTCACGGCGCGGGTTCTTACCGCAGTTAATCCGGGTGGTAGCGGCGTCGTGACCGAGCACCTGGCCTTAGGCGTAGTTTCCACAAACGACGCCGCGATCTTGCGTCCCGGCCTGGCTATGCAGCTTCAAACCACTTCGGGCTTAATCGTCACAGGAGTGATTCAACAGGTGTCGCAACCGCTGGCCGAGGGTGAAGCCGAAGTCGTCGCCGCCTTTTCAACCGCGATCAGAACGCTTCAGGAAGGCGGTTTTGGAGACGTGAGCGTTTCCGTGCCCGGCGAAAGAAACGTGATGGTGGTGCCGCGTGAAGCCGTGATCAAAAGCGCGAACGGCAACCTGGTTTACGCCGTCAACGGCGACGCCTTCACCCTGACGTGGGTCGAACTTGGAGTGGAAGCCGATGGGCTGGTGGAGGTGACCGACGGGCTGCTTCCGGGGGACAGTGTGGTGACCCACGGCGCGATGGATTTGTGGCTGGTCGAACTGCGGGCCGTCAAAGGCGGCCAAGGCTGCTGTCCGGCCCCGCCCAAGAAAGGCAAGGGCTGATCATGCTGGGGCAGCTTCTGCAGTTCTCCGTGCGCCAGCGAACGCTGGTCTTCTTCGCCACCTTCGTGCTCGCGGGCATTGGCGTGTGGTCGGCGTTTCGATTGTCGATCGATGCCGTGCCGGACATTACCAACGTCCAGGTTCAGATCAACACCCAGGTGCCGGCACTCGCCCCGGAGGAAATTGAGAAACTCGTCACGTTCCCCATCGAGACGGAGATGGGTGGGATCGGGGGGCTCACGGAACTGCGCTCCCTGTCGCGCTTCGGCTTGTCACAAGTAACGCTCGTGTTCGTCGACGGCACCGACATTTACCGCGCGCGCCAGCTGGTGAGCGAGCGGCTGCAAAATGCCATGGAGGAACTCCCCCGCGGGGTTACTCCCAAACTCGCGCCCATCAGCACCGGTCTCGGCGAGATTTTCTATTACGTGGTGGATTACGCACCCGGCGCGACCAACAAGCCTGCCACCCGCGACGCGCAGTTGATGGAACTCAAACAAATCCACGAATTCCTCATCAAGCCGCGCCTGCGCGCCACGCCAGGGTTGGCCGAGGTCAACGCCCAAGGTGGTTATGACAAACAATTCGTCGTGCAACCCGACCCCCAAAAACTGCGCAGCGTGGGCCTGACCTTCAGCGATGTCGCCGAAGTTATCGCAGAGAATCTGGAAAACGCGGGCGGCAGCGTCATTCAAGTTGGCGGCGAGTCGGTGGCGATCCGCGCGGCGGGTCGCGTGCAATCATTGGAAGAGATCGCCAATCTCCCGCTCAAGTTCGGCGCGGGCGTTGCCCCCATACTCGTGCGCGACGTGGCTGAGGTCGCCATTGGCAAAGCTGTTCGCACCGGGGCAGCCACATACAATGGCGAAGAAACCGTGCTGGGGGCCGCACTGATGCTTGCGGGTGAGAACAGTCGCATCGTTGCCCGGGCCGTCGGCGAGCGACTCAAGGAAATCCAGACCAAGCTTCCGGTTGGCATCGTCATCAAGCCGGTCTATGACCGCACCGTGCTCGTGGATGCGACCATCTGGACGGTAGAGAAAAATCTTTTCGAGGGCGCGGTGCTGGTGGTGGTGATTCTGTTTCTGTTGCTCGGCAACTGGCGGGCGGCGGTCATCGTCGCGCTGGCGATTCCGCTATCCCTGCTCTTCGCCATGACCGGAATGGTGCAAGGCCGGGTGAGTGGCAACCTGATGAGCCTTGGCGCGATTGATTTCGGCCTCATCGTGGATGGCTCAGTGGTGATGGTGGAAAATATCATCCGACATCTTACCAACCGGCAGCGCGCACTGGGCCGACCACTCACGCTTGCCGAGCGAATGACGGAAGTGCTGGCAAGCGCGAAGGAAGTGGTGAATCCGATGTTTTTCGGCGTCCTCATCATCACGGTCGTCTATGTGCCGATCCTCGCGCTCACCGGCATCGAAGGGAAAATGTTCCGTCCCATGGCCATAACGGTAATCTTGGCGTTGGTCGGGTCGCTGGCGCTCGCGCTCACGCTCATGCCCGCATTGTGTGTGGCGTGGTTAACCGGCAAAGGCAAGGCGTCGAGAGAACAAACGACTTCCGCGAGCGCGATGCACAATGAGGAAGACGACACCTGGCTGGTGCGCGCCGCGAAAGTCGTCTATCGACCGGTGCTCGCATTTGCTCTGCGGTTTCGCTGGGTAGTGGTGGGCGTAGCCATTGGTTTGTTCGCGCTGGCGCTTGTGACTTATCAACGACTTGGCGCGGAGTTCGTACCCCAACTGGACGAAGGTTCATTCGCAACGCATTTCATTCGCGTCACGAGCATCGGCATTGATGAAAGCGTCGCCATGCAGAAACGAGGCGAAAAGGTGTTGTTGGAGAAGTTTCCCGAAGTGCTTTACACCTTCGCGCGGCTCGGCACGGCGGAAATCGCCACGGACCCGATGGGTGTGAACGTGACCGACACTTACATGATGCTTAAGCCGAGCAAGGAATGGCGCAAGGTGAATGGCCGCCTCATTACGAAGGACGAACTGGCGAATCTGATGACCATGGAACTGGGCAAGCACGTGCCCGGCGAAGCCCACCTGTTCAGCCAGCCCATCGAGATGCGCTTCAACGAAATCCTTGAGGGCACGCGCGCTGACCTTGCAGTAAAAATCGTCGGCGACGACTTCGCCGTGATGCAGGAACTGGGAGCAAAGGCGAAGGAGATTCTGGAAAAGATTCCCGGCGCGGCGGATGTGCAGTTCGATGCTCTGGGAAAAACGCCGTTGCTCGAAATCATTCCCCGCCGCGACGTGATGAGCCGTTACAACCTGCACGCCGCCGAAATCAACGCCGTGGTTCGGCACGCACTGGCGGGCGAAGAGTTGGGAACGATCATCGAAGGCAATCGCCGTTCGCCGGTGACCGTGCGACTCGCCGAGCATACCCGCAATCGTGTGGATGAGTTGAAACGCCTGCCAGTGCGTGTCGGCGAAGGCGGTTTGTTGCCGCTGGGAAATGTAGCGGAGTTGCGCATGGGTGAAACCGTCGCAGCCATCACCCGCGAATACGGCCAACGTCGCGCCGCGGTGCTGGTGAACCTGCGCGGGCGCGACATCGAAAGCTTCGTGCGCGAGGCACAGGAGAAGATCGCTGCCGGGTTGGAACTTCCGTCCGGTTATGCGGTGGAGTTTGGCGGGCAGTTTAAGAACCTCATCGAAGCCAAACAGCGTTTGATCGTGGTCGTGCCCGTGGCGCTCACACTGATCCTCGTCCTGATCTGGTTTACATTCCGCAGCGTGCGCCAGACATTGCTCATCAGCCTTTGCGTGCCACTGGCGGCAACCGGTGGGGTGTTTGCGCTCTGGTTGCGCGATCTGCCGTTCAGTATCAGCGCGGCAATCGGCTTCATCGCGTTGAGCGGTATTGCCGTGCTCAATGGCCTGATGATTGTCACATTCTTCAATCAACTCCGTGAACGCGGAGCGGACTTGCGCACTGCCGTTTGGGATGGTTCGTTGTTGCGCTTGCGGCCAAAACTCATGACCGCGCTGGTCGCTTCACTTGGGTTCGTCCCGATGGCCATCGCCAGCGGGGCGGGCGCGGAAGTGCAACGCCCCCTTGCTACGGTCGTCATCGGTGGCATTCTTAGTTCCACTTTCCTCACGCTTGTGCTCCTGCCGACGCTCTACGAGTGGCTGGAACGCAAACACCAAACCAAAACTGACTACCAAGAACCTATTATAACATGAAAATAAACCTCCATGTCCTAACGCTTGCCGCCAGCCTCTGCGTCAGCCTCGCGCTTCCAAGTTTTGCTCAGGAAAAGCATGACCACGTCCATAAGGCCACGCCCAAAGGCGGTCGGCTGCTTGATAAAACCGAGCCGCACGCCGAGTTCGTGGTTGAGAAAGACCGCACGGTCACGATCAACTTCTACAACCACGATTTACGGCCTGTGGCTGCCACGACGCAAACTGTCACGGTCATCGCTGACGCCAAAGGCGGTAAGGCAACCCTGGAGTTCGAAAAGAAGGGTGATTCGTTGGTGAGCAAAACCAAGCTGCCCGAGGGTGATGGCTACAACATCGTCGTGCAATTCAAGCAAACGGCTGAAGCGAAACCGATAAACATCCGATTCAAATTGCTGATGCACACCTGCGCCGAGTGCAAACGCGCGGAGTACGGTTGCATCTGCGGACACTGATTGCCGCCAACTAAGGTCCTCGCCGGTCTGGGGCAAGACACGGTCGGTCATTCTGCAGAGACTCGATTGAGATCGCTCCGATATAATTTGGACGCTCATTGAACATAATCGCTCACGAGGTGTCTGACGATTGTGCTTTCCACCGCTTTTCCCAAATCAAGTTCAATCGCTGAAAGCTGGCGAAAGCCGGCGTCCTACCTTTTCGCCACCACGGGAATGGCGGTCGCCGTTTTCACGGTGCCGCGCGGGTTCACAGTCGGCTGGCATGAGGCGATCGAACAACTAGGGTTTCTCCTGCTTATCCTGGCGGCCCTCGGACGCATCTGGTCGCTGGCCTATATCGCCGGACGCAAGAATCGTGAACTCTGTCGCCTCGGGCCATATTCACTCATGCGCAATCCTCTCTACTTTTTTTCGTTCGTGGGTGTTGTCGGATTCACGCTCGCCCTTCAGCATCCGCTGCTGACGGCGGCGACCGGCGCCGGGTTTCTCCTGTATTATTCCGCGGTGATTCGAAGTGAAGAACGCCGGTTGCGAGCCCTTCATGGCGCTGAGTTTGACGATTATTGCGCAACCGTTCCGCGCTTCTTTCCCCGGCTGATGATGCCGACGGGCGCGGAGTCGTTGCAATTGCATCTGGCGCCGTTTACGCGCGGGCTGCGTGAAGTCTTCTGGTTCCTCGCAGCCATTATCTTGGCGGAGATTTTGGAGTGGGCGCATGTCCACCAATTCTGGGGCGTCATTACGCTGCCGTTCTGAACGGGTCAACGCGACCGTTGACCCTCAAGCATGCCGGGAGTCGGAAGGAGGAATTGACGGAAACTCAATTGGGATCCAACGCGCTGCCAACCTTCGTGGAAGTTTCCAGGGAAAGAAAAATGGTCGGAGCGACAGGATTCGAACCTGCGACGTCTTGCTCCCAAAGCAAGTGCTCTACCAGGCTGAGCTACGCTCCGACCCTGACTTTATTGAGTTTTCTGCGTGCCTGACGCCGGATTCTTGACGTTGTGCTAGTGGTTGTGCTACTGTAACGCTATGAAACGCAGCGATACGCAAACAACCACCGACAAGACCAAGGTTTCCGTTTCTCAACATGCGAGCGCACCATACGCGAAGGTGTTCGACCAGCGCAAGCAGCGTATTCGCGGACTTTGGCAGCGCAACGGGACGTTTTACGCGCAATTGACAATCTCCCACCCAATCACGGGCAAGCCCGTCGTGCGCCGGGTGAGGTTGGAGGACAAGGACGGCTTGCCGGTCTCCACCGTGCCTCAGGCAATCGCCGTGATGAACAAGATGAAGGTGCAACGGGATGATGATGTTTTGACGATCGCGGCAAAGCGCACGCCTACCCTCCGCGAATATGCTCAGACCTACACCGAGCGGCTGGAGCAACTAGGGAACAAGCGGCCCGCCACCGTCGAACTGGCTAAGGCCATGCTCAAAAGTCTTACCGCATCCCTTGGCGACATGCGCCTACGCGAACTGTCCCATTTGGTTGTGAACAACCACATGGTGGGCCGGCGCAAAAAAGGCGCTTCGGACCGTACCGTGAACATTGAAATCACGGTGCTGCGCAACCTGATGAAATCCGCGGTTGCGGACAAGCTTATCAAAGTGGTGCCTGAATTCCCTCGACTTAAGGAAATTACTCCGGTCCGGCGTTGCCTGACATCTGAGGAAATAGAGCGCGTCGCAAAGACAGCGCTTCAATCACCCCGAACCGGTCAGATGGTTCACGACTTTATCCTGCTCATGGCATATTCCGGCGGCCGCAAATCAGAGACTTTGCGTTTGCGTTGGCAGGATGTGTCGTTTGATCGGAAGCAACTCCACATAGGCGCCGATGGTCTGAGTAAGAACGGCGCGGCCCGATCCGTAGATTTCAACGCCAAGTTGGAAATGCATTTGCAGGACATGGCAAAGCGGCGTGCGCCAGACAGTGAGTTTCTTTTCCCTAGCCCGCGCCGGAGTGAGACTGACAGCCTCCACGCGCTGAGTTTCAACAAGACGTTGCGGGAAGCCCGCGTCAAAGCCAAAGTGCCCGATTTCACGCCTCACATGTGCCGCCATTACTTCGCCAGTATGGCACTGATGAGCAAGGTGGACATACACACAGTCGCGTCATGGCTGGGCCATCAGGACAACGGAATGTTGCTCGCAGAGACATATTCGCACCTGCTTAACGAACACAAGCAAGAGCAGGCCAAGCGGGTTGTTTTCACCCCTACAATTGTCGGCAAGGAGGCTTCAGCATGAAAAGGGGTAGAACAAAAAACTCAGTTGTCGCGCATCCGAAATGCGACAGCGATGTAAAACTCTCTCAGCTTTCATTGGCTAAGCAAACTCTGGCCGCCGCGGGCGGGAATGATTTCTGGGAATTACTTTCTAGCGGTGCTTACGCAATCGCAAGCTGGTTTTGGGTTATGGCTAAGATGCAGGAAGATCGCCCGGATCTTTCATATGCCCAGCGGCGCGAAGTGGCGGACAGTTTATATGGAACTGATGCGCCGCTGAAACTCGAGCAGATGATGCTTGAAGCCGCAAGGTCTCGGGACGGTTCAAAGCTCAAATTGCTGGCTAAGGCGGTAAAGGTGACTGGCCCGCAGCAGCCCCACGATCCAACGATGTCAATGCTAGAAGCGGTTTCACAAGTGTCTGAGCGTAACGATGAGGCAAGCAACATGGAAAAAGGCATTATACATCAGCAACGAGCGGTCGTAGCGCACGACCAGTCTGCGGAAATTTCCCAGCCACGCAAAA
>Ga0315912_10002855_pt1 | contig 17833 bp, 15 predicted proteins | sample VfabasoilMG_FD_204469 | JGI IMG/M metagenome (GOLD analysis project Ga0315912, IMG submission 204469) | Garden soil microbial communities collected in Santa Monica, California, United States - V. faba soil | ecosystem: Environmental > Terrestrial > Soil > Garden | place: USA: California...
CCTTGTTTCTACATAAATTATCTTCACGAAACATTGTTAACCACCATTCGATTATTCCGGAATAAGCCTAATGAACCGGAGTCTCCCAAATGGATGTTAGTGCCCGAGCAAGCCCATTGCGATTTTATAATTATGTATAAAAGCGATGATAAAGAATTGGGAAATAGACTTCAAAAAACCTTAAAAGATATTGTTTCCGTAGATTGGGTTGCTTTTCTACCTTTGCCCGCTTTAAAAGCAAAAGACAATTTCATTTTCTGATTCGCATGGAAAAAATATCCTACAATAGAACCAAAATCGTGGCCACGGTTGGCCCTGCGTCAAGCTCCAAAGAAATGCTTCGTGCATTATTGAAAGAGGGGGTGGATGTATTCCGGCTAAACTTCTCTCACGGCACACACGAGAACCATCAAAAAGTTATTGATGCTGTAAGGGAGCTTAACCAGGAGTTAGGAACGAATGTGGCATTGCTTCAGGATTTACAAGGACCAAAAATCAGGGTAAACGATGTAAAGGACAATGTTGAGTTGATGCCCGGCCAGGAGTTTGTTATCACTACCCGGGAATTGATGGGGAACAATGAAATTGCCAGTACGTCTTATAAAGAATTGCCCCGCGATGTGAAGGTGGGTAATTCTATTTTGATTGATGATGGCAAAATTGAATTAATCGTCAAGGAGATTCGTGATATTGATGTGGTGTGTACGGTAAAATATGGCGGCCCTCTTAAGCCCCGCAAAGGAATAAACCTCCCCCAAACAAAAGTTACCGCACCATCGCTCACTGATAAAGATCATGCTGATTTACTTTTTGGTTTAAAAAATAAATTGGATTGGGTGGCATTGTCTTTTGTAAGGAAAGCCAGCGACCTTGAATCTTTACGGGAAATCATTAATTCACATAATCCAAATACGCGCATCGTGGCAAAAATTGAAAAGCCCGAAGCCCTTGAAAATATTGATGCTATTATTGCCGCTACCGATGCCGTGATGGTTGCCCGTGGAGACTTGGGAGTTGAGATTTGGTTGGAGGAGGTGCCGATGATGCAGAAAATGATCGTGCAGAAATGCAACAAAATGGCGAAGCCAGTAATTGTTGCCACTCAAATGATGGAAAGCATGATTGAAAACCCTCGCCCTACACGAGCTGAAACCAATGATGTGGCCAACGCAGTGATGGATGGAGCCGATGCTTTGATGCTCTCTGCTGAGACTGCTGCAGGAAAGTACCCGTTGGAAGTAATCCGAAGTATGGTGCGCACGATCGGGTCAGTTGAAAAGCAGGGAAATGTTTTTCATAAGTTTATGGAAGTAGAAGGAAGCTCAAAAAATTTCCAAACCGATTGCCTGATCCTAACAGCTTGTAAGTTGGCTAAAGAAATAAATGCAAAGGCAATTGTGGGTATGACCCAGTTGGGATACAGTGCTTATGTGGCCGCTTCTCATCGACCCAATGCAAACATATTTGCATTTACCAGTAATGCAGATATCATCAACTCCATGAGTTTAGTTTGGGCAACACGTGCCTATCATTACGACAGAGCTTCTTCAACAGATGAGACAATATCGGATGTTGAGGCTATTTTGAAAAGAGATGGCCATGTACAGACGGGTGATATCTTTATTGTGCTGGCCAGCATGCCTATTCATGAGAGAGGAAAAACTAATTTGATTAAAGTGAATGTGGTGAAGTAAGTCTACTTGGCTAATTCCTCATCAATAATTTTCTTGAACTCTTCTTTTTCTTTTTGAAGCTCAGCAGGCTTTAAACCTCCACCTACTTTGTATTCTACTACCTCACCTTTTTTATTTAGAAAAATATTGGTTGGATAGCCGAGCAACGTATTGAATTGGTGATTGATCAAATCCCTTGATTTTTCAAATATTTTGTATTGAACCGGATGATCCTTTAAATAAGCCAGTAAGGCAGCGGTTCCGTCCGAGGAAAAAGAGAGTATTATAAAATCCTTGCCTTTATACTCAACGGATAGTTCGTTGAGCATGGGAATAGCCGCTACACTTGTGGGGCTTTTAGTGAACCAGAAATTCAAGAGTACAACTTTATTGACATTTTCCTGCGAGGAGTATCTGGTTCCATCATAGGTGTGAAGGACAAAATCAGGGAATTTTTGACCTTTAATACATTCGCTCAACACTTTGTACCGCCTTTCTATTTCAGCAGATGCGCTTTCCTTACTAAAGCCTCCCAACCCCTCATGAAAATTTTTCATGCATTGCTTAAGCCGCTGTTCATAATTTTGTGCTTGCGCTGCAGAAAGCAAAAACAATAACAATAATATGAGACACCCGAAGTTTTTGACAAAGGCAATCATGAAATCTTGAATTCTAAAATCTTTGTATTACTCTACTTTTACCCCGAGATTTTTGCCGAGTAAAATAAATTGCTCGTTCCAGTCCTGGTCGGCCGGTTGTCGTTTTTTTTCACGATTGTCAATAAAAATTTCAAAGTAAAGATTTTGAGTGGAAGCCAAATTTGGTTCAATTGAAAAACGAGTGAGTAACGGAAACACCCGGTTAAGCCTTTGAATGCGTTTCAGGTTTTGGCGCTCACTGGCAATTCGCTTTAGTTCCTTATGTATACTTTCTCCAGCCAGCCGCGCTAACTTATCACTGTCTTCAACTTTTAAACTCCAACGCTCCAATTCACTCGTAATCCGTTCTAAAGCTTTGGAATTAATGCGTTCGGGCGTGAAGCATTTTATTAAATCAGCATTCAAAATATATTCAAAAGTAGTTTTGTACGCCTTCGGTATCGGGATTTCGTTATTGGAAAGGGCATTGACTAGCGGGTAGTCGCGGTTGTATGTTCTTCGGAGTGAGTCTTCCAGCTCCTCTAAACTTCTGTTCGCGATGAGATCCAATACCTTGCGCTTTTCATCCTGAAACAAGTGCCAAATGGTGTATTGCTGTGGCCCAATGTATGTTTTCATTAACTCCAGCAGGTTGCCCAAGCGGCCTTCGCTAAAGGCGGTGACCAATTCCGATTGCATTTCTGCAAATTTTTGTTTGTCGCCATCCAGATTAAGATGACAAATCAAGTCATGCTTGCCTAAATGGACGACTGCGAATGAAAAAATTTTTTCACTGTGGGTAACGAGCGATCGCACACGTGTAATACCCATTACCAGCTTTTGCTCGCCAGCCTCTTTTTTAACGAAGGCTTCATTGGTTGCTACATAATTAAACAACGGCAACGACTCGGGCTCATCTTCAAACACAGATGAAACTGCATAGTGAACACCTACGCGGAGCAAATTCATTTTTTGTGGTAAAATGAACCGCCTGTAGACCTCCGCTGCATTGCCTAACGAAGGGATATTGCTGGGTGCTTTTTCAAGGAGACTTAAAAATTCGTGCTCTAGATCAATATCGCTAAGCTGCCGTGAAAGTTGAATAGCACGACAAGCATACTGCATAATCTGAACAGTTTCAATTCCTGAGATCTCATCGAAAAACCAACCGCAACTGGTGTACATTAACAGGCAGTGGCGCTGCATTTCCAACAAGCGAAGGGTTTTGTTTATTTCCAGATCGTTCAGTGTTCCTACGGCTCTGCCTTTTATGAACCGTTTCATTGCCGCCTCGTTTCTTTTCACCACTATGTTGATATAATGGTTGCGGGCGGCCCATGGGTCTTTCAAAAATTTAGATGCCTCCTTAACATATATTTCGGCAAGCATATCGCGCAGCCAGTCAAGTGCTTCGCGCAAAGGTTTTCTCCAGTTTTGGTTCCATTCGGGCTTGCCACCACTACTACAGCCACAGTTTGATCGCCACCGCTCCACACCATGGTAGCAACTCCATGAAGTGTTTTCGTGCACCTGCGTTTCTTCAGTGGGGGGGAAGAGTGCCAGGAATTGCGCATAGTTTGTTACTTCTGCTTTGTCGCCCTTGCGGATATAATCCAGGCAATAGGCGAGGGCCATATCGCCATGTTTGTGATGATGGCCGTAAGACTCACCATCGGTGGCCACATTTACCAACTGTGCACCCTCATCTGTTTTATCGAAGGAGTTCAATAATTTTTCAGCAAAGTTTTTTCCATCGAAGAGCAAGCCATCAAAGGCAATAGATTGAGATGTGGTGCCATCATAATAAAAAATGGAAATACTTTTCCCGGAAGGAAGATTGCACCGATATGCTTTTCGGGTGTTCAGATTTCCTTCGTTCAAGTTATGCCAATCCGTAGTGCCGATTTTTCTTACGGCTTTGGCCTGACGTGGAGCCAGAATGGTAAATTCGATTTCGTGCTCGGCCAGTACTTCTAGCGTTTCCGTATCCACCGCTGTCTCAGCCAGCCACATGCCTTTGGGCTTTCGTTTGAAGCGATATTCAAAATCGCGAATGCCCCAGATAACCTGCGTTACCTTATCCCTGCGATTGGCCAGTGGCATAATGATATGGTTGTAAACCTGTGCCATGGCAGAGCCATGCCCTCCAAAATTTACTATGCTTTCCTTGTCGGCATCTAAAATTGCCTGGTATGCTTCGGGGTCGTTCACTTCCATCCACGACAGTAACGTAGGTCCGTAGTTGAAACTTAAGTATGAATAATTATTTTGAATTTTACGGATGACTTTGTCTTCATCTAAAATCCGGGAAGCTGCATTGGGTGCATAACATTCGAAAGAGATACGTTCGTTCCAGTCGTGAAACGGATGGGCAGTATCCTGAACTTCAATTACTTCCAGCCACGCATTTTCGCGTGGGGGCTGATAAAAATGGCCGTGTATGCAAACGTATTTTTTAGCGGTCGACATTTAGGATTTAAGTTTAAAAACAATCACGGCCAGAGGCGACAAAAATATTGATATGGAATATGGCTGACCGTGGCTTGAGTGATTTTCGGTATTGATTTGTTTGTTAAGTGACCCACTACCGCCATATTTCAAATTGTCGGAATTAAAAATTTCTTTCCACTCGCCCGAAGCATGAACTCCCAACCGGTAGTTGCCTTTTGTTTCTGGCGTGAAGTTGCACACGATTACCAGCGTATCTTCAGCCTTGTCCGATTTACGCTTGTAAGCAATCACACTGTTGTCTCGGTCGGAGTAATCAATCCATTCAAAACCTTCATAGAAAAAACTAAAATGATAAAGAGCTCGCTCTGTTTTATATAGTTGATTTAAATCGCGGATGAGAGCCAGTATTCCTTTATTTAAATTACGATCGAGCAAATGCCAATGTAAACTTGAATCGTGGTTCCATTCATCGAACTGGGCAAATTCGCCACCCATGAATAGCAGCTTTGTGCCTGGGTGGGTGAACATATAGGTGAAAAGGATGCGGAGATTTGCAAACCTGCGCCATTCATCGCCCGGCATGCGGCCAATGAGCGAACCTTTGCCATGCACTACTTCATCGTGAGAAAGTGGGAGCATGAAATTTTCCGTGAAGGCATACATTAAGCTGAACGTAATATCATTTTGATGATACCTGCGGTGAATAGGGTCGCGCTTAAAATATTGAAGAGTATCGTGCATCCAGCCCATCATCCATTTCTGGCCGAAGCCAATGCCACCCATGTAGGTTGGTTTTGAAATGCCCGGCCACGCGGTTGACTCCTCTGCAATGGTTATGGCATCGGGAAAGCTGGCGTAAACTGTTTCGTTAAATTCTTTTAGAAAGCTTATGGCCTCTAAATTTTCATTTCCTCCATGGCGATTGGGAATCCATTCGCCTTCCTTTCGGGAATAATCCAAATACAACATAGATGCAACGGCATCTACCCTTAGTCCATCGGCATGAAAGCGATCGAACCAAAAAATGGCATTGCTGATAAGGAACGATCGGACTTCGTTGCGACTGTAATTATAGATGAAACTACTCCAGTCCGGATGAAAACCCTGCCGGGGATCGGCATGTTCAAAAAGGTGCGATCCATCAAATTTAAATAGCCCATGTGCATCGCCAGGAAAGTGCGAGGGCACCCAGTCGAGAATCACCCCGATGTTAGCCTGGTGGAAGGCGTCAACAAGAGCCATGAAATCCTGTGGTTCTCCGAATCGCGATGTTGGTGCAAAATACCCCGTAACCTGGTAGCCCCACGATCCGAAAAACGGATGCTCCATAATGGGCATAAATTCAACATGGGTGAAGCCGCATTCCTTTACATATGGAACTAATTCATCAATCAGCTCGCGATAGGATAGAGAACGGTTTCCATCGCCCGGGTTGCGCCTCCAACTGCCAAGGTGCACTTCGTAAACAGAATATGGTTTAGCTAAACCTGCTTCATCCTTTCTCTTAGATAGCCAGGCGTTATCATTCCAATTATAATCCCTGTCCCAAACAATGGAGGCCGTTTTAGGAGGGATTTCAAAATAAATGGCGAAGGGGTCAGCTTTTTCAAGTAACTCCCCGGAGGCAGAAACGATTCCAAATTTGTATGCCTCACCTTTGCCGATACCCTCAATAAATGTTTCCCAAATTCCAGATTCATCCCAGCGAGGTTGCATGGCATGGCTGCCGGTAGACCAGTAATTAAAATTACCAAGCACAGAAACAGCCCTTGCCCCCGGAGCCCAAACGGAGAAATAAACGCCAGACTTACCGTTTACGGTAACCAAATGCGCACCTAATTTTTCAAACAGGCGGTAGTGCTTTCCATCTTTAAATAAGTGTATGTCGAAATCAGTGAAAAGGGAAAAAGACTGGAAGGATTCTAATGGAGTTCCCATGGTAGTATTGAAAACCGAAAGTAAGCCTGTTAAGTGAACATATCAACGCCTTGCCGGAATTAACTGTCATAATGTTTTATTTGGGTTTAATTCGGAAGGCGAAAACCGTTTTAAGTAATATGCAATTGGATTATTAATTTTACTGGAAATAATTTCTATGCTACGATCGTATTTTGGGTTCATCATTTTTATTGGCCTGTTATCGGGCGAAAACGTTTTCGCCCAGACAGATTATCTAGTAACCGCAAAAGGCGACACGCTGAAAGGGCAGATTGGATTTCAAATGTTGGGCAAGGTGGAGCAGGCTATTATAAAAGCTAATAAAAGGAAGACAATATCGGCCATTCAGACCCGGGAGGTTTTTCTGAAAAATACCCGGTACAAGCCCGTTCAATTTGATGGGCTCGTAAGGTTCATGAAAGTATTGTCTGAAGGCTATGTATCGAAGCTGGCATTTCAGCTGGAAGGCGCTCACAGCTATGATGGAATATTGCTGAAGAAGCGTGATGGAGAGATGCTGGAAGTGCCTTCTCTAGGGTTTAAAAAACTAATGAGTAATTTTTTTGATGATTACGAACTCCTCTCCAAACAAATTGAGGATGGTGAACTGGGCAGAGGCGACCTGGATAAAATTATTACCAATTATAACCAATTTATTTCCGGACGAACCACAACGGTTCAAGTTCAAAACCAGCCGCAACCAGAAATCAGTCAAAATCAAAAAACTAATTTAGAGCTGCTTTATGAATTGAAAAGCGATGTTGAAAAGGCAGACTTTCAAGCGAAGCAGGATGTGCTGGGAATGATTGCCGATGTGGAGGGAAAAATAAAAGACAATAAAACATTGCCGAATTATTTAATTCAATCGCTTAAGACAAGCTTGACCGACCAACCGGCCCTCCTCGAAAAATTTGAAAAGTTTCTTGGGAGTTTGAATTAGAAGCGAATTAAAACGATCAGCCCTTCACTATTTTTAGTAAGCCATCTTTATTCACCCAAAGCACATAAGCGGAACAGAGCAGCACTATCCAGGCGAGTATAAATAAATAACCACCATCGCCAGCCGATTCAATTCCTATAACAAATAAATGAGAGGCTATTGCTCCGGTCATAACACCAAATGCCAGGAGGCCGCCCCATTTGGCTGTGCTATTTATGAGCAATAAAATACAGGCAACTAATTCCACCACACCAGAACCAATTCTACCCCAGGGCTCCGCACCTAATTTCGAAAATATGGCAACGGACTCTTCTGCTGCTGAAAATTTGAAGAACAGGGTCTGTCCCAAAATTATAACTGCGATTATTCGTGACGCCCAGTAAAATATTTTTTGAGTGTTCATTCGGTGAAATTATTACCGGGCTACCGGTGATTGATCAACTGTCCAGCTGTCGGTTCGAAAGGGAAAGAGCGGCAGACCTTCTTTGGAAAAAACATTTCCAATAATTGTATTTCCGAAACCATAACGCACTTGTGCCGGCACGGGCACACTCTTGCTCCACACAATAATTTTTCCCTTTTCTATTTTAGCTTCTGCCGGAAACCACTCTTCCTTTTCCCCTGAAATGTAAAACCCGACTGCCGCTTTATCCTTGAAAATCAATCCGTTAGGAGCATCGGAGAAAGAAAGTGACGCCTTGCCCTTCGCTACTTCCATTGATTTGAATTGCGGACTTTTATAGGCGATGCCCGTTACACCATATGTTTCCGACAAAGCCCAATTGGCAAGCCGAAGCCCCACATCGCGCTTATTGGCAGGGTGGATATCTTTTATATTATCAACCAAATCGGTAATGACGACAACACCAGTTTTTGGATGCGAAAGCAACTTCGTTTGAGCTTCCTGAAGCAATGCGCAAATATTATTGGTGCCATACAGGTAAGGCGCTATTTGTACCAGGTAAAATGGGAAATCTTTTTTCCATTCACTTCGCCAGTCGTTAATCAGGGTGGTCATTAATTTTTGGTAAGTGCTATTCGTGCCCGTGTTGGTTTCGCCCTGGTACCATATTGCTCCGGCAATTCTATACTTGGTAACGGGGGCGATCATAGCATTATAAGCTTTAGCGGGAGCGGTTGGCCAATTGATGCCTGGGTTTAATTTTTTCGCAGCAGCATCTAAAATATTGTCGGCAGCAATAACCCTGTCTGGCACCCAGGTTTCTGCTGAGGTTCCTCCCCAACTGGAGTTGATAAGGCCAATGGGAATATTTAATTGTTGATTAAGTTTCTTTCCGAAGAAATATCCTACGGCACTAAATTGTTTTAACGAAGTGGAGTCGCAGATTTCCCATTTGGCTTTTACATCGTCTTGCGGAAAATCGGAGGAAGTTTTTGGTATGTGAAAAAGCCGAATATTTTTATTAAAGCAGTTTGGTAGCTCAGCGCGAATGTCTTTTGATCCATTGTAGTAACTCCACTGCATGTTCGACTGGCCCGAGCAAATCCAAACTTCTCCAATCAATACATCACTTAATGTTATAGTTTGATACTTGTTTTTGATTTGAATGGTATAAGGTCCGCCTGCTGAAGGAGTTTTTACTTTTATATTCCATCGCGCTCCGTTGTTTGATACGGTAGAATCCTTTGCTCCATTCCATTCGGTGATGGCATAAATTTTATCACCTGGTTCGGCCCATCCCCAAAGGTTAATGGAATCGTTTTGCTGAAGCACCATGCCCGATGAAACCAAAGCTGGTAATCGTAGCTGGGCTTGGGTGTTGATCGCTAAAATCAGAGCGAGGAATAAAAAGATCTGTTTCATGTACAAGGTTTTCAAGTTTAGAATTGATTTCGGTGGGTGAACTTCGCAATTATTCGCGACATGCAAAAAGAAACAATTCGTAACTTTGAAACTTTATGGCAGGGCAAACACTTTTTGATAACCATAACCGACCAATAAATTATCTGCGGCTGGCTGTAACCGATCGCTGCAATTTGCGATGCTTCTATTGCATGCCGGAAGCAGGTATAAAATATTTACCCAAAAAAGCTCTTTTAACATTCGAAGAAATCGAGCGTTTAGTTCGAATTCTGGCCAAAATGGGCATTTCCAAGATCAGGCTGACGGGTGGAGAACCTTTTGTGCGCACGGACTTAATACAGCTAATCCGGATGATCAAGACAATTGACGGGATCAAAGACATTCACCTGACAACCAATGGAATTCTCACAGGTCCGCACATTCCCGAACTGAAAGAATTGGGCATTGCTTCAGTTAACTTAAGCCTGGACACACTCGATAAAAACCGTTTTAAAGAAATTACCCGAAGGGATGAGTTTGACAAAACATGGGAAACTTTCCTGGCGTTGGTTGAATCTCAAATCCAAATAAAAATAAATGCAGTGGTGATGGATGGAAAAAATATTGATGATATAATCCCGATGGTGGAGCTAACACGAAAATTTCCAGTGTCGGTGCGATTTATTGAGGAGATGCCCTTCAATGGTGAAGGCAGCCATTACCCAGTTTTGAATTGGTCGCATAAAAAAATATTGGAGCACATTAGCGGGGCTTATCCTGAAATAGAAAAAATACAGGAAGGTCCGTACTCAACTGCATCACTTTATAAAATTCCGGGTTTTAACGGAGACGTAGGGATCATTGCTGCATTTAGCCGTACATTTTGTGGTACATGCAATCGCATTCGCGTTACCGCCCAGGGCACTTTGAAAACCTGCCTGTATGATAATGGCGTACTTGATATAAAAAGTTTACTGCGCTCCGGAGCCAGCGATATGGTAATTCAAACTGAACTACTCTCCGCATTCCGATCAAGACCAGAGGATGGATTTGACGCAGAGCGGGCAAGGGGAGTAGAGGTAATGGAGTCAATGTCTACTATTGGAGGATGAGAGAACAAAAACATACTAACATGTCATGAACTTCTACCTGCTAATATTCTCCTTTTTTATTATCGCCCTTATCTACTCTTCTGTTGGTTTTGGAGGTGGATCAAGCTACCTGGCAATGCTGGCACTGCCTGTATTCGGTTTAGCGCAAGGCGAAATCAGACCTATTGCCCTGATGTGCAACTTAATAGTTGTTACGAGTGGCACTATTATTTTTTACCGCACTGGAAATCTGAAGTGGAAAGATGTTTGGCCTTATATTCTTCTTAGTGTGCCACTGGCTTTTCTGGGTGGCCGAATGAAATTAAGCGACCGCGACTTCTTCCTGATATTGGCTTTCACTTTGATCGCAGCATCTTTCTTTCTTTGGATACAGCCAAAAGTGAACGAGAACGAAGAAGTTAATCCCGCAAAACTACCTGTTCAATTGCTGGTTAGCGGAGGGGTGGGATTTCTTTCCGGGCTGGTCAGTATTGGTGGTGGAATATTCCTCTCACCGTTGCTTCATTTTTTTCGATGGAATAAAGCCAGGGTAATTTCAGGGATAGCTTCAGTTTATATTTTAGTGAACTCGATCAGCGGCTTATGGGGTCAATTCAGCAACAACATTCCTGTACTACAATGGAAATTCATTTTACCACTTCTTGTGGCAGTTTTTATTGGAGGTCAGATTGGTTCAAGACTGGGTGCCAAAGTTTTTAATGTAGTTTATATAAAGCGGATAACGGCTGCTCTCATCCTGGTGGCCGGGTTGTTTATACTTAAAGAGCATTGGTAATTCAAAACCAATATAGCGGTCATAAAAAGTTCTAAGTGGATGGATAAGAGATCGTTAATTTAGTTTTTCGTCAAATTACTTCAGCTAAAATCGTTTAAAAATGAGCTTTTAAGGGTTAGAAGGCCCATTTAGGCAGTGAAAAATTTTGCTAAAAATTTTGGCAATTTTTATTATTGGTCTGTTAACAAGTCCTATATTTCGGCTTAATAACAAATATTTTATGAGCGAAGTAAAAGAGAAGATCAGCGAGTCAAAAGAGAAATTAAAGGCTCTGCAGCTAACCATTGACAAACTGGAAAAGACTTACGGAAAAGGTACCGTAATGAAGTTGAGCGATGATAAGATCGTTGATGTTCCGGCTATCAGCACGGGTTCGCTGGGATTAGATATAGCATTAGGAGTAGGAGGCATTCCCCGTGGCCGTGTTACTGAAATCTATGGTCCGGAATCTTCAGGAAAAACTACACTCACGCTGCATTGTATTGCGGAGGCGCAGAAGAAAGGTGGCTTAGCGGCATTTATTGATGCTGAACATGCCTTTGATAAAAGTTATGCAGAGAAATTGGGCATTGATACTGAGAACTTACTGATTTCGCAACCGGACAATGGCGAACAAGCTCTTGAAATAGCTGACCATTTAATCCGTTCTGGAGCAATAGACATTATCGTGATTGATTCGGTTGCTGCTCTCGTTCCAAAAGCTGAACTGGAAGGGGAGATGGGCGACTCTAAAATGGGTTTACATGCCAGGTTAATGTCGCAGGCGTTAAGAAAACTTACAGGAACAATAAGCCGCACGGGTTGTGCTTGCGTGTTCATCAATCAGCTTCGCGAAAAAATTGGGGTTATGTTCGGCAATCCTGAAACTACTACTGGTGGTAACGCATTAAAATTTTATGCTTCCGTGCGGTTAGACATTCGCAGGATTGGCCAGATCAAGGAATCATCGGACGATATTACCGGCAACCGTGTGCGTGTTAAAGTAGTAAAGAACAAAGTAGCGCCTCCTTTTAAAGTTGTTGAGTTTGATATTATGTACGGGCGCGGAGTCTCAAAATCGGGCGAGGTTGTTGATTTGGGTGTTGAACTGAATGTGATACAAAAATCTGGTTCATGGTTTTCTTATGATGGAAATAAACTTGGACAGGGCCGTGATGCTGTTAAGCAGCTTCTTGAAGACAATCCCGAACTAATGGACCAACTCGAAAAGAAAATTAAAGAAAAATTGACGAGTGGCGTAGAGATAAAGAAAGAGGAATAATTTTTTACTGTTAGCTTTTTGCTGCCCGTGGCAGCTGCCAGCGAAGAACTACACCTAAGTTTACCCGTTTGACCGAATTGCAATAACAGGGTCGAGCCTGGCGGCTATGGCGGCCGGCACAATGCCGGCTACAATTCCAATAATGGATGACACACCCAACCCGAGTGCAATATTTTTTGTTGTGAGCAACACCTCCAGACTTCCCATCGGAATGTAGGTTATCAAGAAAACGAGAAACAACCCGCCCAGGCCTCCAATTAGGCTAAGGAATACCGCCTCAAACAGAAATTGAAAGAGAATGAAATAGTTTTTTGCGCCAAGCGATTTTTGTAACCCGATGATGCTGGTTCGCTCCTTTACTGAAACAAACATAATGTTGGCGATACCAAATCCTCCTACCAATATGGAGAAGCCTCCGATGATCCATCCCGCAATTCCCAAAACATCAAATACACCATTCACCGCGTTCGCAATTGCTTCCGGTCGGTTAATGGAAAAACTCTCTTTTTCCAGTGGGCTAATTCCTCTCCTGGAACGCAACATACCGCGCACTTCATTCTCTGCTTCCACCAGGCCAAAATCATTTGGAATTCCTTTGATACCAATCATAGATTCAATTTCATCCCAACGGCCTGAACCCGTTTGATAAATTTTTCTGAAAGCCTGGTAGGGAATTAAAATAGCAAAGTCGTGACTTGAGCCTCCAAAAATATTTTGCCCCTCATGCTTCACTACCCCGATCACATTAAACTTTAACGCTTTAATTTTTACTTCTTTGCCAAGAGGGTCTTCCCCATTCGGAAATAGTGCCTGGGCCACTTCAAATCCGAGTATGGCCACCTGTTGAGGCCCTTCACCTTCTTCGGGGGTGAAATAGCGGCCATTCTCAACTTCCACATTAAATACCTCCTTATAGTGGAATGAGCCGCCAATAAGGGCTGCGTTTCCGATGGAGTTGCTGTTGCGTTTAAAAACCAAATTGCCTTTATCCGCTTCTATGGCCAGGGAAGAACTGTTTACCATATTCGCCTGCAAAAATCGATACTCATTATACGATGGAGTAGGCCTCATCCAATAATCCCACCACCGGTATGGGCCATTGCCTTCGGGCATGAATGGCCATTTGGATACATAAAGAACCTCGCTCCCCAAAACAGCCAGGCTATCTGTAATATTTTTCTTAAGGGCATCAACAAAAGTGAACACTCCAATGATGGCAAAAATGCCAATGGTTACACCCAGAAGGGAAAGGATAGTCCTTAGTATGTTGGATTTTAAAGCACGCCCGGCAAAACGGAAACTTTCAAAGATGAGCAGGAGAGTATGCATATGGTGGGATGTAACGCAATTTTAAGGGATTTGGGTTCAGAAAGTAAATGAAAGAAGATTGTGAGTAATGAAAACATGAGGATAATTCAAACAAATCTGTATTTTTGCGGCCTTTCTGCCAGAACGGTAGAGTGTCCTTAAACATATTATCACGTTCAGAGCGTGAAAAAGCCCGTAAGCTTATGAAATGCACACCTTGCAAGGTCTCCTTATACATTATAGCATCGATCAAAGCATTACCAGTGGCTATAATCAAAAATTAATTTAACACATGAAGTTATCAGAATTTAAGTTCGATCTCCCCCAAAGTCTTATTGCCAACCACCCAGCCGAAAATCGTGATGAATCGCGGTTGATGGTAGTCCACAAGGATACGGGCAAAATTGAACACAAGATTTTTAAAGACATTGTCGATTATTTTGACGAAGGCGATATAATGATTGCCAACGATTCGATGGTTTTCCCCGCTCGTTTGTATGGCCGGAAGGAAAAGACAGGAGCCAAGATTGAGGTTTTTTTATTGCGCGAGCTAAACTCGGAAATGAACCTTTGGGATGTGTTGGTTGACCCTGCCCGAAAAATTCGTGTTGGTAACAAACTCTACTTTGGCGATGGTGATTTAGTTGCTGAGGTTATTGATAACACAACCTCGCGCGGCCGAACAATTCGTTTTTTATTCGACCAGGGGCCAGAAGCTTTTAGTAAAGTAGTTGAAACGTTGGGCGAAACTCCACTTCCGAAATACATAAAGAGAAAAGTTGAACCGGCCGATAAAGATCGCTTTCAAACAATTTTTGCAAAAAATAAAGGTGCCGTTTCGGCACCAACGGCTGGCATGCACTTTACCCGCCAGTTGGTTAAGCGCCTTCAATTGAAAGGTGTGGAGATGGGCTTTGTCACCTTGCACATTGGATTAGGAACTTTCCGTCCCGTAGATGTTGAGGATTTGACTAAACACAAGATGGACTCGGAAAATTATATTGTGCCGACAGAAGCTGTTAAGTTGGTTAATCATGCGTTGGATGAAAAGAAACGGGTGTGCGCGGTGGGCACAACAGCTATGAGAGCTTTGGAGTCTGCTGTTTCGGCAAACAATAGGTTAAAAGAGCGCTCCGGCTGGACCGATCGCTTTATTTTTCCGCCTTACGATTTCAAGATTTGCAATGCCATGATCACTAATTTTCAGCAACCGGAGTCGACATTAATGATGATGGCTTGCGCCTTTGGTGGTTATGATTTGATTATGCAGGCATACCAGACAGCCAAGAAAGAGAAATATAAATTTCTTTCGTATGGCGATGCCATGCTGATCGTATAGCTTTTCAATCTCAAAATATTTTTGAGATTTTGATCATGTAGTTCAATGCCCGCCCAGCTGACGCCAGTCGGACGGGGATAGAATAGAATTTTTTGGTTCCGTAGTTCAATGGATAGAATAGAAGTTTCCTAAACTTTTGATACAGGTTCGATTCCTGTCGGGACTACCCAATCGGACAAGTCGGATAAAAGTTTGGCTTGTCCGTTTTTATTTCCTTTCAATTCATTTGAAATTGAGCGAGTTAGCTGAAGAATCGAATTTACCTTCGTGGTTCGATAATCGCCAATTTGCTTGTCATACATGATACCCTCCGGAAAGAGTACTTCCTGAAGCTTTCGCTTGCTATCAAAGTCACCAGAAACCCAGAATTCAGACAAATTTGCAATGATTTCAAGGGAATGGTCAATGAGAAATTGTGGGTTCGATAACTCAAAACTTGATTTCCTCATTTGCTCGGAGACCTCCTGAATTTCTTTGCGGAGTTTACCGGAGACCTTTTCGAAAATCTCTCTGTCAATTTCTCCGTATGCAAATCGTTCCTCAAGGCGTCCAAGTTTTTCGTTTAGACTTTCGACATTCTTTTGAATGCGCCCTTTACTTTCCTTGCCGGAGTCTTTTAGGGAGTCGCAGACATATTCAAGCTGCTCCTTCAATGGCAAGATAAGTTCACGTTTGACCTCATATTGCTTTAGCAAGTCTGAGAATTGGAGATGCATACTGCTTGCGCTCTTGTTGCACTTACATCCTATCCGGTTGCACTTGTAGTAATACAGGTTCTTCTTCTTTACGATGTACCCCGTGAATGGCGTGTTGCATTCAGAACACCTCACAAAATGCTTTAGTGGGACATTTGCATTTTTCATATCCTGCTTGTAGCCGGATGAATTTCTCTTCAATACTTCATTGGCTAAATAAAATACTTCCTCGGTGACGAGGGGTTCGTGCTTTCCTTTGACTACTTCACCTTCTAGCAAGTTGTGTGACAAGTATCCGCAGTAGAACGGATTGCGGAGGATTTCAGTGAGGCGTTTCTTGTCAACCTTTAATCCCAGAATCTTAAGTCGAATGGCTATTTCTGTGGCTGCAACGCCTTGGGATTTCATTTCAAATGCCTTGGCAATCAAAACTGCTTTTTCATTGGGCACAACCTTTTCTGCGCCCTTCCCACCACTGCGGTCATAGGCATAGCCCACGGGTGCTCCTCCAGTCCATTCGCCTCGCAGCAGCTTCTCTTTCATTCCTGAGATGCATTTTTCCCTCCGGAGGTCATTGTCATACTTGCTAAAGATGAACTGAATATTTTGCTGTAATACACCTGAATGTGTGGACACGTCTATGGGTTGTGTTACTGAGATTATCGATATGCCTTGTTTCTTTAGCTCTGACGAGATGAAAATTGCATTATCGCCCGTCCTGCTAAACCTATCAAGGCTGTACACTAGAATCATCGAGATGCCCTCCTTTTGGTTTTTAACAAAACGAATCATCCTATTAAATTCGTTTCGCTCGTCAGTTTTGGCGCTTTCGTAAGTTCCACCAAAAAATCCTAAGATGTTTAAGTCGTGCTTAAGAGCGTATTGAAGGCAATACTTTTTCTGAGTCTCAAGACTCTGGTTCGTGTCGGCCTGCTCTTTTGTTGAAACGCGGGTGTAGATTACCGCGTTTTTTACTGTCTGTCTTTTATCGTCAGTCGCTATTCCTTTCGCAAATGACTTTATCAATGTGTTGTTTTTCATGTTCATAAAGTTTGATGTTTTGTAAATGCGAGTAAAGTATCCGAGCTAATCGGTCAAGAGATTGAATTATTTCTTGTGCCTCTTCATTCGATACAGTTTCAAGTCCTGGAAACTCCTTTAATCTTTCTACTGTAAGGGAGCCGGATACTTTACCCGTATTATTCTTTGTCTTCATCCAACTTCATTTTCTCGAAGCTGGATTTTTGAAATCTATATGCTCCACAACTTCAGGTGAAGTTGGGTTCGATATTACCTTAAGGTACAAATTTGTTCGCTTTGAAGGAAGCTAAATTGACCTAAACGCTATCAAAATTTATTAGTCATTTAGATATGCCCTTCATCAGTAAATGAATAGTAACCTTCTGTCGTCACTATCAAATGGTCGAGCAATTGTATTTCCAAAAGCTTGCCGCCTTCCTTCATCTTCTTCGTCAGTTCAATGTCTGCCTGACTTGGAGTCAAGTTCCCGGAAGGGTGATTGTGTGCGAGGATAAACCCGCTCGCACTGGCCTTGATTGCCGCTGCGAAAATCACCTTTGGGTCTGCTACTGTTCCACTGACTCCTCCAGTGGAAACTTCCATAATGCCTAAAACTTTCTGAGCTCTGTTCGTTAACATTACTTTGAACTGCTCGACAAACTCAATCTTACTCTCATCCCAATTTTCCTTTAGGATGGTAAACGCGTCCCTTGACGTACTAATCTTGGGGCGTAACGAGGGCTTCACATTTGACTTGTAGGTGAGCTGAATCTCCGCCACCTCATACAGTCTCTTTTCATTTGTGTTTTCCATAATCGTTTGAATTAATTATGGTGCCCGGGCAGGCTTAGGACGGAATTTGCGCAAGGAGGAACGGAA
>Ga0315912_10002856_pt1 | contig 17831 bp, 13 predicted proteins | sample VfabasoilMG_FD_204469 | JGI IMG/M metagenome (GOLD analysis project Ga0315912, IMG submission 204469) | Garden soil microbial communities collected in Santa Monica, California, United States - V. faba soil | ecosystem: Environmental > Terrestrial > Soil > Garden | place: USA: California...
TGGCGCCCAGGCCGTCGTCCTGGCGATAGCGGTAGAGCCAGCCCCGGTGGTCCAGGCCACGACGAATGGCGTCGACCGTTGCGATCAGGCGATGGTCGTCGCGTGCCAGGAAGCGCAGCGGCGCCATCTGCAGCATGGCGGCATCGAGATCCGCACCGCCATACGTGCCAACGAAGCTGCCGAGGTCGCCGTGCCAGGCCCGCTCCAGCATCTCGGCGCGGATGCGCGACTGCGCATGGTGGAATTCCGGGGCGCTCGCAGGCGCGTGAACCTGCGCGATGCGTGCCATGCGCTCGTTCGCGGCCCAGCACATCAGGCTGGAGAACGTCTGGGGTTGCCATTCCTTGCGGAATTCCCAGATGCCTGCGTCCGGCGTTCCCGCCACGGCCGCTGCCTTGCGCGCCAGGCGCATCAGCAGCTCGAGCACGGCCGGCGAGCGTTCGCGCGTGAAGCGGTCATCCATGAAGATCGGCGCGAGCGCCAGCACCATCTCCCCGAACACGTCGTGCTGTTGATGCACGGCGGCGGCATTGCCCACGCGCACGGGCTGCTCGCCGTTGTAACCCGCCCAGTGCGGGAGCGTGCGTTCGTCCAGTTGCGAGCCGCCGTCCACGGTATAGAGGGGGCGCAGGTCGAGGTCGGGTGTCGCGCTGGCGATGTTGAGCAGGTACACGGTGAACTGCTCGCGCTCCTCGAAATGTCCCAGGCGGCGGAACGCGTCCAGCGCGTAGTACGCGTCGCGCAGCCAGCAGTAGCGGTAGTCCCAGGTCCTGCCACTGCCCGGGGCCTCGGGAATCGAGGTGGTCATCGCGGCGACGATGGCGCCGGTGTCCTCGTAGCAATGCAGTTTCAACGCGAGTGCGGAACGGATCACTTCCTGCTGGAACAGCGGGGGAATGTTGCAGTGCTTGACCCAGCGGTCCCAGTAGCGTGCCGTCTCCGATAGGTAGCGTTCGCACAGCGGCGCGAGCGACTCCTCGACCGGCGCTCCCCACGCGAGCACGAGATAGCGGCGCTCGGTGAGCGTGAAGGGCTGGCCACCCAGATGCGCCAATGACAGGTCGGTGGTCAGCCGCAGCGGGCTCGCGTAGCCCTCGTAGCGGACGTGGTGCGATCCCTCCAGCCTCGCGGGTGGCGCCTTCGACCAGCCCAGGCGCGGTGCGCAATCGACGCGCACCCGTGGCGACCCGGACAGGGGTTCGAGGATGCGCACGAGTTGCGTCGGCCGGTACATGCGCTCGTGCCGGGAGTATCGCGGCGCGAAATCGAGCACGCGGAAGCGCCCCTCGGTCGAGTCGAAGGTCGTCTCCAGGATGTTCGTGTTGTCGAGGTAGCGCTGGCGTCCGGGCTTTCCGTCCGCGGCACCGACCGCGAAGTCGCCGCCGCTCGAGTCGTCGAGCAACGCGCCGAAGACCGGCTCGGAATCGAAGCGGGGCAGGCAGCACCAGACCACGCGGCCCGTGTTCTCGATGAGCGCGGAGAACTGGCAGTTGCCGACCAGTCCGAGGTGCTCCAGGCGCATGTCGTCTCCCGTGCGGGGCTCGTTTCACACAACGTCGCCCGCAATCATTGCATAATCAACGTATGCATTTGCTTATTCGATTCGTGGCGGCCCTGCTGGTGGGCATCGCGATCCTCGTGGGCATCGCCTGGTTCGCGGTGTCGCGCACCACTTCCGCGTGGTTCGAGAAGGACATCGGACTGCGCGAGCAGTTGGCACTGAGTGGTGCCCGTCGCTCGCTCGTGGAGGCGTGGAAGGCGGAACGCCTGCCGCAGCTGCAGGGCATCCTGGAGGACGTGACGCACGACGAGCGCATCCTTGCCGCGGGACTGTGCAACCTGCAGCTGAAGGTCGTGGCTCGAACCAACGGGTTCCCCGAGCCGATCACCTGCGATTCGTTCTCCGCAAAGGTGATGCCGACCTTGGTGGAGGCCACGCCGGAGCTCCGGCCCGCACGTGCCGATTTCACGCTGCCTGGCGGACGGGTCCATGCCAGCGCCCAGCCGGTGCTGGATGGCGACCGCGTGATGGGGTTCGCGATCCTCGTGCACGACCTGAGCTACATCGATCGGCGCGACGCCACGTTGCGCGACCTGATGCTCATCGCATTCTGCGTGCTGTTCGTGCTCGCGGCGCTGGCGACGTTCGTCGCCTCGCGGCTGATGTGGGCGGGCTGGAGCACGGAATTGCGTCGCCTCGCGCGTGGAGAGGGTCGGCGGCCCGAGTTCATTCCGCTGGTCAGCGAACTGCGCGAACTGCTCGACCGCCTGGCGACCGAGGAGGACGCGGACTTGCGCGGGGGTACCTGGAACCGCGAGCGCCTGAAGCTCACGCTCTCGCGCTACCTGCACGGCGAACGCGTCGTGATCGTGGCGAACCGCGAGCCATACATCCATCAACACACCAAGGATGGCGGCATCCAGGTGATCCGCCCCGCGAGCGGCCTGGTGACGGCGCTCGAACCGATCATGCGAGCCTGCTCGGGGGTGTGGGTGGCGCACGGCGGTGGTTCGGCGGATCGCGCCGCCGTGGATGCGAAGGACCGCGTGCGCGTGCCGCCGGGCGACGAGTCCTACCTGCTGCGCCGCATCTGGCTGAGCGAGGAGGAAGAGCGCGGCTACTACTATGGATTCGCGAACGAAGGACTCTGGCCGTTGTGCCACGTGGCGCACACCCGACCAACCTTCCGAAGCGAGGACTGGGTGCACTATCAGACCGTGAATCGTCGTTTCGTCGACGCGGTTTGCCAGGAGGTGGATTCCGACGATCCGGTCATCCTGGTCCAGGACTACCACTTCGCGCTCGCGCCCCGCATGCTGCGCGATCGACTTCCGCGCGCCACGATCCTGACCTTCTGGCACATCCCCTGGCCCAACGCGGAGCAACTGAGCATCTGTCCTTGGCGACGGGAGCTGATCGAGGGCCTGCTCGGCAGCAGCATCCTGGGCTTCCACACCCAGTTGCACTGCAACAACTTCCTGGAAGCAGCCGACCGCTTCCTCGAGTCGCGGATCGATCGCGAGGACCAAGCCATCATCCAGAACGATCGTCGCACGCTGGTGCGGCCGTACCCGATCTCGATCGAATGGCCGAGCTATTGGGCACGCACGGCACCTCCGGCGGAGAAGTGCCGGGGCGCCATCTTCGCCGAGTTGAAGCTGGCGCCGAACGCGCTCCTGGGCGTCGGCGTGGATCGCCTGGACTACACCAAGGGCATCGAGGAACGCCTGCACGCCGTGGAACGCCTGCTGGAGCGCCATCCGGCGCTGCGCGGTCGTTTCACCTTCGTGCAGTTGGCGGCGCCGAGCCGCACCTTGATCGAACGCTACCGCCTGCTCAACCTGAGCGTCGAGCAACTCGCCGACCGGATCAACGGACGATTCGGGACTCCGGAGTATCGACCGGTGATCCTGCTGCGTGCGCATCACGAGCCGGAATCGGTCTACCGCTACTATCGGGCCGCGGACCTGTGCTATGTCAGCAGCCTGCACGACGGCATGAACCTGGTGGCGAAGGAATTCGTCGCTGCCCGCGACGACGAGCGTGGCGTACTGGTCCTGAGCCAGTTCACCGGCGCGGCACGAGACCTGCCGGAGGCGTTGGTGGTGAATCCCTACGATTTCGACCAGGCCAGCGCGGCCATGGCGCACGCGCTGGCCATGAGCCTCGACGAGCAGCGAGCGCGCATGCGCTCGATGCGCGCGTTGATCGCGGAGTTCAACATCTACCGCTGGGCCGGACGCATGCTGATCGATGCAGCTCGGCTGCGCAGGCGAGAACAACTGGCTGGCCGGCTGACCGAGTCGGCCAGTTGAGGATGCGGTGCACACCATCGGCCTCGAAGGGCAAGGGTGCGATCCGGGGCGCATCCGGGCGCGCGCAGGTGCGAAACCCGGCGCTGGAGGCAGCGCTCGCCCCGGAAGCCACCGCGCTGCTGGCGCTGTTCCGCGTGGTGTTCCGCTCGGTGCGCCAGCACAACCGCTACATCGAAGAGCGGTCCGGCATCGGGGCGCTTCCGCTGCGCGCGCTGGCCATCGTGGACGCACGGCCGCGCATCGGCGTCACGGCCCTTGCCTCGACGCTGCTCGTGCACCAACCCACGGCCAGCAAACTCGTCGATACGCTCTTCGAGGCGGGCCAGATCGTAAGACACCGAAGCGCGCGTGATGGCCGGGCAGTGGAGCTCGCCATCACGAGCAAGGGGCGGGCCACGCTTGCAGGCGCCCCCGGGCCGGTGCTGGGCATCCTGCTCGATGGGCTGGGTGCGTTGGACCCTGCGTCCCAGCGACGGCTCGAGCGCGCGCTCCAGGACCTGCTGCGGGCGATGCAGATCGACGACCTCACGGCGCGGTACGAGCCGCTGTCGGATGCCTGAGATCATGGACGGACTCGTCGGTCACGAGCCGGGCCCGGGCTTTGCCGCGGGCACGACGGCATGATTCCGCAGCAGCGATGGCCCTCGCTGCCCGCTGGCCCATCGGGTTGGGCGCTGTTCCTGGACATTGACGGCGCGCTGCTCGATCTTGCGGCAACGCCTGGCGCCGTCGTCGCGACGCCCGATACGCTGTCGCTGATCGACGGCCTCGCGCGCTCACTCGGCGGCGCCATCGCGATGCTGAGCGGTCGATCGATCGACGACCTCGATCGGATATTCGAGCCTGTCCGGCTGCCCTGCGCGGGCGTGCACGGCGCCGAACTCAGGCTGGGGAACCGGCAGCGTGTCGCGGTTCCGGTCGATCGAGACTTCCTGGTCCAGGCGAGAAGGGAGGCCGCGGGTTTCGTGCAGGAGCATCCGGGGACCCTGCTCGAAGACAAGGGAGTCGCGCTGGCGCTGCATACCCGACATGCAATCGGAGCGTTCGATGAGGCCTCACGCCTGCTGTCCTCCCTCGCAGCCCGGAGCGCTGGCCGGTTTTCGGTGCAGGGCGGCAAGCACGTGCACGAGTTGAAGCCCGCGTTGGCGAACAAGGGCGCGGCGCTCCTGACGTTCATGGCCGAGTCGCCGTTCCTGGGTCGACGCCCGCTCGTGTTCGGCGACGACCTTACCGATGCCGACGCGTTCCGGGCAGCCTTGACCCTGGGTGGCGTGTCGGTCGGCGTGGGTGCGGACGCGCCGCCGGCATCCTTCCGGCTCGACACGCCCTCCGACTGTCGGCGCTGGCTCCGGGACTGGGTTGCCGAACCATCGGACCTGAATTGATGGAAGCGCTCCTGGTCGGCTTGATCTGCCTCGCGGCCATCGCATTGTTCGTCAGCGAGCGGATGGCGCCGGACATCGTTGCGCTGCTCGTGCTTTGCGCCCTGGTCGTGCTGGACCTGGTGAAGCCCGGAGAGGCGATGGGCGGGTTCGCAAGTGCCGCGACGATCACGGTAGGTGCGATGTTCGTGCTCGCCGCCGGATTGCGCGATACCGGCGCATTGCGTTGGCTCGCCCAGTTGCTCGCCGTGGTCGGAACCAACGGGCCCCTGCTGCTGGTGGCGACCATGCTGGTCGCCGCCGGGATCTCCGCCTTCATCAACAACACCGCGGCTGTTGCCGTATTGATCCCGGTGGTGCTCGCCGCCGCGCACCGGCGCGGCGTATCGGCGCAGAAGCTGCTGCTGCCGCTGTCTTACGCGAGCCAGTTCGGAGGCGTGTGCACGCTGATCGGAACCTCCACGAACCTGCTGGTGAACTCGCTCGCCATCGGTGGCGGATTCGTGGGCTTCGGGATGTTCGACTTCGCGCCGGTCGGATTGCTCCTGGTGCTGTGCGGGACCGGTTACATGATCCTCGTCGGCTGGTTCCTGTTGCCCAATCGACCGGTGCCCGAGTCGCTCGAGGATGCCTATGCCTTGCGCGACTACGTGTGCGCCATGGCCGTCCCGCCGGACACGCCGTGGGTCGGGAAGACGCTCGAGCAGTTGAACCTCTCCCGCTATCCGAATGTCGCGCTGGTGGAGATCATCCGGGGCGATTCGCGCTTGTTGCCCGATCGCGTCACGGGACTGCGCGCGCTCGACGTATTGGTGTTCGAGGGGGGGGCGCAGGCGCTCCTGGAAGTTGCCAGCAGGGAACACCTGACCCTCGCCGGCGGTGACGATCGCAAGCCAGTCGTGCTGGAAGGGCCCGGACTCCAACTCCTGGAAGTGCTCGTGCCTCCGAACTCGCGTGGGGTGGGACGCACGTTGGCCCAGGTCGAAGCCAGTTGGATCAAACGGGCTTCGGTACTCGCCATCGCGCGTCGCGGGGACATTCGACATGAACAGTTGGGTACCGTGCCCCTGCGGGTTGGCGACGCCCTGCTGCTTCTGGTTGGCGCTGATGAACTTGCGGCGGTGCGGGACGATGGTGACTTCATCCTGCTGAGTGCCCGTCATGATCCCCTGACGCACCATCGAAAGGCGCCGCTCGCCCTCGCCATCGTTGCGTCGGTCATCGCGTTTGCAGCGGCTGGCTGGCTACCAGTGGAGATCGCGGCCGTACTCGGCGGCGTCGCGATGGTGCTCAGCCAGTGCATCACCAGCGACCGTGCCTATCGGGCGATCGATCTGCGCGTGCTGGTCCTGCTCGGCGCCATGCTGCCGCTCGGCCTCGTATTGGAGCGTTCGGGCGCCGCACGGGCATTGGTGGACGGGACCCTGCGCTTGATGCCGCAGGGCGATCCGATCGTCGCGCTGGCCCTCATCTACCTGGTGACCGCCGCGCTCACCGAGGTCGTGAGCAACAACGCGACGGCCGTGCTCATGACACCCATCGCCCTGGTGCTTGCGAGCCAGCTCGGTGTGAGCAGCGCGCCCTTCCTGGTGGCAGTCGCGTTCGCGGCGTCCACCAGTTTCTCCACTCCGATCGGCTACCAGACCAACACCATGGTATACGCCACCGGCAACTACGCGTTTCGCGACTTCCTCAAGGTGGGCATGCCGCTGAACCTGTTGTTCTGGGTCGTCTCCGTCTGGGCGATCCCGCACTGGTTCCCGTTCTGATTTCGTGCTGCCGGCAGTGTCCAGGAGAACCGCGGGGAGTTGCCAGGCGGCCAGGTCTGATCAGCGTCGTACCGGTGGTACGGGCAGTGCCGCAGGGTAAGGCTGGCATAAGGTGTAAGTCCGATTGGTAGCGCGATGCCCTCCAATCGCGCAGGGTCCAGGCCAGGTCGATACTCGTATGGCCCGTGCGCCTCGATGCTGATGGCAAACAGGAACTGCGGGGGCCATCGTCTCCGCCACGGCTTCAGCGGTCTGCGCGACCAATACGAGTCCCGCGCGCACTCGGTCGACGAGTGCGGGTGTCGCGCCTCCGACAAGGTCCGTCTCCACCGCCCCGACTCGAACGATCGATCGGCAACCACGGCCGCGCGCCTGCGTCAGGTGTCGCCGGAGTACGAATGCTTCAGGCACCGAGCGGGTCACCGATAGCGCACGTCAGGTTTCCCCAAGCCCGCGCGCTCGAATGTCCTTCCGGCCCGGGAATGCCCTCGGTCCGAGGCGCTCACGCACGCGGTGCGAAACGAGCGGCCCGTGACCGGTCCCGGAACCCTGTCGATCGATCCACGCAATGGACCCGCGGATGCGCCGGTCTGTATCCCGAGGCTCGCTGCGACCGAACGTGTCGCACGTCCGCCATCGAGGGCATCGCCACGTCATGAAGTCCCGTATCCCGATCGGTCCCGTTGCATTGCTGCTCTTTCTCGCCCTGGCCTCCGGCCGTGTCACATCGGCACCCGCCACGGCAACCTATGAAGTCCGCTTCGAGGCCGACTGGAGCGCGCTGACGCATCCGGGTGCCTATCCCGCCAGCGCGCACTTCTCGGCGCTCGTGGGTGCCAGCCACGGCGAGGGCGCGGACCTGTGGCGTCCGGACGAGATCGCGTCGCCAGGCATCGAGCGCATGGCGGAGCTTGGCGCGACCTCGACGCTCGCCGCCGAAGCGCAGGCGCTGATCGACGCAGGCCAGGCGGGCGCGGTGATCCTCGGCAGCGGCGCGGCCTCGCCGGGGAGTACCACCATCAGCCAGTTCTTGGTCAGCGATGCGTTTCCGTACGTCAGCCTCGTGACGATGATCGCGCCCAGCCCGGACTGGTTCACGGGCGTGCATGGACTCTCCCTCGTCGCCGACGGCCAGTGGCGGACCAAGATCACCGTCAACCTCTATCCTTACGATGCCGGGACCGACGACGGCGCCACCTTCACCGCAGCCGACATCGAGGCGGTCCCGCACCGGCCCGTGGATCGCGTCACCGACGTGCCCCTCGACAACGGCATACCCCTGGGACGCTTCATTTTCACCCTGCTGGGCGCCACCGCGCCGCCCGATGCGCTGTACGAGAACGGGTTCGATCCGGACCTGCCGTAGTCGCGCAGGGGAAGCACTCGCGGGCGAGTGTCCTGCACGAAGGAAATGCAAGCGCAATGCTCGGCGTGGGGACGCCAGGTTCGTCCTGACGACGGACCTTCCGCTTCACCGTCCTTCCGGCCAGCTGTGCCGTACGCTCGCGCTAAGGCGCGCGCAATCACGCGCTCGAACGCGCTCTCCATGGCCGCGCGCTCCCGCCGGGTGCCGGCCGAGATCGGCCGATCGCGGCCCACTCCCGATTCACCGGCCGCAGTCCCCTAGCCGATGAACTGCACGATCTCCGACAAGGCCTTGCGCTCGATGTCGGGAACCCGGCAATCCGGCGCCGCATGGCCCACGACGAGCAGCAGGTAGGGCACCTCGTTCTTCGGCCGGTGCAGGATGTCGTTCAGGAACGACATCGGACTGGGCGTATGCGTCAAGGTCGCAAGCCCTGCCCGATGCAGCGCGGCGATCAGCAGGCCGCACGCGATGCCCGTCGATTCGTGCGGGTAGTAGCGCTTCGCCTTGCGCCCGTCGACCTCCGGCCCCGTGCGCTCGTAGAACACCGCGATCAGCCACGGCGCCACCTCGAGGAAGGGCTTGTGCTCGTCCGTGCCCAACGGCGCCAGCGCCGCGCGCCAGTCCGCCGGCGCCCGATGCCCGTAGAACTCGCGTTCCTCCGCCTCCGCCGCGATCCGGATCTCCCGCTTCACCGCGGGATCCGCCACCGCGACGAACCGCCACGGCTGCTGGTTCGCCCCGCTCGGCGCCGTGCCGGCAGCGCGCACGCATTCCTCGATGACTGCGCGCGGTACGGGAGTCGGTGCGAACTCGCGCACCGTGCGACGGAGGGACATCTCGTCGGCGAATGCCTGTGCGCGATTGAGGCGGGCGTCGTCGGTGAGGTGTTCGCGTTGTGGCAGTGGCAAGGTATTGTACGGTTGCATGGTCAGAAGATGAGCATCGAGGTTGGGCGCGAGGATATCCGCTTGATTCAAGCCTCGGGGTGATCTGTTCGCATCGTTCGTGGCTGCTCTTGCGTAGGTAGCAAGGGTGCATGGAGCGGGCACTGGCTTCGATCATCGCCAGGGCGGTCGTACGAGCGATTGGACAGTCCGGAACTCCTGTCGGGTTCGAGTCGGGTTGCGTCCGACAAGCTACTTGCACGATCCGCCCGGTCCGCTCGCACGGTGCGCTAGAACCCCTCCGCGAGGTCGCGCAGCGGCAGTACCGAAACGCGACTGCCCAGGCGATAGGGCGTCGTTCCCGGGTAGACCACCACGAGCTTGGCCAAGTCGAGGTCTTCGAGCGCGATGCGCATCGAAGGTGTGAGTGCAGGGGCGTCGGCGCGCTTGATTTCGACGCCGATGCGTCGACCGCGCTTGATCAGGAGCAGGTCGAGTTCGGCACCCTGGTGCGTGGCCCAGAAATAGTGCTCATCGGGCTGGACCGTGCGCAGGATCTCCTCGATCACGAATCCTTCCCAGGACGCGCCGCACTTGGGGTGGGACAGCAGTGCCGCGTGCGAGCGGATACCGAGCAGCTGGTGCAGCAGCCCCGTGTCGCGCAGGTATACCTTCGCGGACTTCACCTGGCGCTTGCCGATGTTCGCGTGCCAAGGCTGGAGCTGGCGCACCATGAACAGCGACGTGAGCAGGTCCAGGTAGCGACGCACCGTGGGCTCGCTTACACCCAGCGACCGCGCGGGATCGGCCGCGGACCAGACCTGGCCGTGGTAGTGCGCAAGCATGGTCCAGAAGCGCAGCAGCGCTGGTGCGGCGACACCGATGCCGAGCTGCGGCACGTCGCGTTCGAGCAGCGTGCGGATGAACCCGGTGCGCCACGAGACGCTGTCGGTCTCGCTGCGGGCGAGGAACGCCCGCGGAAACCCGCCGCGCGTCCAAAGCCTGTCGAGTGCGCGCAGCCCGACCTCCGCGAGCCCGAGGCCGCCGATCGCGAGGGTCTCCACCCTGCCGGCCAGCGATTCGGAGGTCTGGCGCAGGAGTTCGGGCGACGCGCTGCCCAGCACCATGAACCGTGCCCGCACCGGGCGCCGATCGGCAAGCACGCGCAGCACCGGAAACAGGTCCGGACGGCGCTGCACTTCGTCGATCACGACCGTGCCGCGCAGCCCCTCGAGTGCGGTCATCGGTTGCGAGAGGCGGGCGAGGCTCGCCGGGTCCTCCAGGTCGAAGTAGTTGGGGGAGTCGACGGGCACGAATCCTCGCGCGAGCGTGGTCTTGCCGCTCTGGCGCGGGCCGACCAATGCCACGACCCGGCTGCGCCCGAGGGCGCGGGTGACGGCGGCGACGAGCTGCGGACGCACGATCATGCCCGGAAAGTACCATGAAATACGAACATGAAGTGTTCGATATTCATGGCATAAACGGCCCTGCCGGGATCCTCGCCGCGGCACCGCGGGTCCAAAGCCGACGTCGCTGTGCGTTCAAGCCGGCTTGTACGCCGCCACCCGGTCCTTCCCCTCCCGCTTCGCCGCGTACATGGCGATGTCGGCCTGGTGCAGCAGGGAGCCGGGGGAGCCGTCGGAGGCGACCGCGACGCCGATCGAGACGCTCACGGCGAGGTCGCGGCCGTCGTGGCGCACGCAGCGGGACAGGTCGGACCGGAGCGTCTCCGCCAGCGACAGGGCGGCGGCCAGGTCGCGGTTGGGGAGCAGAACGGCCAGTTCGTCGCCGCCGAGTCGTGCCGCGGTGTCCTCGGTGCCCAGGCGCTGGCGGATGCGGTCGGCGATGGCGAGCAGCACGGCGTCGCCGGCGGCGTGTCCGATGCGGTCGTTGATGCGCTTGAGATCGTCGATGTCGATCAGCATCAATGCGCATGGCCGAGCGCTGCTGCGATAGGACTCGGCCAGTTCCTCGTTCATGCGATCCATCAGGCGGCGGCGGTTGTCGAGTCCGGTGAGCGGGTCGCGATGCGCCAGTCGCGCCAGTTCGTCCTGCTGGGCGCGCACTTCGGTCATCAGGTCGTTGTGTGCGACGGCCAGGTCGTCGAGCTCGTCGCTGCCGCCGACCGGCCACGGCTGGGCGGCGGTGCGGTCGCGCCGGCTCGCATTGGCGAGATCGGAGAACTGCGCCAGGCGCGACAGGATCCGTCGATCGAGCACGCGCCAGATACCCAGCAGCGCGAGGCCGCCCACGACGACGGCGTTGATGGCGAGCAGCCAGGTCGTGGTGCTGCTCTCCGTGGAGAACCTGGGCGCGTTGTCGAGCACGATGCGCGTGTCGTCGCCGCCAAAGGGGACTTCGCCGTGCCAGTGCGCGCCCTGGCGTTCGATCCTCGACGAGCCGGGGCCGGATCCGCGTGCGAGCCGGAATCCCGTGCCCGTCGCCACCCTCAGTCGTTCCAGCAGGGGACCCGATCCGCTCCGCCCGAACACCAGCCAGCCACGCGGCGGGGCGGCGCGCGCGCTGTCGGTGACGACTGCGTAGCCGATCAGCGTGGGCTCTTCGTCGAGCCAGTGCAGGGCCGAGCCCTCCGCGGCATCCAGTGCCGGCGGCTGCCGGGGCACCATGGCGGCGATGGCCGCGATCTCCTTGCCGGTGAGCGTCTCGCCAGTGCGCTCGGGCTGCACGCGCCGCGTGATGACCGGTTGGCGCTGGAGGTCCAGCACGGCTACCCAGTCCACGCCGAGGTTGGCCGAGAGCTCTGTCGTGAAGTTCGTCTCCACGTAGCCCGCGTCGCGATCATCGAGGTAGCGGTAGGTGTCGTCCCAGCTGCCGTAGTCGCGCGCACGCGAACGCAGCCCGGCCAGTTCGCGCTCCAGGGTGGCCGCGACGCGCGCGAGTTCCTGCTGCAGCTGCTTGCGTTCCGCACTGTCGAACTGCTGGCGCAGCACCAGCAGCGAGGTCGTGAACGAAAGCACGGACGCGGCGAACAGCGTGAAGCCCAGGCGCGACACGACCCAGCGTTTGAGGCTCTGTTGCGCCACTGCCCACCGCCTTCGACCGATTCGAATTCATTGTCCGCTTCCCTCGACGCGGGCGGTGGCCGCGACCTGCCGTGGACACGAAAAGTTTCCGCACCCCGGTGACACCGCTGGCGTCGCGTCGATGCCTGGCGCCGGGCGTCGCGGACGCCATGCCGCACGCGCTGCCGGATCAGCCCGGTGCCGGGGTCCAGGCGTGCGTTTCGCCCCGGGCATGCCGGCACCAGGCGTAGAGCGCGTCGTAGACCACCATGCCGTGCGCGAGCATCTCATGGTCGTCCCGATGCAGGCTCGACAGGCCGAGCGAGACTGCGAGGAGTCCGGCCGATTGTGGTGTCAGGTCCAACCTGCCGGTATCGGCGCCGCGGACGATCGTGGCCAGTTCGTTCAGGGCGGGATCGACCAGGGCGTAGCGGCGAAGGAAGGCGTCGAAGCTGCACAGGTCGCCCACGTGGGTCAGTTCCACGCCCGGCACGTCGAAGGGCACCGCGTCCTCGGCCGCTGCCGTGCGGAGCACGTCCTCGGGTGCCACGAACAGGAACCGGGGCGCCTCGTCGATGAAGCGCGCGATCAGCCAGGGACAGGCGATCCGGTCGATCTTCGGTCGCGCGCGCGTCACCCATTTCATCGTCCGACCCTCTTCGAAGCCATCCCGGGAGAGTGCTGTTCGCTGCCCGATGCCCGAGTATGTAAAGAACGCTACATAGTTGTAGAATAAGCTACATGAAGAGACTGTCAAGCTGGCTGCTGCTGGTCAACAGCGTCGCGGGCGCGAACAAGACGGCGCGCATGCGCATCTGGCGCGCGCTCAAGGCCGGCGGTGCCGCGGCGCTGCGCGATGGCGTGTACCTGCTACCGCGCTCGGCGCGTGCGCGCGCGGTGTTCGACGAGCAGGTGCGCGAAGTGGTGTCGGCCGGGGGCAGCGCGCACGTGCTCGGGATCGTGAGCGAGGACGAGGCGCAGGAACGGGCGTTCATCGCCCTGTTCGACCGCGCGGCGGAGTACGTTCCGCTGCTGTCCGCGCTGCATCGGTGCAAGGCCAGGATCGCGCGACTGGACGAGGGCGAGGCGAGGCGCGAACTCGCCGGACTGGGCCGGGAGCTCGATGCGCTCGTCGCGATCGACTTCTTCCCCGGCGCCATGCAGCAGCAGGTGGAGGCCGCGCGCGCCGATGCGGAAGCCGCCTGGCAGGCACGCCATTCGCCGGGCGAGCCGCACGCGATGCCGGGGCAGGTGCCGCCCAGGGATCGGGCGCGCTACCGCGACCGCGTGTGGGCGACGCGCGCGCGACCGTGGGTGGACCGGCTCGCGTCGGCCTGGCTGATACGCCGGTTCATCGATCCCGGCGCGCGCCTGCTGTGGCTGGAGTCTCCTGATCGGCGTCCCAAGCGCGCGATCGGTTTCGATTTCGACGGCGCGGAATTCACCCACGTGGGCGCGCGCGTGACGTTCGAGGTGCTCGTCGCGAGCTTCGGCCTGGTGCACGATCGCGCGTTGGCGCGCATCGGGGCGATGGTCCATTTCCTCGACGTGGGCGGCGTGCCGGTGCCCGAAGCGGCCGGGTTCGCCAGCATCCTGGCCGGCATGCGCGCGCTGCCCGACGGCGACGACGCGCTGCTGGCGCGCGCCAGCGGCGTGCTGGATGCGATGTACCTCGCCTTCGGCGATCCTGCGGGCGAGTCGCCGTGAACGCGGGCGATCGTGCGCAGGCGACCGGATCCGGGGCGGTGCGCACCGCCTCGACGCTCGTGCTGTCGCGCGCGACTATCGCCGCGCGGGTGGCGCCGCTCGCCTATGTCGCCGCCGTACGCCGCGCCTTCCTCGCGCTGGCCGACGCGCGCGTGGACGTGCCGCCGGTGGCGCACGTGCCGGGATTCGGCGGGGGCATCCACCTCAAGTCCGCGCGCGGCCTCGATGCGCCGCGTCGGATCGCGATCAAGCTCAACGCGAACTTCCCCGACAACCCGGCGCGACTGGGGTTGCCGACCATCCAGGGCGTGATCGCGCTGTTCGATGCGGACTGCGGACGGCTGCTGGCGCTGATGGATTCGGTCGAGGTCACCGCGCAACGCACCGCGGCGGCAACGGCCGTGGCCGCATCGTGCCTCGCCCGGCCCGACGCGCGCCGGCTCGCGCTGATCGGTTGCGGCATCCAGGCGCGCTACCACCTCGACACACTGCGGGCGACCATGCCGATCGTGTCGGTGTCGTGCCAGGATCTCGATCCGGATGCGGCGCACATGCTCGCGGCGTACGCGCGGTCCCTGGGCCTGGATGCCAGCGTCGCGCGCACGCCGGCCGAGGCCGCCCGCGCCGCGGATATCGTGGTCACGTGCACGCCGTCCCAGGCGCCGCTGCTGGACGTGGGCGACGTGCGCGCCGGCAGCTTCGTCGCGGGCGTGGGCGCCGATGCGCCGCACAAGCACGAGCTCGCACCGGGCCTGCTGCGTGTGGCGCGCGTCGTGCCCGACGTGCTGGCGCAGGCGGTGCACATGGGCGACTTGCACCATGCGCTCGCGGCCGGCGCGATGCGCATCGAGGAGGTGCACGGCGACCTCGCCACGGTGCTGGCCGGACGCTGCCCGGGTCGGACCGACGACGAACAGGTCTTCGTCTTCGATTCCACCGGCGTCGCGATCACCGACCTCGCGGCCGCCGAGCTGATCCACGAGCTGCTGCACGACGATCCGCAGGCCTTGCGCCTGGACCTGGCCTGCTGAGCGTGGACAACGCACCCACTGGCGCTGCGCCCGCGCCCGACGCGGTGGGCCTGGCCGAGGCGGCGCGCGTCTGGCTCAGGATCGGGTGCCTGGGCTTCGGCGGTCCGGCGGGCCAGATCGCCCTGATGCACGCGGAGCTGGTGGAACGACGCCGCTGGATCAGCGAGGCGCGCTTCCTGCACGCGCTGAACTACTGCATGCTGCTGCCCGGGCCCGAGGCGCAGCAACTGGCCATCTACATCGGCTGGCTGATGCACGGCACGGCAGGCGGCGTGATCGCGGGCGTGCTGTTCGTGCTGCCCGGCGCCGCCATCGTCCTCGCGCTGAGCGCGCTCTACGCCGCGTACGGCAGCCTGCCCGCGATGTCGGCGCTGTTCTTCGGGCTCAAGGCCGCCGTGCTCGCGCTGGTCGTGCAGGCGCTGCTGCGCATCGCTAGGCGCGCGCTGCAGGAGCACGCCCTGCGCGCCATCGCGGTCGTGGCCTTCGTCGCGATCCATGCCCTGCACGTGCCGTTCCCGCTCGTAGTGCTGGGCGCCGCCCTCGTGGGACTGGCGGGGCAGCGGTTGTGGCCGCGCGGCGTCGCCTCGCCCTCGTCGGTCGTTCCGCTCGACGGCGGCGACTGCCTGGTGGACCGGTACATCGCGCAAGGCCGGCAGGTCGCCACGCCGCGCTCGGCAGTCCGTTCGATGCGCGTGCTGGCGACATGGGGCACGTTGTGGCTCGCGCCCGTGCTGGCCGTCGGCGTGATTTGCGGCCGGAACAGCGTGTACGCGCAACTGGGCACGTTCTTCAGCGGCGCCGCCGTGGTGACGTTCGGCGGCGCGTATGCGGTGCTCGCCTATGTCGCGCAACGCGCGGTCGACTCCTACGGCTGGCTCGGCGCGGGCGAGATGATCGACGGACTCGCGCTCGCCGAGACGACGCCTGGCCCGCTGATCCTGGTGCTGCAGTTCGTCGGATACATCGCCGCCTACCGCGCGCCGGGCGAGCTGCCGCCGCTCGCGGCCGGCCTGATCGGCGCGCTGCTCACCAGTTGGGTCACGTTCGTGCCGAGCTTCCTGTGGATCCTGCTCGGCGCCCCGCACCTCGAGGCGCTGCGCGGCAATCGCCACGTGCAGGCCGCGTTGTCGGCGATCACGGCGGCCGTCGTGGGCGTGATCCTGAACCTCACGCTCTGGTTCGCGCTGCGCACGCTGTTCGGGGAGGTCGACAGTGCGTCGCTGGGGCCGTTCGCGATCGATTTTCCGCGCTGGCGGAGCGTGCAGCCTGCGGCGCTGGTGCTCACCCTCGCTGCACTGCTCGCGACCTTCCGCTATCGCCTGGGCGTGGCGTGGACGTTGCCGGGGTGCGCGGTGCTGGGTCTGGGCTGGGGAGCGCTGGATTGAGCGCGCGCCGTCCATGGGCGCGGTGCGCGTCCGGCGTCCACCCGGGCGCGGTAGATTCCGGCGGGATCGTCTCCTGGTGCGACGCCGATCGCGCGCTGGCGCGCGCTCCTACGACAGCGGGCGTTCGCGAGTCCGGTGGGCTGCGGCTTCTATAGGTGCGTCCGCCAGGGCGCGATGCACGCTTGCGATATCGTCGCCTGTCGTGACGCCGATGGCGCATGCGCGGGCGGATCGCGCGGTCTCCGATCCGCTCGAGCGCAAGAATGTGAAAGCGCGCCGCGGCGACATCACCAGAATCGACCGTACAACCGCGCGACGAGGTGGACCATGTGGAAGAAAGGCAGGGGCAAGCTGGGCCTGTTCGATCCCCTGCTCGGGGCGTGGTCGGCGAGCGCGCCATCGGAGCAGGGGCCCGTGCACTGCGAGCGGAGGTTCCGACGTTCGCTTTCGGGGGCCTACGTCGAGCTGTCGGCGACCTGGACCGTGGGCGCGACGGCGTACGAGGAGCTTGCCCTGTTCGGATTCGATGCCGACAAGGTGCTCACGTTCTGGTCGTTCACCTCCGACGGGAAGCAGTCGCGCGGCGTGTCGGTGCCCGGCGACGACCTGCATCCCGAGGCGATCGCGTTCCAGGCCGAGATGCCCGCGGGCGTGGCGCGCATGGCGTACTGGCCGGCGGACGACGGGGGCGTGATGTTCGTGGTGGAATCGCGCAACCGGAAGGGCTGGAAGCGTTTCGTCACGCACCACTACCACCGTCGCGGCGAGGACTGACGCGTCAGGCGGAGGACATGCGCCATACCTGTAGTTCGTACGCGGTGCGGAAGCCGAGCTTGCGGTAGTAGGTCTCGGGGTAGCTGCCGGTGATCGCCTGCAGGATCACCCGTTCCAGGGCGTGGCTGCCCGCCGAGTCCGTGGCGGCGCGTTCGAGCAGGAGGCGGGCGAGGCCGCGGCAGCGGTGCTCGGGTCGCGTGGCGACCGCGTAGATGCCGGTGACGCCCGCGGCGCGCACGGCGAGCGTGGTCGAGGTGGCGTGCCCGCCGACACGGGCGAGGTAGAACGACTGCTCGGGCGCGAACTGGTTCGCGAGCGCCACCTGCGCGAAGAACGGTGCCCACCACGCGTCGATGGCTGCGTCCCCGGTGGCGAACCCTGCGGCCTGCACGGCGGCGAAATCGCGCAGGGCCGCTTCCGAGCGTGCCACCTCGATCTCCGCGTCCAACTCGCCGGGCGGGGACGGTGCAAGTCGCTCCAGTTCCATGTACGAGAGCTTCTCGGCCCCGCGATAACCCGCGTGCTCCAGCATTGCCGGCCAGTCGGGGCCCGACCAGGGCGCGAGCCGCACGGTGGGTCGCGCGTCGGGAAGCCGGTCGACGCCGGGACCGGGCGTCCAGCTGCTCAACGCCGACGTCGCGCCGTCGAGCCAGTACCCGTCGGGACCGGACCGCAGCGTCCCGCGATGGGT
>Ga0315912_10002857_pt1 | contig 17830 bp, 13 predicted proteins | sample VfabasoilMG_FD_204469 | JGI IMG/M metagenome (GOLD analysis project Ga0315912, IMG submission 204469) | Garden soil microbial communities collected in Santa Monica, California, United States - V. faba soil | ecosystem: Environmental > Terrestrial > Soil > Garden | place: USA: California...
CCATCAGATAGAAGGCGTCGTTGGGCCGCATGCCGCTCAGGTTGGCCATGCGGTTGCTCAGGCCGAAGAAGGCGGTGATCGCACCGATGTCCCAGATGTCCTCGTCGTCGAAGCCGTGCGCGCGCAGCGCTGCGAAGTCCGCCTCCTCGATGGCCGCGGAATGGGTGCAGACCTTCATCGCAAAGTCCAGCATCGCGCGCTGGCGCGGCGTGATGTCGGCCTTGCGGTAGTTGGTCGCCAGCTGGTCGGCGATCAGTGGCTTCTTCTCGTAGATGCGCAGGATCGCGCCGTGCGCCACCACGCAATACAGGCACTGGTTGGCGGCCGAGGTCGTGACGATGATCATCTCGCGCTCGCCCTTGCTCAAGCTGCCGGTCTCCTTCAGCAGCAGCGCATCGTGGTAGGCCATGAAGGCGCGCCATTCGGCCGGCCGGTGCGCCAGCGCGAGGAAGACGTTGGGCACGAAGCCGGCTTTCTCCTGCACCTCGAGGATGCGCGTGCGCAGGTCCTCGGGCAGGTCCTTCAGCTCGGGCACCGGGTAGCGGCTGATGGCGACGGTCATGCGGGTTCTCCTTGGGTCTTGGTGCCGAACTGCATCGTGTGCAGCCGGGCATACAGGCCGCCGTGGGCCAGCAGCTCGGCATGCGTGCCCTGTTCGACCACGCGGCCGGCCTCCATCGCGACCACGCGGTCGGCGTGTTCGATGGTCGACAGCCGGTGCGCGATGACCAGCGTGGTGCGGCCCTTCATCAGCCGGTCCAGCGCCTCCTGCACCGTGCGTTCGGATTCGCTGTCCAGCGCCGAGGTGGCCTCGTCCAGGATCAGGATCGGCGCGTCCTTGTAGATCGCGCGCGCGATCGCCAGGCGCTGGCGCTGGCCGCCTGACAGCTGGTTGCCGTTGTGGCCGATCAACGTGTCCAGGCCCTGCGGCAGCCCGTCGGCAAAGTCCAGCAGGTTGGCGCTGCGCAGCGCCGCGCGCACACGCTCGCGGTCGACGTCGGGGCCCAGCGCCACGTTCATCGCCACGCTGTCGTTGAACAGCACCACGTCCTGGCTGACCAGCGCAAACTGGCGGCGCAGCGCGAGCACATCCCATTCGGCCAGCGGCACGCCGTCGAGCAGCACCTCGCCCGCGCTGGGGTCGACGAAGCGCGGCAGCAGGTGCACCAGCGTGGACTTGCCCGCGCCCGACGGCCCGACCAGCGCCACCGTTTCGCCATGGTGCACGCGCAGGTTCAGCCGGTCCAGCGCGGGCACCTGGTCGTCCCGGTAGCGCACGCTGAGGTCGCGCAGCTCGATCTCGCCGCGCACCTTCTCGGCGACATGCTGGCCGCAAGGCTCGTGCGGGCTGTCGTCGATGAGGGCGATGCCGCGCTCCAGGGCCGCCATGCCGCGTGTGATCTGCCCGGTCACGTCGGACAGCTTCTTGATCGGCGCCAGCAGCATCAGCATGGCGGTGATGAACGAGGCGAAGCCGCCGACCGTGGTGCCGCCGGTGCGGCTTTGCCACAGCGCGACCACGATGACACCCGAGATGGCGCAGGCCGTCAGCGTGTGCGTCACCGGCGTCATCATCGCGGCCGCGGCCACTGCCTTCATCACCAGCCGGCGCAGCAGGTTGCTCTGCTTGACGAAGCGCTCGGTCTGGTGCGGTGCCGCGTCGTGCAGCCGCACGATGCGCCAGGCGAGCACGTTCTCCTCGATCACGTAGGCCAGTTCGTCGGTGGCCTTTTGGCTGGCCAGCGTGATGCGCCGGATGCGCTTGCCGATGACGCGCACCGCCACGGCCACCAGCGGGAACATCACGCCGACAAAGAGCGTGAGTTTCCAGTTCAGCCAGATCAGGTAGGCCAGCAGCGCGATCAGCGTGAGGCTCTCGCGTACCAGCGCGAGCAGCGCATTGACCAGCAGCTGGGCGCCTTGCTGCACCTCGTAGACCAGGATGTTGGTCAGCTTGCTGGCCGAATGCCGCGTGAACAGTGAAGGATGCGCGTCCAGGATGCGCTCGAACATCGCCCGGCGCAGGTTAAGCACCCCTTCGTTGGCTGTCCACGCCAAGGCATAGGTGGCCATGAAACTGGTCGCGCTGCGCAGCACGAACAGGCCGATGATGACCGTCGGCACCAGCCACAGCGCGATGGTGGTCTGGCCGAAGCCGCTGTCCAGCAGCGGTTTCATCAGCGCCGGCAGCACCGGCTCGGTCAGCGCGGCGATCAGCGAGGCGACGATCGCCACCACGATGCCGCGCTTACCGGACTTGAAGTACGGTTTGAGCTTGGCGATTCGCTGCGACAAGTGGGGCATGGCAAACAAGGGCGCGCCGCACATCGCGCAGCTCGGGCCGGTGTGATTATCGCGTTGGCGTCGGACCGCTCCGCCGGCTTGCCTACAATCGGCGGTCAACGGCTTGCGACGGGGTGCCAGGGAACTGTCACCGCCCGCCTGGCTCTACGCAGGTGCCCCACGCGGCCATCGACGAACAACCACCTGTCCACTCAGTGACCCGAAGCACGCGCCCCGCCCTCACGCCCCCGCCCTGGCCACGCCGCCGCTTTATCGGCGCGCTCGCCGCCGCGGCTGCCGCACCGGCCGCCGCGCAGTTCCGCGTCGAGATCACCGGCATCGGCGGCAACCAGATCCCGGTGGCCATCGCTACCTTCCGCGACGAGGCCAGTGCGCCGGTGCCGGTGGCCGCCATCGTGCGCGCCGACCTGCAGCGCAGCGGCCTGTTCCGCATCGTCGACGCCGGCGGCAGCTTCGACGAGAACAGCCGCATCACCGTGGCCGAATGGCGCGGCCGCGGCGCCGACGCGCTGGCCGTGGGCTCGGTATCGCGGCTGGCCGATGGCCGCTACGACGTGCGCTTCAAGCTGTGGGATTTGGTCAAGGGCGAAGAGCTGGTGGGCCAGAGCCATGCCGCGTTGCCGGCCGACATGCGGCTGGCCGCGCACCGCATCGCCGACTCGATCTACCAGAACCTGACCGGCGAGCGCGGTGTGTTCTCCACGCGCATCGCCTACGTCACGCGCGCCGGCGGCCGCTATTCTCTGCATGTCACCGACGCCGACGGCGAAGGCGGTCAGATCGCGCTGGCCAGCCCCGACCCGATCATCTCACCGGCCTGGGCGCCCAACGGCAAGGAGCTGGCCTACGTGTCCTTCGAAAGCCAGAAGGCCGTGGTCTGGCTGCAGGACGTGCTGTCGGGCCAGCGCCGCATGCTGGCCAACTTCCGCGGCTCGAACAGCGCGCCGGCCTGGTCGCCCGACGGGCGCGAGCTGGCGCTGACGCTGTCGCGCGACGCGGTGGCGCAGCTATACCTGATATCGCGCGACGGCGGCACGCCGCGGCGCATCACCAACAGCCAGGCCATCGATACCGAGCCGGTGTTCACGCCCGACGGACGGCAGATCTACTTCGTCAGCGACCGCGGCGGCGGCCCGCAGATCTACCGCATGCCCGCCGACGGCGGCAGCGCCGAACGCGTCAGCTTCAGCGGCAGCTACAACATCAGCCCGGCCATCAGTCCCGACGCGCGCACGCTGGCCTACATCACGCGCCAGGGCTCGGCCTTCAAGGTGATGGTGCAGGAACTGTCCGGCGGCACGCCAATTGCCATCACCGACACCAACGACGACGAAAGCCCCAGCTTTGCGCCCAACGGCCGATTGCTGGTCTACACCAGCCGCGCCGGCGGCCGCGACGTGCTGATGACCACCACGCTCGACGGCAAGATCAAGAGCCGCCTGCTCACCACCGGCGCCGACATGCGCGAGCCCGCCTGGGGCCCGTTCGGGCGCTGACCATTCCCTTCACCGGAGAAGCACATGCAACATACCCGACGCACTTTCAGCGGCGCCGTCCTCGCCGTCGCCCTGGGCGCCTTGTTTGCCGGCTGCAGCACGACCAAGCTGGACGAAGCCGCGCCGGTGGAAAGCCGCAATGTGCCGGCCGACGGCAGCAGCGCAACCGGCGGTGCCGGCGGCCCTGGCACCGCGCAGTCCAGCGTCGCCACGGTGGACCTGTCGAAGCAGGGCACTGGTGCCGCCACCGGGTTGCTCGCGCAGCGCACCGTGTTCTTCGACTTCGACAGCTTCGTCGTCAAGGACGAATACCGGCCCATGCTCGAGGCCCATGCCAAGGTGCTCAGTGCCAACCGCGGCAAGCGCATGACGCTCGAAGGCCACACGGACGAGCGCGGCGGCCGCGAGTACAACCTGGCGCTGGGCCAGAAGCGGGCCGACGCGGTGTTGCGCTCGATGGTGCTGCTGGGTGTGCAGGAAATGCAGCTCGAAGCCGTGAGCTTCGGCGAGGAAAAGCCCGCCGTGCCCGGCAGCGACGAGGCCGCCTGGGCGAAGAACCGCCGCGTCGAGCTGAAGGATCGATGAGCCCCCCCCGTAGCGCCGCTGGCGCTCCCCCGGGGGGGCGACGCCAGCGGCCTGGCGAAGCCGGTTCCGTGGCGCCCGCTCGAATGAGTGCCTGGCGCATCGCCTGTGCTGTGCTTGCGACGTTGCTGTATGTGGCCTCGCCGGCGCAGGCGCAGCTGTTCGCCGACGACGATGCGCGCAAGGCCATCCTCGACCTGCGCGCGCGGCTGGCACAAAGCGACGAGCAGGCCAAGGCACGTCATGCCGAGCAGAACGAACAGCTGCAGGCGCTGCGCCGCAATCTGCTCGACATGAATGGCCAGCTCGAGGCCATGCGCGCCGAGATGGCCCGGCTGCGCGGCAGCAACGAACAGCTGGCGCGCGACCTGTCCGAACTGCAGCGCAAGCAGCGCGACCTGGGTCAGGCGGTGGACGAGCGGCTGCGCAAGGTCGAGCCGCAGAAGGTGTCGCTGGAAGGCCGCGAGTTCACGGTCGACCCCGAAGAAAAGCGTCAGTACGACGAAGCCGTCGTGATACTGCGCAGCGGCGACTTCGACAAGGCCAGCCAGGCCTTCACCGTCTTCCTGGCGCGCTGGCCGGCCAGCGGCTACGCGGCGCCGGCGCGCTACTGGCAGGGCAATGCGCTGTACGGCAAGCGCGACTACAAGGAAGCCATCAATGCCTTCCGCATGTTCCTGGCCAAGGCGCCCGACAGCGAGCGCGCCAGCGAGGCGATGCTGGCCATTGCCAACAGCCAGGCCGAGATGAAGGACAAGCCCGGCGCACGCAAGACGCTGGACGAATTGATCAAGACATACCCCAAGTCCGAAGCGGCGGTAGCGGGCAAGGAACGCCTGGCCGCGCTCAAATAAGCCTGCGCCCGCGCGCGCCGCATGCATGCAGGAATCCGACTTGCCCGGCCTGACGGCCAGCGTGCTGTGGGCCGCCTTCGGCCTGGCCGTGGCCTTCGGCGCCATTGCGCAGCGCACGCACTTCTGCACCATGGGCGCGGTGGCCGACATCGTCAACATCGGCGACTGGACGCGCATGCGCATGTGGGTCATGGCCATCGGCGTGGCCATGCTCGGTTTCAACGCCATGGTCGCGGCCGGCTGGGTGGAGGCCGCCAACAGCATCTACGCCGGCCCCAGCCTGCCGTGGTTGTCCAACATCGTCGGCGGGCTGCTCTTCGGCGTGGGCATGGTGCTGGCCTCGGGCTGCGGCAGCAGGACGCTGGTGCGCGTGGGCGGCGGCAACCTCAAGTCGCTGTTCGTGCTGTTCGTGCTGGCCGTGGCGGCCTATGCCACGATGCGCGGCGTGCTCGCCGCGGCCCGCGTCGCCACGCTGGACGCCGCGGCCCTCGCGCTGCCCACCGGACAGGATCTGCCTTCGCTACTGGCGCATGCCAGCGGTGCATCGCGCCGGGCGCTGGCGCTGGGGCTGGGCGGTGGCCTCGGCCTGGTGTTGCTGGGCTGGGGGCTGTCGCGCCCCGAAGGCCGCGGTGCCGACGTGCTGCTGGCCGGCCTGGGCATTGGCGCGGTGATCGTCGGCGTGTGGTGGGTGTCGGGGCGGCTGGGCTTCGTCGCCGAGCACCCGGTGACGCTGGAGGCCAGCTTCCTGGCCACCAACTCGCGGCGCATGGAAAGCCTGAGCTTCGTCGCGCCGGTGGCCTACACCATGGACTGGCTCATCCTGTTCAGCGACACCAGCCGCGTGCTCACACTGGGCATCGTCAGCGTGCTCGGCGTGGTGCTGGGCTCGGCGGCGGCGGCGCTGGCCGGCGGCAGCTTTCGCTGGGAGGGTTTTGCCGGCACCGAGGACACGGCCAACCACATCGTCGGTGCGATGCTGATGGGCGTGGGCGGCGTCACCGCGATGGGCTGCACCATCGGCCAGGGCCTGAGCGGCGTCAGCACGCTGGCGCTGGGCAGCTTTCTGGCACTGGGTGGCATTCTCGCCGGCGGCGTGCTCGGCGTGCGCTATCAGGCCTGGCGCGTGGAGCGCAGCCTCTGAGCGCCGACCTGGAACGCCGCTTCGGCGCGCTACGCCGACTGTACGGCGACGCCGGCTACGCGCGGCTGCGCACCGCGCGTGTCGCCGTGGTGGGCGTCGGCGGCGTCGGCTCCTGGGCCGCTGAGGCGTTGGCGCGCAGCGGCGTCGCCACGTTGGTGCTGGTGGACCTGGACCACGTGGCTGAAAGCAACATCAACCGCCAGGTTCAGGCACTGGGCCACACATTGGGCCAGGCCAAGGTCCTGGCGCTGCGCGAGCGCATCGCCGACATCCACCCCGGCTGCGAGGTGCTGGCGGTGGAGGAATTCGTCGACGAGAGCAATTGGCCCGCGCTGCTGCCGCAGCCGGTGGACGCGCTCATCGACGCCTGCGACCAGGTGCGTGCCAAGGCCGCGCTGACCGCCTGGGCGCTGGCCGGCGCGCGACCCTGCGTCAGCGTGGGTGCGGCCGGCGGCAAGCGCCTGGCGCAACGCGTCGACGTCGAGGACCTGGCCGCCGTTACGCACGACCCGCTGCTGGCGTCGCTGCGCCAGCGGCTGCGCCGCGAACACGGTGCAGCACGGCAGGGGCGCATCGGGCTGCGCTGCGTGTATTCGCGCGAGCCGGTCAGCCCGCCGGCCGGGGCCTGTGACAGCGACGGCACGCTCAATTGCCACGGCTATGGTTCGAGCGTGACCGTCACCGCCAGCTTCGGCATGGTCGCGGCCGGCGAGGTGATCGCACAACTGCTGTCGCAACCCCTGTCGGAGGGCTGACGGGCTTGGCTATAATGTGCGCCTCTACGGACGGGTTGTTAGCTCAGTCGGTAGAGCAGCGGACTTTTAATCCGTTGGTCGCAGGTTCGAATCCTGCACAACCCACCACTCGATTCATCGAGCGGGTCCTTAGCTCAGTTGGTAGAGCAGCGGACTCTTAATCCGTTGGTCGAAGGTTCGAATCCTTCAGGGCCCACCAGTCAAATCAACGGCTTAGGTTATATGCCTAGGCCGTTGGTCCATCTGGCGTAGCCACTGCGTACCCACCGAACGCATCAAGCCGATTGGCTGCACCCTGCAATGCCTCCGGTGCGACGTGCGCATAACGCTCGACCACCGCCCCGGTCTTCGAACCCCCAAGCCTCTGCAGCTCATGTGTCGGTGTTCCGGCCTGGCGATGCCAAGTCGCGAAGGTGTGCCGCAGATCGTGCCACTTCAAGTCCTCAATACAGGCCCTCTCAAGCGCCGCCGTCCGATCCTTGGTGTTGACCTGGCCGATGGGCACACCCCGGAAGGTGAAGACTTTTGTCGGGTGCTTGCCGAGCTGCTTGCGCAACACAGACGGGGCCATCTCATTCAAAGGGACCGCACTCGGTCGATCCATTCCCACTCGTTGCAGGCGCGCCGCAGGATGGCGCGGATCAATGCGAGGTAGCGGTTCGTTGTGCCACTGGCGGCGATCTTGTCGCGTTCGAACTTGATGCGATCAATCAGCGTTCGGTCGATCTCGTCGAGTTGTTTGTCTCCTAGATAAGCAAGCAACCGGCGAAGCTTTGCGATGTCATCCCCGTGCGTGGCCTTGTGCTTCGTTTCCAACAGCCACCGCTCGGCCGCCTCCTGCCAGTCGTGTCGAGGCTTTACGCCGAGCCTGGCCTGTTCCCACCGGGGGTGAGCAAGTCGGTCGTGGACCTCCTGAGGGGCTTCGTCGCGTGCGAGCAGGACTTGTGCGACGTGTTGGGCGCGCCGCAGGCCGGATCGTGCCGGTGTCGGACCTGCAGGGGCGAGGGGATGGCGCGACCTTCAGAAGATCTTCAGCCCAGCACCAAGACTTCGGCACCGGCCCGCAGCAAGCTGTCGTCCGCGGCTCGAGCACAGCCGCATAACCGGTGGAGCACCTCATGAACCACGTCGCACCTTGTCCTCCGACCGTTCTGGTGATGCACCCTGATCCCCTGCTCCGCGCGGGACTCGTGGCCGCGCTGCATCAGGAGGCGGGCTTCGAAGTCTTCGTCGACGGCGTCGCTGACCGGGTCGCCGATCGACCCCGCATCAAGGCCATCATCACCGACTACGACAACGCCATGCGTCTGACCGGTACTGTTCGTTGCGCGGACGACCCGCTCGCGACGGCCAGGGTCCTGGTCCTGACGGCGAACGAGCGCGAGGCGGACATCCGACGCGCCATCGAAGTGGGCGTACACGGCTACATCCTGCAGGGCTGCCCCATGGCCGAGCTGATCGAAGGCGTCGCGACGGTGGCTCGTGGCCTGCGCTATGTGTCCCGCGGCGCGGCACAGCGGATGGCCGACAGTCTGACACGCACGTCGCTGACCTTGCGTGAGCTCGACGTGCTGAGCCTCTTGGTAACCGGCGAGTCCAACAAGTCGATCGCCCGCAAGCTGCGGATCGAGGCGGGGACGGTCAAATCGCACATGATGGCCATCATGAACAAGCTGGGCGCCGCCTCTCGGACGCAGGCCGCCGGCATCGCCACGACGCGCGGCCTGGTCGAGCGACGCACCCTGCCGGAGCCTCTGATCCGGGGGCGAGGGGCTGCGCTGGCGAGTCGAGCACAACCTGCTCGCGCGACGGCCGGGCCGTAGGCGACCCTTTCGCTTTGCCTGGGCCGCGGCCCAGGCCGTTGCCCAGCCCTCGTTCCGGTGCCACAGTAGACACTGTGACCACTTTAGCTGGCACCTCTTCATGACCGCCGCGGGGGCATGCGTTCGCTACCGGTTCGGGCGCTTCGAGCTTCAGGTTGACGAGCGCAGGCTGCTGGCGGATGCTCAGCCGGTGCACCTCGGCCCGCACGCGTTCGACCTGTTGGTCACGCTGGCCCAACGCAGCGGCCGGCTCACCAGCAAGGACGAGCTGCTGTCGCAGGTGTGGGGCAAGGTCATCGTCGAAGAGAACACCTTGCAGGTCCACATCTCGGCGCTGCGCAAGGTGCTGGGCGCGGACGCGATCGCGACGGTCTCCGGATGCGGTTATCGCTTCGCCCTCGACGTGGCACGCGTCGATGCGTCGGCGGCAGCGAAGCACAACCTGCCGCAGCAGCTGACGAGCTTCATCGGGCGCGAGAGGCAGATGGCCGAAGTCAGGCAGCTGCTGGCCGCGACGCGGCTGCTGACGCTCACCGGCACCGGCGGCTGCGGCAAGACGAGATTGGCGCTGCAGCTGGCGGGCTCGATGCTGGAGGACCATCCCGATGGCGTCTGGCTGGTCGAGTTGGCCCAGCTCGGCGACCCGGCGATGGTCGCGCAGGCCGTGGCCAAGGCGCTGGGCATTCAGGAGCAGCCCGGCAAGGAACTGGTGGACTCGCTGACCGAGTGGCTGGCGAATCGGCGGTTGCTGCTCGTCCTGGACAACGCCGAGCATATGCTCGAGGCGTGCGCGCGCCTGGCCGACCACCTGCTGCGGCGCTGCGCCGGACTGGTGATCGTGGTGACCAGCCGCGAGCGGCTGGGCATCGCCGGCGAGCTGACCTACCGGGTGCCTTCGCTGTCGCTGCCGCCCGAAGCCGGCGCGGCGACGCGCGAGCCCGCGTTGGCGTCCGAGGCTGTGCGGCTGTTCATCGATCGCGCCCGGCTGCAACGACCGGACTTCGAGGTCACCGACGGGGACACTGCCGCGCTGGCTTCGATCTGCCGCCGGCTGGACGGTATCGCGCTGGCCATCGAACTGGCCGCCCCGCGGGTGCGCATGATGTCGCTGCAGGATCTGAGCCGGCGGCTCGACGACCGCTTTGCCGTGCTCACGGGTGGTTCGCGCACGGCCCTGCCACGGCACCGCACGCTGCGTTCGCTGCTCGACTGGAGCCACGAGCTGCTGGCCGAGGCCGAGAAGGCCATGCTCAGGCGCGCCTCAGTGTTTGCGGGGGGATGGACGCTCGAGGCCGCGCAGCACGTGTGCAGCGGTGCGGGCGTCGAGCGAGGCGAGGTACTCGATCTGCTGACCTCGCTGAGCGACAAGAACCTGGTCGTGCCCGAGACCCTCGCCGACACGACCCGCTTCGGGCTGCTCGAGACCGTTCGCCACTATGCGCAGGACCGGCTGCGTCATAGCGGCGAGGAAGCGTCGGTGCATGACCGCCACGTCGAATACTTCGGCGGCATCGGCGGCAAGCTGCTCGATGCGCAGCAGACCGACGCCGAACTGCAGGCGAAGCTGCTGCGACTGGACGCAGAACACGACAACCTGCGCGCTGCGTTGGCGTGGTGCGAAGGCACGCCCGCGCGCTCCGTCGAAGGACTTCGGCTCGCCGGGGAACTGTACTGGTTCTGGAGGATGCGTGGCCACTACGCCGAAGCGAGCGGCTGGATCGCCAGGCTCGTGGCCATCGCGCCCGATGCGCAGCGCGAGCACGCGCACGCCAGCGCATTTCATGCGGTCGGCGCGCTGGCTTTCCTTCAGGGTGACTCCGCGGCGGCTGAGACCCGCCAGCGGGAAGCGCTTGCCATCTGGAGACGCCTGGGTGACCAGCGCGGCGTCATCCGGACGCTCAATGCGCTGGGCAGCATCGTCAACTCGCGCGGAGAGCACGCCGCCGCGCACGCGCTGTTCGCAGAAGCCCTGTCGATCGCACGCGAGCGTGGCGACAGGCGCAACGTCTCGATGGGCCTGCATTGCCTCGGCATGGTCGCTCATGAAGCGGGCGACGATGCCGCTGCACAGGCCCTGCTGGAGGAATGCGTGTCCATCAGCCGTGCCATCGGGCCATGGCGGACCGCGGTCGCGCTGTCCGAGTTGGGTGGCGTCAGGCATGCTCAGGGCGATCTCGGAACTGCCCGCGCCATGCTGGTTGAGGCCTTGCAGGCGCAACGCGAGTCGGGGGACCGGCCCGGCATCGCCAGCACCCTGCTCAGGCTGGCGACGGTCATGCAGGACGGGGGTGACCTCGCGGCCGCGAAGGCCTGCCTCGCCGAGGCCTTGGACATCGCACCCCCTGGCGACACGCCTTCGCAGGTGACCTGGCTCGAGGCCTTTGCCGGCCTGTCGAGCGAGCTTTGCGGCGGGACGTGGGCAGCGCGTCTGTGGGGCTGCGCCGAGCGGTTGCGGGAGCAAAGGAACTATTCGATGCCGGTCCCGGAGCGCGCACGGCAGCGGCGCCTGATGGCCGCCGCGCGCGAGGCCCTGCCAGACGATGCCGAGTTCGCTCGCGCATGGAACGAGGGGCGCAGTTGGACGCTCGACGTGGCGGTGCGGCATGCGAGGAGCCTCTGATCTGAGCGTGCAGGTCAAGTCGCTGACCCAGCCGCTCCTCGATCTCGGGCCGGCGGAACATGAAGGTCACGTCCTTCACGAAGCGCGTGTCTGCGCAGTACCCTAGTCTCGCCGATATAAGGTGCAGGCCACGTGGCACATAGGGCACGGAGCAGTTGGCGGTCCTCGCGCAGCCGCGGTTCGCTGTGGGCAGGACCGATTCCGACTACGCGCAAGGCAGGATGGCCGCGTCCAAGTGTGGTCGCGTCCGAGCCATCGGGCTGTGCCATTGATCTACGATGACCGGCGCGCACGCGCGCTGCCACAGTAGCCGTTGCCATGCATCGCCGCCTCTTGATCTCCGCCGCCGCATCGGCTGCCTTTGGCGCGATCCCGCACATCGCACAGGCTCAGGCCGCCTGGCCGAGCAGGCCGATCCGTATCGTGGTCGGCTACCCCGCGGGCGGCATCACCGATGCGCTGGCGCGCGCTTACGGCGAATACGTCGGCAGCCAGTTGGGCCAGCCGGTGACGGTGGAGAACCGGGTCGGTGCAGCGGGCATGCTGGCCGGGGCCGAGGTTGCCAGGTCCGCGCCGGATGGCTACACGTTCTGGTTCACGGCCACCGGCACGATGAATCAGAACCGGGTGCTGTTCAAGAAGATGCCCTACGACCCTGACAAGGACTTCGTCTATGTCGCTGGCTTCGACGCGGGCCCGTTGCCGATGGTGGTGTCCGCGGCATCACCGATGAAGACCTTCGACGATCTGCTCGGGCTCGGTCGCAGGCAACGCATCACGCTGGGCAACTACGCGCCGGGCTCGTATCCGCATCTGCTGGCGCGGCACATGAGCACCCGGATGGGCGCCCACGTGGAGCCCGTGCCCTACAAGGGCGAGGCGCCGATGTGGCTCGACCTTGTGGCGGGTCGGATCGATGCGGGCCAGGGCAGCATGCTGGGTCTGATGCCGTACCTGCGGCCCCAGCGCTTGCGCGCCATTGCGGTGAGCACGCGCAACCGCTCGCCACTGCTGCCCGACGTGGCGACCTTTGCCGAGCAAGGCTTTACCGACCCGGTGTTCGCGGTCGAGGGTTGGCTGGGAATGTTCGCGCCGGCCGGCACGCCGCGCGAGATCGTGCAGCGCGTGTCCGATCTCGTGCAAGAGGGCGGGTCGTCGCCGCGCATCAGACAGTTGAACAACACCTTCGGCTTGACCGACAAGCCGTGGTCAGCCGCAGAGTTCGAGCGCATCGACCGCGGCATCAAGCCGATTCTGATCGGCCTGGCGCGGGAACTCGACATCACGCTCGACTAGGGCTGAGGAAGGTCCAGCGCATAAGCAGCTTCGCCTCAAAGCCCGGAATCGGTCTGGCTCTCGTCGAGCAACCTGCCGGCCATTGCAGGAAGTATTGAATGCGCCGATGACGCACCAGCGGCTCTATCTCGCCACTCTCACTCGAGTCTGGCGCCGCAAAGTAGTTTGAGCCAACGACCGCAGATGCAGAAGCCTGTCGAATTTGCCGCCATGGCGGGGAATCGCGGCTTTGCTGCGGCTTGGTGGTCGACCAGTCGGCGAGGATCTGCACCAATCGCCCTTGGTCCAGCGCCTGGTCGACGAGGTCGTGGTCGAAGGCATAAGGAAATGCCCAACCCCTGCAGTGCCGCTGCGGCGCCAACGTGCGACTGATTGATGGTCAACGGCCCTTCCGGCGACCTCGGGGTCGACGCCGAAGGAACTCCACGATGGACGGCCGCATGCTGCGGCTGAGGGGCTGATGCCGTACCTGCAGTCCGAGCGCTGACAGGCCGTGGTCAGCCGCCGAGTTCGAGCGAATCGACCGCAAATCAAGCTCAGATCTGGTCCTTACACAAAGTCCTGGCGCGCGAACGCCGGATTCGGATAGCTGTAGAAGCCCTGGCCGCTGGTCACGCCGAGCCGGCCTTTGCGGATGTATTGCTCGTCGATGTAGCGGGCGTATTCGAGCGCGTTCGGGGTGGTTTCGCCCATCAGCCTGGCGACATGGTGCACGACGCCGAGGCCCATGCGGTCCATCATCCCGAACGGGCCCAGGCTCGTCTGCAGCGCGATCATCCAGGTACGGTCGATGCTCTCGTGGTCGCTGACGCCGCGCACCAGCAGGTCCACCGCGGCCATGCACCAGGGCACGATCAGCGTGTTGATGATGTAGCCGTTCTGTTCCTTGCGGATGGGAATGGGCACCAGGCCGATCTCCGCAGCAAACTCCAGCACGCTCTCGAACACCGCCGGGTCGGTGCCTGGATGACCCATGACCTCGCCGATGTTGGCGTCCCACACGCCGATGGCGAAGTGCAGCGCCAAGAAGCTCCGCGGCCTGTCGACGAAGCCCGCCAGAAGGCTCGGCACCAGGGTCGACGAGTTGGTGGTGAACACCGCATGCGGCGGAGCGTACCTGGAGGCCTCGCGCCAGAAGACCTCCTTGATCGCCGGCGACTCGGGCACCGACTCGCTGATCAGGTCGGCTTCACCGACGGCTTGCGCGAGATCGGTGGTGTAGCCGAGGCGGGTAAAGGTGTCGTCGATCTGCGTCTCGCTCGCCCGACCGCGCTCGATGAAGTCCTCGGCGTACTCGCGGTGCAAGGCCTGGCACTTTGCCAAGCCGGCCGGGAACGCGTCGTAGACGGTCACGCGCTTGCCGCGAAAGGCCATCTGCCAGGCCACCTGCGAGCCCATCGTGCCGGCGCCGGCGGCGGTGATTCTGTTGAACTTCATTTCGCTACCTCTTCCGGGCCAGGCCCGCTGTGGGGTTCAGGACCGCGCGAACGCGAGCAGATCGGCGTTGAGCTTGTCCTTGTCGGTGTCGCCGGGGCTGTGCGAACCGCCCGGGTAGACCTTGAGCACTGACTTCCTCACCAGCTTGGCCGCCAGCACCGCGGTGGTGGCGATCGGCACGATCTGGTCATCATCGCCGTGGATGATTAGCGTTGGCACGTCGATCTTCTTCAGGTCGTCGGTGAAGTCGGTCTCCGAGAAGGCCTTGATGCAGTCGTAGGCGTTCTTGTGGCCGCTCATCATCCCCTGCGACCACCAGGACTGGATCAGCCCTTGCGACACCTTGGCCCCTGGCCGGTTGAAGCCGAAGAACGGGCCGCTCGCGACGTCGAGAAAGAACTGCGCCCGGTTGGCCAGATAGGCTTGGCGAAAGTTGTCGAAGACTTCGATCGGCATGCCGCCGGGGTTGTTCGCGGTCTTCGCCATGCTCGGCGTCACCGCGCCCATCAGCACCGCACGCGCGACACGCTTGCTGCCGTGACGGCCGATGTAGCGCGCGACCTCGCCGCCGCCGGTGGAGTGGCCGATCATCGTCACGCCTTTGACGTCGAGTGCCGTCAACAGATCGTGCAGGTCATCGGCATAGGTGTCCATGTCGTTGCCGTGCCAGGGCTGGCTCGAGCGGCCGTGGCCGCGCCGGTCGTGCGCGATGCAGCGGAAACCGTTCGACGCCAGGTGGAACATCTGCGACTCCCACGCGTCGGAGCTCAGCGGCCAGCCGTGGCTGAACGTGACCACCGGGCCGGAGCCCCAATCCTTGTAGTAGATCTGCGTGCTGTCCTTGGTCATGAAGGTGCTCATGGTTCGCCTTTCGTTGCGAGGGTTGGAGGCCGGTTGAGCGGTGGCGGCGCCGATGGGCGCCAGCGGGATGCCGAGCGCTGCCGCGGCGGCCACGCCGCCGACGAGCAGCCGGCGACGGGTGGTGGTCAGCGCCGACAGGGAGTCGGACTCGTTCATCGGGATCTCCTTCGAGGATCGACTCGCCGGCAAAGACGGCCTGTCGACGGGCAGAGCGTGCCGGCGGAGCAGCGGCCGAACATCGGCTGGCGGCTGGGGCTGCATCTCATACCTTTTGGTGAGGCCGGGCTGACCCAGAACGCAGGTGGGCAGGCCCGTCACCGATCGGATGCGGCGTCCGCGCGCAGCGCCGAAAGTTCCGACGGCAGGCGCCTCAGCCGCCTGCAGTTCGAGGAGCCCCAGGATGAGGTACGCACAGCGGATCGTTGCCGCGCTCGCCGCCGCAGCCGCCGGCTGCGCGACCGCGCCACCCAACGACTCGCCGGCGCAGGCCTGGACCGCGGCGCCGTTCCGCCACGCCGCAGACGTTGCGGCCGTCGACGAAGGAAGCTGGTGGCGCAGCTTCGGTGACCCGGTGCTCGACACCTTGGTCGAACGCGCCGCGATGGCCAACCTGGATCTGCGCGAGGCCCTGGAGCGGGCGTCCGCCGCGCGCGCCGGCGAAAAGATCCAGGCGTCACGCCTGTGGCCGACGATCAATCTGCAGGGCAGCGTGCTGGATGCCCGCACCGGTCTTCCCGAGGCCGTCAAGCAAGGCTCGCCGGACGTGAAGGCGCGGCGCGTGGGCATCGATCTGGCCTGGGAGATCGATCTCGCCGGCGGCTTGCGCGCAGCGCGCGATGCGGCACAGTCCGATGCAGCGGCGGCGGATGCCGCGGCGGCAGGGGCGCGCCTGATCGCGATCGGCGACGTGGCACGCCACTACTTCATCCTGCGCGGCGCGCAGGAGCGGTTGCGCATCGTCGAACAACTCGCAGCGGCACAGCGCGAAACCGCCAGGCTGGTGGCCAGCCGCGCCGGATATGGGCTGGCGAGTCGCTTCGACGTGACGCTGGCCGCCGGCGAGGCCGACGCCTTCGATGCGCAGCTGCCGCCGTTGCAGACGCTGATAGGCACTTCGCAGGCGCGCATCGCGGTGTTGCTGGGCGAAAGCCCGTCGGCCTTTTCGGTCGCGCAGACCGGGTTCGACTGGCCGATGCCGCGCGAGATCGGTGTCGGCCAGCCCAGCGACCTGCTGCGTCGGCGCCCCGACCTGCTCGCCGCGGAGGCGCGCTTCGCGGCGGAGACCTTCAGAGTGCATGAGACTCGCGCGCAATGGTGGCCCAAGCTCTTCCTCGCCGCGCTCACCGGCCGCGAGGACTTGCAGATCAATGCACTGGCGTTGTCGCCGGTGCGCTTCTCCAGCGTCGCCTTGGCCTTCGCCGTGCCGCTGTTCAACGCCGGACGAACCGCAGCCACCATCGAGCTGCAGACCCATCGATCGAGCGAGGCGCTCGCCGCATGGCACCGGGCCGTGCTCGTCGCCGTCGAGGAAGTCGAGGACCTCCTGCTGGCACGCTCCCAGGAACGGCTGCGGGCCTCCAGCCTGGCTGCAGCGGCCACCGAGCGCCGCCAGTCACTGGTTCATGCGCAGGCGCTGCGTCGTGAAGGACAGATCGATCTGCTGGCGCTGCTGATCGTGCAGCGCTCGCTGCTCCTCGCCGAACTGGCGCTGAACGAAAGCCGCACCCAACAGGCTCTGAACGACGTGCAGCTCTACAAGGCGCTGGGCGGCGGCTGGGCGCTTGCCGCGGCCGCCACCGACTCACCCCCCTCGGGAGTTACAAGATGAAAGCCGACCCCGCTTCGCTCGCCCGCATCGCGCTTGCCGCCACGGCGCTGCTGAGCGTAGCCGCGTGCGGGGACAAGACGCCCCCGACTGCGCAGGCGCGCCCGCTGCCGGTGATGGTCACGACGGTCAGCCACACCGCGCAGGCCGAGCAGCGTGTGCTCACCGCGACGGTGCGCGCCCGTGTCGAAACCGAGCTCGGTTTCCGCGTCGCCGGCAGGATCGTGCAGCGCTTGGTGGACGTGGGTGACCGCGTCAAGGCCGGCGAGCCGATGGCCCGCCTCGACGCATCCGACCACGCGCTCGGCCTCGAAGCCGCGACCGACCAGATTCGGGCGGCCGCAGTGGACGCCGAGCAGGCCGCCTCGGACGAGGCCCGACTGCGCCGCCTGCTGGCGGACGGATCGGTCGGCGCGGCGGATCACGAGCGCCAGAAGGCCCGTGCCGATGCCGCTGCGGCCCGGCTCGACGAGGCGCGCCGCAAGCTCGAGCTGGCGCGCAACCACAAGAGCTACAACACGCTGGCGGCTCCTTTCACGGGTGTCGTCACCGCGCTGCGCATGGAAGTGGGCCAGGTCGTCGCCGTGGGTCAGTCCGTGGCATCGCTGGCCCGCGATGGTGAGCGCGAGATCGTCGCCGATGTGCCCGAGGCGTTGCTCGTCCGCGTGCGGCAGATGCGCGCGACGGCCAAGCCCTGGTACGGTGACGAACCGCCGATCGAGCTGAGTCTGCGGGAGGTGTCGCCGATGGCGGCGAACGTGACCGGCACGTTCAGGGTCCGCTATGCCGTTGCCAACGAAGCCAAGGCCCTGTCGCTGTCCTTGCCGCTGGGATCG
>Ga0315912_10002858_pt1 | contig 17827 bp, 18 predicted proteins | sample VfabasoilMG_FD_204469 | JGI IMG/M metagenome (GOLD analysis project Ga0315912, IMG submission 204469) | Garden soil microbial communities collected in Santa Monica, California, United States - V. faba soil | ecosystem: Environmental > Terrestrial > Soil > Garden | place: USA: California...
GGGAGTCTTGTTTGCTCATGGGCGCGAATTATATCGATGTAAAAACTGGCGCGCCCGACAGGATTCGAACCTGTGACCTACGGTTTCGGAAACCGTCACTCTATCCAGCTGAGCTACGGGCGCGGGGGCGGCGATTCTAGCCTTTCAGAGCCAGCCTTTCCGCTTGAAGAAGAGAAATGGGCCAATGGCGGACACCAGCATTACTCCCATGGCTGCCCAGAAGCCCCAGGATTCGTGCAACCAGGGCATTTTCGAGAAATTCATGCCGAAAACCGCGCCAATGACCGAGGGAGGCAACAGGAACACCGTGACGACCGAGAAGATCTTGAGGATGTTGTTCTGGTCGATGTTGATGAGGCCCAGGGTCGCATCGAGGATGAAGGACACCTTGGTGCCGAGGAACGAGGCGTGGTCGCTCATGGCCATCACGTCGCGCGTCAGGGTGCGAAAACGTGCCCGGACTTCCTGCGACATCGGGACCGAAGTGCTTTGCTGCACGAAGGTCAGCAATCTTCCGAGGCTTACGAGACTCTCGCGCGCCTTTGAAATGAGTTCGCCGTTCTGGCCGAGCCGTTCGAGCACGCGGCGGAAGTCGCGCATGGCGCCGCGCTTGCGGCGCGATGCACTGAAGACTTCGACCGATGCGCCGTCGAGGTCCGTCGCCACCCGTTCAATGACGTCGGCGACTCGGTTCACGATGGCTTCGACCAGGCCTGCGGTTACCGCGGGCGGCGAATTGCAGGAATTCGGATGCCGCTCCGCGTACGCGATGAAGCGCCGGAACGGCAGCGGATCCACGTAGCGATTCGTGACCAGCTTGGCCGATGAAAGAATGAAGGTGATCTGCGTGCTCTCGGGAAGATCCGAATCGAGCTTGGTGACCACCGTGGCGGTCATGTACAGCGCGCCATCCTCTTCGTAGAGCCGGTTCGACGCCTCGATCTCGCGCATCTCGTCTCGAGTCGGGACGTCGATGCTGAGGAAGCTCTCGACCTGCTTTTCTTCGCTAGGCGTGGGCTCGACGAGGTCGAGCCAGATCGATTCCGCCGGAATGGCCGCGCCGGAACGCAGTTCGAAACGCGCCAGGCCTTGGGGTTGCGGGACGAAGGCGCTGAGCATCGAGGCGACGCGCTAGCGGTTCTTCTCGCTCGCGGCGAGATCGCTGATCAGTGACAAGAGCTGCTCGGTGCCGCCTGCTTCGCCCACGCTCGTGGAATATTTGCCGTTGACGATCAGCGTCGGCACATTCGCGATCGCGAAGTTCTTCGTGAGTTGCTCGGCGCGCTGCATGTTGACCGCGACCGACATCGAATCGTAGGCAGCGTTGAAGTCCTTCTCCGAAACGCCCTTGGATTCGAAGAAGGCCAGGTGGATCGCGCGCGCCTGCACTTCATCGCGCGCGATCAGTTGCTCGCCATGCTGGTGGATCGCGTCGAACACCTGCTTGTGCAATTCGGGCCGGTGAAGCGCCAGGAGCGTGTAGTAGATTTTTGCGTGCTGACGGTGGGTGGGCCCCCAGATCACCGGGATGCGCACGAAATCGACGTATGCGGCCTTGTTGGCCTGCCAGCTTTCGAGAGCCGGATCGAGCGCATAACAATGACCGCAGCCGTACCAGAAGACCTCGGCAACCTCGATGCGGCCAGGCTGCGCGCTGGTCGGTTGCGGCGTCGCCAGCAGCTGGTAGTTAGTCCCGGCCTTCCAGCTCGCAAGCGCCGGGTCGGGCGCCCGTGCGCAGGCGTTCAGGCTCCAGGCGCCGGTGATCAGCGCCGCGAGCAGCACGAGAGCGCGATGCGTCGTCACGGGCGGATCATCTCCGTCTTGTTAGCGCAGGCCCTGCAGGTAGGAAGCGAGGTTGCGGATGTCTTCCGGAGAGAGCCGCGCAGCGATCGTGGTCATCATGTTGCCGTTGCGCGACTGGTGAACCACCGCTGCATCGTTGGCATCGCGGTAGCGATTCTTCGTGAGGTAGTTCTGCAGCTGCTTCACCGTGTAGGTGGACTGCTGTGCCCGCAGTGCCGGATAACCTGCGCCCGCATTGCCCTGGCCGGCGGGTCCGTGACACGCGGTGCACGCCGGAATCTTGCGGGCCGCGTCGCCGGACAGGTACAGCGCTTCACCTGCTTTCCAATAGGACGGGTCGGCTTCGAGGCCTGCGGGCGTCTGGCCCGCGTAATAGACCGCGACATCGGCGAAATCCTGGTCCGACATCTGCGCGATGATGGGATACATCATCTCGTTGACGCGCTTGCGCGACTTCATCATGGCGAGCTGTTCGCGGATGTAGGCAGCGTTCTGGCCAGCAAGGTTCGGCCATTCGGGATTGCTGCTGTTGCCACTGACACCATGGCACGCGGTGCAGACCGCGGCCTTGGTGGCACCAGCCTCGGCGGAGCCCTTGATGGCATCTTCGGCGGCGGCGGTTTGGGCGAATGCCAGGCCGGCGCAAACGAACGCAGCGGCCAGGCTCAACGAAAATCTGCTCTCAATCATGGTCTTGCGGGCTCCCTTGAAGGCCGCGAATTGTACACTGACCACCCATGAGCCAATACCCCAAAGTCCGCTTCCTGATATCCGCGGCGAGCCAGCAGCAATTCCCCGAGGACGCGGGTGCGGAGGTCGCTTTCGCCGGGCGCTCGAACTCCGGCAAGTCGAGTGCGATCAACGCGATCATGGTCCGCAATGGACTCGCGCGCGCGAGCAAGACTCCGGGCCGCACACGCCTTCTGAATTTTTTCGAAATCGAGGAAGGTCGTCGCATCATCGACCTGCCCGGCTATGGCTATGCCGAAGCCAGTCCGGTCGAAAAGAAGCAGTGGATCGCATCGATCGAGCGGTTGCCGGCGCGTGCCTGCATCAGCGGGCTATTTCTCATAGTCGATATCCGACGCGGGCTCAAAGACCAGGACGAGCATCTGCTCGACTGGGCGGTTGCTTCGGGCTGGCCGGTTCACGTGCTGCTCACCAAGGCCGACAAGCTCAACCAGCGGGATCGCGCGGCCGCGCTCAAGGACACCTTGGAACGACTGGGTGAGGGCATGACCGCGCAGGTCTTTTCGTCGACCGACAAGATCGGCGTGGAGGCCGCCCAGAAACGCCTGGACCAGATGCTGGCCGGCGCGGACTCCTCTTCTTCTTAGCCCCTCACGGACGCCGTCGCTTCGACGGCGTTTTCCGATGTGGGCGGAGCCCGGTCTTGGCTCTTGCTCTTAGCCATTCATGTACGCCGGCTCTTAGCCGGCGTTTTCCGATGTGGGCGGAGCCCGGTCTTGGCTCTTGCTCTTAGCCATTCATGTACGCCGGCTCTTAGCCGGCGTTTTCCGATGTGGGCGGAGCCCGGTCTTGGCTCTTGCTCTTAGCCATTCATGTACGCCGGCTCTTAGCCGGCGTTTTCCGATGTGGGCGGAGCCCTAAAAAAGAAAGCCCCGGTGGTAAACCACCGGGGCCAGACTAACCCGGCACAGGTCTCGTGAACCGGGCTACACGCTCAGGGAGGGAAGCGTGGAGCGGTTTTACGCGCTCAGTTGTTGAGACACGTGAGACCTCGGAAAGGTTCCAACTTTTTCGAAAAAGTAGTGCCGCTAAATCATGTGGTTACAACGCTACCTGTGGCGCTTTTGCTACAGGAACGTGTACGTGAAAGACAGCGAAACGGTGTTCACGTCCATGTCGTATGCGTCGCCGACGGAGAACTGCTCGTACTCGGCGCGTAAACCGAGGCTGCCGAAGTGGGCGCCAATGCCCACGCCGTAGGTCGGCTCCCAGCCGTCGTCCGAAGCATTGAAACCCTGGAATTCCGCGTCGAGCTTCCAGTTGGCCATGCCAAGGCGGGCGTACAGGTCGATCACCGCGAACTCGGCAATGAGGAGGCCGGACACCGTGATTGCCTGGGCGTCGAGCGAGTCACCGCCTGCGGAATCACTGCCGAGATCGATGTAGTTGGCTTCGACGGCCAGCCAGTCGAGCGCGCGGAACCCCGCGATCACCTTGAAGCTGTTGTCGTCGAGCGAGTCGCTCGCGGAGCCAACATCGAATTCGGACTTCGTGATTCCGGCACCGAGGTAGAAGCCGTTGTCGGCCGCGGCTGCTTGCGGAGCAATGGCCGCGAGCGTGAGCGCGGAAAGCGCGGCGATCGCAGCGAACTTCGTGTTCATGGTGAGACCTCTCCAGAGTTTTAGGACGTCGGATTAGAACTCAGTTTTACTTAACGGTTCCTGAATCGAGCGCGGCATTGTGACGCGTTCCACATCCAGATGCACCCGCAAGTCCCGGAAAGGCCGGGTTATCCGGGAGGTCGTTAGGGCCCAACTAGTGGGCTTCGTGGAGAGAACCGCGGGCCGCGCACGGCGACCCGCGGCGTTCGGATTACAGGAACGTGTAGGTGAAGCTCAGCGAAAGTGTTTTCGCCTCGAAGTAGCTCGCGTCGATCACTTCGTACTCCGCACGCAGACCGAGACTGCCGAAATGCGCGCCGATGCCCGCGCCGAGGGTTGGCTCCCAGCCGTCGTCCGAAAAGTAGTTCGTGTCGGTCTGGTAGTTGGCCACGCCGACGCGCGCGTACAAGTCGATGACCGCGAACTCCGCGAGCAGCAATCCTGACGCGGTAAATGCCGATGCATCGACGGAATCGCCGCCGTAGGACTCGCTTCCCATGTCGATGTAGTTGGCTTCGACGGCGAGCCAATCGAGGGGCCTGAAGCCCGCGATGATCTTGAAGCCGTTGCCATCGAGCCCGCCCAGATCAGTCTGGGTAAGTCCGGCACCGAGGTAGAAGCCGTTGTCGGCCGCGGCTGCCCGCGGTGCGAACGAGGCGAGCGAAACTGCGCCGAGCGCCACGACGAGCGCGAACTTCGAATTCATGAGAGACCTCTTCAGAGTTTTGGACGCGGGATTACAGCGCAAGTCGGCTCGACGGTTCCTGGAACGCTCGCCGCTTTGTGACTTCTGCCACATTCACAAGAACTCGAACGTTCGTCGGGAGCGGCGCGGTCTATCCACCGCGTGCTGTCAGCCCCTGGCTAGTGGGCTTCGTCCCAGTTGGGCCCCGAGCCCACGTCGACCTTGAGCGGAACTCGCAGGTCGGCCGCACCCATCATGCGTTCGCGAACCGCGTCGGTGACTTCGGCGAGCTTCGACGCTTCGACTTCGAGCACGAGCTCGTCGTGCACCTGCATGATGATGCGCGCGCCGCGATCGCCGTTCCCGCACCAGGAATCCACCGCGATCATGGCGCGCTTGATTATGTCGGCGGCGGTGCCCTGCATCGGCGCGTTGATCGCGGCGCGCTCGGCCGCCTGCTGGAACTGCTTGTTGCGCGCATTGATGTCGGAAAGATAGAGCCGCCGCCCGAACACCGTTTCGACGTAACCCTGCGCCTTGGCCTGCGTGCGGGTTTCTTCCATGTAGCGTTTCACGCCGGGATAACGCGCGAAGTACAGGTCGATGTATTCCTGCGCCGCGTTGCGGGGAATGCCTAACTGCTTGGCGAGACCGAATGCACTCATGCCGTAGATGAGCCCGAAGTTGATCGCCTTCGCCGAACGGCGCTGGTCCGAGGTGACGGACTCGAGCGGCGATCCGAACACTTCGGACGCGGTCGCCTGGTGAATGTCCTTGTCGCTCGCGAAGGCGCCGAGCAGTCCATCGTCCTGCGAGAGGTGCGCCATGATGCGCAGCTCGATCTGCGAGTAGTCCGCCGCCAGGAGCACGTGGCCCTCGGGCGCGACGAACGCCTGGCGAATGCGCCGGCCTTCGGGCGTGCGGATCGGGATGTTCTGCAGGTTCGGATCCTGCGATGACAACCGGCCCGTGGCCGCCACCGCCTGGTGGTAGCTCGTGTGCACGCGACCGGTTCGCGCGTTGATCTGCTCGGGTAGTTTGTCCGTGTACGTGGACTTGAGCTTGGAAAGATTGCGGTGCTCGAGGATGAGCTTGGGCAGCGCGTAACTTTCCGCGAGTTCCTCGAGCACGTCCTCAGCGGTCGAAGGCTGCCCGGTCGGCGTCTTGCGAACCACCGGCAGCTGCATCTTTTCGAACAGTATGTTGCCGAGCTGCTTGGGCGAATCGAGATTGAACGGCGCTCCGGCTTCCTTGTGTGCCTCGGCGAGCAGTTCCATGAGCCGCTTGCCGAGCTCCGTGCTCTGCACCCGGAGCATCTGGCGGTCGAGCAGGACCCCGCGATCTTCCATGCGCAGGAGAACCGGCACGAGCGGCTGTTCGCACTCTTCATACAGCGTCTTCAGCGCGGGCACAGTCGAGATCTGCGGCCAGAGTACCTGGTGCAGGCGCAAGGTGACATCGGAGTCTTCCGAGGAATATTCCGCGGCCTTGTCGACCGGCACCTGGCTGAAGGCAATCTGCTTCGCGCCTTTGCCGGCAACGTCCTCGTAATGGATCGTGCGGATGCCCAGGTAGCGCTCGGCCACTGAATCCATGTCGTGGCGGGTCGCCGTGCTGTTCCAGATGTACGACTCCAGCATGGAGTCGTAACGCATGCCTCGCAGGGTGATGCCATGGTTGGCGAGCACGTGTGCGTCGTACTTGAGGTGGTGACCGACCTTGGCGTGTTTCTCGGACTCGAGCAAAGGCTTGAGCCGCGCGAGACTTGCGTCGCGGTCGAGCTGGTCGGGCGCGCCCGCGTAGTCGTGCCGCAGAGGTAGATAGGCCGCGGCGCCCGGTGCCACCGCGAACGAGACGCCCACGATCTCGGCCTGCATGTATTCGAGGCTCGTGGTCTCGGTATCGAACGCGAAAAGTTCGGCGCTCTCGAGCTTCTTCAGCCAGTCGGTGAGCTGCGCGTCGGTGGTGATGGTCTCGTAGTGGCGTGGCGCGGCCGCGATGATCTGCGCGCCATCCGAAATGCCCGCGGCGGCTGGCGCAGCGGAAACGACCGGTTGCCCGCTCGCGCTGGGCGCGTCCGGAGCCGTGGGTGTGCCCACAGGCGCTGCACCGTCGAGCTGCTTGAGCAGCGACCGCAGCTCGAGCCGTGAGTACAGGTCGCGCAGCGCATTCACGTCGGGCGGCTTGCGCTTCAACTCGTCGAGCGTGACTGGCAGCGTGAGATCGGTGCGGATGGTCGCCAGTTTGCGGGCGAGCTCGAGCGTGCCGAGGCCGGCGCGAAGGTTTTCACCCACCTTGCCGCTGACGTTCGCGGCATCGGCAACGAGGTTGTCGAGTGTGGTGTATTGGCCGAGCCACTTCGCCGCGGTTTTCGGGCCGACCTTGTCGATTCCCGGAATGTTGTCGGACGAGTCGCCGACCAGCGCGAGGTAGTCGATGATCTGCTCGGGGAAGACGTCGAACTTCGCCTTCACGCCATCGCGATCGAGAACCGTGCCGCTCATGGTGTTGATGCAGGTGATCTTCGGAGCGACCAGCTGCGCCATGTCCTTGTCACCCGTCGAGATCAGCACGCTCATGCCTTGCTTCGCGGCCTCGCAGGCGAGCGTGCCGATGACGTCGTCGGCTTCGACACCGGTCTCGCGCAGGATCGGCAGGCCCTGGGCACGCACGGCGTCGAACAGCGGCTGGATCTGCGAACGCAGATCGTCGGGCATGGGCGGACGATGCGCCTTGTACTCGGCAAACAATTCGTCGCGGAAAGTCTTGCCCGGCGCGTCGAAGACCACGGCGATGCGTTCCGGGTCGTAGTCCTTGAGGAACTTCGACAGCATGTTCAGCACACCAAATACCGCACCGGTCGGCTCTCCACGGGAGTTGCTGAACGGCGGCAGCGCGTTGAAGGCGCGGTACAGGTACGACGAACCGTCGACCAGCACGAGATCGGGACGGGAATTCATTCGGCTTACTTCGGTGGCGAGGCCACGTCCTTGTCTTTCTTTTCTTCGGGAGCCGTGACTTCAGGAGCAGGCGAGGCGGGAGCCGGTGGAGAATCCGGTGACTGCGGAGAATTCGGCGCCCCGGTGGTCGGCGATGACGATGGCGTCGCCGCCGGTCGGGTAATCACTTCGCCGGTCGCGTCGGGTAGATAGAGCGGGCCCTTCTGCCCACAGGCGGTGACCGCGCAGGCGAGCAGCGCCGCAACGCAGGCGAGTGCCAGCCTGTCAGCCATGCATTGCCTTGCCGTCGCGGAGTGCCATCCAGCCGCGGATCACGCGATAAAGAATCCAGATGCCCGCGAGCATCGCGCCGAGCGTCATCGAAACCCAGGCGCCACCCAATCCTGCGCCAGCGCCCACAGCGCCGGCGGGTCCGGTGACGGGCGTCGACAGCGCACTGAGTACGCCGAAGAAGCCGAGCAGCAACGCGACGCAGAAGAGGGCAATGCCGACCACCACGGCGGTCCAGAACGTTCGGATCTGCCACTCGAAATGGGTTTCCAACCACGAGCCGCGAACGGCATCGCGTCGCGCGTAGTTCATGATGACCGCGACGATCGACGGCAGTCCGAACACGAACGCGCCGATGATGGTGGCGCCCGAGGTGACGCCGATGAAGCCCGCGAGCGCATGCAGCGCGTACATCGCGTGCGTGTAACCGGTTTCGGGATGCGTATTCATGGGCGCCATTCCACCACGGCCATGGTGAGACGCGAGATGCATACCAGCCGTTCCCGGGGATCTCGGATTTCGATATTCCAGACCTGGCTGCGCGTTCCGAGGTGAATGGGCCGCGCCGTCCCGATCACGAGGCCGTCGGTGACGGGGCGCAGGTGGTTGGCGTTGATGTCCTGGCCGAGGCAGCGGAATCGTGCTGAATCCACGACACAGTTCGCCGCTGTACTTCCGAGCGACTCGGCGAAGGCAACGGAAGCTCCGCCGTGCAGGTAACCCATGGGCTGGCGAGTGCGCGGCTCGACCGGCATGGTGCCGCGCAGGAAGTCTTCGCCGAATTCGGTGAATTCGATGCCGAGTTGCGACGTCAGGAGCCCGAGCGACGCCCGGCGTACTTCATCGATCGTCGGATTGCCGAACCAGATTGCCATCGAACCTACTTTCGATATTTTTCGCCGATGCGGCGATAGGCCTCACGGAACGGGATGCCTTCACGCGCGACCAGCGCATTCGCTTCTTCAGCGGCGTGAATCGCGGGGTCGAGTTTGACTGCCTCGGGCCGGAAACGCACGCCGTCCATCGCGATGGCCATGATGGCCGCGGTCGACAGCGCGAGATCGATGCCGCGGAACAGCGGCGGCTTGATGAGCTGCAGGTCGCGCTGATAACCCGAGGGAATCTTCGCGAAAATTCCCAGCACCTCGGCAAGGCAGGCCTGCGCCACCGCGCTGCGTCCGCGCACCAGCTCGAACACGTCGGGATTGCGCTTCTGCGGCATGATCGACGAGCCCGTGGTGAACGAGGCGGGCAGCGAGACGAAAGCGAACTCCTGCGTATAGAAGAGCAGCAGGTCGGCCGCGAGACGCCCGAAGTCCTGCATGAGCAGCGTGCATTCGAAGAGCAGCTGCGCTTCGGCCTTGCCTCGCGCGAGCTGCACGGCCGTTACGGGCGCATGCACTTCGTCGAATCCGAGTTTGGCGCGCGTCGACTCGCGATCGAGCGGCAAGCCTGGCGTGCCGTAACCGGCCGCCGAGCCCAACGGGCTTCGCGACGCGCGTCGCGCGCAGCCTTCGAGCCCCTTCGCATCGTCGCGCAGTTCCGCCGCGAAACCACCGGCCCACAACGCCACGCTGCTGGGCATGGCCTGCTGCATATGCGTGTAGCCGGGCAGTGCCAGGCTGCCCTCGCGCGTCGCGAGCGCATCGAGTGCGGTCGCGCAGGCTTCGGTGGCCGATGCGAGCTCGCGGCCCGCGTCGAGCAGATAGAGCCGCACGGCCGTCAGGACCTGGTCGTTGCGCGAGCGGCCGAGATGCACGCGCCCACCGGTGGCGCCGATGCGCGCGGTCAGGCGCTTCTCGAGCGCGGTCTGGCCATCTTCATCGGCGAGTTCGATCTTCCACTGGCCTGCGGCGTGTTCAGCGCCGATGGCGGTGAGCCCGTCGCGAATCGCTTTCAGATCGGCATCGGCCAGCAACTTCTGGGCGTTGAGCATTTCGGCGTGCGCGATCGAAGCCCGCACGTCGTATTTGACCAGGCGCTCGTCGAGCGCGTAGTCGTCGCCGGCGGTGTACGCGAGTACCCGCTGGTCGAGATCGACGCCCTTGTCCCAGAGTCGTGACATTCAGACGCCGCCGAGTTGTTTCTCGGCAGCCGAGAGCGCCTTCACGTCGGCGACGATCAGAGTACCGGCGCCTTCGTTGGTGAACACCTCGGCGAGGATGCCTTCGGGCGACTTGTACGACATCACGTGCACGCGACGCACGCCGCCCTTGATGGCGTCTTCGATGGCCTTGGCCTTCGGCAGCATGCCGTCGACGATCTTCTTCTCGTCGCGCAGCTTCTTGAGGCCCGCGAGGTCGGTGAAGGAGATGATGGACGTGGGATCGTTGACGTCGGCGAGGATGCCCGGCGCGCCCGTGCACAACATGAGCTTCTCGGCATCGAGCGCGGCGCCGATGGCAGCGGCCACCGTATCACCGTTGATGTTGAGCAGCGTGCCGTTCTCGTCGGCCGAGAGCGGGCTGACGATGGGCATGAGGCCGTTGTCGAGAAGCTTGTTCAGCACCGTCGGGTCGATGGCGTCGATGTCGCCCACGAAGCCATAGTCCACGGTTTCGCCATCCACCTTCACCGGGCCGCGCTTGTGTGCGCGCACCAGGCCGGCATCCACGCCGGAAACACCGACGGCGTCGATATTCATCTCGCGGCAATACGAAAGCAGCTGCGTGTTGATGAGGCCGTTGAGCACCATCGAAGTGGCATCGATGGCTTTCTGGTCGGTGACGCGACGGCCCTGGACCATGCGCGTGGGAACGCCGAGCTTCTCGGTGATCTCCGTGAGCTGCGGTCCGCCGCCGTGTACGAACACCACGCGCACGCCGAAGTAATGAAGGATGGCGATCTGCTCGATGAGACCGCGCACCGCGGCCGCGTCGGCGAACACGCCGCCACCGGCCTTCACGACGAAGGTCTTGCCCTTGTACATGCGGATATAAGGCGCGGCCATTCGCAGGCTGCGGATGGCGGCGGCGGGATCGGGACGATGCATGATCATTCGAGGAGTTCCGTTCAGTGTTGCGGGGTCGAAAGGAGTCGGTGCAGGACCGCGGTCTGCACGACCAGGCGGTTGTAGGCCTCGCGCTGCACGACGCTACGGCCGCTGTCGAGTACCTCGTCGGCGACGGCGACATTACGCCGCACCGGCAGGCAGTGCATGAGTTTGCAGTCGACGACGGTGCGCGAGAACCACGTGTCGCGCACGCACCAGTCGGCGAGCGCAGAGCGTGCGCGCGCGTCGGCTTCGGCATTGCCGTAGTGAGCGGTGGAGCCCCATTCCTTGGCGTAGATCACGTGCGCACCGTTGAGCGCTTCATCGCGGTCGGACGTTTCGCGTATCGAACCGCCTGACGCGGCGGCCGCGGCCGCGGCCTTCTGCATGATGGGCGCGGGCAGCGCGAAACCTTCAGGACGCAGGACCACCACTTCCATTCCACGCATGGCCGCCATGTGCGCGGTGGCGGCGGGAACGGCGAGCGGAAGCGCTCGCGGATGGTTGACCCACGAAAGAACGAAGCGCGCCTTGCGCGGCACGTGCAGGTCGTCGAGCGTCTTCCAGTCCGCCAGTGCCTGGCACGGATGATTCGCCGCCGACTCCATATTGATGACGGGCTTGTTCACGAGCCCGACCATTTCCTTGAACGAGGTTTCCGCGAGATCCGCCTCGAGGTCCTGACCCCCCGCGAACGCGCGAATGCCTAGAGCGTCACAATAGTGGGCCAATACAGGCACGCCTTCGCGTACATGTTCCGCTGGAGCGCCATTCATGACCGCACCGCGCCGAGTTTCGAGCTGCCAGGTTCCATGACCGGCGGCGATCACGAACGAGTTTCCACCGAGTCGCGCCATCGCAGCCTGGAACGACGCGAGCGTGCGAAGCGAGGGGTTGAAGAAGAGCAGGCCGAGAATTTTTCCGGCGAGCGCGTGGGGCTCGGGCTTCTGCACGAGACGTTCGGCGAGCGCGAGAAGTTCGACGACTTGCTCACGCGGCAGGTCCGCGAGGTCGAGGAAGTTGTTCATCAGAGATCCACGAGCGCGGCGCGCAGCCGGTCAACGTGCTCTTCCTTGAGGATGAAAGCGGGCAGGAGCCGCAGGATCGAAGGATCTCCGGCAGTGCCCGCGAGGATGTCGCGCGCGAGCAGCGCCTTCTGGATGTCCTTCGCAGGCTTGTTCATCTTGAGACCCGCGAGGAATCCCGCGCCCTGGAATCCAACCACCGGCCCCACCGCGCAAGTCTTCGTCAAATACGCGGAAACGCGACGCACGTTGGCGAGCAGATCTTCATTTTCGATGGCGTCGAGGGTGGCTTCGGCCACGGCGCAAGCCATGGGGCCGCCGCCGAACGTGGTGCCGAGATTCTCGAGCTTGAGCGCGGCGGTGATGGGCGGTGTCAGCAGCAACGCCGAGACCGGAAAGCCGTTACCCAGCGCCTTCGCGGTGGTGATCATGTCGGGCATCACGCCGTAGTAGTTGGCCGCGAACGGCTGGCCCGTGCGGCCGACGCCGCATTGCACTTCGTCGAAGATCAGCAGCGCACCGGTCTCGTCGCAGCGCTTGCGAAGCGCGGCGAGGAATTCCTGGCCCATGTCGAACGCGCCGCCGACGCCCTGCACGGGCTCGACGATGACGGCCGCGGTGTTTTCGGTGACGTGATTCGCGATGTCGCCGATGTCGCGGCGCTTGATCCAGGAGACGTCGAACGGCGCGCGCGGCAGGAAGAACCACTTCTGCGGCGCGCCCCACGTGGTGGACGCGCAGGCCGCGGTGCGGCCATGAAAGCTTTGCTCGACTGCAGCGACGTGCGTGCGACCGGGTCGCATCTTGAACGCCATCTTGAAGGCGTTCTCGTTGGCCTCGGCGCCGGAGTTGATCCAGAAGACGCTGTCGAAGGGTAGTTTGGCGAACTTGAGCAGCTTCTGCGCCGCGCGCGCGCGAATCTCCATCGGCACCGCGTTCGTCTGGAAATTCATCTGCGCCGCCTGGTCAGCAAGCGCCTTCGTCCAGCCCTTGTGGCCATAGCCGAGCGACGCAACCGCGTGGCCGCCGTAGAGATCGAGCACCTTGCGGCCGTCGCGCGTATGCAGCCAGACGCCGTCGGCGCCCACGACTTCGAGCGGGTATTGCGCGTAGACCGGCGCGAGGCCGTCCGCGGGAGACATGGGTTGCTTTATCTCTGCGTTCATTTTTTTGGAGCGTCTTTCTTCAGGTCCAACCCGCCGCAGGCGCGGTAAGCCCCGCGGTCTCGGGCAGGCTGAACAGGCGATTCATCCATTGCACGGCGCCGCCGGCGGCGCCCTTGTTGAGGTTGTCGACCACGCTCATCACCGCGACCGTGCGCCCGTTGGCGACGGCGGTGAGATGCGCGTAGTTGCTGGCGACGATGTCCTTCACGCGCGGCGCGTGGTCGAGTACCCGCACGAACGGGCAGCCCGCGTAGTACTCGCGCAGCATCGCGACAGCCGAGGCCGCATCACGCGGCGACTTCAGGCGCGCCTGCACCGTGGCGTGGATGCCGCGCGCGAACGGACCGGAGTGCGGCACGAACGCGAACTCGGCGTCGACGCCCGTGGCCGCTTTCGCGAGCGCGGTGATCTCGGGCGTGTGGCGATGGCCAAGCGCGCCATAGGAGTAAAGATCGCTGTGGCGCGTGGGATGGTGTGTGCCTTCGACGGGCTTGCGGCCGGAGCCCGTGCTGCCGGTGACTCCGCTCACGAACAACGTGGGTTCGGCAATTCCGGACGACAGCAGCGGCACGCTCGCCAGGAGGATCGCCGTCGAGAAGCAGCCCGGGTGACCGACATGCGGCGTGGTTACTTTCTTCAGGTGCTCGGGGACGGCGCAGGTGAACTGCGACAGCCGGTGCGGCGCGCCATGCGCGTGTTTGTAGACGGCCTCGTAACCGGCCGCCGTGGCGAAGCGGAAGTCCGCGGAGATGTCGACGAAACGCGGCTTCGTGCCCGCGGCTTCAGAGGCCTTGAGCAACGAGTCGATCAGCGCGGCTGCCGCGCCATGCGGCGCGGCGCAGAAGACCGCCGAGGTCTTTTCCTTCGCGATCAACGCGGCAATGTCGGCTTGCGACTTGAACGCGGTGTCGCCAAGCGCGCCGGCAAGGTGCGGGAACGACTTGCCGGCGAGTTCACCCGGCGAACTGTCCGACATCACGCCCGCGAGCGTGAAATCCGGATGGCCGAGGATCAGGCGCAGCAGTTCACCGGATACATAGCCGGTGCCGCCGAGGACGATTGCGGGAATCTTGTTGGCCATGACTACTGGTTTGCCGCGCGATCGAGCGGACGCGCCTGGGTGAGGCCGAGCGAGTTGATGATGGAGTCGCCGAGCGCAGCGCCGGCCGACAGCGCGTTGAACGCCGGCACCTTGAGCTGATCCTGGATGATCTGCACGCCCACGGCGTTATCCGTGGAGGGACCCGTCACCGCGATGGGTTCAATGCCGTACTTCTTGCGAAGGATGTCGACGCCGCCGTACGCGGCGACCGGATCGTTGGCGGAGAGCACCACGCCCGTCATGGCCTTGCGCAGGTCATCGCACTCGAGGATGGAGTCCACGCCGTACGTGCCCATGAGCCCGTCACCGAGTTCGAACACGATGACGTCGGGCTTCTTTTCGGCGAGCTCCGTCATCATCGTGCGCGTGAGCGCGGGGCCCACCTTGCGCGTCGTCGAGACGATGCCGAAGTCGGTGAAGATGAGCGTGTTGCGCGCACCGGCGTCTTCGAATGCCATGATGTCGCGGCGCAAGGAAACACCCGTCGCCTTGAACGCGTCGACCACGAGGCCGCGATGACGCATGCGCGAGATGATGGCGGCCGCGGCCGCCGTCTTGCCGGCTTCCATGCAGGTGCCGGCGAGCGCGACGACGGGCACACCGTTCGTCACGAGCTTCGCCTCCGGATCGAACTTGCGATAGCCCACGCGCGCGGGCACGCCGATGCGTTCGCCGAGATAGGGGAAATCGAGCACGCCGCCGATGACGCGGCAGTCGAACGGTTTGCCCTTGTCGGGGTTCACCGAGTCGCACACGCCGATGACGCCGCCGATGTTGAGCATCTGCAGGATGTCGCCGGGCTTCACGCTCTCGGGCACGTGGCCCGAGTAGCCGAACAGCGCCTTGCGATGACCGAGCGCGCCCGCGACTATGTCGCCCTGGCTCACCTTGGCCATGCGGCCGCTCGTGAGCTCGAGCGTGTTGTAGGTGGACTTGTTCGTGAGGACTTCCACGACCACGACCACGCCTTCCTCGGCGGGAATGTTGTCCGTGGCGACGCGAACCTCGTTGCCGAGTCCGCAGGCCTGGGTCACCGACGCAATCTTGTCGACGACTACGGTACGCATCTCACTTACCTCCAGCGCGGGCATGGAACATGCCCGTGAGCGAAACGATCTTCGAGAAACCCAGCGCGTCCTGCGGCGACCATTCGCCGTGGGACTCGCCATAAACGCCCTTCGAAACCTTCATCAGCGAGTGCGCGGATTCCACGCCCTCGATGAACAAACTACCCGGGCGGAACAGCACGTGGACCTTGCCGGTCACGCGCTCCTGCGACGAGAGGAACAGCGCTTCGATGTCGCGGCACACCGGATCGAGCAGCTGGCCTTCGTGCACCCAGTCGCCGTACGGACCGGCGAGCGATTCCTTGATGCGCTGCTGGCGCGGCGTGAGCACGAGCTTCTCCAGCTCGCGATGCGCGGTGAGCAGCGTTTCGGCGGCGGGCGCTTCGAACGCGACGCGGCCCTTGGTGCCGATGATGGTGTCGCCCAGGTGGATGCCGCGGCCGATGCCGTAGGGCGCGCCGAGCGTCTCGAGGGTTTCCACGACTTCAACGGCCGACATCTTCTTGCCGTCGATGCCGACGGGACGGCCCTTCTCGAACTCGATGGTGTGCTTGACCGGCGCCTTCGGATTCGTGAACGCGTCCTTCGAGAGTACCCACGCGGAATCGGGGATGCTGCCTTCGGACGTCAGTGTTTCCTTGCCGCCGATCGTCACGCCCCACAGGCCGCGGTTGATCGAGTACGCGGCGCCGTACGGCGGAAGCGGAAGCTTTCGGGCATTCAGGTAGTCGAGCTCTTCCTGGCGCTTGAACGCCCTGTCGCGCACGGGCGCGATGACCTCGAGCTCCGGCGCAAGCGTGCGCATCGCGACTTCAAAGCGAACCTGGTCGTTGCCCGCGGCCGTACAGCCGTGCGCGATGGAATTCGTGCCGAGCTTGCGCGCCATGAGCGCGATCTGCTGGGCCTGCATGACGCGCTCGGCGCCCACGCACAGCGGATAGAGCTGGCCGCGGCGCACGTTGCCCATGACGAGGAAGCGCAGCACCTGCTCGAAGTAGTCGGCGCGCGCGTCGATCTGGTGATGCGCGATGGCGCCATAGGCCTTCGAACGCTCCGCGAGTGTCTTCGCGCCCGCGGCGTCGATGCCGCCCGTGTCCACCGTCACCGTGATGATGGGGCGGTTGTAGTTCTCCTTGAGCCACGGCACCAGGAAAGAGGTGTCGAGGCCACCGGAATACGCCAGAACAATAGGCTTCGCTTCGCTCATTTTTATTCAGACTCCAAAAGCTTCGCGCAAGAGCTCGAGCACGCGCGCCTGGGCGCGGGCATCGGCGGTTGCGATGAAAATCGTGTCGTCACCGGAGACCGTGCCGGCGACTTCGGTCCAGCCCGCCTTGTCGATTGCGGCGGCCACGCTGCCGGCTGAACCGATCGTCGTCTTGACCACGGTGATCGACGGGCCGGCGGTGCGTACTTCGCGCACGAACGACGCGACGGCGGAAAACTTGTCCTGGGTGCGGGAGGAAAGCTCCGCCGTGTCGGGCAGCACGTAGCCGTCGCTGGCCTTGAGCACGCCGAGCTCGCGCAGGTCGCGACTGATCGACGACTGCGTGACGGCATGACCCTCACGCTTCAGCAGGCGCACGAGCTCCTGCTGGCGGCGCACCGGAGAGTGGCGCAGCAGGCGGACGATGGCGGTGCGACGCGCCTCGCGGTGATGGTCCGTGAGCATGGAACTGAATCCACCCGTGAATAAAGAGCGCGCATGGTGCATAAAAATGCAGAAACCGTCAATAATTCTTTTGCCGCCCCGGGACGGGGGACTCGTTACTACCGGGGGTACGTTGCGGTCGGGTTACAGCCCGGGTGGCAGGGGGTTCGCGGCGCCTTCGCCGATCACCGTGGTCCAAGGGCGAACCTTCCATTCGGTCACCAGTCCACCCGTTACGTAGGGATCGACTCGCGCAAAGGCTTCCACCACGTCCCTGGACGGCGCCGAAAAGAACAGGACCCCCAGGTCGACCGGGTCGGCCAGCGCTCCGCCGAGCAGGAGCTCGCCGCGCGCGACGGATTCCCGCGCATGCTTGATGTGCGCGCCCCGGAACTGGGGACGGCGCTCGAGGATGTCCGGTACGTATGTATAGAAGAGGAGAAAGTGCATGGCGCGAATGATAGCGGCATTCGTGGCAGTCGCGATGCTGGCGTCGGGCTTCGCGCGCGCCGGCGCTGCGCTGCGTAATGGCGACATCATCTTCCACGCGTCGCGCTCTGCCCAAAGCGCCGCCATTCAGCGCGCCACCCATTCGCGTTACAGCCATGTCGGGCTCGTGCTGTATCGCGATGGCAAGCCGTACGTGCTCGAGGCGATCGCGACGGTGCGATACACGCCGCTCGCCAACTGGATAGCCCGCGGCGACGGTGGCCACTACGTAGTCAGGCGCCTCAAGGCCGGGATGAGCTCCGCGC
>Ga0315912_10002859_pt1 | contig 17822 bp, 14 predicted proteins | sample VfabasoilMG_FD_204469 | JGI IMG/M metagenome (GOLD analysis project Ga0315912, IMG submission 204469) | Garden soil microbial communities collected in Santa Monica, California, United States - V. faba soil | ecosystem: Environmental > Terrestrial > Soil > Garden | place: USA: California...
AACAACGGCGTATCGACGATGCCCGGCGCGACCGCGTTCACCGTCACGCCGCCGGCTGCGAACTCGATTGCCAGCGACCGCGTCAGGCTGACCACGCCGCCCTTGGCCGCCGAGTAGTTGGCCTGGCCGAAGCCGCCGAGCCAGGCGCGCGACGAGATGTTGACGATGCGCCCCTGGCCGCGCTCGACCATGCCGGGCAGTACCGCGCGGCAGCACAGGAACTGCGAGCGCAGGTTGGTGGCGATGACCAGGTCCCAGTCGTCGTCGCTCATCTTCAGGAAGCGCTTGTCGCGCACCGCGCCGGCGTTGTTGACCAGCATGTCGATGCGGCCAGTCTTGCCCGTGACCTCGCCGATCGCCGCGTTGACGGCGGCCGAATCGGTCAGGTCGACCGTGGCGTCGATGGCCTGGATGCCCTCGCGGGTCAACGCAGCCACGGCCTCGTCGAGCGCCGCGGCGTCGCGGTCGAGCAAAGCGACGGTCAGGCCCTCCTGCCCGAGCCGCCGGGCGATGCCGAAGCCAATGCCGCGCGCGGCGCCGGTGACCACGACCACCTGGCCGGGATCGAATCGTGTCGTGCTCATGGCTCAGACTCCCAGCAGGTGAACGGACGAGGCGGCATGGTCGACGCCGGCGATGCCGCCGCCGGTGCATTGCGTCAGGCCGATGCGCGCCCCGGGCACCTGGCGCGCGCCGGCGCGCTCTTGCAGGTGCCACATGACTTCCACCATCTGCGCCACGCCGGTGGCACCCAGCGGATGGCCCTTTGCGAGCAGGCCGCCGCTCGGGTTCACCGGCACCCGGCCACCGAGCTGCGTGGCACCCGACTTCAGCAGTGCCACCGCGTCGCCGCGGGAGCAGAGCTGCAGCGCCTCGTAGTACAGCAGCTCGGCGATCGTGAAGGCGTCGTGCAGTTCGACCACGTCGACGTCGGCGGGGCCGACCCCGGCCTGTTCGTAGGCCTGGCGCGCCGCGCGGGCGGTGATCTCGGCGTCGAGGATGTCGTCGCGCGCCTCCTCGCGGATGCCGGAGACGACCACCGACGACAGCACCTTCACCGGCTTGGCGGCCTTGCCCGGGCGGGTGCTCAGCACCACCGCCGCAGCGCCATCGACCTGCGACGGGCAGCACTGCAGCAAGGTCAGTGGGTCGGCGATCGTGCGCGATGCCAGCACCTCCTCGATAGTCGTCTCGCTGCGCTGCTGCGCGTATTCGTTGAGCGCGCCGTTGTGGCGGTTCTTCACCGCGATCGCGGCCAGGTCCTCGCGCTTCGCCTGGCGCTCGTGCAGGAAGCGCGTGCCACGCATCGCATAGACGGCCGGCAGCACCATGCCGGCCTTGGCGTACAGCTCGGTCTTGTGGTCGTTGCGCTGCAGCGGGATCGTGCCGCCGCCGAGCGCGGTGAGCTGTTCGATGCCGAACACCAGCACCGTGTCGTACTGCTGCGCCAGCAGCGCGTGGCGCGCCAGATGCACGCCGGTGGCGCCGCTGGCGCAGGCGTTCTCGACGTTGTAGACCGGGATGCCCTGGAAGCAGAGGTCGCGCACGACCAGCTGGCCGAGGATCATGCCGCCGAGCACGTTGGCGCAATAGACCGCCTGGATGTCCGCCTTGGCGACGCCGGCGTCGTCGATGGCCTTCAGGATGGCCTGTTGGGCCAGTTCCGGCGCGAGCACGCCGGGGTGCCGGCCGAAGCGGGTCATGGCACCGCCGAGGATGTGGATGTCTTGCATGGTCTTCTCCCTTCAGGCCGCCGTGTCGACGGCGGTGAACACGTAGCCGAAGCGCTCGTCGGCCTGCGCGGCATAGCGCTGGCCGATGGCCGGACGGGCGCTGCCGACGAGACGCCCGAAGATCCGTACCGGCCCGGGCAGATCGACGTAGCCGAGTGCGTACGGCGACTCGCCGCTCTTCGCGCTGGGGTGGATCACGGTGAAGCTGTAGACCTCGCCGACGGTGGCGACCGGCACCGTCTCGTGGGCGCCGCTCAGCGGCGATGCGTCCGGCAATGTCGGAAAGACCAGTTCGCCGGTGGCGCGGTCTCGCGACGCCAGCAATGCAGATTCTGGGGGGGCGCCCCACAAGGGGTATGCGGGCTCGGTCACGATGTCTCCTCGGTGGTTGAAGCAGCGTTTGGGCTGCGGGTGGTCGATAGTTTTGGTGATCGAGCTTCATCGCTCAACCGAGATTTGCGGCGATGTCGTTTGAGTAAATGTCAATCGAAGGACCGGTAACGACGACCCCGCCGGCAGGCGCAGGCGAGCAGCGTTGAGGCCGCGAGGGCCCCGCGGTCATAGAGCGCTCAGGCGCCAGTCAACGACGCACAGTCCCACTACGCATTGGCAGCTGCGAAGATGGAGAAGACCCAGCGTCGAGCAAGCGTTCGGGCCAAGGACAGCACGAGACGCTCGTCCAGAACGTCAGCACCGTCCTGCGCCTTGCTCGCCCTTGTCAGTCAACGCCGAGATTCGATGACGACGCACCGCAGTCTGCTGCAGACTACTGCTGTGCTTTCGCCATCGGCGAGCCGATGGCGTTCAGTCAAGGAGGGCTCACCCACATGAAGTTCATCTTCGAGGTTCGGATGAAGCCGGGCTACACGGTGGACGAATACGCCGATGCCTGGGTTCGCGCAAGCAAGGTCATTCAGCGCACGCCTGGCGCGCGTGGCACCTATCTGCACAGGAAGATCGGTGAGCCAGCCACACTGCTGGCGATTGCCACCTGGGCCTCAAAGGCGCACCGGGATGCCAAGGACACCGCAGGGATGAGACCGTGCGCGCGATTCTGGATATGCACGCGAAGAATTGCGAGATCACGCTCATTGGCGAGTTCGAGGACCCGGAGCGGTCCGTGCTACCGGAGCAGGCGGACCTCTGAGGATGCGTGGTGCCGTCTTGAAGACTCGCGCTTGCACAGCATGAACTGTTCCGTCGCGTACCGTGTGGCCGGTCGTGAACGACGCATGCTTGGAACAAAGCCAGATGACGGCCTGGGCAAACTCTTCGGCTTCGCCAAACCAGCACAAGCCAAGTGGCCGTCTTTGGCACGACAACCTGAGGAACACGATGCGCCTGTTTGCCGGCTGCGACATGAGTTTGATGGCTTCTGAGCCCTGTCCTACGGTTGCCATGCTGCGCCCTCGGAGCGGGCTGGCGCAGTGGCTGGCCAACGAGAGCTACCAGTTCGACCCGCCGGTCAGGCCGACCGAGTACGTCGATACCTACGGCAACCTCTGCCAACGATTCGAGATTGCGCCCGGTGCGATGCGTATCAGGTGGAGCGCCATCGTCGAGACGGACGACGTGATCGCGGTGGAACCGAATGCGCAGGCCACACCTGTGGGCCAGCTTCCTGGCGAGGCGTTGCAATTCTTGCTGCAAAGCCGCTACTGCCCGAGCGACAAGATGGTGGACCAGGCCATGCAGATTGCCGGCGGTCTGGTTCCCGGCTACGCGCAGGTCGAGGCCATCCGTGCATGGGTGCACCAAAACATCGCGTATCAGTATGGCGTGAGCACGGCCACGACCGACGCAATTGACACTCTGAACGCCCAGGCCGGCGTGTGCCGCGACTTCTCGCACATCGGCATTTCACTTTGCCGCGCACTTCGGATTCCCGCGCGCATGGTGGTCGGCTACCTGTACCAGCTCAACCCCATGGACCTGCACGCGTGGTTCGAGGCGTACATTGGCGGGCGCTGGTACACATTTGACGCAACGCAGGACCAGCCGCGAGCGGGTCGCATTGTGGTGGCGTATGGCCGGGACGCGGCGGACGTCGCGTTCATCTCCAACTACGGCGGCCTTACCACGACGTCCCTGACGGCGTGGGTCCAGTTGGACAACGGTCAGCCTCTGTTCTAGTCACAGCAGTCAGTCAGGCGGGTCTTCCTGAACAAGGCCCCAAGTCCCGCTTTGTGCGGCAGCGACAAACCGCCTGGCGATCGGCCTCTGACAGTCAGGTTCAGGGCGGCGCGGTCAGATTAGCTAAGACCCGCCCGCGACCCACAGCTACCCTTCGCATTTACAGATTGGCCGCACCAAAGCGGCCAGTGGTGACGCAAGGACGCAAGGATGGACGGGAACCGCCCAGGCAGCCGCTCGTGTGAATCACCTTCATCGACGTGGTTTGCGGCGCCGCTCAGGGTCTCACGAACTGCAGCACGAACTTGGCTGCGGAGGATCGGGCGGGTTGCAATCACGCGGGTCAGCCGGATGGCGCAAGGAACTCGCTTTGGCCAAGCGCCCACCGACCAGTTCATTTCGACCTCTTGGAGGTGGCCTATGGCTGGCGCGCGTCCGGCCCTGGTAGCGCATCGTTGCTCGGCGGAGGCCCGCCCGCCTCCAAGCTCAGCATGCCGCCGGCAGCCATGCCGGCGCCGCCCTGGCCGCCAGCGCCACCGGCTCGGCCACCTGTGTTCGCCGCATTGCCGCGCCCGCCTGCCGATGACGAGCGCACTGGACCCTGCTTGGGGATCTGCGGGTCGGCTGGCACAGTTTCAAGGTCCAGCACCTCACGGATGAAGTCGCGCAGCGACCGCACCAGCGCGGCCGTTTCGATCTTGCGGCCGGCCACCATGTCGTTGGCGGCCTGGGCAGCCAGCCGTACTTGCTCGGCAGTTCCCAGCAGCATCACGTCGGACAGTGCAGCCTCCACCGTGTCGCGGATACGGCGGCTGCGCTCAGAGCTGCCCGACTCGAGCATGGCCTCGTCCTGCGGGTTCTGCGGCACGGCGGTGGCGCGCATGCGCACATCGCGCAGATGGCTGGGGTCCACGGTCAGGTTGCCTGTAAAAGACCCGCCCAGCGTTTTGTAGGCTGCGATCAGCGTCTTGAGCCGCTCGTTGATCTGGCGGTTCTGGCGTTCGCGGCGCTGCTGCACGCGCTGCATCACCAGCAGCCGGATACCCACTGCCACGACGGTCACGAGGACCAGTCCAAGCAGCGTGGACAGCAAGCCCTGCCAGGAGCTGAACTCGATCAAATTGCGCATAGGCCAAGCGTAGCAGTGCAGGCCGCCGCTCAGGCCCCGATTCGCGCAGACGCTCAGCGCCGCTCAGGTTGTCTCGACGCCGAAGCTTGAGGATCGCTCGCGGCCGCAACTCGCGGCGTTGGGCACGTGTCCACGGTGCTGCCGTTCAGCGCGTCAATTCGACCCTGAGCCGCCGATCAAAGTCTAAAGATGAGCACCTGGAACCGGTCGATCGCAGCATCCCTGTTTGCGCGTTCCTGCACCCAACGCCAAGCTGCGCGCGATGGTGGTGCCCCTAGCGCTCGAGCCCCCCGCTCAGGCGGCACCACCTGCCGAGTGCGAGGCGCATCACGGCTGAATGGCCAGACGATCGTTTTCGCGACGTCGAACCCGACCTCCATGTCCGAATGCACCACGCAGCAAGCCTACGAGTGGGTCTACAGCAGGTCTTCGCTCGCCAAGCGGTGATAGCGCACCGCGCACAACGCGCCGAAGCGCTTGCAGACCTCCACGATACGCTCAACTGCGGCGTCGTCGGGCGCGTAGACGATGAGCCAACCGGCGCCTTCCTCGGCATACACCAGATAACGGCGCATCAGTGTGATCTCATAGCCGAATCCGGCGGCTTGGCTGGCTGTTCGGACACGCTCGCGCAATCGCGGCGCGGCTTCGCTGGCAAGGTAGGCGAGGATGTCATCCGTGCCGAAGCCAGCGCCGCGCAAAGCGTCGACCGCCTGCTCCGCAACCGCATCGTCCTTGAAAGCGACCACGACGTGCCCGATCGGGTTGAGGATGCCGGTGGTGTTGCGGATGTCTTCCTTGCTCAGACGCTTCATGCCGGTTCTCCGGAAGCTGCCGTGTGAGCGGCTCGTACCAGTCTAGACACCGGCATGATCACTTGGCAAGTCATTGCCCTAGAACCGGCCGCGGTCGGTTCGGCGTGGATACGGCTTCGGTGCCCAAAACGACACGGCTGTTTGGCCCCATATGGCTCTTTTCCTACGTCGCATCGTGGCGTCGTCCTGGGTGGAACGCCGACGCAGCAACCTACCCTGTGCAGCTCAACGGTCTACTGGAGCTTGCAATGGGCAAATATGTCATCGCTTGGATCCTCGGGGTCCCTGCCCTTGTTCTCGTCGTTGTCTACTTCTTCTTTCGCTGAGCCGGCAACGTGGCTTGATCGCGGTTTGCTTGCAGCGAAGGAGCAGCAGCAGTGTGGAACAGAGTTGGTGATACGCTGCTTGCCGAATTCTCCGACGTCACGGACGTAGAGCAGATCACGCGCATCCTGACGCGCTTACTGCTGGCCGCCGTCCTCGGCGGCGTGTTGGGCTACGAGCGTGAGCATCAGGGCAAGGCTGCCGGAATCCGCACTCACATGCTTGTCGCCATTGGCGCGGCGTTGTTCGTCCTCGTGCCGCAGCAGGCTGGCATGGAGATCGCCGACCAGAGCCGCGTCATCCAGGGCATCGTCACAGGAATCGGGTTCCTGGGTGCAGGCGCGATCATCAAGCATCGCTCGGAAGAAGACGTCAAGGGATTGACGACCGCGGCCGGAGTCTGGCTGACGGGGGCGATCGGTATCGCATGCGGGCTGGGACGGGAGTCGACTGCAATCCTTAGCACGCTTCTCGCGTTGATCGTACTTGCCATGGTGCCGAGATTGGTTGATCGCAAAAGGTGATCAGGCAATGTGAACTTCGCCGTGATTGCACGCTTGAGCGAGTCGGGCGATCACGACCTTTGATGCTGCCAAGAGCCAAGCATTCGCGGAGGGCGAAATCGCAGCGTACGCGACGGTCAGCGCCACCTCGTCAATGCCCGCAGCTCGTGCACTGGGCCGCGGTTCGTGACCCGGCGTTCGACTGCGGCAACGAACGGCTCATTCGTGCGGCCAGCCTCTTCCAGCCGCAGCCTAGCTGACGCGTTCAGGGACATCATGGAAGTAGCCGCCTGGGCACTGGTCGTGGAAGGCCTGCTGGTGCTGATGGCATTGAGCGGCTCAACGCTCAAGCATCTGCCGCTCAGCACCGCCATGCTCTACCTCCCAGTAGGGCTGGCCATCGGCCCGCTCTGGCTGAGTCTGGCTCGCTTCGATCCAGTCGCCGACGCGAAGCTGCTCGAGCACCTGACCGAGTTCGTGGTTGTGGTGTCGCTGTTCTCGGTCGGTCTCAAGCTGAGCGTCGAGCTCGACGATCGGCGCTGGCTGCTCCCGCTGCGTCTCGCCGTGGGCTCGATGGTGCTGACGGTAGGGCTCATCGCGCTGGCAGGGATTGCGTTGGGCCTGCCCTTGGGCGCGGCTGTGCTGCTGGGCGCCATCCTGGCGCCCACCGACCCGGTTCTGGCATCCGATGTGCAAGTGGCGGACCCGGAAGACCGCAGCCGCCTTCGCGTCGCTCTGACGGGAGAAGGCGGCCTCAACGATGGCGCCGCCTTTCCATTCGTCATGCTTGGCCTCGGTCTCCTGGGCCTGCACCCGCTCGGGGAATGGGGTGTGCGCTGGTTTCTGGTCGACGTGATGTGGGCGGTGTGCGGCAGCCTGGCCATCGGCGGCGCATTGGGCACGCTGATGGGCCGACTGGTGCTGCATCTGCGGATGCGCCATGCGCAGGCGCTGTGGGATACGACGACTTCCTGGCACTGGGGCTAATCGCACTGTCATACGGTGCGGCGCTCCTCGTGAGCACATACGGCTTCCTGGCGGTCTTTGCCGCTGGTGTAGCGCTGCGCCGGGTTGAACGTCGCGAGACTCATGCCGGCCGACACCAGCGCGACAAGCCCACACCAGGTTCCGAGACACTCGTCGAGCACGTCCTGTCCGTGCCGCAATCTCCGGTGGAAGCCGATCACGTCGCCACGCATCCGGCGCATGCGCCAGCCTTCATGGCACATGCCATGCTGGGATCGACAGAGCGGATCGAACGCATCGGAGACGTAGCAGCGGTGGTGCTGCTGGGGGCCATGTTGTGGGCGGTCGACTGGTCGCTCGTCACCTGGTGGTTCGTACCCCTGATGTTCCTCGTGATCCGTCCGGTGGCAGTTGCCATCGGACTTGGGGGCAGCCGCATCACCCGCACGCAGCGGAGGCTGATCGCATGGTTCGGAGTGCGTGGCATCGGGTCCCTGTACTACCTGGGCTACGCCGTGAACCACGGCCTCGACTCGGACGCCTCCAAGACCCTGGTGGCGTTGACACTGCCTGCCATCGTGGCATCGATCGTCGCCCACGGCATCTCGGTGACGCCCTTGATGGAACGCTACGAAAGCGTGCGCGGGCGTGGAGATCGCTCACACCGGGATGGTGCCTGAACTCGCACGCGCGCCCGAGTCATCTTTTGAGCCGCCGCTCCTACTGCGCAAGTCCCAAGTCACGGCGCGGGGCCGCAACTACGGCAAATCGATAACCGCCAGCATCTGGGCACGATCTCGCCCACGCTCCTCGACGTATTGGCGCAGCGGTTCGGGTGGCCGCGCGCTGGTTCGGCGACATCTGCTTCCACGCCAGGCCGTCGCGGCGCCGAGGCGTGTAGGGCCAGTCGCTGCGCGACGCTTGGTTGAAGGGAAGGACCAGGTTACCGCGCTCGCAGGCCGGCGTGGCCATTCGGACGAAATAGGATCGTCTGCCGACACCTTGCGGGTGCGATCTTGGCTCGCAAAGTGCCTGGCAGACCGTCGATACGCCTCAAAAGGTCGCCGCGTTGCTCCGCGGCCAGAGTTTCGATGCGCCGTACTCGCTGTCGAGTTGGGCGCGCAACTCGCTGAAAAGCGCGAAGCTTCGGCGAGGTCGGCAAGCTCGCGCTGCGCGGCCAGTTCATTGGCGTGGATGCGCCCCTCGGCAACCGCACCTGCCTGCAGGCCGACGATATGAACTTTGACCAGCAGGCCCAACCCAGCGGTGAATGCCAACACGGCAAGACCCATCGGGCCCGCGCGCCCCCGCAGCGCCCCCAATTCCCGGTGCCCGTGCGACGGGTTATCGTGTCCGGTGAGCCCGACAATCAGGAGATAGAGAGATGTGCCACACCCTCAGCCGCCTGTCCACCCTGGCCGCCAGCCTGCTGCTGGCCAGTTGGGCCCACGCCGGCACCGTCACCGTGGTCACCTCGTTCCCGAAAGAGCTCACGCAGGCCTACAAGGCGGCCTTCGAGAAGGCCAACCCATCGATCAAGATCGAGATCCTGAATAAGAACACCGTGCAGGGCATCGCCTACGTGCGTGAGCTGCCAGCGGGGCAGCGGCCCGACATCTTCTGGGCCAGCGCGCCCGATGCCTTCGAAGTGCTCTCGGGCCAGAACCTGCTGGACAACGCCGCGGATCTGGCCAACAAGGCTGCACCAGCCAAGGTGGGTGCCTACCCTATCAACGACCCCAAGGGACGCTACCTGGGCCAGGCGCTGGCTGGCTACGGACTGATGTGGAACACGCGCTACATGGCCGCCAACAAACTGCCGGCACCCAAGCAGTGGGCCGATCTGACCAAGCCGGTCTACTTCGGCCACGTGGCAATGAGCTCGCCATCGCGTTCGGGCACCACGCACCTCACGGTGGAGACCCTGCTGCAGGGTGAAGGTTGGGAAAAGGGCTGGAACCAGTTGTTGCAGATCGCGGGCAACTGCGCCGCCATTACCGAACGCAGCTTTGGCGTGCCCGACGGTGTGAACAACGGCCAGTTCGGCATCGGCCTCGTGATCGACTTCTTTGGCCTGGCCGGCAAGTACAGCGGCTTCCCCGTCGAGTTCATCTACCCCGATGTCACGGCCGTGGTGCCGGCCAATATCGCACTCGTCACCGGCGGCAAGAACTCGGCCGAGGCGCGGCAGTTCATCAGCTACACGCTGTCCACCGAGGGCCAACAACTGCTCTTCGACCCGAAGATCTCGCGCCTGCCCATCCTGCCGCTGAAGGAGCTGAAAGCGCCTGCCGGATACCCTGACGCATTCGAGATCGCCAAGCGCGCCAAGGTGGCCTTCGATTCCGACCTGTCCGAGAGCCGCTACAACGTGGTCTCCGCGATGTTCGACCAGACCATCACCTTCCGCATCAAGGAACTGCAGGCCGCCACCAAAGCCATCCACGAGGCCGAAGCCGCGCTGGCGAAGAAGCCCAATGCGGCCGCGCAGGCGCTGCTGAAGCAGGCGCGCGAACTGGCCTTCTCCCCCGCGGTAGGACAGGGCATGGCCACCAACCAGGACTTTCTGGAACTGTTCACGAAGAACAAGAAGGACGCCGCGGTGAACAAGCAGGTCACCGGCCTGGAAGACACCTGGAGCCGCCACGCCAAGGAGAACTACGAGCGCGCCCGCACGCTGGCCCTGCAAGCGCTGACACAAGCGCGCTGACGCAGGCCAGTGAGCACAGAGAGCTCCGCGGTGACTGAACCGCGCGGCGAGGTTGTGGCCACTCCGCGCCAAGGCCATGGGGCGGGTGTCTGGCTGGCCGGCGGCCTGGTGCTGGCCTTCTTGCTGCTGTTCTTAGTGCTGCCGGTGGCGCGCGTGTTCATCACCGCCTTTGTCGACGGCCATGGCAGCCTGACCTTCGGCCACTTCAGCGCGTTTTTCGGCCAGAGCCTGATGCGCGAGGCCTTCTTCAACAGTCTCTACGTGGCCTTGGTGTCGGTGGTGTTTGCCGCGCTCATCGCGGTGCCGCTGGCCTACTTCACGGTGCGCTTCGAATTCCGCGGCGCGCTGCTCATCCAAACGCTGGGCGTGCTGCCGCTGGTCATGCCGCCCTTTGTCGGCGCGGTGGCGCTGCAACTCATCTTCGGCCGCAGCGGCACGGTGAACCTGCTGCTGGATACGCACCTCGGCTTCACGCTGCCCATCATGGAAGGGCTTAACGGCCTGATCTTCGTCCAGTCAATCCACTACTTCCCTTTCATCCTATTGAACCTCACGGTAGCGCTGCGCAACATCGACGGCGCGATGGAAGAAGCGGCGATGAACCTGGGCTGCACCGGTTGGCGGCTATTCAGGCGCGTGATCCTTCCGCTGGCTGCACCGGGCTTCGTGGCTGGCGCCTCGCTGGTGTTCGTGAAGGTCTTCGACGACCTGGGTACGCCGCTGGTGATGGGCCAGACCAACCTGTTGGCGCCGCAGGCCTACTTGCGAATCACGCAGGTAGGCCTGGAAGACCCGCTGGGCTACGTCATCAGCGTGCTGATGATCGTCTTCAGCATCTGCGCAATGGCGCTGTCGGCGCAGATGCTCAAAGGCCGCGACTACAGCACGTTGCAGAAGGGCGGTGGCAGCCTGCAGCGCCGCAGTTTGTCGACGCTGGGCTCGATGGCGGCCTACGCGTGGATCGGCTTCATCCTGTTGCTGACACTGTCGCCGCACATCGGCGTGCTGCTGCTCAGCTTTGCGAACGTGTGGAGCTACTCGCCGCTACCTGATGCGTTCACGCTGGAGCACTACGCCACCGTGTTTCAGGACAGCAGCGGCATGATCAAGAACACGTTGCTCTACTGCGGCTTGGCCGCGGGGCTGGACGTGCTGCTGGGCGTGACTATCGCCTACCTGATCCTGCGCACGAGACTGCCAGGGCGGCAGTGGCTGGACTGGATCGCCACCGCCTCGCTGGCCGTGCCCGGCATCGTGCTGGCCATCGGCTATCTGCGCCTGTTCAAGGGCATGGCGCTGCCGGGCACCGAGATCCTGTTGACCAGTACCTGGGTGATGATCATGCTGGCCTACGCCGTGCGGCGCCTGCCCTATGCACTGCGCAGTTGCGTGGCCGCGCTGCAGCAGGTGCATGTGAGCCTGGAAGAAGCCGCCGAGAGTCTGGGCGCGACCAAGCTGCGCACCATCCAGCGTGTGATGGTGCCTCTGATGGTGGGCGGCATCCTGGCCGGCTTCGTCACCAGTTTCATCACGGCCGCGGTGGAGCTTTCCGCCACCATCCTGCTCGTCTCGGCCGATTCGCAGGCGCCGATGAGCTACGGCATCTACCTCTACATGCAGAGCGTGGCCGGCCGCGGACCCGGTGCTGCATTGGGCATACTGGCCATCATCGTGGTGGCCATTGGTACGTGGATTTCGCACGTGGTGGTCGAGCGCACCGGCAGCCGGCTAACGCAGGGCCCCGTCGACGGCAAGCTGCCGCCGCTGGCGCTGGCCGCGGCGGGCAACAAGGGGCCCTCATGAAACCCGTTAGCGTGGAATGCCGCAATGTACGGTTGGCGTATGGCAAGACCGAGGTGCTTAAGGATGTCAGCCTTGACATCCAGCCCGGCGAGTTCTTCGCGCTTCTGGGGCCTTCGGGCTCAGGCAAGAGCACGCTGCTGCGGCTGATTGCCGGCTTCAACCGTCACCAGCACGGCGTTGTACTCGTCGACGGCCGCGACGTGAGCCCTCTGCCGCCGTGGCAGCGCAACATCGGCATGGTGTTCCAGAACTACGCGCTGTGGCCGCATATGACGGTCTGGGACAACGTGGCCTTCGGCCTGGTGGAACGCAAGGCTGACAAGGCCACGATCAAGGCCAAGGCCGGCGCGGCGCTGGAACTGGTGGGTCTGTCGGGTTACGCCGAACGGCGGCCCAACCAATTGAGCGGCGGCCAGCAGCAGCGCGTGGCGCTTGCGCGCACCATCGTCATCGAACCGCAGGTGCTGCTGCTGGACGAACCGCTCTCCAACCTGGACAAGACGCTGCGCGTGCAGATGCGCCAGGAACTGCTGGCCATGCAGCGCCGGCTGGGGCTGACGACCATCTTCGTCACCCACGATCAGGAAGAAGCCATGACCACCGCCGACCGCATGGCCGTGCTCGACCAGGGCGTGGTGCAGCAGGTCGGCGCTCCAGTGACGCTGTACGACTCGCCGGCCAACGTCTTCGTGGCCGGCTTCGTTGGCACCACCAACCTGTTGTCGGCGCGCGTGCGCGCACGCCAGGGCGGTGCGCTGACGCTCGACGTGGCCGGCCTGGGCGGGGTGCAGCTGCCCGCGGGCGTGCAGGTACCGTCAGGCGACAGTCTGACCATGGTTTTCCGACCACATGCGCTGCGCATCGATAGGCTGGACAGCCCGGCACCGCAGCGGGGGATCGTGCTGCCCGGCACCGTTGAAGCCAGCGAGTTCCTCGGTGAGTTCACGCGCTACAGCGTGCGCGCGGGCACCCATGCGCTGGCCGTGGACCACCCGCACCAGGCCGGTGGCGCGGCCTTTGCGGTGGGCAGCGCCGTGCGGCTGAGTCTGGAGCCATCGCAGGTGCTGCTGTTCCCAGGCTGAGCAAGCCGTGCGGACAGGACGGCATGGCACTGCGTCTGGCGACTGCTTCACGGCGAGTGCTCGATTCGATGCAGATGACCGCGAAACACAAGGTGGCCACGCCGGTGAACCGGAAGCACGGCGAGGACGTAATCATTGCCGGCTCTGTGTCGGACGAGGATGCGAAGACGCTGTTCCCGAAAGCCCTACCTGCGCATAGTCAAGCAGCCGCGCTGACACAAGGGACAAGAACACGCGCGGAGACCCATTGGCGACGGAGGCCTCGCCGAATTGCCACTGCCGTCGTTGACCCGCACCTGGACGCCCACCGGCTTGCGCGGCGGCAAGCGACTCGGTCAGTCGGTCAGTCGGGCATCGGGCATCGGGCATCGGGCATCGGGCATCGGGCATCGAGTCCGCGCTCGCTCCGCCCCGGGCACGCGGTGTAGATCTGCGTCAACGGATCCGCGATGCGGACCCGACCAACTCAAGCCCGCCGGCCTGCCGTGCGCGGCGGCCAGCCTGGCGCGGCCTAGTGCGGCCGCCCGTCGTCGCAGGCCCAGCTGGAGGCCTGCTCGACGTCGCCCTGGCCGCTGTAGCGCGCCACCGTCGGATAGGGGCACAACGGCCGCGTGCGGTTCGGCGCCCAAGTCGGCGGCACGTCGGCGTTCGCCCCGCCCGGATTGCCGGCGCCGCGCGCCGTGGCGACGATCGACCCTGGCGCCTGACCGTGCTCGACCCAGTCCACCAATGGTGTGAGGAAGTCGGCCTGGTCGGTGGCGGGCCCGCCGCTGCAGTGGCCCATGCCAGGCACGCGGTACAGGCGCGCAAAGCCGGCCGCCGGCCCGCCGCTGTGCCGGTCGATGCCGTCGTACCAGGCTTCGGTGTCGCGCACCGAGAAGATCGGGTCGCTCATGCCGTGATAGACCAGCACCTTGCCGCCGCGGCCGCGCACCGCCGACAGATTCTTGACGTTCGGCGGCGTCATGGAGCTCATCGCCGCTTCGGTATACGTGCCATCGGTGGCATAGAGCTCGGCCAGCGCCTGATCGATGTCCAGGCCGAGCGAGAACGCGGGCCCGTTGCTCAGCGCCAGCGCGGAGGGCGGCACCTTGAAGATCGCGCCGACCGCGCCGGAGTCCAGCGCCAGCGGCGCGGTGAACTCCCAGAACGCGATGCCGCCGCCCCCGATGCCGCCGTCGAACGGGAACTCTGCGTAGAAGCGCTCGCCGTTGCTCGTGGTCGCGCCGTGGAAGATCGGCGCGATCGCGACCTTCTGCGCGTGAGTCAGGCAGCTGCCGTTACGCGCGCCACTGCAGGTGGGCACGTCGCGCATGAAGTTGAAGCGCTGCTTGCACGCGCGAATGTCCTGCACCAGCCCATCGGCCGCGCCATCGAGCGCGTCGCAGCGCTCCAGCACCTTGGCCGCGACCATCTTGCGCTCAGCTAGCGTGAAGCCGGTCTCGAGGCCAGCCGGCGTCGAGGGGTTTCCGGTCGCCACGCTCGCGTAGCGCTGCGCACCGAAGATGTTGGCCAGCGCCGCGAGAGGTAGGTTGTAGCCCGGCGCGCCGGCGAGGAAGCCGTCGTAGTCTTGCGCGTAGCGAGCGGCCGCAATCAAGGTGTGGCGTCCGCCGTTCGAGCAGCCGCCGAAGTACGAGCGATCGGGTCCCTTGGTATAGGCGGTCGCGATGATCTCCTTGCCGATCGGCGTGAGCTTGCCGACGGCCTGGTAGCCGTAGTCGAGCCGCGCCTGCGGGTCGAGGCCGAAGGCCGGGCCGCCCTGTGCGTTGCTGTGGCCGGCATCGGAACTGAGTACCGCGAAGCCTTGCAAGAGCGTGCTCGTCAGCGCCCCGCCGCCGAACGTGGTGTTGGCCGTGCTGACGCTACCGTCGATGCCGCCATTGCCCTGATGGAAGAAGCGGCCGTTCCAGGCCTTGGGGAGCCGCATTTCCCAAGAGATGGCGTAGGTCTTGCCGTCGACCGGGCTCACGTGCGCGTAGGACCGGCCCAGCACGCGGCAGTGCTCACCGATCGGCTGGCCGGCTACAGTCAGCGCGCCGGCGGCGACCGTGGTCGCGCCCGTGATCGTCGTTTGAGGCAGCGTGCCGAGCTTGGCGCCGAGCTCTTCGCAGGTGCCGACCAGGCTCGCCGGCGTGGCGGGACTCAACTGCGGTGGCTGGGACGGCGGCGCTGCGAGCGCCATCACGGCCCCGGCGAATGCGCTGAGGGCGATCGCCGGCTGGCGCAGGCGGAACAGGGGATGAGCAGGCATGTCTGTCTCCTTTTCTAGCGAGCCGATGGACAACGGACCATGTCCCGAGCTCGTGAATAGTTATGCTAGTTATCGATCTTTTTGGGTCCATCCGGCCTTTCCCTTAACATGAACGGGTGGTCGATAAGTAACGCCTGCAACCGCCTTGTCCGAGCCACCCACCGCATGAGCCGCCTGCCCCGAATTGCCTGCATGGACCGCACGCCGCAGGCTCGTCTGACGGAAGGCTCGGCCCACGGCATCATTGGCTATCAGCTCGCACTGGCCACGGTGGTGGCGAGCCAGGTATTCGACGAGCAAGTTGGCGGCCCCGAGGACCTGCGGCGCGTCGAGTACACCATTCTCGCGCTCGTGCGCCACAACCCGGACGTGACCGCCCGGCTGCTGGCCCGCGCGCTCGCCGTGACGCCGCCGAACATCGCAGTCTGGCTCGACCGGCTTGAGGCGCGCGCACTCATTCGGCGCACGCGAAGCGCGGCCGACGGCCGCGTGCAGCACATTCGCGTGACGCCCAGCGGCTCGGCTCTGGTCGATCGGGCGACCCTGGCATTGCACGAAGGCGAGCAGCGGGCGCTCGATACGCTGAGCCCCGCCGAGCGCGCGATGTTGATCGAGCTGCTGCATAAGATGGCGCTTGCGCGCCGCCGCGACACCGCTGCCTGAGGCCCGGCACCAGCCTTGTGCTGGCGCTGTCGCACCGCCCATTGCCGCCGACCACGAACACGCTGCGTCCATCAATCCTCGGCCCTTCGACCGCGGATTCGTCCTTGCCCTACGCGGGTTCCGACGATCTGCTCGTGCCGGCCGACCTGCAAAGGGCGCACTAGTTTCAAACACCCCACGGCCCACCTTCTGGTGACTATCTCCCGCTTGCCGGCCGCGCAAGCGCGGTCAGGTGAGGTGCCGGGAAGCTGCCGGTCGCCTACGGCAGCTCCTGGCCGGGTCGAGCCGACGAAGCGTTCGGATTTATCGCCTGAAACCTGCCATTCGTGCGTGCGCTTAGCCAAGATTTTCGAGCGCCAGGGGAAGGACCGGTTGTGGCCGTCAGCCGGTACCGGTGAACAGTCGGTATGGAGCAGCTCAGTTTGGAGTGTGCGTTCAGCACCCTGCGAACACGTGATCCAACACCGCTCGCTCCAGCGCTCGAATCAGGGTGCCAGTCCGCTGCCGTTCGTGGTCGGCAAGTCTCGGCCACAAACGGCCATTGGCGACCGGCAGCTTGCTGGCGTGCCGATGACCGTGACGGCGACGTCCGCCATCTCTTAACGATCGGTCAGCATGCGCCGATCCTGTTGCACTGAGGCGTGCTGCCCCTGAGGTCGTCGAGCGCCCGCTCGACCGGAGATCCAGGCTCAACGGTGAGAGCTGGCGCTGGGCCGACGGCAGCGGTTTGCGCTACTTGGGATCGATCTTCGTGACTGTGTTGCCCTGCACGCCGAGCCCGGCCATCAGCCCCTCTGGTCGAAGATGAAGGCGTACCCGCGAGGGCGACCATCCACGTTCTGCGCTTGCTTCTTAGCGTGCCAGGCTCGTCGTTCACGTTTCATTCCTTCCAGCGGCCGAACTCGGGAACATGACCTCGGACTCAGACCGTGGTCGCCAGCGCCGCGGACGAGACGCCCGGGCGCGCGTCGTCGCGAAGCATTTGCGCAAGCTTCTCGCCGATCATGATCGACGGCGCATTGGTGTTGCCGCCGATCAGCGTGGGCATGATCGACGCGTCGGCCACGCGCAACCCGGCGATGCCGCGCACGCGCAGCCGCTCGTCGACCACCGTCATCGGGTCGCTCGCCGCGCCCATCTTGCAGGTGCCCACCGGGTGGTACTGCGTGTCGGCGCGGTTGCGGATGTCGGCTTCGAGCTGCTCGAGGTTGCCGCGTTCGACAGGGTAGAGCATGCGCTCGGTACGGAACGGTGCGAGCGCGGCATCGTCGAGGATCGAGCGCATCTTCTGCGCGCCGGCGAGCATCAGATCCATGTCCGCACGCTCGGCAAAGAAGCACGGGTCGATCAGCGGCGCATCGCGTGGATCGCTGCTGTTCAAGCCGACCCGGCCTGTGCTTTTGGGCCGCAACACGGTCAGGTGGCAGCTGATGCCGTGCCCCAGGTGCAGCTTGCGCGCATGGTCGTCGACGATGGCAACGACGAACACCAGTTGCAGGTCGGGCACCGCGACGTCCGGCCGGGAGCGGAAGAACGCCCCCGATTCGGCAAAGGGGCTGGTGACCGGTCCGGTGCGCTTGCGGCGCCATTCGAAGACCGCCTTGGTCATGCGCCCGGTGCCGCGCACCGAGACGCCGAAGGTCTGGGTCCTGCTGGGCGCCAGATAGGTCTGCACGTAGTCGATGTGATCCTGCAGGTTCTGGCCGACGC
>Ga0315912_10002860_pt1 | contig 17822 bp, 32 predicted proteins | sample VfabasoilMG_FD_204469 | JGI IMG/M metagenome (GOLD analysis project Ga0315912, IMG submission 204469) | Garden soil microbial communities collected in Santa Monica, California, United States - V. faba soil | ecosystem: Environmental > Terrestrial > Soil > Garden | place: USA: California...
TGAAGTGAAAGTGGATTATCAACGCTATCTGAAACGTTTAATAACTCACCTAATCTATCGGCACCACCGCTACCACTAGTAATATTGGTATTAACAAATGCCTTTCGAAATGAGTCATAAATTAACCCCTGGCCATCAACCAAGTCTTTAATATAAAATGTTACTACATATTGATTTAGGAGGGAATTTTGACCTACAATCATTTTAGCTTCCTTAGAGACTCAACATTACTTTATCAACTTCGCCCCATTGCCAAGTTTGCCATGAAGGATGTGCGGGCGGCGGTTGAATATATTCTCTAGTAACAACTGCCCTTACATAGGTAAAATTTCCTATGAATGTCGTTGCTATTGATCCTGTATCTCCACCATTTTCACCGGTAGGTCTCAAAGGATCAATAGGAAATGGAATAAATGGTGTTCTTACATCACCAGTTGGGTTTAATCTAATCCAAAACCAATCTTCGGGTGCCGGATCAAGTGCAAGAGTTGCCTGCAATCCGAAACCTCCAACGAAATTTTGATAAATCACTTGGACTGTATGAATTCCGTCTGTATATCCATAATAGGCATTACCGCGGACAGGTTCTCCGATGACATTCCACTGTGTTCCAGTGTTCGACATCATTAAGACACTCTTTCTTATTGCCATAGTATTCCTTATTCTTTATAGTATTTATCAAAATCTACAAGAACCAAAGTTCATAAAAAAACCTCCCGACGGGAGGTTTTTGAGTTGAATAAATTTACAATGTAATTTTCTCTTCAACAATTGGATCTAAAACACTTACATTAATTTCATCTACGATAAGATCGACGTTAACACGTCCACCATTGGTTAATTTACCAAATAAAATTTCTTTGGACAATGGCATCTTAACTGATTTTTCAAAGAGCCTTTCAAACGGTCTTGCACCCATCTTCGGATCGAGTCCTTTTTCTGCAAGCCAATCACGAGCTTGTTGTGTAACATTTATTGTGATATTTTTACCTGCCAACATTGCTTCAGTCTTTTCAACTTCAGCATTAACAATAAGATTCATTTCAACCAGTGTGAGCTTATTAAATTTAACAATAGCATCTAAACGGTTTCTAAATTCCGGACTAAAAAATCTCTTGATTTCTTTTTCCACAACTTCTGAATTGTCTTGATTTCCGAAACCAATCTTAAGCTTTTCTGCATCTGCAGAACCCAAGTTAGCTGACATGATAATAATCACATTAGAGAAGTCAACAGTCTTACCTTTGGAAGAAGTTAAACGTCCATCATCCATAACTTGTAATAGAACAGTCATAACATCCGGGTGTGCCTTATCAACTTCGTCTAGCAATAAGACACAATTTGGATCAGTATCAATTGCTTGAATAAGCTGTCCTTCACCCATCTTACCTTCTCCGTGTCCGACATATCCCGGAGGTGCACCAATAAGTTTAGATACTGTGTGCTTTTCCATATATTCAGATAAGTCAAAGCGAACAAATTTAACACCAAGTGCTTTAGCAAGCTGCTTCGCAGTATAAGTCTTACCAGTACCAGTTGTACCAGTAAACAAGAATGTACCAATTGGTTTTACAGGGTTACGCAATCCTGCCTTAGATAAGAAGATTGCCGCCACCAAGCTATCAATTGCATCATCTTGCCCATATACCACGTTCTTAACACGCGGAGCAAGGTTAGCAAGTGCGTCATTTTCTTTTAAATCCATCATCTGTGCAGGGATCTTAGCAATCTTGGACGCTTGCATTAACACAGTGTCGGTAGTTACAGTCTTTTTCTCGTTTAATTTTGCAATAGCTCCAGACGAGTCCATAATATCAATAGCTTTATCTGGGAAGAATTTATTCTTCATATACCTATCAGCAAGCTCAACACATAAATCGGTAGTCCCTTCTTCAAAGGTAACTCCGTGGAATTTCTCATACTGATAAGCAATTCCCTTAAGGATAAGTTTTGTTTCCTCTGCAGAAGGTTGATTGATATCGTACTTTTGGAAACGACGTAACAATGCTTTATCCTTCTCAAAGTGTTCGTGAAACTCATCATATGTGGTAGCACCAACACACATTAATTCGCCCTTAGCAAGCATTGGTTTCAATAAATTGCCAGCATCCATCTGACTACCCGTTGTAGACCCCGCACCAAGTATCATGTGAATTTCGTCAATAAACATAATACAATTCTTGAGCTTCTTTACCTGATCAAGGACACCTTTCAAGCGTTCTTCAAAATCACCACGGAATTTTGTTCCTGCAAGCAATGCACCGAGATCAAGACTATAAACAACCCGGTTCTGCAATGCCTTAGGAACTTCTTTCTTAACAATCTTTAATGCAAGGCCTTCTGCAAGTGCTGTTTTACCAACGCCGGGTTCGCCCACATAAATTACGTTATTCTTTTTGCGACGTGCTAAAATTTCAATTGTATCAGCAACTTCTCTTTCACGTCCAATTACTGGATCAATGCTTCCATCCGATGCTTCCTTATTCAAATTACGTGCAAACATGTCAAGCGGAGTTTCATCATTCTCTCCCGCTTTATTCTTCTCATCTAATTTGCGTAATTGAGTAACAAGCTTTTCTCGTGTAACGCCATTCTTATTTAGAAAGTAATATGCATGGCTAGTTTCTTCACTAAGAATACTTAATAAAATACCTTCATTACTTAATTCATTTCGACCACTGAATACAAGTTGTGTAAGTGCTCGTTGAAATGTTCTTTGTAAAACTGCTGTTCTTTTAGCTGGAACTTCTTTTAAGGAATCGGGTTTCTTAAGTTCCGGATTACCTAAAAATTGAATTACATCTGCCTTAATTTTTGCTGGTTGGCTATTAATAGATAGAATAAGTTCGTTTACTTCTTTTTCATGAAGCAATGCTAACAATATATGTTCCAACGTTACATACTCATGATTATTATCATTAGCAATTGCAACCGCTCGGTCAACCATTTTTTCAACTTTTTTAGTACTCATAGTGTTCCTTAAATATTAATTGAATTCCTATGTGGTAGATTTTTCAATTTAACCTTATCGGCATCTGAAAAGTCTCTAGGAATTGTTATAGTGACGCGAATAAGCATATCACCTATATGGTCAACTTCGGGATTTTTCATACCAGTTCTCGAAAGTTTGACAATTTGCCCGTTTTGTATACCTGCAGGTATTGTGAATTGTAATTTATTTCCATCTAGGTGCTCAAGATATGCTTCAACACCTAACATTGCTTCAATTGCAGTTATGGAAACTTCTGTCATTAAATCATCTAAGGCACGTTTGAATTTAGGATGTTGAAGAACATCAATTCTAAACATTTTCCCACCAACGAACAATTTTGTACCAGAACGAGTACCTTGTGGAACTATAACAAGAGTATTATCGTGATTGATTGTAATTCCGGTATAAGCATCTTTTAGTGAAATATTTATAACCGTAATTTGTGGCTGGCCACGAGTATTGAATCCGCTATGATGTTTAAATAATTCTTCGAAGATGTGATTCATATCTCCAACATCACCAAAAGACCAGGTTCGATGTTCGGTGTGCTGAGTATGAGATCTAGATTGAGTAAATGAATTTCCATCATGACCAAACTGGTCATACATAGAACGTTTCTCAGAATCGCTGAGTGTTTCATAGGCTTCTTTAGCCTCTTTGAATTTTACTTCAACTGATGCTTTCTGGGCCTCATCTGTGACCTTATCAGGATGATACTTGCTAGCCATCTTACGATAAGCTTTTTTAATATCATCCTCGGAGGCGTTTTTAGCAAGGCCGAGGACATCATAATAGTCCCGTTTGCTCATAATATTTTAGCTGCCGGATGGCAGCTTTCTCAATTAGAATCGATATGTGATGCGACCTAAACTCAAATCGTATGGACTCATCTCAATTTCTACAAGATCGTCCAACAGAATTTGAATATTGTTCTTTCGAATTTTTCCACTGATAACGGCGTTCAAGACGTGCCCGTTTTCTAGTTTAACCTTAAAGCGAGCACCAGGCGATGCGTCAGTGACGCGACCCTTGGTAATAATCATATCATCTTTTGCGGCCAAGTTATCCTCTATATAAAATTTCAGTATTTCTCAATAACATTACCTTATCGCCCCTATTGACGCTAAGGAATTTACCGATTGGCAGAACCTCTACATTCCCTAGAATGTGTTCTACAGCCCTTGCTTCGGTTGTTTTACTGCCAAGGTCGAATGCTGATTCAGCTAAAAAATTTCTTCCTATAACAGTATCGTAGTCTCCGATGTCCACCATCTCGGCGATCACCTTCTTACTACTAGTGCCCATTGTAACATTATTTCCATCAAAGTTCAAGTAGATTAGCATTGAATCCGCTAAGAATTCTTTAACTTCTCTTTCTTTGGATTCTTTCATATATTCATCCTTGCTAACATACTCTACCGGATTGAGTATTATGCTATTAAATAGCTCCGGATCATTAAAATCATATACCACATCACCACTTAAATAAGTCTTTATTTTCCAATCCATTTCTCCAGTTAAATTTCCAACATCCTTTAATAAGGCGTGGAATTTATTTGGAAAAGTTTCATCTCTCGACATTTCGACAAAGACGAGATAGCGCCCTTCTTCATCTGTATTAGGACTTACTTCAACATCCAGGGTGTCGATAGACCCTCTTTGGATGAATGTGTTTAGGTCATCGGCCGGATTCTTATCATCGAGGTAGAAGGCCACTACAATAACTTCTTTTTCATCGCCTGCCTTTGGCTCAAACTCATCGATTGAAACATCCGGTAAAACGGTGCCTGCTAGATCGCCGTGTTTTAAACTCATACTTCTTCCTCAGGAGGTGCTCCAGCCTCTGGTGGCGGCGCCGCTCCTTCTTGTGGCATTCCACCCTCTGGTGGTGTTTCCTCCATTGGAGGCTCTTCTTCCGCATATGCACTTGCTAATTCTTGATTTGTATCTTCAATATCCTTTTGAATAATATCTCCCAAATCCTGCAATCCGCGATTAATATATTTAAGTGGCAATTCAATTGTAACGAGCCAGATCTCACTATCAACCATTTTAGCACGTTTGGTTTGTGGATCCACCCAATCTTCCGGTCCTTCTACTTTCACGGGTCTTTTAAAGACACCTTTTCTAAAATTTACCTTAGCACCAAGTTTTGTTAATCTCAATCCTGCATCAGGATCTGGCATCATTGCGTATGGATACATCCATACAGTTTTATACCAATATCGTCCAATATCTGGGCCTTCAACTAATTCTCCAAGAATCCAATTTCTATAGGCAAAAATTTCTGCATTGTCAAGAGTTCTCTCAAATTCCAACAAGGTGTCCAAAATATTGTCACCCTGTGAAATTCCTACAAGTGTATTTTTAATACTTTCTAGGTCCGTCGTCATTTAGTTCCCTTGTCTTTTAAGTATTTATCTATAAGTTAAGAGATTTTAGAAGTTATGAAAATACATCACATTCTGATTGTCTATTTTAGTAAAGGATAAATACAAAGGTATGCAAAATACAATCGATACTATTATCGAAATTCCCGTGGAAGGACAGTCCTTGTCCAGCAATTCCATACACTCCATAAAACAACAACTTAGGAGCACAACTTTGAGCAAAAATCGCAGAATGGCTAAAATGCAGCCGCAGGCACGTTCATCACACAATTATGCCGATGAGACACAAACCAATATAGTTAAACTTGGAACACGAAATTATAAAAGAGTAGAAATGCTACCACGTAATACAGCCCAAGAAACATATATTGAAGCATTATTAGAAAAAAGAATGGTATTTGCTGTAGGACCAGCAGGTACAGGTAAAACGTTGTTAGCAGTATCCCGCGCCATTAAGGCATTGAGGGAACAGGAGGTTTCAAAAATTATTATTACTCGTCCGGCAGTGAGCGTTGATGAAAAACATGGATTTTTACCAGGCGATTTAAATGCCAAGATGGAGCCTTGGACACGCCCAATTTTTGATGTATTTGAAGAATATTATGGTCTACCAGAAACAAAACGTATGCTTGACGAAGGCGTCATTGAAATTGCACCTTTAGGATTTATGCGTGGTCGAACATTTAAATATTCATATATTATTGCAGATGAAATGCAAAATGCTACACCAGACCAAACTAAAATGTTATTGACCCGTATCGGTGTTGGTAGTAGCATGGTCATCACTGGTGATTTGAAACAGCACGATCGTGGATATGATAAGAATGGATTAAAAGATTTCTTGGAACGCCTTGCGCTAAAGCATTCAAGAACTATGACGGTCTGTACTTTCAGGAGAGAACATATTGAACGAGATCCATTGGTTGCAGAAGTCCTCAACATATACGGTGAGGATGATTGAAAAAGGCCCCTTAAGGGGCCTTTTTAATTACTTTTCTTTTCTTTCTCTACAATTTCTTCTAATTGTCTTTTATATCTAGCTGCCAATGCTGAGTCAGTTGGTGATAATCGTTGATTTGGTGATTGTTCTCTTTTAATATCTAATTCAAATAATTTATCTTCAAGCATCTGCTTTCTTAAAGTGGTTGATGTTTGTTGAACTGATTGTTGTAACTGCTGATAGTTCTTTTCAACATCATATGCATGAGCGTAACGCGAATCAATCGCAAAAAGTGCCACCACAAGAGAAATTATTGTTCCGGAAGAACCGAACAATACTATCCATGGGTTTTCTTTGACTGTTTGCATTACTTGCATATCGGTATTTATCATACCATATGAAGCAATTATATTGGAAGATTATATTCTTTGCAAATCAACTCGTAGATTTGTTTCCATGGATTTTTTGGACCAACAATGGGGAATTCCTCCGTATCATAATGTTGATTATGATCATGCTGAATTAGAACAGTTTTAAGTCCTAGATGATGGCCAGCTTCTGCATTTTTAATATGATCTTCGATCCAAAAGAAACCAGAACCTTCCCAAGACATTAATGCAGGTTTCTTATAAGAACCTATTTCTAGACACATAATTTCTAAGAAATTTTCTCCATAAAGATTTTCTAAATTTTTTCTACGATATTGTGCGGCATCTGGATGATCACTAAGGCTTGAAATACATACAAATTTGAATCCATGATCAACTAATTTAGGAATATATTCTGTAGAATCTAAATAAGGTGGCAAATGTTCTATATAGGGACTTTCATTGAATTCTTGAACAAGTTCACGAGATTTATCATACGAAATATTATATCTTTCTGCCATTGAATAAATATGATTTGTATAAGGTAATACCCTATATCCCTTATTGAACATAAAAACTTCAAATCCATCTAGCCAGGTAACCAAGACACCATCAGCATCGGTTAAGATTATTTTCTTCATACGTCAAATACGGTCTTTTCTCGTTCATTACCAAAATTATCAACAAAAATTTCTTTTGGTTGTTCTATTTCAATTCGTTCGTTGCCATATGCAGTATCAAGTTCGTCCATTTGTTTTTTATATTTCTTACGAACATATTCTTCAAAGACAGAATATTCTGTCATTCCATGTCGTTCACCTTTAATCATCGTTCGATTAATATAATCTCCGATAACACTTCCTGTAGTAATGTGTCTTTCCTTAAGTTTATTAACAAACTCAACCTGTTCAGCAACTTCCCAATTTACCGTACCATTTTTTCCACGACCCGGATGAGAACCTCTAGATAATTGATTCTTATGTGATAAAACAATAAACACTTTTTCTTTCATAATTTCCTTATTCTGCTGCTATAAGCTCAAGTTCGACCAAAGTGGCCGAAAGGTTAATTTCTAAATCGGAACACATTGTATGATTTACCAATCCATCACGAATTGCTAAAATACACCTATCTTCCTTGTTTGTATTTCCATCTGACCATACATCAAGATTCTGATACATAAATCTGAATAAATCTTCATATTCTTCTTGTTGTACTTGTGTACAGATAAGTTGTCTTGCTTCTTTAAACCTTTTAGATCTAAATAATGCAATCATATCAAGTCTGTAATCTGCAATATTCTCACTACCTTCACCTGGTTTCTGTAATTTACCATCAAGGGAATTTGCTTGAACCATACTAATACCCCTGCGTAAATCAGGATAAGTTTTATCAACGATAAGATCTAACGCTTCGGGGTCAATATCTATATTTTCAAGTGTCAATACATTAATTAAACGTAAACAGAATTCATCCCTGTCTAGTTTATCTATATGTAGTCTGCCCATTTCACAGCGTGAATGAATAGCTTGTATTATCTTATGTGGATAATTACATGTCAACAGAAAACGCACACTTTTAGAATATTTTTCCATTGTTCCACGTAATGTATTCTGTGCTGGTGGAGAAAGTCCATCGGCTTCGTCAAGGAATACATAACGCATTTCACCATATCCCATTTTTTCTGAAAAATTAGTTATTGTGTCACGAATAAAATCAACACCATTATCTTTAGAAGAATTAACCGGTAAAATATCAAATGGGTCTACATTTAATTCATGAAGAAGAGCTTTGATTAACGTGGATTTTCCAGTTCCTGGAGATCCAGATAAAAGCATATGCGGAAGTGCTCCTTCCGCAAGCCATCTGTCAATTTGTTTTCTTTGATTTTTATCTTTGAACACGTAACCATCTAATTTATATGGCCTGTATTTTTCACACCAAAGGTCCTTCATATTTTATTTCCTTGCCATCTATAACCAAAATCACATTATATCCAGAAGATAATGCTTTTGAGATTTTAGCCTTATTTTTATTTTCTAGATTTAAATCTTTCCCCAACTTATTCCACGTCCAAGATGATTTTATTTCATAAATTGTATTATCTATTAAAAAATCACTAATATAGAGTCTTTCTGTGTTAGTTGTAGGATCATTATACCATATAGATGGCCCACGAGCAACATTTTCAATAATCCATTGTAACCCATTTCTATCTTCTAAAATTTCAAGAAATTCATATTCATAACTTCCTTGATAATTTACATTAGAATTTTTATATTCTAACAATGGGCAATGTGGATTATTCTGCCAAGGATTTTCTTCCCAATGCTGCTGCATCTTTTTGGCAAGACGATCATAATGACCATTATCCCTTCGTGTTTTACCCGCCTTTATTTGGGATGATTTTGTTATTCCAAGTCGTGTTCTTGTTTCTAAAGATTTTTCTGCTGCCACAGAATGATCGGAATCAGAAAATATTTTTATTTTTCCTGCACAACTATTGAAATGTTTAGAACAACAAATTTTTCCATTTCTGAATTTAAATTTAGCTAAGGTATTGCACCCATAATCGCACAATTTTTCAGTTTCGAATACTTCAAAGAAGGGTTTATTATATGCCATATACTATTTATGGCTATAAAATGTTTTCGACCCATAATTGTGGAATCAAGCCCATTGTGAAAAGATTGCTGTCTCCGGGTCTTCGTCTGATACCAACATTACAGATTTGGGCCATTCTACGCCCCACAATTGTATTTCATCGCCATTTACTTTTACTTTTAGCATTCTCGTCCAACGACCGTTTTCAATCAAGATCCACTGACCGGGTACAATATCGGTAATGTCGTTTCCGACAGAATAAACCTTTCCCCAGCGAGGACGAATGCCTTCACTTTTACCATTGTCATCGGGAAGAATAATCCCGTTGACCATTCTAGAACCACGTTCAAGATCTGTTACAAGAACCTTTCCTTTTAATGCATTGACTTTCATTTATCTTCTTTCATAACAATATCACCACTAGGCAACTCTACTTCTTTTACTTTTGTTTTAGCTTTAGGCTTTGTAGTTGGTTTTGGTGGGTCAATTGCTGCTGGTGAAGCAGGTGCAGGACCTTTTAATCCTGTTCTGATAATTGCAGATTGAACACGGTGATTCTCCCGTGCTATTTGATCAGCGGTTTTAGTTACCAAAGAACCCTTAATTTGATCACCCTTCGCATTCACTTTCATGTTTCCCATTGCTGGTACTTTTTCATTGTCACGACGTAAAGATTCCATGTCAAATGCAACGCCGCGATATGTAATGTGCCTACTCATTTATTATTTTTCCTATTTTAAATAATCCCTAATATCAAACCCATACTTTAAAGAGTCTACTCTGTGTACGCCTATTAAATATAAACAAAATGATGAGACTGCTGACCCTCTTCCGACTCCCCATATAAAATTATTTTCTCTCATGTAATCAATAAGATATATAAACAATCTTAAAAGCATGATTAAATCTCTTTCCTCATAGAGGACATATTCTTCATTTACTCTATCAATTTCTTCCTTAGTCTTACATTTATCAAGAAGCCACGATTTCACGTCTACATGCTGGTAAATTTTTGGAAAAATCCATTGTTCTGCACATTCTCGGTGGAATTCATCATACGTTAATTTTTCTTCTGGTTCTCCAAGAAACACAATCGTATCTTTTAAAAGTTCATGTTGATACTTTTCAAAAAGTTCAATCTCTTCATCAGCCACAACATTCAAATGGCTTATATTCTTTCCTTGAAGTAAAAGTTCTCTCAAATGATCACTAGATAGTATGGCTTGACCATACATATTTATTTTCATTCTACTTTTCTGGGTTTCCATTTTTCAACTTGAACAATTCTGGCAGGTTCTTTAACCATACCAATACGTGTATTTTCCATTTCAGAAATAGTGCGTTCAAATTCAATCATCGGATCAACAATATCTTTGAAAATTTCTTCGTCGGTTTCTTCTGTATTATTTGGTCTTACAAATTCAAAACAGAATCCATCATTTCTTTTCCACCAAGGAGTTATGTCTCTACATTTACCATCGAAATAATAATCAACAGTCGAATGTGGTAATTCATAATCTCCCATAGGACAATCATATGTATATTGAAGGGAGGTATCACTTGCCTTAAGTTTGATTTCGCCAATACCCATTTCATTTCCTGCCAATGCAGATAATTTAGAATGAATGAGTCGTATGATCAAATCATCTCCGGGGTTACCTGGACAATACATCGTGATATTAGACGATAAATTTGCAATATACAAGTCATCTTCCGACTCTACATCAACAAGTACGATGTCTTGCAAGTTAGCATCAAGCCAGAAGTATAATTTTTGAAAAATTATTCCTGCGCGATACTCAATATTTTCTTTTGTTTTAGATTTTTTGGAAGATATAATTAAATCAACAGATAAATCCCAATCGACTGGAGTAAGATATCCCTCCTGAATTCTTGTTCCAGTGAATTCAAAGTTCATGGTCATGTAATTCCGTATAATACCTTTTCCATGATTCATGAGTTATTCCTCCAATTTACCTAACTCTATAGGTTTATTTGCATCAGGATATTTTCTTGTATATTCATCATCCATCATTTTACCCAATCTCTTACTTCTCTCATCTTCAAGAGATTGAATAACTTCTCTGATACTCATCACCGCAGGAGTATGACCAAGGGTTTTCTGCATATTCATGAAAGTATAGGCTCTGCCTAATCTTTCAATAATTTCTTCATCGGTTAATTTAGCCACGTCGAGAAAAGGGTGCATATAAATCCTTAGTTATTGTATTTATAGTTATACTAGAGTTGCCTTGTAAAACTCGATATGGCATTAGATTTATTCCTCAACATATCTGTTAAAGCCCGTTTATATTTTTCTGCTTCGTACCTATCATAAAACATTTCGGTATAATGCGATTTGGTTCCTTGATAAATAGGTAAAGAATATAAATCAAAAATTCTTCCACTTGTATCAATACCATTAAATGTGATAGCTCTTCCACTCATTAAACAATAATCTCCCCAAAAAGCTAAAATAGGAAAATCATCGATTGTTACTTCCCGGGCATGTGGGTTACTAATAGGATTGCTGTCAAGTATCACAGGATTTTCAATGCTAAAAATGCTTGCATCTTCATATATATTTCTATTACCTAATAAAGCAGCAAAAACAATATAAACAGAATCATATCGTAAATCCAAAAGTTGTTCTATAAATTCAATTCGTGTAGCCCAATTAAATTTAGGATCAAATTGAGAATCCCATGGCTGAATTAAATTCGCCATGGTACGATTATTTTTATAAAATTCGACCTCTTCAGGTGAACTTTTTAAAAATTTAAAATTTCTATATTCATCGGTGTAGAGTTCAGGATTCATCAGATTCTATTACCTCATGAATAGTGAATTCTCTTTTGGGCCACATTGTTACTTGTTTAGATTGAACCGAAAGTGATAATCTAAACTGTAAGGCATCTACTTCATCCGCAAAACAAATATACCCGCGAAGGCGGGTAATATAATCGGAATCAAAAAGTGATGCAAGAATAGTTACTACTGGATTTGAACTTATCTGTATAGATTTTGGCTCCGATTTATTCGGTATTTGCCAAGTTTCATATTCTAAAGCAGAGTAACCCCAAGTACCCTTTAATAACTTATAAGCGGACCTGATAATTTTTCTATATTCGGCATTGGCTACTTCTATTATCTCACCAGAGAATTCTACCCTAACCATGTACGGATTAGGGAAGAATATCTTAGAGTTAGTATACAGCCTTTTTGTAATCATAGATATTCGTGATGATCCCTATGAAACCTTGTAATGTCTTCTTTATCAGAAAAACGCAGTAAAATGAATTGTCCCATATCTAATTCAGCATAAAGACCTTTGCTGGAATCTAGAGTTTTATAAATTGCTTCGTGACGACGATAAAAGGTGCCCGGATGCACCCTAACAGACAACCAATCAGCTGTATATCCATCAACTCGAACCGGATCACCAATAATGCATTTTCCCTGCTGCTTCATTTACACTCCTAAGGTTTATGAATCCACATCCATTTATCATATATCGCTGCTGCCAAATGTTCGCCTTTAACAGCACCACCTATTTGGCCATGCACGGTATTCATTGAAACAATATATTCTCTTCCGGAAATTGTTCTTACCACGAAGGAGACATCCCCCTTAAGTTTGTCTATTATTTCGTCTTCTTCATTCCTAAGACGCATAGACTCGACAAACTTAAGGAGGATTACCTCCCCTGTCTCCGCTAAAAAAGCGTGACCACTAAAAACCATTAAAGCAGGCTCAGGTACAACGAACTTGCCGCATCAAAGTCTTCACGAAAGATGTAGATCTTCGGGCTCACGGGCTTGCCATTCTTCAGAGTCTTCAGCACACGGCCTTCCATGGTCCACTTGTCCTTACCCTTGCCAACGTTGCTGTTCAGCCAATTGACAAGCTTGTAGAAATGCTCACGATCGCGAATCGTGACACGGAAGTTATGAGCTGCATTCTTTTCCTTGAGGTTTACCGGCTGATTGGTAACAACAGGAGTCTTTTGCTTGTTCATATTACACTTTCTAAAGTTAGTTGTTGAGTCTTAATTTTATGCTAAGGCACTATTATTGTCAAGTGGCGTTATTGCACATCCATTTTAGTTTATACATTGAAGCATGTTGATCGTCGTTAAATTGAATATAAAAATCATCAGATCTTAATCCACCATACCATGCTTTATATTCTTCTTTCTGAAAGTTGTCATGAATCCAGGACCATCGATCCATCATTGGTTGAATGGACCATTGTTTGCCACTGCCAGGAATAGTTTCTTTTATAATTATCGGCATAGGCTCTCTTTAGTTATGATCTGGCCTAATTCCTCTCCAAGATTCTCTTTATCAGTAATTACATATAAACTAGCATTCCAACGATCAGTGCGCGTATCATAAGACTTAACTTCAATAACTTTTCCACCCGTTGCAGAATAAACTACAAAATTTAATCCACTGGTCCCATCACTAATACGAGGTGACGATGATTTGGTTATTCCAACACCTGCAGGCATAGGAGAATCCTGTGCATATTGTTTAGATTCATTATCCATGTTAACCGCCCATTTAATTATTGCTCTCAATGCTTTCTGTATGTATCTACCTAATAACATAATTTCCCCAAGTTATTTTAAATACAAGAAGTGTTGCTTCATCCTTGAACGCATATACTCTTGATTTATCTGTTAAACTATAACTATACCAATCAACAAATCTTCGACCAACAGTGTTTACACACCATTCATCGGGTGCAAGAAGTTCCTTAACTGTATGTAAATTTGGCATATTTAAACGAATCTGATATGGCCAAATATCTTTCTTTAAATTTCTCACATCCACCTTAGCTTAAAAAGCGTAGCATCCTCATTATCTTTAATTAAAACTGTATACATGGGATCTCCCGAATTAAATCTAAGATCACATTCGTATTCTCCCCTCATATTATCTCTCATCCAGCCTTCAAAATCTTCATCATTGTTAGCATAAACCCAACAATGCCATCCTGTTATATATTCGCTAAATTCTTTATCTTCACCGTTATGAAATTTTCGTAACATATAAGGAATATCGCGCCACCCATCCTCATAACGCCAATGCTGGACTCTTGTTTTTTGTCTCATATGAAATCTATATCCCCACAAAGCCTGCATTTATAGGCATCATCATTGTGACTATGGCCGGCATAACTCCAGCCTTCATTATGAGGACAAAGACCTTTTAAAATCCTTATTATTTGCTCTTCTGGACTGGGTGTCAAATCGCCGTGTGCATCATCAATTAGACGCCAAGTAATTTCTTGATTACTAAGAATTCTTCCCATGATTTTTTAAGTGACGGATATTTTTCAAGTTGCTCAGCTGTAGGTGGTGTAAATGGATGTTCAGGAACAGCAAATCCAGAAAATTGAGTCCAAGATGTCCCTGTCCAAATCATTCCGCTATTGGTATTCTGATCAATATAACAATCACCTGGCATAGGTTGGGTTGGTGGCAATGCATGCCAATACATAGAAGTTATCTTCGCCATGTTAACTCAAAAAGAATAGCATCATCGGATCTAATGAAAGTTATCTCTATAGTGTTACCTACAACACTATGTAAGGCCCAATCCCAATCAATACCCTGCCTTCCAATATTCTTTTCCATCCAGGGTCGATAATGTTCATTAGGTTCGGGTTCCCCGGGCCTCATGAACGGACGAATAATCCTATAATTACAGATCACCTTCTTTTCTATTCTCCGAATGCCAGATAGAGAATTCCCCACCGGGATACCTCGACTCTAATTTTTCTACGTTTTCTTCAATGATTGCATATGGATCATAATTCAATGCGATACATGCATTCATCCAATACCAAATAATATCACCTAATTCACGCTTCATATGAAAGCGATTATCCTCATTAAATTCTTTACCGTGAAAGAAAATCTTCTTCACGATTTCATCAAATTCTCCACCCTCGCTTGCAAGTCCTATTCCTGCTGTCATTAAACGCGCAGGATCTGCTCCAGCAGCATCAAGTTCTCGAATTCTCTGTATGAATAATTCTGTTCTTTTACTTACTGGGCTTGTTACTCCGTCGACGAATGTTTTATAGTTATGTAGAAATGTTTTGTCCATGAAATTCCTTAGTCAAATGTAAGATTCTTTCTTTACATGTTTGACTATTTTATAGAATTTCGTAAATTTGTCAAGAGCATGATGCTCTTTGGGTTTCGATCCGTAATACCTTCCATTTACCTGATCTGTTTCTTCTATTGTAAATCCTGTGACAGGATTATGAATAGGAGTAATAGGAAAAGAATTTATACTTACTTTATAAGAACTTGAAGTAAAACTATAAGGAAATTCAATAAGTGATTTCTTCCCTTTCGCATCTTCAAGAACTAATACTCCTGGATCACAATATAATGCCGCAGCATGATATAATAATTCTGCTTCCTCAAAATTAATTTCTTCTAATGTAATAGGCACTTTAGGAACTGCATTTACAGAAACATGAGTAATCATTCCTCTTGTAGAATAATATCCACTTACTGGCATGTGTGATGAACTAGTGAAGAAAGCTTTTCTTTTTCGTATATCATTATTCATAAATTCTACAGCTTCTTCCCTAGTCATAGGTTTAGCTGTCTTTTCTAAAACAGTTAAAATCTTAGCATCTGTTTGATAATGATATTTATGATTTTCTACTTTAATAATTTGTCTTCGTAAAAATGCTTGTGGTTTTTGAGTTCTATCATCACCATGCATTGGTCCATACAATGATTGAACTCCCATAAATATTCCTGTAAGCTTATTTTGAAGCAAGACCTTATCTCCAATTTGAATCTCTTTGATATCGACCTTACCTTCAATTAATTCTGTGTTTTTAGTTGCCTCAATATATGAGGTCGAACTTACGGGGACTAAAATCATTTTAGTTTGGCTATCTTCCCTTGCCCAAACACATTTTTCTTGAATTAATCCTTCAGTAATACCTGTAACGTGAAGTATCATTTCCAAATTATCATTAGTAATTCTGACTAGATAACCTCTCGGATCAATTATGAGCCAAGTCTGATCGGCTGATCCCCAATTTTTTCTACCTGTCTTAAACAATGTAAATCCAGGTAATGGAATGTTTTCATGTTCCTGTAAAATTTGATAACGTTTAGTTAATGTTTCTAATCTCTTCTTTTCATTATTAGAACCACCCAGAGGAATTACTTCTGCTTCGGGTAATTCATGTTTTGGGCTTCCTGTATTCCATCCCGAATATATTTGTCGTGCAATATTGAGCATTATTTTGATAGTTTAAGTAAAAGTTGATATTCATCATAGGCTCGTTGAATTGTAGGATTTGATAGTCTGGCAGATTTCTCATCGATATATTTTTGAATTTCATTTAATTCATTCAAAAACTGAACGAAGCTACTATAATCATAAAATCTTATCTTAAGATCTATTCCGCCATATTCACCACTGTTGGAGATATCGACACCTTGTGAGGCGCCGTATCTTCCAAACAATGTTTCAGTAGACTCTTTGAAGATGTTAGATGCCATTCGCTTCCTGCAGATGCTTAATTCTGCGACGAACAATGGATCTTAACGCTTCAAATTGTTCTTTCTCATCAGGATTCGGAGTCTCCTTTATGAGTTGTAAGTAATTTTCATCGAGGATAGTTGCGTCATCAAGATTCGAAGTCTTGATGATAATCAAACGCTGCTTTAGTTCTTGAACCCCATACATGATACACTCCTCTGTGTAATTAACTATTTATACACCCAATCCAAATTGAATTCTGAACATGGTTGCATCAGTTGCATCTTCAAACCCAAATTTATTGCCACCCAGCATAGTCCAACGTCCCTCAAGATGTTCAACACACCAGATAACAATGCCCTTTCTAGCAATCTCATAATATGGAAGATTAATATGTGTAAACGTCCAGGATTTCTCCTTGTCTCGAATTAATTCGTTCATTGGCACATAAGTATTCTTATCCATACAATTCTCCATAACTGCTATTGTTGTATTTTAGCATAACTGTGTAATTATGTCAAATATTGCACAATGTAAAACGGGCCCTTAGGGCCCGTTTGATTTAATTCTCTAATTTATCTTGCTTTATATGGCTCCCAATCAGCCTTTTTCTGTGTCAATCTATCGGCAATAAGATACATGACAATTGGATTGTGTCCAAGACCTAAATGGCTTGCACCAGGTACTTCAATATTTTGTGCAATTTCACTTTCATCTTCAATTGAACATTCCCAATGGACAACTCCATCTGATTTACTATACAAAGAAGTAAATGGGACTGGTGGTGGTTCACTAAGCTTTTTCAAAATTTCTGGATTCTGTATACTTTTATCTTTACTAAGAATTTCGTATATCTTTCCTACGTTTGTACCCTCACTAATAGACTTGAACGGTGTTCCAAGAGTAATAACTTGTCGAATAATATCTGGACACAATTTAGCAATTTCTCTGCTGTAAATACCACCTAAACTCCATCCTATTAGGCTAATTTGTTTTCCACCA
>Ga0315912_10002861_pt1 | contig 17821 bp, 13 predicted proteins | sample VfabasoilMG_FD_204469 | JGI IMG/M metagenome (GOLD analysis project Ga0315912, IMG submission 204469) | Garden soil microbial communities collected in Santa Monica, California, United States - V. faba soil | ecosystem: Environmental > Terrestrial > Soil > Garden | place: USA: California...
AACCTGCAGCTGAAGCGCCGGCCGCCCTATCGCGACGTGCCGCAGGATCGCGGCGGCGACGCCATCCTGGCGCAGGGCGCCACGCCGCTGCTGCGCGCCGCGCGTGGCGGCGACGCGCCGATGGTGAAGCTGCTGCTCGAGCACAAGGCGCTCGTGGACCTGCCGAGCAAGGAAGGCGTGACGCCGCTCATGGCGGCCGCCGGCGTGGACTTCGGGACGCGCGTGACGCGCGGCCGCAACCGCACCACCGAAGGGGTGCTGGCCACGATGCAACTGCTGCTCGACGCGGGCGCGGACATCAACGCGCGGATGCTGATCGAGCGGCGCGGCGGCGGGCAAGAGGGCGCGTCGCAGGCGGCGTCGTACAACATCGTCCTGCGGGCGCGGCCGAGCCAGGTGCCGACCGCCGGCGCGGTGCCGGACCAGACGGCGGTGATGGGCGCCGCGCAGCGCGGCTACACGCCGATCGTGAAGTTCCTTGCCGAGCACGGCGCCGACCTGCAGGCGAAGGACGCGTCGGGCCGCACGCCGCTCGACCTCGCCAAGGGCGTCGGCGTGGCCGGCGTGCGTCAGGCGGCGGGTGAGGGCTTCCCCGAAACCGCCGCGCTGATTGAGTCGCTGCTGAAAAAGTAGAGGCGAACCTTTAGGTTCGCCTGCTTCGCCTACGCCGCGCTGCGCGCGGCTCGCATTTTTCGGATCGCCGCCTGCTCGATCTGCCGGACGCGCTCGCGCGTGACGGACAGCCGCCGGCCGATCTCCTCGAGCGTCATCTCCCGTTCGGTGCCGAGCCCGTAGCGCAGGCGCAGCACCTCGCGCTCGCGCTCGTTCAACGGCGCCATGGCGCGCTCCACCTCCGCCGCCATCTGTCCGCGAATCGCCTCGTCTTCCGGCGACTGCGCGTTGGCGTCGCGCAGCACGGTGCGCAGCGTGCTCTCTTCGTCCTCGCCAATCGGCGAGTCGAGCGACGTGGGAATGCGCGCTGCATCCAGCAGCATCTGCAGCTTCGCCACCGGCATCCCGAGCTTGACGGCGAGCTCCTCGGGCCGTGGGTCGCGTCCGAGACGGGTGGCCATGTCGCGGCGGGCGCTCGTCACCTTGTTGAGCGCCTCGATAGCGTGGACGGGCAGCGGGATGGTGCGGCCGTAGTCCGCTACCGCGCGCCCCACCGACTGGCGAATCCACCACGTGGCGTAGGTGGAGAACTTGAAGCCACGGCGGAACTGGAAGCGGTCCACCGCCTTCATCAGCCCGATGTTGCCCTCTTGAATCAGGTCGAGCAGCGTGAGACCGCGATTGAGATACCGCTTGGCAATCGACACGACCAGCCGCAGGTTGGGCTCGATGAGGTGCCGCTTTTCCTCGTTCACCGCCTCGTCCTTCGCCACGACGCGCGCGAAGTGCTTCTTGAATTCGCGCTTCGTCAGTCCGGACTGCGTGTCGTCGAGGCCGCGCAGCTCCAGGACGATGTCGTCGATGACCGACGGGCGGATCGGGAGGTGGCGCAGCAGTTCGCCACAGCGCTCGAGGTTGCCAGCTTTCTGGCAGCGCCGCATCTTCTTGAACGCCGCGAGCACCGGTTGAATCTTCTCCGGCAGCAGCTCGCCGCCGTCGGGCAGCAGGATCAGCTCCGCCGCCGGCGTCGATCCGTCTTCGACCCCCTCGGCGAGCGTCATCAGCGTCTGGAGCGCGCTCGGAATCGCCGCGATCTCCACCAGCAGGTCCGCGCGGGCCGATTCGATACGCGCCCCGATCACCTTCTCGTCCTTCGCGCTCAGCAGCTTCCGCCGTGCGATCGTGGTGAGGTAGGTGCGCACGAGGTCGGCGTCGGCCGCTTCCGGCGCCGACGCGTCGGAGGGCTCCTCCTCGTCGACGTCCTCGAGCGCGTCGTCGGCGTCGTCCTCGTCGCCGTCGAGCGGCTGGTCTTCGAACGCTTCAGGCTCTTCGTCGTGCAGGAGCTGCTCGGGCACCTGAGGCAGCCCGCTCCCGGGGGCGTCCTGCGCCGCGTCGGGGTCTCCGACGGGCAATAGCCCGAACTCCCGGGCGCGCTTGCGCCAGTCCAGAATCCGCGCGTTGCGATCCGGATCCTGCCAATCAATGAGCGATTCACCTCGGCTGCGTTTTGGCATAGCTCAACCCCAGGCTCTGCCTGGGAAGCGCTGCAAGGTGCGCGCCGATGGTCTCTTGCGCTTCTGCTGGAGTTCCGGGACACTGATGCGTTGCCGGGTGTGGTCGAGTCCGACGCACCAGTCCACCAGTGGAGGTCAGGCGTGAGGAGTTGGGGAACCATCGGAGCCGTCGCGATTGCCGCAGTCATGGCCATGTCGTCCCATGTTGGGGCGCAGTGGCCGTCGTATCCCACGCCTGGTGTGCCGCGGACGGCCGACGGCAAGCCGGTTCTCGACGGACCCGCCCCGCGCACGGCTGACGGCAAGGTGGACTTTTCGGGGATCTGGAACCTCGCTTTCGGAGGTGGCGGCGGCCGTGGCCGCGGCGCGGGTGCCGGCGCCCCGCAGCAGCCGCCTCCTCCGGTGGATCCGAACGCCATCGTGAACTCGACGTTCGGCGAGGTGGCCGGACGCGGCTACCCGCTGCCGCTCCAGCCGTGGGCGGCGGAACTGAAGAAGAAGCGGATGGCCGACAACATGAAGGACAACCCGGACGTCTGGTGCCTGCCGATCGGCCTGATGCAGTACCACAACCACCCGCAGCCGCGGCAGATCGTGCAGACGAAGAACTTGATGCTCATCACCTACGAGTCGAACTACGGGCTGCGCTACATCTACATGGACGGCCGTCCGGCCCCGAACAACGACCCGACGCCGTGGTGGTTCGGCTACTCCCGCGGGTGGTACGAGGGTAACGACACGCTGGTGGTCGAGACGACGAACTTCAACGGGGAAGAGCGCGCCGGCTGGCTCGACGTGAACGGCAGCCCGTACACCGATGCGCTCAAGATGACCGAGCGCTTCCGGCGGCCGACCTTCGGCACGATGCAGATCGACATCACGATCGACGACCCGAAGGCGTACACGCGGCCGTTCACAGTGCGCGTGAACCACCGGCTGATGGTGGACTCGGAGATGATCGAGTTCATCTGCAACGAGAACGAGCGCTCCACGGAACACATCAAGAGGAACTAGCCGCCAGCTCTTCGACTGCTTCGAAGAGCAGGGTCCGATCGATCGGCTTCGACAGATACCCATCCATGCCGGCCGCGAGGCACTGCTCGCGGTCGCTGGCCATCGCGCGGGCGGTCATGGCGATGATACGCACGTGGCCGCCCGTGGCCGCTTCGCGCGTGCGGATGGCGGCCGTGGCATCGAGGCCGCTCATCCCCGGCATCTGCAGATCCATCAGCACCAGGTCGAACGTCTCGCGTTCGAGCATCGCCACGGCTTCGGCGCCGTCCTGCGCCAGCGTCACGTGGTGGCCGCGCTTGGTCAGCATCCCCGTAGCCACGCGCTGGTTGATGATGTTGTCCTCGACCAGCAGGACGCGGCGGCTCTTCACGCCGGGCGCCGCCTCGGTCTGGACGGGCGCGGCCGCCGCCGCCGTCATCATCGGCAGGCTCAGCGTGAAATAGAACGTGCTCCCGGCGCCCGGTTCGCTCTCGAGCCAGATCCGTCCGCCCATGAGCGACACGAGCGTGGAGGAGATGGTCAGCCCGAGGCCGGTGCCGCCGAACTGACGGGTGGTGGACCCGTCGGCCTGCCGGAACGCCTCGAAGATGGCTGCGTGCTTGTCCGCGGGAATGCCGATGCCGGTGTCGCTGATGCTGAACCTGAGGTGGCTCATGCCCCCGGCGCGGGCGGTCTCGGTCACCGACATCAGCACGTGCCCGGCCTCGGTGAACTTGAGCGCGTTGCCCACGAGGTTCGTCAGCACCTGCTGAATACGGGTGCGGTCTCCCACCACCCCGGCGGGCACGTCGGGCGCCACGTTGGAGATCAGCTCGAGCCCCTTCTGCTGCGCCTGCAGCGCGAACGGCTTGACGGCGGCGGCCAGCATCGCGCGCAACTCGAACGGCGCGGCCTCCACATCCAGCCGGCGCGACTCGATCTTCGAGAAGTCGAGGATGTCGTTGAGGATCGACAGCAGGTTCTCGGCCGACGCCTTGACGGTGCCGATGCTGTCGCGCTGATCGGGCGTGAGGTCGCTGTCGAGCACGAGCTCGGTCATGCCGAGGATGCCGTTCATCGGCGTCCGGATCTCGTGGCTCATGTTCGCCAGGAACTCGCTCTTCGCGCGGCTGCCTTCCATCGCGCGGTCGCGCATCTGGGTCAGTTCGAGGTTGCTCGCCCGCAGTTCGGCCGTGCGGGCGCCGACCGTGCGCTCGAGCCCCTCCTGCTGCTGCAGCAGCTGCTGGTCGCGCTTCTCGATGTCGGCCAGCATGGCGTTGAACTGCTCGATGAGCTCGCCGATCTCGTCGGCGTCGCCCGGCGTGACGCGGACGTCGTAGCGGCCGCCGTCGCGGACCATGCGCGTGACGTCGATCAGCCGGGAGATCGGCCGGAAGATGAGCCGCGCGGTGACCTTCGACAGCAGGAGCGCGATCCAGAACGCGCCGAACACCGTGCCCGCCACGATGGCGATGAAGCGCTTCTCGCGGGCCAGGATTTCGGCGGTGTCCGACTGCACGCTGATGGTGCCCACCACCCCCTTGTCGAGGACGATCGGCCGCACGACGTAGAGCGAGTTGCCGGCGAAGACGGCCGCCTCGGCGTGCGATAGCGGGGCGCGCCCGGGCGGCGGAGTGCTGTCGTCGCGCTGGTAGCTGGCGAGCAACGCGCCGTTCGGCATGTAGAGACGGGCGCTTTCGATATGCTCGTTCACCGCCGTGGCGCGCAGCGTCTCGGCCGCCGCGGTCGCGTCGTTGAACGTGAGCGGCGCGATGCTGTTGGTGCCGAGCATGTCGGCGAGCAGCGTGACGTCGCGGACCAGGCGCGACCGCGCGTCGATGTAGTCGTAGGTCGCGAACACGACGCAGCCCGTGATCAGCGTGACGGCGCTCGTGCAGAGCACCGTGGCCGTCAGCTTCCGCCGCACCGGCTGGCGGCGGAACCACGAAACGAGACGTCCGCGCTGGCTCACGTCAGCGCGCCTGCTGGAACTTCCAGGTGAGTCCGATGCGCGCCGTGCGGCCGTTCTGCTCGATGGCCGCCTGCAGGTGCTGGTCGGACACGGGGTCGAAGTGCCGCGCGTTGAACAGATTGCGGATGCCGCCGTTCAGCTCCCAGGTCTGTCCGAGCGGCTGTACCAGCGTCACGTTGACGGTGGCCTCCTGCGGGACGTGCGTGGCGAAGACGTAGGCGCCGAGATTCGGGCGCGGCAGCGTGGCGCGGCTGCTCAGATACTGACCTTCGACCGAGACGAACGAGCGATTCGTCGGGCCGGGCAGGCTGACGCGGACCTTGGCCACGTGCCTTGGCGAATTCGGCAGCTCGTCTTCCGTCTCGCGATCGGCCGTGCGCTGGACGGCGTAGCTGAAGAGGGCGCGCGACTCACCGCGCAGCCGCATCTGCCCTTCGAGCTCGATTCCCTTGGCCCGCACTTCGCCCTGGTTCAGGAACGAGATGCCGATGAACGCGTCTGGATCGGGCGTCGGCGTGATCAGCCGGTCGGCCTTGTACCAGTAGGTGGACACCGCCGTCCGCAGACGGTCGTTGAAGTAGCGCTCCCACACGAACTCGTGGGTGTCGATCGCCTCGGGCCGCAGCGAATGCACCCGCTCGCTGAAGTAGACGTCGTTCAGCTCGTACTCGTTTGGCGCGCGGAAGGCGCCGCCATAGAGATACTTGAACGACTGGCTCGACGACGGCAGCACGATGACCGCCGCCCGCGGCGTGACCCGGTCGAACTGCTCGTAGCGGTCGTAGCGCAGCCCGGCGTTGGCGATGAGCCAGCGCGTGACCCGCGTTTCGTTCTGGACGTACAGCGCCTGCTGCGTGGACGAGTTTCGGACGTCGAGGAACGGCTCGGCATCGAGCAGGAAGCTGGCCCGCTGATTCTGGTGCAGGTTGTCGATGAACTCGGCCCCCGCGCGCAGCGTGTGCCGCGTGAAGAGGGCGCGGGTGACTCCCGTGCTGACGCTCCAGCGCGAGCCGAGGCCGGCCGTCTCCGCGACTCCGGACGGCGAGCCGTTGGCTTCGATCGCCAGCGGATACACGCCCGAATAGGAGAAGCGGTCGTAGGAAGCCCGCATCGTCAGGCGCGTGTCGCCGAACGAGCGGCCGTAGTCAGCGTCCACCAGCCCGTGACGATCGGTGGTCTGTTCCGGCCAGAGCTGCTCGTTGAACCGTGTTCCGGTCGAGGCCGTGGGCACGAGGCGCTTGCGCGTGCCGAACATCGTCGTGACGGTCAGGCCGCGCGCATTGAAGCGGCCGTAGAGCTGCTTGGCGCCCTCCGCGTCGAGGTCCTCGGCGATGCCGTGGTTCGTCAGCGGCGTGTTGAAGACGGGGAAGAACAGCGCGCTCTCGCCGTCGCTGTGCTCGTAAGTGGCCGAGAGCGCCATGTCGAGGCCGTTCGAGAAGCGCTGGCCGGTGCTGGAGCGCACGAGGCGCGTGCCCAGCGTGCCGTTCTCCACGGTGAGCGAGCTGCCGGCCAGCGACGCGCCCGACCGGGTGATGACGTTGACCACGGCGAAGAAGGCGCTGTCGCCGTAGAGCGACGAGGCGGGCCCGCGGATGATCTCGACGCGCTCGAACATCGCCGGATCGAGGCCGAACTCGGCGCCGATTTCCGCTTGCCCGAAGATGTTGTCGTTCACGCGGTGGCCGTTGACGAGCAGCAGGATGCGGCTGTTGTAGTCGCCCGGCTTGCCGAACCCGCGGATGCCGACGAAGCTGAAGTTGCGGTCGTTGGTGACGTAGACGCCGCGGACGGCGCGCAGCACGTCGGCGAGCGTCCGGTAGCCGTAGCGATGGATCTCCTGCGCCGTGATGAACGACACCGACGCCGGCGCCTCGATGGCGGGCTGCAGCCGTTCGGAGGCGCCGAACACCTGCCCCGCGTCGATCTGCATCAGATCCTCGAGGCTCAGATCGGTGAGCGACTGTGCCATCGCCACGCGTGGCGGTGCCAGCAGCGCCGCGAAGGCAAGCGCGCACGCCGCACGCGCAAGGGTCATACGGGTCATTGGGGCCTCGCCATGATGAGCAGCCGGGAACTGATCTGCAGTCCGGCCCGCTTGGCGGATTCGAGATGGATCCGGAAACGGAGCTGCCCGTGCTCGAAGAAGAACTGCGTCATGCCGCCGGCCGACGTGAAGCCGCCGATGTCGCTGATGGTGAGCACCGGTGCTTCACGCAACTCCGACACCACGTCGGGGACCTGGCTGACCGGCAGCCCGGCCATGTAGAGCACCCGGCACGAGCGTTTGGGCGCCGACGGCGTCACCGGGGTGACCACGATTGGCCGATCCGTGAGCGATTTGCCCACGACGGCGCGCTGCAGCGCCTCGGCCACGGCCGGATCGTTGAGCACGCAGATGACGAAGTGGTCGCCGGCCGGCGCCTCCGCCGGCCACGTGGTGAAACGCGCGAAGTTGTAGATGAAGGCGGCCTTGAGTGCCGGCTCGGTCACGTCCTGCGCCATCGCCACGGTGCGGGAGAGCAGCACCATCGCGAGGGTCGCGAGCGTGTACAGAAGTCGGGCAGGGGACCGGCCGCGCACCCCCTGCTCATCGTCATCCCCGGCAACCGGCTTGAACGGGGACGTTTACGGCTAACGGCCGGCCTCTTCCGGGATGAAATAGGAGAACTTCCGCTCGTAGTCCAGCCCCATCCCGAACGGAAACTGCGCGTAGGGCCACAGCACGACACGCGAGGGGCGGACATCAGCCGGAATCTCGCCGAGCAGGCCGCGCTCGAAGACAGGCGCCGCCTTCTGCCCTTTGACGAGCTGCACGTGCATCGTGAACCGCCCGCCGGAGAAGAGCAGACGCGTCGCACCGGTGAAGCGGCGCGCCAGTTCGGGATTTGCGTAGAGCGCGTCCTTGTACAGCCCCACCTGCGCACCGTTGGGCAACGTTTCGCGCAGGCGGCCGCGGAGGGCGATGCGGTCGCCGTCGAGCAGCTTCGCGACGTCTCCCGTCTGGTAGCGAAGCATCGGGACCTGCCGGTTCGGATCGAGCATCGAGATCGTCAGGCGGCCGTAGCCCTGCGCGTCGGGGTGCACGATCTCGATGAAGGTCCGCTCCGGGTTGAACGACAGGATCATCGGAGGCCACGCGCCCGGCGCCTCGGCGGGGCGGCTGCGCGCGAACGCGACGGTATCCGCCGTTTCGTAACAGAGGTGCAGTCCGAGCTCGGCGACGCCGAACGACGACAGCACCTGTCCGCCGAGACACGTTTCGACGTAGCGGCGGAACTGCTCGCCGAAGGTTTCCTCGCCCACGATGGCGTTGACGCGGTACTGTCGCCAGTCCACCGCCTGTTCGGCGGCGTGATCCAGCAGCCGCTTCATGAACAGCGGATCGCCGATCAGGACGATCTGCTCGTAGCCGGCGCCGAACGTCTTGACGAGCGCCACGGCCATGTCCTCGCGCACGCTCGTCGTGGCCACGGTCATGCACTGCGACGACACCACGACGCCCATCGGCAGGCAGTTGATCGCCAGCGTCTTCCGTGAGCGGACCTGATAGGGCGGGTCGAGGGCGGCATCCACGAAGGCGCCGCTCGAGGCCGCCTCGGCCCGGCTGATCACGCCGAACGAGAAGCGACCGCCGTGGCCCGAGCTCGTGAGCACTTCACCGACGTCGCGAAGCTCGCCGCCGGCGCACAGGCTCTCGAGGGGAAAGCGGTCGAACGTGTTGGCTTTCGAGAGCAGCGGGCAGAGCGCCGAGAACGCCCACGCGTCGCGGACGTCGATCGCCCGCACGCCGGCTTCGGCGAGCAGCGCGCGGTAGGCGGGCACGTGGTCGGCCGCCCGGTGAAACTCGCCGAGCAGCCGTTCGGCTGCCAGCGGCGCGGGGGCGGAAAAGTGGACGACCGGCGCGGTCAGCATGACAGGACGTTGGCCGTCTCGAAGTACCCGGGCCACAGGCTCGGGTCCCATCCCACGGGGAACCCGTCGAGCGCCGGGAACTGCCGGCTGACGATGACCTCGTCGAGCTCCTGCAGGCTCATGATGCACGGGGCCACCGGACCGTAGTAGTCCACGGCCGGACCGGAGATGCGGTAGGGCAGCCCGTAGTGCACCAGCCAGCGATGGAAGGCGGCGTCGGTGGCGCCAATGAGGTGCGTGGCGCCGGCGCGCTTGGCGCCCTGCATGATCGCCTTGACGAGCGTGATGAACGGCTCGGTGCGGCGGCGAGGGCCGGTGCCGCGGTGCCGGGCGTAGTGTCGGCTGATGGCCACGCGCGACACTTCGACGGGAACGATCTGCGGCGATCCGAGCATCTGGACTTCCGGGAAGAACGCGCAGTGGCGGAACATCGGAAACCCCTGCGGGTTGGCCCGGATCACGCGCGCGGTGCCGGCCAGCTGCCCGTCGGCGTCCACCGCGCCCACGTGCACCGAGCAGCCGTCGAACTCGTCCACCTCGCGTCGATCGGGGTAGGCCGCGACGTCGAGGAACTGGCGCTCCACGCAGTACACCTGGTAGCGAAGCTGATAGCTCTGTTCGAGCAGGCCGGGGTCGTCGTCGATGGCACGGGCGTGAAACTCGTTCATGCCTCCGGATGGTAGAGAGGGACGTTGTGTGAAAGGAGCCGGGAGTTGGAGAGGTTTTCGTTTTTGCTGTGCAACGTCCGCGCGCTCGATTAGCACGCGGTGTGATGGAGCTGGCCGTTGTGGGCTACAGCGCGCGCGCGGCGGCGCCGCTCGACGCACGTGCGGCGAGATCGGTGAGCGCGTGGCGCAGCGCCGGCAGCGAACGTGAGAGCCCGCGCAGACTGCGGGCGCCGTCAGCGTCGACGCGTGCCTTGAACCCGCGCACGTCCTCGCGGTGCTTGCGCTTGCGGCCGACGAAGCGCGCGATACGTGTGGTCAGCATGTCCGCGTCGTGCACGTGCCCCAGCCGCCGCTGCAACGACTCGAGCGTGGCCATCGATGCCACGTGCACGTTCGGCGACACTTCCTCGGCCACCTCCACGGCGTAGCGGAAGTGCTTGAGCGCGATGCGCAACTTGTGCAGCGAGCGGGGTCGTGTCGTGTCGAGCATGGCGAGCCGGCAGCGAACATCGGTGGCCGCGCTATCCAGGGTCGTGAGCAGCAGCAGCGTGCGGTCGCCCGGCGTGGGTGCCCCCTGGCGGCGCACCACCCCCTTGCGGACCCGGGACGCCAGGTCGTCGGCGCGCACGAGATCGATGGCGGCGAGCGCCCGGCGTGCGCGCTTCTTGTGGCGCGTCTCGCGGCGGCGCAGATGGTCCAGCAGCGCTTCCATTCCGCGGCCGCCCCTGGCGTTGGACACCCGGCGGGTCTGTACCTGGTCGTCGCGGAGCGGCGACAAGGCGTCGAGCGGCTCGACGGCCACGTCGGCCAGCCGTCGCAGCGCCTTGGTGCTCGCCCCGGTGGTATGCCCCAGCACCTCGAGCAGCGCGTCGAGCCGGCGGCAGTCGATGCGCAGCGCGTGGACCGCGCCGCGCGTCGGCTTCTGCCGGCACGCCTGCATGCCGCGCAACCAGGCGGCCCAGGAACGGTCGAACACGCGGACCAGGGTGACCGACGGCGTCATGGCTCCCGCCGACAGTCTAGCCGCTCGACCGCTGGGCGTGCGGGACTATAATCCGCGACGTTTTGGTGCGCATTCTCGCGGCAGTCGCCGCGGCCGCCATCGTTCTCAGCAGCGCCGTGTCCGCGCACGACGTCCCGGACGACGTGACGCTGCAGGCGTTCCTGCAGCCGGGCGACGCGCGCTTGCTGCTCGCCGTACGCGTGCCGCTCACGGCCATGCGCGACGTGGACGTGCCGTCGCGTGCCGGCGGGTTCGTGGACCTCACGCGCGTGGAACCCGCGCTCGAGCACGCGGCCCTCGTGTGGCTCGTTCAGGGGATTCAGATCTCGAAGGACGGCCAGCCGCTGCCGGCGGGCACGCTGGCCGGCGTGCGCCTGTCGCTGCCGTCCGATCGCGCGTTCGAAAGCATGGACCGCGCGCGGGCGCAGATGGCCGGCCCGCCGCTCGACCCCGCCACGCAGCTGCTGTGGGAACAGGGAGCGCTCGACGCGCTCATCGAGTTCCCGCTCGACCGGCCGGGCGGCCGCTTCGGATGGCAGGCCGACGTGCGCCGGCTTGGCCAGCGCGTGACCACGGTGCTGCGCCTCGTGACGCCGGACGGCAGCGTCCGCGCGTTCGAGTGGCGCGGCGACCCCGGCACGGTGGAACTGGATCCGCGCTGGCACCAGGCGGCGCTGTCGTTCCTGTGGTCGGGTATCGGTCACGTCTTCAGCGGACCGGATCACCTGCTCTTCCTGCTGTGCATCGCCATCCCGCTGCGACGCCTGCGTACGCTGGTGTTCGTCGTCACCTCGTTCACGCTGGCGCACGCCACCACGCTGGTGGCGTCGGCCTACGGGTTCGCGCCGCGGGCCGGGTGGTTTCCGCCGCTCGTCGAGACGCTCATCGCCGGCTCGATCGTCTGGATGGCGGTGGAGAACATCTTCGAAAGCGCCCGCGGGCGCGACGCCGAGGCCGCGTCCGGATCGGCGCTCACGCGGCGCTGGGCCGTCACGACGGTCTTCGGGCTCGTGCACGGCTTCGGCTTCTCGTTCGCGCTCGGCGAGCGGCTGCAGTTCGCGGGCACGCATCTGCTGACGTCGCTCCTGGCGTTCAACGTGGGCGTCGAGATCGCGCAGCTCGTGGTGATCGTGGCGGCGGCAACCGCCGTCACGCTGGCGTTCCGGCACCTCTCGTCGCCGCGCGTGGCCGCCATCGTGCTGTCGGCCGTGGCCGCCCACACCGGGTGGGACTGGTTGCTCGAGCGCGGCGCGGTGTTGTGGCAGTTTCCCTGGCCCGTTCCGTCGCCCGCGGCACTCGTGGCCGCGGCGATCTGGCTGGCCCTGGCAGGAGTGGCGGCAGCGGGCGCGTGGGGCATCCGCAAGATGGTTGACGGCGCGGTCCGTAAAGAACACGGACCGCGCACAGTGTCTGGCAAACCGGCTTAACGCCGGTTCGCGATTGAAGATCGTGAAGCAACGGAGAGCGTGCGATGAATCGAAACGCAATCACCGCAGTGGCCTTTCTGGTGTTGTTCGTCGGCCTGGGAGCCGCCTATTTGCACCTGTCGCGCAGCGTCGCGGCCGAGGAGCGGAACGCGGCGCAGGCACCCGCCTTCGAGGTGGACCCGCTGTGGCCCAAGCCGCTGCCGAACCACTGGGTGCTCGGCTCGACGATCGGCGTCTCGGTGGACGAGAACGACCACGTGTGGATCATTCATCGCAGCTCCGCCACGCTGAACAACAACGAGAAGGGGCTCGAGCTGAAGCCGCCCACGGGTGAGTGCTGCGCCGGCGCCCCGCCGGTGCTCGAGTTCGACCAGGCGGGCAACCTGCTGAACCACTGGGGCGGCCCCGGGCAGGGCTACGAGTGGCCGACGTCGAACCACGGCATCACCGTGGACTACAAGGGCAACGTCTGGATTGGCGGCAACGGCGACAACGACGCCCAGCTGCTGAAGTTCACCAAGAGCGGGAAGTTCCTGCTGCAGGTGGGCAAGTCCAACGCGCGTGCGGTGCCCGCCGACAAGGAAGGCGTCTCGAAGTTCGGGGGCAACAGCAACGACCCCACCAGCTTCGGCCGGGTGGCGAAGATCTTCGTGGACCCGAAGGACAACGAGGCCTTCATCTCCGACGGCTACTTGAACAAGCGCGTGGTGGTGCTCGACGCCGACACCGGCGCGTTCAAGCGCTACTGGGGCGCCTACGGCAACAAGCCGGACGACACGAACCTCGGCCCCTACAACCCGGACGCGCCGCCCGCGCCGCAGTTCCGCAACCCGGTGCACTGCGCCGAGTTGTCGGTCGATCGTCTGCTCTACGTGTGCGACCGCGTCAACGATCGCATCCAGGTGTTCACGCCTGCCGGCAAGTTCCTGAAGGAAGCGTTCATCGCCAAGAAGAGCCTGGGTGAAGGCTCGGTGTGGGACATCGCGTTCTCGAAGGACGCGAACCAGACCTATATCTTTCTGGCCGACGGCCGGAACCAGAAGATCCGCATCCTGAAGCGCGACACGCTCGAGGAACTGACGAACTTCGGCGACGGCGGACGCCAGCCGGGTCAGTTCTACGCGCCGCACAGCATCGCGGTGGATTCGAAGGGTAATCTCTACACGACCGAAACCTACGAAGGGAAGCGGGTGCAGAAGTTCGTCTACAAGGGGATGCGCCCGGTGTCGGTCAAGGATCAGGGGGTGGTATGGCCGCGGTAAAAGTCGCAAAGCTCGCTGCGTCGGGGCTGCTCGCCGGCGTGCTCGGCACGTCGTCGTTCGCGCAGGCTCCGCCGCCGGCGGCTGCTGCGGCCAAGGGGGAGTGGCGCACGTACTCGAGCGATCTGGCGGCGACGCGCTACTCGCCGCTGGATCAGATCACGGCCGCCAACTTCGACAAGCTCGAAGTGGCGTGGCGGTTCAAGACCGACAACCTGGGGCCGACGCCGGAATACAACTTCCAGTCCACGCCGCTGATGGTGGGCGGCGTGCTCTACACGACCGCGGGGTCGCGGCGCGCTGTCGTGGCGATCGACGCCGCGACGGGTGAGACGCTGTGGGTGCATCGCTACCCCGAGGGCAAGCGCGCCGACGAGGCGCCCCGCAAGTTGTCCGGCCGCGGGCTTTCGTACTGGACCGACGGGCGCGTGGAGCGGATCCTCTACGTGACGATCGGCTACCAGATGGTGGCGCTCGACGCCAAGACCGGTCAGCGCGTGCCGAACTTCGGCAAGGCCGGCGTGGTCGATCTGAAGCTCGAGGACGACCAGGAGATGGACCCGGTCACCGGCGACATCGGCCTGCACGCCGCGCCGCTCATCGTCAAGGACACGATCGTCATCGGCGCGGCCCACACCGAGGGGAGCCGCCCGGTGAGCCGGCGCAACGACAAGGGGTACGTGCGCGGCTTCGACGTGCGCACCGGCAAGCGCCTCTGGATCTTCCACACCATCCCGCGCCCCGGCGAGTTCGGCTACGACACGTGGCAGAGCGGGTCGGAGGAGTACACGGGCAACACCGGCGTGTGGGCGCAGATGAGCGCCGACCCGGATCTGGGTCTCGTGTATCTGCCGGTGGAGATGCCGACCGGCGACTACTACGGCGGCCACCGGCCGGGCGCCGGCCTCTACGGCGAGAGCCTCGTGGCGCTCGACGTGAAGACTGGCAAACGGAAGTGGCACTACCAGTTCATCAAGCACGGCATCTGGGACTGGGACCTGCCGTGTGCCGGCATTCTCGGCGACGTGATGATCGACGGCCGGATGCGGAAGATCATCATGCAGCCGACCAAGCAGGGATGGCTGTACGTCTTCGACCGCGCGACCGGCGAGCCGATCTGGCCGTTCGAGGAGCGCAAGGTCGAAGCGTCGGACGTGCCCAGCGAGATCGCGAACCCGACGCAGCTCTTCGTCGCCAAGCCGCCGGCGTACGAGCGGCAGGGCGTGGCCCTCGACGACCTGATCGACTTCACGCCCGCGCTCAAGGCGGAAGGGCAGAAGCTGGCGTCGCGCTTCAAGCTGGGGCCGATGTTCACGCCGCCGGTGGTGAGCAAGTGGGACGGCCCGCTGGCCACGCTGATGTTGCCCAACGTGACGGGCGGCGCCAACTGGCAGGGCGGCTCGTTCGACCCGGAGACCGGCATCTTCTACATCTTCACCAACACCGGCATCTCGGATCTCGGCCTCGTCCCCGGCGACATGTACAAGTCCGACATGAAGTACGTCCGGGGACAAGCGTCGAACCCGGCCAATCCGAAAGCGCCGCCGGTGCCGCTCACCGTGCAGGGGCTGCCGCTCGTGAAGCCGCCGTACGGGCGCATCACCGCCATCGACCTCAAGACCGGCACGCTGGCGTGGCAGGTGGCGCACGGCGAGACGCCGGACAACATCCGCAACCACCCGGCGCTGAAGGGCGTGACGATTCCGCGCACCGGACGGCAGGGCCGGATCGGCACGCTCGTGACCAAGTCGCTGGTCATCGCCGGCGAGGGCGGCGTGTTCACGCTGCCCGACGGCCGCCGTGGCGCGATGCTGCGCGCCTACGACAAGGCGACGGGGAAGGACGCGGGCGCGGTCTATATGCCGGCCGGGCAGACGGGGTCGCCGATGACCTACATGCTCGGGGGGCAGCAGTACGTCGTGGTGGCCATCAGCGGACAGGGATTTGCGGGAGAGCTGATCGCGTACCGGCTGCCGATGGAATAATTGTCCCCATGGGCCGGGTAGTCTTTGCGGCGGCGCTGGCCGCCGCCGTGCTTGTCTCGAGCAGTGCCCCACGGGCGCAAGGCAACGAGCGGTTCTCGGGGCCGTCGTCGCAATCGCTGCTGCAGCTCTTCGATGAGTACTGGGAGTGGAAGATCGCGCGCCGCCCGGAGCTGGCCACCAGCACCGGGCGCCGCGAACATAACGCGCGCTGGACCGACCGGTCGAAGGCCGCCCGCGACAAGGATCTCTACGACCTGCGCGAGTGGCTGCAGCGCGGGATGTGGTTCTCGCCCGGCACGCTCACGCCGTCGATGCGGCTGACCGCGTTCCTCCTCGAATCCGACACACGCGACCAGATCGACTCGGAGCCGTATTTCAGCGCCATCTCGCTCGTGTCGCAGATGACCGGCGTTCAGAACACCGTGTTCCAGGTGGTCGATCAGATGCCGGCCGCGACCGTCACGGACTACGAGAACATCGTGGCGCGGCTGCGCGCGCTGCCGCAGTACATCGATCAGACGATCGGCCAGATTCAGGAAAACGCCGACGCCGGCCTGACGCAGCCCGCGGTCGTCGTGGACCTGGTGCTCGATCAGCTGGCGGCCCAGCGCCAGCCGGCGCCCTTCGACTCGCCGCTGCTCGCCGCGTTCCTGCACTTCCCTGACACGATCCCCGCCAGCGCCCAGCGCCGCCTGCGCGCCGACGCGGCGGCGGCCTACACGCAGGCGTTCGTGCCGGCGTGGACGCGGTTCGAAACCTACCTGCGCGACAGCTATCGCCCGCGCGCCCGCACGCAGCCTGGACTCTCGGGGTTGAAGGACGGGCAGACGGCATACGCCCGGTTGATCAAGCACTACACGACGACGTCGGCCGTCCCCCAGGAGGTCCATCAGCTCGGCCTGCGTGAGGTCGAGCGCATCGAGCGGGAGATGCAGGCCATCGCCCGGGACTACGGCTTCACCGGAAGCCTCGAGGCCTTTGAGCAGGAGCTGGCGAGCCGTCCCGGGATGAAGTTCGAGAGCCAGGACGAGATGCTGGCCTATGCGTCGGACGTGCTGGGCGCGCTCGAGCCGACGATGTCGCGCCTCTTCCTGCACGTGCCGCGCGCCAAGGTGGGCGTACGGGCGATCCCGCCCGACCGCGAGGCCTCGACGGCGTCGAGCTACACGGCGGGGACCGCCGACGGGTCGCGCCAGGCGTGGTTCAACATGAACACCTACCGGCCGCGCACCCAGGTGAAATACACCGTCGAGGCGCTCGTCCTGCACGAGACGATTCCCGGCCATCATCTGCAGGTGGGGCTGGCCCGCGAGCTGGACGGCGTGCCGCAGTTCCAGCGCGCGTTCAGCGCGTCGGCGTTCGCGGAAGGCTGGGGGCTGTACGCGGAGAGCCTGGGGACGACGCTCGGCGTCGTGTACCGCGATCCCCCGACGCGGTTCGGCCGTCTCGCGAGCGAGCGCTTCCGGGCCGTGAGGCTCGTGGTGGACACGGGCCTTCACGCGATGGGCTGGTCGCGCGACCGGGCCCGCGAGTACTTCACCGCCCACGCGCCGAGTCAGTCGCTGGCGGAAGTGGACCGCTACATCGCGATGCCGGCGCAGGCGCTCGGCTACAAGCTGGGGCAGCTGAAGATTCTCGAGCTTCGGGACCGCGCGCAGAAGGCGCTGGGGGCGCGGTTCGACCTGCGCGTGTTCCACGACGTGGTCCTGCGCAACGGAACCATCCCGCTGGACCTGCTGGAGGAAGAGGTCGACAGGTATATCGCCGAGGCCAGGAAGGCCGAATAACGGATATTTCTCCCGGTTTGGGTTATGATTCGGCCACTGCCGGGCGGTTTCTGACGAAGAATTCAGGGGATCTTCAGGACTGAAACGCGTGAAGTTCGGCTACCATTTTGAAAGTCAGGTCGAGGTTCTGTCAGGAGGAACCACTATGAGGCGTCTTCTGGTTGTTCTGCTCGTCGCGGCGGCGGCACTCGTCGGCGGCCGCGCATATGCCCACCACTCCTTCGCGGCGACGTACCTGGAGGACCAGACCGTCAGCATCGAGGGGGAACTGGTGCAGTTCCTGTTCCGCAACCCGCACTCCTTCGTGCACGTGATGGTGAAGGAGAAGGACGGCTCGATGGTGCGCTACGCCGTGGAATGGGGCGGCGCCGGCCAGCTCGGCGGCCAGGGTGTCACCAGAGAGACCCTGAAGCCCGGCGACCACGTGATCATCAGCGGCTCCCCGGGGCGTAACCCCGCCGACCACCGCGTGCGCATGGTCACTCTGCACCGCCCGAAGGACGGATTCGGCTGGGGCAAGAAGCCCGGCGAAGTCGTCGACTAACATGGGTTCGTAGCTGCAGGCCTTTCAGGCCTGCCGCGGATCTCGAAGCGGCTGCGTCGAAAGGCGCAGCCGCTTTTTCTTTATACTCAGAGGCCGATGAGACGTCTGTTGGGCGGCATCCTCGCGCTGGCCGCGCTGGCCGGTG
>Ga0315912_10002862_pt1 | contig 17820 bp, 14 predicted proteins | sample VfabasoilMG_FD_204469 | JGI IMG/M metagenome (GOLD analysis project Ga0315912, IMG submission 204469) | Garden soil microbial communities collected in Santa Monica, California, United States - V. faba soil | ecosystem: Environmental > Terrestrial > Soil > Garden | place: USA: California...
CAACGGCCAGAGCGCCGCGGCTCCGGGCAGGATGGCGAGCCGGAAGCCAGGCGTCCCGTGCGCGGCGAGCGGGTCGATGCGCCCGGCGCCGAAGAGCACGAAGGGCACGGCGAACAAGAGCCCGAGGGCGCAGTACGCGGCGCCGGCCGCGAGCAGCCAGTCGAGCAGCCCCGACGGCGACGTGGTCAGCAACGCCGGCAGCAGGGCGGCGCCGGACGGGAAGCTGGGGAGGAGCATGCCGGCGCTCTGCGGGGCCAAGGGGGCGGAACTCCGATGTCGGAAGCCCGGCCAGCGTTTCGAGGGCGCGGCGCAGGATACGGGAGCGCGCCCGGCCCGCTGTAACCCGCAGCGCCTTCCGGACATCAGTGCCCGATCCGATGGAGAGCCCCATGAGCCGCCGCCCGCGCCGCCTGCACCGCCTGCACCCGACCTGCTTCACCCTCGCGCTGGGGCTGGCGCTCTCCGCCACGCCGCTGACGGCCCAGGCCGGGCGCCATCCAGCCGCCTACGACCTCGGCCCCGGCGCGCTCGCGCTCCAGGGCTACGACCCGGTGGCCTACTTCGAGGAAGGCGGCGGACGCGCCACGCGCGGCAGCACGAGCTTCCAGCTCGAGCACGGCGGCGTGGTCTACCGGTTCGCGAGCGACGCACACCGACAGGCCTTCGCCGCGCAGCCCGAACACTTCGAGCCGGCCTTCGGCGGCTGGTGCGCCAGAGCCATGTCCGAGGACGAGCGCGTGCACGCCGACCCGCTCGCCTTCCGCATCGGCGAAGGGCGCCTGCTGGTCTTCGCCGACGCCGACGACCTGGCCTTCGACGGCGACTGGGTGCCGCACGAACACCAGCTGCTGCAGCGCGCGGATGCCGCCTGGCTCGCGTTCAGCGCCGAGGCCGGCCGGCCGGCGCCGGCGGGCAGCTGGCGCGCGGTCGAGGGCTACAACCTGAGCGGCAACGGGCTGGCGCTCGAGGGCTACGACCCGGTGTCCTACTTCCCCGAGGGGGGCGGCAAGCCGCTGCGTGGCCAGCCGGGCATCGAGCAGCGCCATCGCGGCGTGCTCTACCGCTTCGCCGACGAGCGCCATCGGGAGCTGTTCCGGGCCAACCCTGAGCGCTTCGAGCCGCAGCACGGCGGCTGGTGCTCGTACGCCATGGGCAAGACCGGGGAGAAGGTGGAGGTGGACCCCGAGGCCTTCCGCCTCACCGACGGCCAGCTGCACCTCTTCTACGTGAGCTGGCTGAACGACACCCGCAAGAGCTGGGACGAGGACACGGCCGCCCTCGAACGCGCCGCCGACGCGAACTGGGCGCGCCTGGAGGCGGCCCACGCCGCCGCGGCGCCGCCGGGCGACACGAAGACCCAGACTGACGGACAGCCCTGAGGTCGCTGGCGCCCGCGAGGGCTCACTCCCGCAGCCGTCCCGACCGTGGGGGTGAGCTGGGGCACGACTGGTGAGCGCCCGGCGCGCACCCGACACGCGCCCGGCGAGGCGTTGCCAGGAAGTGGCGGGCTGCCTAACCTGCGCTGCGTGGACGCACCTCCGCCCCTGCCTGCCGATGCGTGCGAGCCGGCCGCTCCCGGAGCCGCCGGCCACGAGCACTGCCCGGCGATCGCCCACGCGCAGCACACGCTCGTCCTGGGTTGGTTCCGGCACGTCGGCCTGCGCGCACACGACGCCGAGGACTGCGCGCAGGACACCTTCCTGCGCTTCCAGGGTGCGCTCCAGAACTACGAGCAGCGCGGGCCGCTCACGGCCTTCCTGTGGAGCATCGCGCGCCACGTGCATCTCGACTGGCGCCGGCGGCAGCGCGTGCGCGGCGGCACCGACTCGCTCGAGCTGGCGCAGGAGGTACTGGCTCCCGAACCGCTGGCGCCGGGCGTGCGCCTCGACCTCGAGGCGGCGGTCGCGCGACTGCCTCAGCACCTGCGGTCGGTCGTCGAACTGGGCGTGCGGCAGGGGCTGCCGTACCGCGAGGTCGGCGCCCGCCTGGGCATCCCCGAGGGCACGGTCAAGTCGCGCGTCTACGAGGCCATCCGCCGGCTGCGCGAGGGGCTCTCCCGTGGCTGAGGCCGGACGACACGAGGCGATCGGAGCGGCCGGCGCCTGTGCGCGCGAGCGCGAGATCGTGTCCTGGCTGCAGGGCGAGGAGACCCCGGCGGCGAGCGCGGCGCTGGCCGCGCACGTGGCGCGCTGCGCGCCTTGCCGGGCGTTTGCCGACGATGCGCGCAGCCTCCTGCAGCAGCTCGCGCTGCGCGAGCGCAGGGCGCGTCGCACGTCCGCGGCGCGCCGCGCGGCGGCGCCCCGCTGGGCAGCCGGCCTGGCCGCCGCCGTGCTCGCGCTGCTGGTCTGGCGCCAGGGCGCGCCGCGCGACGACGCGCCGTCCACTCCGTTTCCGCCATCCGCGCCGCTCGCCCCGCTCGCGCAGGAGCTGCGCGCGCCGGCAGCCCTCGACGACGCCAGTGACCCGCTGGCCTGGATCGGCGCGCGTCTCGGGGACGACGGCACCTGGGACCCGTCCACCTGGCGCGGCCTGCGCGGGCAGGCCGTGGGCATGCATTCGTTCGCGCTGCTGGCGCTGGTGCGCGGGGAGGACGAGCCGCGCAGCGAGGCGCACCGCACGCAGATCGAGCGCGCGGCGGCCTGGCTCGCGGACCAGCAGGCCGCCGACGGCGCCCTGGGCGACGCGCCGCTCGGCAGCGCGTCCTTCGACCATGCGGTGGCCACGCTCGCCCTGCTCGAATCCTGGCAGGTGACCGGGCAGCCGCTGGTGCGCGCGGCCGCCGAGCGCGCCCTGGACTGCATCAGCGGGCGGCATGCCGAGGCCGGCGGCGGGCGCGCCGCCTCGCCGGCCGAGCGCGCGCCCCTGGCCTGGGAGTCGCTCGCGCTGCGCCGCGCCCACGAGCTGGGCCTGCTGCGGGAGGCGCAGCCCGGGCTGCTGCTGGCCGGCGGTCCGGCGGCGCTCCCGCCGCTCGCGCCGCCGCTGCCCGAGCGGCTGGCCGCGGGTGCCAGCCGGTCGCGGCGCTCGCTGTCGGTCACGCCCGGGGCGCCCGAGCAGTCGGTGGGCACGCTCTTCGCTGCCTCCGTGGCGGTGCTGGCCCGGGCCGACTGAGCCGCGGCCGGAATTCGGCCGAACCGGCGGGGCCGCTGGCGCGACTACTGCCTCGTCGAGGCCCTGTCCCCTGCGAGGTCTGCCGTGTCCCTGCCGTTGCCCCTTCCGGTGCTTGCGCTGCTCCTGGCCGGTGTCGCCGGCTTCTCCCTCCCGGCCGGGCGCGTCGCGGCGCAACAGAGCCCGCCGGCGGCCGGCGAGACGCCGTCACAGACCCAGCCGCCGACCCAGCCCGCGGCGCAGGACGACGGCGAGCTCGTCGTGCCCTGGCCGGCGCAGACCTGGCAGGCGCCCGCCATCCGCGTCGAGGGCGAGCCGCTGCCCGAGCTGCGCGAGGAGGAGCGCATCGGCCCCTACGGCCAGCCGCGCTGGACCACGCGCCGGCGCTTCCCCACGGTGCGCGCCTACGTCGTGCCCGAGGGCGAGATCGAGGCCGAGTACTGGCTGCGCGTGGACGAGCCGAAGGACGGCAGCAAGAAGTACCTGCACCAGTACGAGGTGGAGATCGGCCTGCCCAACCGCTTCCAGCTCGACTTCTACCTGAACTCCAAGCACACCGGCACGAACCAGCCCTTCGACATCAACGAGCAGTCGATCGAGGGCCGCTACGCCTTCGCCGACTGGGGCGAGATCTGGGGCAACCCCACGCTCTACCTCGAGTTCATCAACCGCATCGAGGAGTCGGAGAAGGTCGAGAGCAAGCTGCTGCTCGCGGGCGAGGCCGCGCCGAGCTGGCACTGGGCCGCCAACCTCATCGCCGAGCAGGAGACGGGCGGCGAGCAGGAGCGCGAGCTGGGCTTCACCTACGGTCTCGCCAAGTCGGTCGTGGACGAGAAGCTCTCGGTCGGCACCGAGTTCAAGTTCGCCCACGTGAACACCAAGGAGGACCGCAGCGACTTCACCGACGAGTTCCTGCTCGGCCCGAGCGTGCAGTGGCGGCCGAGCCAGCGCTCGCACGTGCTCTTCACGCCGCTCTTCGGCATGGGCGGCGAGTCGCCCGACTACCAGATGTTCTTCATCATGGGCTGGGAGTTCTGAGCGGCCGTGGTGCGGAACCGATGAGTGCGCCGGGCGGCCGCCACGAGAGGTGCGAGCGTGTCGGGCTGCGGCGGGCGGGCGGCCGCCACGCGCTCGGCCAGCGACCGCTGGTGCATGCGGGCGGCGCCGGCCTGTGGGCGCTGCTCTTCTCGCTGGCGGTGCACGCGGCGGCCGGGTCCTGGGTGCTGCACGCCGCGCTGCTGCCCGAGCAGCGCCCGCCCCGGCTCGCGGTGGAACCGCTCGTGTTCCAGCTGTCGGGCGCGACCGCCCCGGACCGACCGGCCGAGGACGTCACGCCGGCCTTCGAGCCGCCGGCCTCGCGCCCGCTCGAGCTGCCGGCGAGCCCGGAGCCCGAGCCGCAGCTCGTGTGGCATCCGCCGACTGCCCGGCAGGCGCGCGCCTCGCGCACGGCCCCCGAGCCGACGCTGATCGAGTTCTCCGCGCCGCTGTCCGAGGTGTCGTCGGAGACGCCGCCTGAGGCGCCCACCGAGCTGCAGCGGCCGGTCGCGCCTGCGGAGGTTGCCGAGGCGCCGACCGCGCCAGCCGAGGTCTTGCCCGCGCTGGCCGAGGCGCCGACCGCGCCAGCCGAGGTCTTGCCCGCGCCGGCCGAGGCGGCGCCAACGCCGGCCGAGGCGGCGCCAACCCAGGACACCAGCGTCCGGCCGCCCGAAGTGGCGCCCGGCAATCGCCCGCCGGACTACCCGGCCGAGGCGCGGCGCGCCCGGCAGCAGGGCACGGTCGTCGTGCTCGTGCAGCTCGACGCCTCCGGCGCCGTGCTGGGCGCGCTCGTCGTCTCGGGTTCGGGTTGGCCGCTACTCGACGCGGCGGCGCTCGACGCGGTGAGCGGCTGGCACTTCGGGCCCGCGCTGCGCGGCGGGCAGCCCTGCGAGGGTTCGCTGCGCGTGCCGATCGAGTTCGTGCTGAAGGGTTGAAGCGCCCCGCGGCGGTCGCCCGGCGCCCCGCGCGCCCGGCGCATCGCGCGGCCGGCGCCCCGCGGTCGGCGCACCGCGCGCCCGGCACCCCGCGGCTGGCTCCCCGCGGCTGGCGCCCCGCGGCTGGCTCCCGCGCTCAGCCCAGGGTGGCGGCGATCTGCTCGGCGATGAGGAACTTCTTCACCTTGCCCGAGCCCGTGAGCGGGAAGCTCTCGAACGCCCGGTAGACCTTGGGGCGCTTGAAGGCCGCGATGCGCCCTTCGAGCAGGCGTTCGTAGGCCGCCTCGTCCAGCTCGGCGCCCGCGCGCAGCACGAGCGCGGCCGCCACCTCCTCGCCGAAGTGGTCGTGCGGCACGCCGACGACGGCCGCCTCGAGCACGTCCGGGTGCTCGCGCAGCACGATCTCGATCTCGGCCGGCGCGATGTTCTCGCCGCCGCGGATGATGATGTCCTTGATGCGCCCGACGTGGCGCAGCAGGCCGTCGGGGCCGAGCAGGCCGAGGTCGCCGGTGCACAGCCAGCCGTCCTGGGTGATGGCGGCGGCGGTGGCGGCGGAGTCGCCCAGGTAGCCCTGCATGGTGTTGCGGCCGCGCACGCGGATCTCGCCCTGCACGCCGACGGGCTGCTCCTTGCCGGTGGCGGGGTCGGCGATGCGCACCTCCACGTCCAGGATGGCGCGGCCGATGGTCTCGCTGCGGTCGGCGAAGGGCTCCTCCGGGTGGCAGCCCGCCACGCCGGGCGCGGCCTCGGTGAGGCCGTACGCGATGCAGATGCCGGTGCAGCCCAGCGTGTCGCGCACGGCCGTCATGAGCGCCGGCGGACAGGTGGCGCCGGCCATCAGGCCGGTGCGCAGGCAGCTCGTGTCGAAGCGGCTGCGCTCGGGGTGGTTCAGCATGGCCGAGAACATGGTCGGCACGCCGTGCAGCACCGTACAGCGCTCCTCGTGCACCAGGCGCAGCGCGTGTTCGGCCTGGAAGGCCGGGATGGCGTGCAGGCTGGCGCCGTAGCTGTAGGTGGCCAGCACGGCGACCACGCAGCCGAAGCAATGGAAGAGCGGCACGACGAGCGCCACGCGATCCTGCGGCTGGAGGCGCAGCTGGTCGCCCAGGGACCAGGCGCTGCAGAGCAGGTTCTTGTGGCTCAGCATCACGCCCTTGGGGAAGCCGGTCGTGCCCGAGGTGTACTGCACGTTGACCACGTCGTCGGCATCGAGGCTGGCCTCGCGTTCGGCCAGCGCGCCGGCGGGCAGCGAGGAGCCGCGAGAGACCAGGTCGGCCAGCGTCGTCACCGTGCCCTTGTGCGGCGCGCGCATGGGCGGCGGCTCCTCGCCCGGGTACGAGGCCATCCAGATGCGGTGGCGCAGCGTCGGGCGGCGCGTGTCGGCCAGCAGCGCGTCGAGCGTCTGGCTCGACTCGTTGCTGCCCGAGCGCGTCGTGTGGATGACGGCCACGGGCCGGCAGTTCTCGAGCACGTAGGAGGCCTCGCCGCGCTGCAGGGCCGTGTTCATCGTGACGAGCACCGCGCCCACGCGCGCCAGCGCGAACTCGAGCGGGATCCAGTCGGGCACGTTGGCGGCCCACAGGGCGACGTGGTCGCCGCGCCGCAGGCCGAGCGCGAGCAGGCCGCGTGCCAGCCGGTCCACGTGCGTGTCGAGCTGCGCGAAGCTGCGCCGCGACGCGCTGCCCCCCAGCACGAAGCCGGGATAGGAGAGCGCATCGGCCGACCCGCGCCGCTGGGCGAGCTGCCGCAGGAGGTCGCCGAGGCGGGCATGCAGCGGCAGGCGCGGCATGCGCTCGGCCGTCGCGCCCGGGGCGCCGGCCGTGCCTGCCGGCCGCGGGGCGCCGGCCGCGGGGGCGATCGGTTCCGAACCGGAGGAAGCCGCAGAACTGGATGCGCGCGCGGCGGAGGGGCGCCGCGAACCCGGACCAGACGAGGACATGGGCCGAGAGTCTATGTCAGCCCCGGCCCATCCTGTCGAGGCCGGCCGGCCCGGCAGCTGTCGGAAGCAGGCCGCCTGCCTGCGTCGGGATTCCGTCCGCCCGCTCCCCGAGCGCCGAATCACGAGCTCGCGGACGGCCGGTCCTCCCATCCTCAGTTATCCTCACGTCCAGCGCGGCCCCGGGAGCACCCAGTGAACGTCCTCCTCTGCAGACCGCCGTCCATCCTGGGGAGGATGAGCCGCCAGAACCTGCAGCACCCGACGAACCTCGTCGGCCTGGCGAGCGAGCTCAATGCGCACGGCCACCGCGCCGTCGTGCTCGATCTCGAGGTGGCGCCGGGCGGGCTCGCGGCGCTGCCGGCGGTGCTGCGGTCGCTGCAGCCGCAACTGGTGGGCGTGTCGGTCGTCACGCCGCACGTGCCGGGGGCGGCGCAGGTGCTCGCGATGGTGCGCGCGTTGCTGCCCGGCGCCTGCACCATCGCCGGCGGGCCGCATGCCACGGCGCTGCCGGCCGACCTGCTCGACGAGGTCGGCGACCTGGATGCCGTCTGCGTCGGCGAGGGCGACGAATCGCTGGTGGCCGTCTGCGACGCGCTCGCCGCCGGGCGGCCGCTCGTGGGGATTGCCGGCTTGCATCTGCGCGTGGGCGGCTACACCGGGCCGCGCGAACCGCTCGACGACCTCGACCGCCTCGCGCCCCTGGACCGCACGCTGCTCGACTGGACGGCCTACCAGCGCCTCGGTGGCAGCAAGGGCGTGGCCAGCCCGGGCATCATCCGCAAGGGCATCCGCGCGGCGCAGGTGCACCTCTCGCGCGGCTGCTATGCGCGCTGCGTCTTCTGCAGCACGAACGCCGTGTGGGGCGAGCGCGCGCGGCCCGGCATCCGGCGCCGCTCCCTGGCCTGCGTGCTCGAGGAGATCGACGAGCTGGTCGGCCGCTGGGGCTGCAACCACCTCAACTTCGAGGACGACATCTTCCCGCCGACGCTGCGCTACCTCGAGGAGCTGGCCGTCGAGCTGGAGCGGCGCCCGATCACGTGGAGCTGCAACGCGCGCGTCGACGGGCTGCGCCGCGAGCACTTCGAGCTCATGGCGGCCAGCGGCTGCCTCAAGATCGACTTCGGCGTCGAGAGCGGCAGCGAGCGCATCCTCGAGCTGAACCAGAAGCTCGTCACACGCGAGCGCGTGGTGACCGTCTTCGCCGAGGCGAAGCGCGCCGGCATCCTGCGCACGGCCTACCTGATGCTCGGCAGCCACGTGGACGAGACGCCGGCCGAGGTGGCCCTCACGCGCCGCCTCGCGGCCGAGATCGCGCCCGACTTCCTCACGTTCACCATCGCCTGCCCCTATCCCGGCACCGAGCTGTGGACCGAGTGCAAGGCGCGCGGCTACCTCGAGCTGCTGCCTTCCGGCCGCCCCGACTGGGCGCGCTACGGCTACTACCCCGGGCTGCCGCCCTGGCGCTTCACGCACTTCACGCCGGAGCAGATGGTCGCCACGCAGAAGCGCTTCCTGCGCAGCTTCTACATGACGCCGCGCTTCGCCTGGGAAGCGCTGAAGCGCGTGCGCAGCTTCGAGCACCTCAAGGCGCTCGTCGTCGCGGGCCTGGACGTGAGCCACTTCCTGCGCACGCAGGTGTCGGGGAGGAAGGTGCGGTAGGGGGGGGCGGGCAGCTCGCGCAGGTCCCAGCTCTGGTCGCTGCTGTCCGACATCACGTTGACGGCTCCTTGGTCGACGAGGCCTTGAGGCCTGCCAGCGAATCTTGGACATGCCTGCGTGTCTCGTCGTCCAGGCACAGGATGGACGTTCCCTTCATGCCGCGTGTGAGCAGCACGCGGTACGCATTGCGGACGAGACGCTCCATCCGCTCCTTGGCGCCACGGACCGGCTTGTCGTGGCTGGCCGCCTTCTGTGCGACCCAACGGTCGCCACGCCACACCAGGTCGTCGCCCCAGATGACGCCGACACGCTCGAACTCGAAGCCTTGGGCAGAGTAGATGCAGCCGACCTGTTGCCATCCGGCCTCGGTCGTCGCCCACTTGGTGTAGGGGTGGTTGTTGGGACGGTAGGTCTTCTTCTCGTCGGGCTTCTCGTTCCACGGGCGCGCCCAACCGCCGATCGTCACGTCGTCGACGAGGCTGCCATCCGGTCGCACGGCGCTCCACTCCCAGCAGAAGCCCGCCACGAGCCGCGCTGATTCGCCCGCCGTCCTGGCTGCAGTGAGCAACGCATCCAAGTCCTCGGGCGTCTCGACCAGCGCCGCCGTGTAGGCGTCTCCCCATCCACCGAGGTCGGCGTCACGGAAGCCCAGGAGCCGGTCGACCCATGCGACGTACTGCTCGCAGCCGCCGCAGCGGAACTGCGTCTGGAGGTCGTAGGTGCGGATCGGCACCCCGAGCCGGCTCGTGGCGTCTTCGATCAGAGCCGTCGTGCCGACCTCGTCGGGCCGCATGAACTGGTTCTCGTCGAGCAGGAACACCGTCACCTTGGCGGCAGCCATGAGTTCGTCGACCTGGGGTCTGCCGGTGCGTTCGATGGCCTTCGTCCAGCGCGTGTCGCTCGTCTCACGGATGCGGTGGGCCTCGTCGACCAGGAGCAGGTCGAGGCCCTGGGTCGGTGCATGGCGCAAGTTCATGTTCCAGACGAAGAGATCCTGGGCGCCCTGGAGCCGGCTGCGCAGGGCCGTCGTGAACGCCTTGCCGCCCGTCGAGTGCGCTGCCTTGAACCCGAGACGGAGCGCGTCGGCCAGGAGCTGCACGGCGATGACCGTCTTGCCCGTGCCAGGCCCCCCGCGCACGAGCAGGGCCCGACGGCCCTTCAATCGCTGCATGCGTCGGACCTCCGCGAGGATCGCACCGTGCGCCACGCGCTGGGCGTCGAGCAGGTGCCATTCATCCTCGCGGCGCAAGACGTCGGAGAGGGACTCGATGACCTGCTTGCTCGGCTTGAAGCCTCCGCCGGTCACGGCCTGCATCAGGTCGCGCCCGTGCCCGCCGGCAAGTCGCTCGTTCAGGTGTTCGGCGAGTGGGGTCCTGTCGTCGCCGGTGAAGAGCGGACTCACCTCGAGGAGTTCGTCGAAGCGCGCGTCCCGCAGCGCGAGGGCGCCGTCCGGTGAGAGGTCGTGGCACCATGCCATGGGCCGCGCTCGGATCGACTCGTCGACGAAGGCGGAGTGATAGCTGGAGAGGTAACCGGCGTAGTCGAGCGCCTGGCGACTGGGATGCACATGCTCGTTGCCGTGTGCCAGGACGTTGATCGCGTCCTCATCTTCGAGGCATGCCTGCGTCCACTGCTTCAGCTCGACGACAAGCGAGTTGGCCGTGCCATCCAAGGACTCACCGAACAGCATGACGTCGATGCGTTTGGCCTGGAGAGGCAGGTGGTATTCGGCACAGACGCCGACCTCGGGCCCGAGAGCCTCGGCGACGGTCGTGCCCGGCGCGCTCCACGATGCGCCTCCCAGAGTCACTCCCACGTCGCGCAGTGGTGTGCGCTGCAGCAGCTGAGCCAGCTCGTCGAGCGACCGCTGCCAAGCCCGGAACTCGCCCGCCCCCGGCTGCTTGCCGTGGAGCATCGCAAAGCGGCCGGACATCTCTCCCGCAAGCGCGCCGCTGCGGCTCGACTCGAGGAACTGCGCGAGGTCACCCTGCCAGAGGTCCATGGACGGAATCTCTCCCACGATTCGTCCCGGTCCGCCTCGGGGGGCGGCTCTCTGTCGGGTAGAGGCGGGAGTGTAGGCCAGCTGGCGTCGTCCGGGATCACTTTGGCTGCCAGCTTGGTTGCGATGTCGCCTGGTGCGTCGGACAGGCCAGCCCGTGTCGCGCTCCTTCGGGCATGCTTCTCCCTCTGCTGCGATCGGCGCATGCAGCCGCCGGAGGAATCGGGGCTCGACGAGCAGCGAGCCACGCTCCCCAGGCCATGGCGCTGGGCCTCGTCGCGCAGCTCACCCTTGTCCTCGGAGTCCTTGTAAAATCGCCATTCTGTGGCGAATATATCGCCATGTACCGGCGACATATCGAACCCGCGTTGCGGGCCGCGCTCGCGGACACCAGGGTCGTCCTGCTCAACGGGGCCCGGCAGACCGGCAAGAGCACGCTGGCGGAGGAACTCGCCCGGGAGGGAGGCGGCCGCTACCTCACGCTGGACGATCCGACGCTCCTGGGCACGGCGCGTTCCGACCCGGCGGCGCTCGTGCAGGGTGCCACCGGGCTGACGGTCATCGACGAGGTGCAGAAGGCGCCGGAACTGCTGCCGGCGTTGAAGCGGGAAGTGGATCGCGACAAGCGGCCCGGCCGCTTCCTGCTCACGGGCTCGGCCAACATCTTCCTGCTCCCGCGCGTGGCCGAGTCGCTGGCCGGGCGCATCGAGATCCTCCCGCTGCAGCCGCTCTCGCAGGACGAGGTGGCCGGACGCACCGCGAGCCTGCCCGATGCGCTCTTCTCGGGCGCGCCCTGGCGCACGCGCAGGTCGTCACTCGGGCGCCTCGATGTCTGCCAGCGTGTCGTGGCTGGCGGCTTTCCGGAGGTGCTCGCGCGCGACGTGGGTGCCCGCCGGGCCGCCTGGTTTTCGAGCTACGTGTCCAGCTTGCTCCAGCGGGATGTCCGGGATCTGGCCAACATCGATGGCCTCACGGAGATGCCCAGGCTGCTCGGGCTGTTGGCAGCACGTGCGAGCACCCTGATGAACATGGCGGAGCTGTCGCGCGCATCCGGCATCGCGCATTCGACGCTGAAGCGCTACCTGACGCTGCTGGAAGCCACCTTCATCCTGCAGCCGCTTCCTGCCTGGTCGAGCAACCTCGGCAAGCGCTTCGTGAAATCACCGAAGATCCACCTCGTGGATGCCGGCCTCACCGCGCACCTGCGCGGCGAGCCGGATGCGGAGCACCTGATGCTGTCCCCGGCGGTCGGGCCGCTGCTCGAGACCTTCGTGCTGCAGGAACTCCGCAAGCAACTGAGTTGGAGCCAGCAGGCCGCCACGCCCCATCACTTCCGCACGCCGGCCGGGCGCGAAGTGGACATCGTGCTGGAGGCGCCCGGCGGCAAGGTGGTCGGCATCGAGGTCAAGGCCGCCGCCGCGGTGGACACGGCCGATTTCTCCGGCCTGGCAGCACTGGCCGAAGCTGCCGGCAAGAAGTTCGTGTGCGGCGTGGTGCTCTACCTCGGCGAGCAGGCCGTGCCACGCGGAGGCAATCTGTGGGCGTTGCCGATCGACGCGCTGTGGCGCCCGACCGCGGGGTGAATCCTCACGACTCCACCTCGTCGCTGCCCTCGTCGTCGCTCTCCGCGTCCTCGCCCTCAGCCTCGAGTTCGCGATCCATCTGCAGGCCGCGGATGCGCGAGCTGATCTCGGTCATGATGAGCTGCGCCTGGCTCAGGTTCTTGGTCGAGTGCATGTCGATCTCGATGCGCGTGCGCCGGGTCTTCAGGCCCTGGACCACGACGCGGTACTCCTCGCCCATGGCGGTGCGCACCTCGAAGCGCGCGTCGATGGCGGTGAGCACGCGCTGCACGATGTCGAGGCGCAGCGTGTCGACGGTCTCGTCGACCAGGTCGACGACCAGGCCGGGCGATTCGTCGAAGGTCTCGGAGATGGCGTGCTGGAACTTCTCGTCCGGGTAGGACGGCGTGCCGGTGGCGCAGGCGGCCAGGAGGGCGAGCAGGACGAGGCCCGCACCGAGGCCGAGGGCCCGCGCGACCCGCACGCTGCGGCCGGGGCGGAGGCGTGTGACCGGCGGGGGGGCAGTCTCGGTCTCGTGCATGGGGCGGCTCCGGGTGCGCGGCGCGCCGGCTCGCGGCCGACGCGGCCAATCTTGCCTGCGTCTCCCACGGTGTTCTACTGCGGGCACGGCAAATCGCACTGACACGCTGCGCGGGGGCGCGAGTCGCGCGCCGTCCTGGTGGCCGAGCACCCGATGGTCGCGGTCGACGCATCCGGCCGATGCGGGGATACTGTCGCTCCAGGGGATCGCAGCCAGCCGGTTTCGCCTGCGCGAAGCCGCCAACGGAGGAGGAGCCATGGCAGCGGACGACGAAGGCCCTGCCGACGTGCCGCATCCCGACGCGAGCGTGCGTCGGCTGGCCGAAGCCTGGGAGGCGCGCGCGCGTTCGGCACAGCGCGACTTCTTCGTGGCCTCGCACCCCGGCTGGGACGACTCTCAGGCCTGGCAGCGGCAGGCGCAGATCGATTGCCAGCTGTTCACGCACGGTCTGGCGGACACATGGCTCGCCGGCGCCGACGTGCTCGAGATCGGCTGCGGCGTCGGCCGGCTCGTGCCGGCGCTCCTGCCGCGCGTGCGCTCCTACACCGGGGTGGACATCGCCCCTTCGATGGTGGCGGAGGCCCGGCGCCGGTGCGCGGCGACCTGTGCCGAAGACCGCGTGCGGTTCCTCGTGAGCGACGGACTGGCGTTGCCCGAGGCCCTGCAGTGCGAACGCTTCCAACTCGTGCTCGCCGTGGCGGTCTTCATCCACTGCCCGCTGCACGTGGTGCGCTCGCTCGTGATCGCTGCCGAGCAGGTGCTGTCGCCCGGTGGCATCCTGCGCTGCCAGCTGCGCGCCGACGCCACCGATGCGTCGGGCTACTCCGGGGGGGGGCGCCTCCGCCGGTGGCGGGCGCGTCGGCCAGCGCATCAGCGGATGCGCACGCCCAGCAGGTCGCAGGGCGCACCGCGCCGTCGGAACTCCTGGACGAGGCCTACATGGGTCATGCCTTCCGGGTGGACGAAGCGCGTGCGCTCCTCGCGCAGTGCTGCCCCCACCCCACGGAGCTGATGCGCTTCGACCCGCACCACCTCTATGTCTCGGTGCGGCGCGGGACGCCGCCGACCCCGGCCGCCCGGCCTCATCCGTGGTAGACGCGCGACTCGTGGATGCGGCCCGCGAGCACGCGATAGGCCTCCGCCACGGCCAGCGTCGCTTCGCCCGGCAGGCTGCGTTCGTACTCGAGCAGCACGCGGCCGTCGGCGGGCGTGCCCGCCGTCGTGATCGCGCGCTCGGCGTAGTGCAGGCCCGGCAGGCGCGCAAAGCTGTCCGCCCACCAGTCGTGCAGGGCGGCCCGACCGCGCACGAGGCCGCCGGTCTCGGGCCGGCGCGCCAGCAGCTTGGGGCTGAAGTGCAGAGCGTCGTCGGCGTAGAGCGCGAGCAGCCGGTCGAGTGCGCGCGCGTTGAAGGCCGCGAGCCAGGCGCGCGCCAGGGCGACGAGTGCCGCGCGATCGGCGTCCGCACCTTGCTCGGCGTCGCCGCTTCTGCCGGTGCTGCTGCCGTTGCCGTCGCCGCTGCCGAGCGCCAGCGCGACCAGTTCGCGCACGTTCGGCGGGCAGTCGAGTCCCTCCGTGGTCTCGACCCAGCGGTGCTCCCCGAACGAGCCGTCGCCCGCGACCTGGTCGCTCGGCACGTCGGCGACGAAGCAGAAGTTCATGTGCAGCCCCTTGTCGCCCGCGGCATGCTCCTCGTACGCCAGCAGGCCGGTGGGTGTGCCGGCCACGCGCGTCGCGCCGGGCGCGTCCGTGAAGACCCCGTGCAGGCCGGTCTCCTCCCGCAGTTCGCGCGCGGCTGCTTCGAGCGGCGTCTCGCCGGCCTCCAGCTCACCGCCCACCGGCAGCCAGCAGCGCAGCCGCCGGTGATGGACCAGCAGCACGCGCCCGCGATGTCGGGCGAAGATGGCGACGGAGAAACAGCGGCGTTCGGGCATCGGGGGCGGCTCACGGGGTGCGCGGCGCTCGCGGCCGACGCGGCCAATCTAGGAGCGGTCAGCCGTGGTGACAACCGCGCGGCGAGTCGAGTCCGACGCCCGTCGGCCCGTCTCAGCGGCCAGCAGCGACGGGGAGGAGTTCCACCTCCACGGCAGGCCCTGCCGCCGCGCCGTCGATCGTCTCGAGGCGACCCAGGGCAGGCTGGTGCCCGGGAGCCGTCACGATCCACTCCAACGGTCCGCTGCCCAAGGGCTGGAAGCGCACGCGGCCGTCTGTGCCGGTGGAGAGCCGGGTCACGACGGTGGCCAGCGAAGGAAACCGTTGGGCGGTGATCTGCCTCAGGATGTCGGTTCTGCTCGACTGAATGGCCTCCAGCGCCACCTGGGACGGCACGCCCCAGGCCACGTCGACCTGAGCGCCGGCGAGCGCAGCGCCACCGGCGCTCACCTGGACCGTGAACTCGGCCATGGGCTGCAACGACACGAGCAGCTCACCACCGTCCACAGCCAGCGCGGCCAGGTCGGCGATGTCCACCGGCCGATGACCCGGGAACTCGAAGCGCAGCGCCACCGTGGCGCCCGCCGGCGAGGTCGCCTGCAGGCGCCACGAGCCCTGGTTGTCGGGTGTGACCGCGCGGCCCAGCACGCGCGTCCCAGCCCCTTCAAGGCCCGGGCTGCCCCAGGACACGTCCACGGTTCCCTGGACCGTGACGGGCTCGTTCCGGGTGGCCTCGACGAAGCGCAGGGCGACGTCCCAGTTGCGATCGCCGGCGAGATCGATCTCGAGGCCGGCGATCGGCGCCACGACATCCCGGACCGCTCCGACGCGCGGGATGTGCACGCGGGCGGGCCCGGGGGCCAGCGGCCCCAGCCGGAAGCGACCTGCGGCATCGGTGCGCGCCTGGCGCGGGTGGGCCAGCTGCTCTCCCAGCCGTCGATCGTCTGCGCGCGGCAGGGCGATGGCCATCGCCAGCTCGCCGGCGCGCGGCTGTCCGTCCACGCGCAGCAGCCCCTCGATCCAGCCCCCGGCAGACAAGACCAGGGTGATCTCGTCCGTCTCGCCCGGCGCGAGGTCGAGCGCGGCGTTGATGGCCTGCGGTGACTCCGTCCAGACCCGACGCTGGTCCGCGACCAGGCCCTCGAACCGGAACCTGCCCGTCGCGTCCGAGCGCGTCTTGCAGATCGGCTCTCCGGGCCCGACCACCTGCGCCTTGACGACGCAGTCCGCCACGGCGCGCCCGCCGTCGTCGACCACCCTGCCCGAGAGGGCCGGCGCCGCCGCGAGCACGAGGGTCTGGAGCTGCGTGCAGCGCGCCTCCGGCAGGACGAGTTCGCAGAGCCTGGCCGAGCGGAACCCGGGGCTGGAGGCCTCCAGCTCGTACACCTGGTCCAGCGCGAGGAACGGCAGGACGAAGCTGCCGTCCGGCGCCGAGTGCGTCGCCAGCGTCGCGGAGGCGGCGCCGCTCGACCCGCGCACGAGGGCGGCGCCCGCGATCGCCTCGCCCCGGCTGTCGACGACGCGGCCGGAGAAACCTCCGTGCTCGCGCGCGTCGATCGGGACGAGCCGGTCGTCCGTCGCGCCGGCGAGTTCGAGTTCCCAGGTCCGCACCGGTCCGAAGGCGCCGAACAGCGCGACGGACCACGCCCCGCGCTCCAGCGCCCGCTCGGCGGCGCCCGTCGCGGCGTCGAAGACCAGCGTGTCGCCGGGCCCTGGCCGCAGCGCCTGCCCCGCGGTCTGGGGATGCAGCGCGAGCTGCGGCAAGGGCGTCAGATCCAGCGGCAGGGGCAGCTGCTCGATGCGGAAGCGCAGCCTGCCCTCCGGGGGCTGCGCCTCGTCACTCCCGAGTGCGGTGCCCGGTTCGTCCTCCGGCATCGGCAGCGAGGGCGGCGGGCCGGCAGGCGTCGCGGCCGCCGGGGTGGCGGGCGAGACCGCCGCGGGGACGGGAACTTCGGGCGCCGTGAAGCGGCCCCACGAGATCCAGGCGGCCACGGCCACCGCCAGGCACAGGCTCGACAGCAGCGCCAGGAGCCAGAGCGGGCGCCGTCCGGGATCTGCGCGCGCTGTCGTGCGGCCCGCCGTCATCGCTCGGCGGCAGGCGGCGGTTCCGGACGTGCTGCCCGTCCCGGCCTCAGGATCCAGCCGCCGTCCTCGAGCTGCTCGACGAGGACGACGCCCTCTCCTTCGACCTGGATGGTGAGTTGCTGCGCGACGAACTGATCGAGGTAGTCCGTGTACTCGATCACGAGGCTTCCGGGGCGAGCGGGTGGCAGCCCACTCATCATCACTTCGGTCGGGTCATCGGACGCCGCCTCGACGGCATGGAAGCGGGCCATGACCTGCTTGGTGTGGCGCCCGGCGCGCAGGGCCTGCTTGCCTTCGGCGGCGCCTTCCCAGCGCACGCTCAAGGCGCCCGTGGGCGCGATGGCGATCACGGCTGTGAGGACGTCCCGGCTCGTGATGCCGTGCTCGTCCGCCGCTTCGCCGCCGCGCAAGGAGTCCCGCACGACCGCGGGATCGACCCAAGCCTCCTCCGGCAGGGTCGTCGACGGCGGATGGGCGTCGCTCTCGGCCGGCACGGGGATCCAGGGCGGCGAGCCGGGGACGAGGTTCTGCTTGCTCGGATGGAAGGTGTCCGCGAACGGCCGGAAGAAGCCCCGGAGCACGACGTCGCCCCGGACGAACACGGGCGCGGGACGCGCTCCGGGCAGACCGCTCGCTTCGGCGGAACCCGACGCTTCGGCGTCCTGGCTGGCCGGTCCGACGCCGATGTTTTCAGTGAAGGCGGCCCAGGACACGAGACCTAGCAGACTGAGTGCCAGGACGCGTCCGGCAGCCCGAACGGCGCCGTGCCTGGCGCACGCGGCGAAGCGTGCGGGTCGTGCGCGACGCAGGGCCGTGGAGACCTCGGCCAGGTCCCGGGAAGTCTGACGCGGCGCGTGCGACATCGATCCTCCCCGCAGGGGATCGAACCAGGATGGCCGTGGGGATCGGAGTGGTCAAGCGGTTCGGCCCGTGCCGCTCGCCGGGGCTGCTGCGCCCTACGGCACGCTGCCGCGCACGCCGTTGCTCAGCGACGCGCCGTAGCCCGGCACCGAAGCGTCGAGCACGCCGGC
>Ga0315912_10002863_pt1 | contig 17818 bp, 18 predicted proteins | sample VfabasoilMG_FD_204469 | JGI IMG/M metagenome (GOLD analysis project Ga0315912, IMG submission 204469) | Garden soil microbial communities collected in Santa Monica, California, United States - V. faba soil | ecosystem: Environmental > Terrestrial > Soil > Garden | place: USA: California...
TTCACGCCGTGCAAGGACGGGCTGAGCCACAACGAGCTGGAAAGCATCCTGCCGGAGGAAGCCGCCGCCGGTTGCCAGGTGCTGTTCGAGGCAGTGCTGGCGCGGGCGAACCGGCCGCTGTAGGCGACCGGCGCCGCGCGGGCGGCTACTTTATCCGGGTTTCCGGGGCCAGCAGCTTGTCTGGCACTCGGCGGCCGTCGCGCAGATGGGCCTCCAGGAAGGCGTCCACGTCTTCCCTCGTGCCCAGGCGATACCAGACACCTTCCGGATAGCTGACGACGCAGGGGCCTTCCTCGCAGCGATCCAGGCAGCCGGAGGTGTTGATGCGGACATCGCCATCCAGGCCTAGCGCGCGGGCGCGGGCCTTCATGTAGTCGCGCAGTTCCTCGGACCCGCGTTCGGCGCAACTGCCGCGACGATGGCCATCCGGCCGGCGGTTGGTGCAGACGAAGACATGGCTGGAATAGTAGAGCGGCGGATCACCCGCCTGCCGCGTGCCCATCTTGGAAGCCTCCTCTGTGCGGGGTGGATTCTTGCCCCTATCTATCGGCGGCGTCTATTGGGGGAGCGTGCGTGGTGCCGGAAGCCAGGAATCTGCTGGGGCGGGAGACCTCCCCCTATCTGCTGCAGCACGCGGACAATCCGGTGCACTGGCGCCCCTGGGGGCAGGCGGCATTGGCTGAGGCGGTGGCGCTGAACAGGCCGATCCTGCTCTCGGTCGGCTATGCGTCCTGCCATTGGTGCCATGTGATGGCGCACGAGTCCTTCGAGGACGCGGAAACGGCGGCTGTGATGAATGCCCGGTTCGTCAACATCAAGGTGGACCGGGAGGAGCGGCCGGATATCGACCAGATCTACATGGCCGCCCTGCATGCTATGGGCGAGCAGGGCGGTTGGCCGCTGACGATGTTCCTGACGCCGGACGGGGCGCCTTTCTGGGGTGGCACGTATTTTCCGCCAGAGCCGCGCTGGGGGCGGCCATCTTTCCGCCAGGTGCTGGAGAATGCGGCGGATGCCTGGGACGAGCAGCACGAGATGGTGACGAAGAACCCGGTGGTGATGCGCCGGGCGCTGGAACAGATGGCGGCGATCGCGCCGGGGGCTCTGCCGGTGCCGGCGACGCTGGATGAGGTGGCGACGCACCTGCTGTGGGTTGTGGATACCGCGCATGGTGGCCTGCGCGGGGCACCGAAATTCCCCAATCCGCCGACCTTTTGCTTCCTGTGGCAGAACGCGTGTCGGACGGGCGCGCGGGATGGCAAGGACGCGGTGCATCTGCTGCTGGAGCGCATGTCTCAGGGCGGGATCTACGATCACCTGGGGGGCGGATACGCCCGGTATTCCACGGACGAGGTGTGGCTGGTGCCGCATTTCGAAAAGATGCTGTACGACAATGCGCAGATTCTGGAATTGTTGGCCCTGGCGCATGCGGACCGGCCATCCACGCTGTATCTGCTGCGGGCGACCGAGACGGTGGGCTGGATGGACCGGGAGATGACCGCGGCGACCGACCCGGTTGGGTTCGCGGCGTTCGCAGCCTCCCAGGACGCGGACAGCGAGGGCGAGGAAGGCAAGTTCTACGTCTGGACCGAGGCTGAGGTGGACGCGCTGCTGGGAGCGGATGCCGACGCGTTCAAGGCGGCCTACGACGTGACGGCGGGGGGCAACTGGGAGGGGTACACGATCCTGCGGCGGATTGCGCCGGCCGGGGCCGCTTCGGCGGAGGCGGTGCTGGACCGGTGCCGGTTGGCGCTGTTCAGCGCGCGGACCGGGCGGGTCCGGCCGGGGCGGGACGACAAGGTGCTGGCGGACTGGAACGGGCTGGCGATCGCGGCGCTGGCGCGGGCGGCGGTGGTGTTCGGCCAGCCGATCTGGCTGGAGCGGGCGATTGCCGCGTTTGAATTCGTGATACGGCAGATGGCAACCGGCGATGGGCGCGTGCAGCACGCCTGGCGGCTGGGGCGGATGACTGCCGCCGGGTTGCTGGAGGACCAGGCGGCGATGGCTCGCGCGGCGTTGGCGTTATTTGAGGCAACGGGGGATGTGGCACGGTTGCAGCAGGCGGTGGCCCTGGCCGAGGCCGCGCTGCGCTATTTCGGAGATGCGGAGGGGGCGTTCTACACCACCGCCCAGGATGCAGTGGATGTGCCGCTGGGGCCCAGTGCACGTCCGCGTATCGGTGACGATCATGCTACGCCATCCGGCAACGGCATGATGGCCGAGGTGTTTGCCCGGCTGTTTCACCTGACCGGGACGGATGTGTGGCGCGAACGGGCGGAAGCGGTGCTGCGGGCGTTTACCGGGCAACGTGCGGCACTGACCGGGCGGCCCGGGCTGTTGGTGGCGGCCGATCTGCTGGCGGAAGGCGCTGTGGTGGTGGTGACCGGGCCGGCGGGTGACCCATGCGCCGCGGCGCTGTGCCATGTCGCCCTCGCCAATCCGGATGGGGCAGTGTGTCTACTGCGCGTGCCTGACCCGGCGGCAATTCCGGCCGGGCATCCCGCGCATGGCAAGGCCGCGCCCCGGGATGGCGGGAGCGCGGCCTATGTCTGCCGGGGCGGGGTATGTTCGCTGCCGGTGCAGGGCGCCGCCGAATTGGCCGTGGCGCTGCGCCGGGGGTAGGCGTTCAGGTGTCCTGCGGACCCATCGACTTGATGAGTTCGAACACACGCTTGCGCAGGGACGGGTCTGTGATGCGGTAGTAGGCCCGGACCAGTTCCAGCGTCTCACGCCGGTTCAGGCTGTCATCGCCGAATCCGTCCTGGCCTTCGGCGAAGCCGGCGACGCGGCGCTGCTGGGGCTGGACGTTGTAGTTGGCGGCCAGCGTGTCCGGCATGTCGTCGAAGAAAAAGCTGATCGGAACGTCCAGGACGCGTGACAGGTCAAACAGACGGGACGCACCGACCCGGTTCACCCCGCGTTCGTATTTCTGCACCTGCTGGAATGTCAGGCCCAGCGCCTCACCCAGGCGTTCCTGGGACATGCCCAGAAGCGTGCGCCGGAGGCGAATACGGGTGCCGACATGCACGTCGATCGGGCTCGGCCGCGACTCGCGGTCTCCGCTCCCTTCCTGTGGGCCCTTCATGACCTGGGATGCTCCTCCCGTTCCTTCCAGCATGTGTACCCCCATGACGCGGCGTGGCGCGGAGCGGCCTGTTCCATCGCGTTTGGTTAAAGTTAATGCCACAACCGGAAATGGTCAATGGGTTTGCCAATTTTCTGTTGAGATATGCCGATTTTTATCGTTCGTCTTATTAAAGTCTACACCTTTGGATGGCCTACGACCGGCATCCGGCAACAGCCCAGGGCCAGCACGACCATTGCGAGCAGCGATGGAATCCAGAGGCCGAAACGCGCGAACAGTCCGGGCAATTCCGGTTTTGGCAGGGCGAGCACGAGCACTCCGGTTTCCCCGAGTTGCAACCGCCCGAGCTCGCGACCCTTTGCATCGAAACCAGCCGTAATGCCGGTATTCGCGGCACGAAAAATCGGCACGGCTTCTTCTACCGCACGTATGCGTGCCGCCGCCAGGTGCTGCCGGGGGCCGGAGCTGTTGCCGAACCAGGCATCGTTGGTGATGTTGATCAACCAGTCCGGGCGGTCCCGGCGGTCCACCATCTCGGAGGGGAAGATGGCTTCGTAGCAGATCAGCACGCCGAAGGCCGGCAGGCCCGGCAAGCGGAAGGTGCGTGGGCCGGTGCCAGGGGCGAATCCGCCGCCGGGGACGATCTGTACCGGCAGCGGCACCCAGTCCGGCTGGAATTCCCCGAACGGCACCAAGTGCCATTTATCGTAAAAACCTAGGATGTCGCCATTGCCGGCGATGGCGACCATGCTGTTGCGTGGCCGCCGGTCCGGGCCGAAACGGTCGGCGCCGGCAAGGACGATATTGCCGCCCGCCGCTTCCGCGATGAGGGCACGTGCCTGTGGGTCCGAATCCAGCAGGAAGGGGCTGGCGGATTCGGGCCAGACGACCACGGCGTTGCCGCCGGCCCGTGCGACGCCCTGCCGGGTCAGATCGAGATAATGGGCAAAGATGCGCAGGGCCCGCGCGCGTTCCCATTTTTCCCCTTGCGGAATGTTACCCTGGATCAACACAACGTTCTGTCCGCCCGAATCATGCTCCGACTGGCTGACGCGCCAGGCGCCAAAGCCGAGCCAGACGACCAGCATCGCCGCTGCGGTCCAGCGGCCTGCGCGGGACATGGTTGGCACGCTGGCCAGCCAGACGGTCGCCATGGTCATCCCGTGCACACCCACTATGAGTGCGGGTTGCAGTAGGAAGTCGCCCGCGACGCCGGGAATGGCCCAGACACTACCCCAGGGATTCCAGGGAAAGCCGGTCAGCACGAACTGGCGGGCGAGATCTCCCAGGGTCCAGACCCCGGCAAGGGCACAGCCCCGGCGCCAGCCTGGTGGAACACGGCCCGCGACAGCCACGGCTGGAGCGATGAACAGAGCTTCAAACGCCGAGAGGGCAGGGACGGCGATAGGGACAAACCACCAGAATCGGGCTGCCTCCACCAGGATTGCTTCCGTTATCCAGTAAAGACCGAACAGGTGATGACCGAAGCCGAACCACCAGCCCAGCCGCAGGCCAGTACGCCAACTGGGATTGTCGCCCAGCAGGGCGAGCAGGCCGGGGATGGCGACGAGTAGGACCGGAATCAGGTGCAAGGGTGGCAGGGCGGCCGCGGCAATGGCGCCAAAGCCCGCGGCGATCAGGCTGCTGGACCAGAAGCCACGCCCCGACAGGCTGCGCCAGAAATGGGCAAGTGTGCTCATGCGACAAGTAGAATCATTAACAATTTGTCATCCTCTGGCCAAACTGTACGCTGCCCTAATCCTGCAATACAGCCGCCACAATTGGTGACTATCTACTACCCAGTCCCAGGAGGGTACAGACCATGATCAGTTCGAAGCTTCGTTCCTTGGTAGGCATTTTGGCGCTGGCTGGCACACTGGCGGTGCCGCTCCTGGCTGCCACCGCAAGCCCGGCTTCCGCCGACTGGCAGCGCCGGGGTGGCTACTACAATGGGGGCGGGGGCGGCGGCCATTATCATGGTGGGGGCTACTACCGTGGCGGCTATTACCGCAGCGGTGGCGGCTGCTGGAACTGCGGCTTCATACCGGGCCTGGCCGTTGGTCTGGGCGTCGCGGCGCTGGCGGCGGCCCCATATTACTATGCCCCTCCGCCGGTGTATTACGCGCCGCCTCCGGCCTACTATCCTGCCCCGGGCTACTACTACGCACCGTATCAATGATCGCACGCTGATCGGGGGAGCCCATCCCCCGTTCTAGGCCTGGTCCAGGGCGTCGCGCAGCTTCCGCTCATAGTGGCGGTAATACTTGTCGGTGATCAGGTCGGTCTTCACCAGCACGGCGACATCGGTGGTGTTGAACTGGGTATCGATGACCGCGCCATCGCCGATAAAGCCACCCAGGCGCAGATAACCCTTGATGAGTGGCGGCAAGGCGTTCAGTGCCTTCCGCGCATCCACCAATGCCGGGTCCATCCGCCGCATGCCCACATAACGGTGCGGCAGGGCGCGCAAACGTAGCGCCGGTGGCGCCAGGTGGTTTTCGTGCAGATAGGTCAGTTCCAGCCTCAGTGCGTCCGGGTCCGTGCCGGGCAGGCTGGCGCAGCCGAACATCAGGTCGATCTTGTGGCGGAAGATATAGGCCGCAATGCCGCGCCACAGCAGCTGCATGACCGAGCGGTTGCGATAGGCAAGGGCAACGCAGGACCGGCCGAGTTCCAGGATGCGGCCCGGGAAGTTCAGCATCGGCGTGATGTCGTACTCGTCCGCCGAATAGAACCGGCCGACCTTGGCCGCGGCTTCGCGGGAGATCAGCCGGTACGTGCCGACAATCCCCTCGGGACCCGAGCCGATTGCATGGTCGATGACCAGCAGATGATCGGCCACGGAATCATAGCTATCCCTGTCGCGTTCATTCGCTGCCGTGGCGGGATCCGCCTTCGCGCCAAGTTCACGATAGAACACGCGGTAGCGCAGAGCCTGGACGCCGTCGATCTCCGCTTGCGTGGTGGCAAGCCGGACACCGAGCGTACCGGCACGCAATTCCCCGAAGTCGTGGCTTTCCCCGGGCGCCGCCCCGAAATAGGGCTCGGCGGTCATCTCTGCGGCACTCCCGGCACAACAGGCTGGGAATCCGTTTCCCCACGCGTGCCGATAGCGTGATCCCGGGCGGCCTCAACCTTGCGTCCGAACAGTTCCAGCCGAAGTGATACGAGTTCAAACCCAAGCCGTGCGGCAATCCGACGCATCAGTTCGCGGTGCTCGGCGTCCTCGAACTCAATGACCTTGCCCGTCCCGATATCGATCAGGTGGTAATGATGCCCGTGCTCGGTCGGTTCGTAGCGCGCCCGGCCGCCGCCAAAGTCCCGGCGTTCCAGGATGCCTTTTTCTTCCAGCAAGCGTACCGTGCGGTAAACCGTGGCGATGGAGATGCGTGCATCCAACGCCGAAGCACGCCGATAAAGCTCTTCGACGTCCGGATGGTCGGCTGCGTCGGACAGAACGCGGGCAATGACCCGGCGCTGGCCGGTCATCTTCAAGCCGCTTTCCACGCACAGGCGTTCAATCCGAGATTCCATCATCATCCCTTTACCGCGCCGCTCCCAGGGAGGGCACCAGCTCGATCGGACCGCTGAAGGGTCGGCCGGTTGCATAATACCACCCTGGCTGCCGGGATGCTGCGGAAACGCGTAGCCGATTGGACCCTGGCCTGTCCAATGTCGTTAATGCGACAATCGTGTTGCGACGGGACGGCAGCGCGAGTGCCGGATCAGCGCTTGCCGTTGGCGCGCGGCTTGGTGCCGAGGCCGATCTTCTTGGCAAGGGAAGACCGATGCTTGGCGTAGTTCGGCGCCACCATCGGGTAGTCCGGCGGCAAGTCCCAGCGTTCCCGATACTGCTCGGGCGACATGTTGTAGGCCGTTTTCAGATGCCGCTTCAGCATCTTCAGCTTCTTGCCATCCTCCAGGCAGATCAGATACTCGGGGAATACCGACTTCTTGACCGGAACGGCGGGTGCCGGACGTTCCTGCGGCGGCGCTTCCTTACCGACGCCGGCAAGGGTCTTGTAGACGTCCATGATGAGCGCTGGGAGCGCATCCGTCGCCACAGGATTGTTGGAAACATGCGCGGAGACGATCTGCGCCGTCAGCCCCAGGACGGTATTATTGGCTGCATTGTCGGCCATTGCATCCCCTTTCACTTCACCAGCACTTGCGGCATATAATTAAACCGCTGCTCAGTTGCAATCAATTCCTGGCTTATTAAGAAATAGCGCAATCATGAAGGCGGTGTGATGAGTACAGATGTGACCGCGGACCGGGAACTGGACATTACCGCAGAGATCTGCCCGATGACCTTCGTGCGCACACGCCTGGCGCTGGATGGGATGCACCCAGGCCAGGTGTTACGCGTGCGGCTGCGCGGCAAGGAACCACTGGAAAACGTGCCGCGGACGGCCCGCGAACAGGGGCATGCGATACTGGCGCTGGATACAGGCGCTGACGGTGTGACGACGCTGCTGATCCGGCGCGGGGGCTGACGCCCCGCGGGTGGTGCGTCTCAGTCGTCGTAGGAGCCGATGGGGCCGCGATTTCCGATGATGGCGAGCAGTTCCCGCCGGGTTGCCGGATTGTCGCGGAATGTGCCGAGCATGCGGCTGGTCACCATCGTCACGCCCGGCTTGTGGATGCCGCGCGTGGTCATGCACTGGTGCGCCGCTTCGATGATCACCGCCACGCCCTTCGGCTGCAGCACTTCCTGCAGCGTGTTGGCGATCTGCGCCGTCAGCTTCTCCTGGATCTGCAGACGCTTGGCATAGGCTTCCACCACCCGGGCCAGCTTGGAGATGCCGACAACCCGGCGATGCGGCAGGTAGGCGACATGGGCGCGGCCGATGATCGGCACCATGTGGTGCTCGCAATGGCTTTCCAGGCGGATGTCGCGCAGCAGCACGATCTCGTCGTAGCCGTCGGTTTCCTCGAAGGTACGTTCCAGCAGGGCCACGGGATCGACCTCGTAGCCGGCGAAGAATTCCTCATAGGCGCGGGCGACGCGGGCGGGGGTGTCCACCAGGCCTTCGCGGGTGGGATCGTCACCGGCCCAGCGCAGCAGGGTGCGGATCGCGGCTTCAGCTTCCTCTCGGGACGGGCGCTCAACCGCCGGGCCGCTGCCGGGACGCGAGACGGGCGAAATCTTGTTCATGTCGCTGGATCCTTCGCGCTTCTGGGCCGATGCCCTGATCAGGGCAATATCGTGCGACCGTGGATGGGGCCGCCATAGCGACCGGAGGTTTTGCGGCTAGGCTCAGTGCACTCTGCCACCTTGGTGGGGAGAGTCCAGGCTGAAGGCGGGAATGGCGATATCGAAGGCTTCACCGGAATCGGGAACAACCATGTGGTACGACCCAACCATGAAGCCTGAGGGCGTCTGCAAGGGGGTGCCGGACGTGTATTCAAAGCTCTCCCCTGGCGCGAGCACCGGAGTTTCCCCCACCACCCCGGCGCCATGTACGCGCTGGGTACGGCCGCGGTCGTCCGTGATGTTCCAGGTGCGTCGCAGCAGTTGCACTGTCTCCCGGCCCTGGTTCTCGATCTTCACCCGGTAGGCCCAGACGAAATGGTTCTCCTCCGGCCGCGACTGGTCCTCCAAGTAGAAGGACCGGACGCTGACACGTATGGATCGGGTGATGAGTTCGTAGGTCTCGGACATTTCCTGGGTGTTGCTACTTCCCGTTCATTTGTGGGCCGGCGCGGCCCGTGTTTCAAGGCGCTCGAGACAATCCGCCCAGGGCGTGGGCCAGGTCGGCCTCCAGGTCGGCTGGATCTTCCAGGCCGATAGAGATGCGGATGACGCCATCCGTGATGCCCAGGCGCACGCGTTCCTCCTCCCCGATGCGCAGATGGGTGGTGGTGGCCGGGTGGGTGACCAGAGACTTGGAGTCACCGAGGTTGTTGGAAACGCGGATGAGGGTGAGGCCGTTCATCACCGCGAAGGCGGCATCCTTGCCGCCCTTGATTTCGCAGGTGACGACGGTGCCACCGGCGGTCATCAGCGACTTGCCGAGGGCCTGCTGGGGGTGATCTTCCCGCGTGGGATACCAGACACGGGCGACTTCCGGACGGGCGGCGAGGAAGGCGGCAATACGCTCCGCCGAGCGGCAGGCGGCATCGACGCGGAGTGGCAGGGTTTCCAGGCCCTTCAGCAGCACCCAAGCGGTGAAGGGGGACATAGCGGGGCCGGTGTTGCGGGTGAAGGGCTGCAACACTTCCTCGATCCACTTCTTCGAACCCAGCACCGCGCCGCCGAGGACGCGGCCCTGGCCGTCGATGTGCTTGGTGCAGGAATAGACGACCACGTCCGCGCCCAGTTGCAGCGGCTTTTGCAGCAGGGGCGTGGCGAAGACGTTGTCCACTACCACGATGGCGCCGGCGGCGTGGGCGAGCTTCGTCACCTCCGGCAGGTCCACGATGTCCAGCATCGGGTTGGACGGAGTTTCCAGGAGCACGAGGTTGGTGGGCTTGGACAGGGCTTCCCGCCACTGCGCCAGGTCGGCGCCATCCACGAATACGGTGGAAATGCCGAATTTTGGTAGCAGGGTGGACACAATCCAGTGGCAGGAGCCGAACAGGGCGCGGGAAGCGACAACGCGGTCCCCGACCTTCAGGTGGGACAGGAGGGCGGCATTGACTGCGGCCATGCCGGTGGCGGTGGCGCGGCAGGATTCGGCACCCTCGATGGCGGCGAGGCGGTCTTCCAGCATGCCGACGGTGGGGTTGCCGAAGCGAGAATACTGGTAGTGCTGGACGGTGCCGTTGAAGGTGGCTTCCGCCTGTTCTGCGTCCTCGTAAACGAAGCCGGAGGTGAGGAAGATCGCCTCCGCCGTCTCATCGAACTGGCTGCGGCGGACACCCCCGTGCACAAGCAGGGTGGCGGGGCGGTAATTGGTGGGCTGAGGGGACATTTTCCGGGTCCTTGCATGAAGTGACCCGACCGTGGAGCAGACCACATCCCGGATAGGCGGACGTGGTACTGGCCTCTTTAGCGCGCTTGTTTCACCTCGCCGCAATCCGGCCGGACAAATCACGAGGGGTTTCCGCCTGGAAGGCGACGACCGGGCGGGACCCTATGCGGGGGTGGATTGCGCCGTCAAGCCCGGCTTTCTATAAGGGTGGGGCACACCCGGCGCGGGTGTAGTTCAATGGTAGAACGTCAGCTTCCCAAGCTGAACACGAGGGTTCGATTCCCTTCACCCGCTCCAGTCCCCTCCCTGCCTATGCGTCTCTCCACCCTGGCATCGGGGCTATACCCCTATGAAATCGGGGCTTTTTTTCGCGAACTTCTCCAGTGCGATATAGCAACGGGGGTCATTTTCGCTCTCCGGAGAGCGGATATTCTCCGAGGCTGTTCACTTGGGCCCTGACGTGTTCAGCTTTAAGTTATTGATTTGATTGGGGTCGAAAAGCCTCTAGTTCGCGAAGTGTTCGCTGGGGCGATAGGAACTGAGGCTCAATTTTCTCCATCTGTTTCACGTCAACGAGCCGCTGCCAGCGAGATGATGTTCAACCCCGTCGGCGTACCGAATTCCACGCATCGGTGACAGGCTGAAAGGGCGCGCGCCCAGCGAATTCGAATGGGCGCCGCCCCTGCATTCGGTGCATAATTGGGTCACACCATAAGCACTCCTAACGCCGCGGAGCCCCGGTTGGCCTCCATCGACATATTCATTGGCGATCCCATCACGCACGCATCCGAGCGGGCCACCCTCGAGCGCGCCGTCGATTTCCTTTCAGCGCAGGGCACATCAGCGGTGATCCTAGCCAACCTGAACCTCGGCGGTAGGCAAGTCGATCTGGTGATTGGTCTCGAGCAAGGCGCCCTGGTCGTCGAGGCAAAGGGGTTCTCGGCGGCCGTGCGGGGGAACGAAAATGGCGACTGGCATTTGCGCATTACGTCCCACCGATGGAAGGAAATTCCCAACGCCTATGCTCAGGCGCTCGCGGAAAAGCTGGTGCTTCGTGATGCGATGGCGGAATTTGCTGGGACAAAGGTCCCGTACCCCGACGCGGCCCTGATATTCGTGCCAGCTATTGCGGCGGGTTCGACCATCCCTCGAGGGGACTTTAAGGTCTCGATTGGCGGACTGGACGAGCTGCCGAAACAGATTGTTTCTGTGAAGCGTCGCAGCTGGTCCTTGGATCAGTGGCGCGCCTTCGCAGCCCATCATCGTTTGATTGCAGTACCTTCGATCGATGCGGCGTTAAGCATTGAGCTGCTTGATGCCGAACGGTTGCTCGCAGCCTACGGTGAGTCGTTTAAGCGCACCTACGGTCCGCCCGCGTCCAGAATGGTTCCTATGCCGTGTATTTATAATGGCGGAACGGTCTCGTCGGCCAATTTGTTGGAGCAACCCGCGCAGGATGACAATATTCTGCTTACCGGAGATTCGGGCTGCGGCAAGAGCCTTCTGTCCTACACCATCTCCGTCGCTGCACTAGGCCATGGGCGCGTGCCAATAGTCATTCCGGCAAAGGATTTCGAAGGAAATTTGCGCGATGTGGCAAATCGCGAAGCTGCGCTGCTCGACGCACGATCTGCGGCGGCAGTGATATCGGCTGCGCGACTGTTGGATCGGCGTCTTGTACTCGTGGTCGATGGATATAACGAGTGCAAGCCATCGGAGCGACAGCGCTTGACGCGAAGTATTGCAGCGATCGTAAAGCGGTACGGCGCGACTGCGGTAGTGTCGAGCAGGATACCGCTTGAGCGCGACGATCTTCTGACTGCGAGCATCTATGCGGTGCAGGTGCCGGACAACAGAGTCAAGCGGACGATTGCTCAACAAGCCGCTGGCGGTGCGTCCGTAGAAGCGTTTTCAGAATTGCTTGACAGCGTGCGAAGCGGCCTCGAAGCAGTGTTAATCGGAAAGCTCGGCCAGCAACTACCGGTCGGGACGAGCAAATACGGCCTGTTTGATACTTATGTTCGTCAGCGGCTCGGCCCCGCTGCCTCGGATGGTATTCGGGCTTTGTCACGCGTCGCAGCGATGATGACGGAGCGCATAAGCTTCAGTCTGTCGGTTCGGGAACTGGACCGATTGTCAGACCGTGAAGGTGTATCTGGCGTCGTGGTGCAGACGCTGCTGGGCGCAAACATCCTAGACAAACGCGGCGAACGGGTGAGCTTTACCCACGAGATGTTCCTGAACGTGTTTGCCGCCGAAGCCATCATTCGGCGTGCGGGCGACGATCCCGACTCAGTGATCGCCGCATTGCGGTTGCCGCAGCACCTCGAGATGAAGCCCTTCGCGTTAGGAGCTATCGACGACGACATTTTTCGGCGGCGTGTGCTGTTTGGCCTGTCGGATGCCCGAGTCATACGAGCATGCCTTACTGGGCAGTGCGGGAGTGACGCGCTCCTGTGGGCGAATCAGCGTTGCGACGATGTGCTTGCCCAGATCAGGGAAGAGGTCGACACGGTACGGTTTGATGTCTCCGAAAAATTCCCTTGGAGGGTCCGGGCAAAGCCAGAGACCATTCAGCAATGGACGGTACAGGACCGGGCAGTACTCGCGGCAATCCCCCACGAACTTGTGGCGGGGCGGCGTCTCGATGAAGTGCTCTACTTGATTGGGAAAATGGACGACCGGCTGGCCATTGAGCATCGCAGGTTGCTGAGCGAAGTCAGGGAGAAGAAGGCAGGCATTCGCAGTGGCCTGTACGCAGTGAGTTATTCGGGAGTCGGGGGCGGCGAGGTTGGTCTAAGCCAAATTTGCAGTCCAATTCACAGCGGACTCCTCTATGATGGGCCGAAGGTCGCTGCCAGCGCAAATCTGCATGGGCGTTTGCATTGCGAAACCCTGAGCCCCGGCCAAGTGGGACTACTGGTCGAACTGGACAGATACTCTGACCGCGACGCTCCTTCACTCGGGACTGTGCTGCCGCGTCTCCTAAATCGCCTCTGGTCGCAAGCACCGCATCATCTGCGGCTGGGATTAATGCACGCAGCCAGTATGAGCGCTCGCTCGCTCAGCGACAAGGAACGTCATACCTTGATTGATGCGATTATCGCGTTGTTGCCCGCCAACGGCGGGTTCGACTCGGCCGGTATGGTTGATGCGCTTAAGTTTCTGGGCGCCTTGGATGATAGTGAATCCGAATACGTGTCGAGTTCCAAAGTGGAAATCGAGTCGGCTCTTGCCGATCGGGATAATCCCTTGATGTGGGATGCTGCTGCTCATCTATGGATTGCGCAGTTCGACCATCCTTATGACGGTGCGTATTGCCAAGCTTGGAACGATCTGACCGCGGACAACCGGAAAGCGTTGTTGCTGATGGCAGCTCGAAGTGCTGAAGGAAGCTCGATGTTTACTCCCGCCTTGATCGCAGAAGTGGCCGCGCTAGCGGACCCTGCGGCATGCCCAATCCTAGCGCGGTTTACTGCTCTGCCATCAAAGCAGGATGTCATAATGGGTGACGCTATTCGCAGTTTTCGAATGGCTCACGCCGCACTCGCATACCTCCGCTGCCCCCCGCATGACCACTTGGTTGAAACCGAATCGACCGCGGATCAAGCGCTCCTAGCATGTGGCAAGATTCTTTATTGGATAAACCGGAGCGATCTTTCCCAAGAGGAGCGCGGGCAAAACTGCGCAAGCCCACTTGCAATACTGTCAAGGCATGAGCTCGGAGTGGCGGCTGCCGTTGTCGGGGAATTTATTCAAACCGACTATACTCTTGAAGAGGCCATAAAATCTGCTATGAATTCCGAGTCGATTACGGTTTCATTCGGTATTGGACTCAGAAATGAGATTTCCGAAATCTGTCGTGCGGCACTTGAGCGGCCCACTCTTCAGTCTGGATACTTTGACTTTTTTCGTGTTGAAGAGGTGATTGAGGGTCACTCTCATATTTGGGCCGCTTCGGCAGTACGGGCGATATTCCGCTAATTCGAACTTGGGCACTCCATCCCGATCACGGACTTTCTGCGATACGTGCGATCAAGATGATCGAAGAGGAAACCAGGATCTCCGGCAACAAAAAGCGCTCATCTGGTTGATAGGCCCCACAATCATTATCAAGTCTCCGCCTGCGGGCTATCTTGTGGAGATGCTGGATAAAGGCACCCGCGGTGACGGTCCGGATCTGAGTAGCCGCTTCCCCTTGCGTGCAAGATATAACGGGCATCGGATGCGGGGAGTTGTTGCGGCCAATGGAACCAGAAGCGACTTCAACAACTGCTCCAGGCTCATCCCGCCTGCTGCTGACCATTCGGAATGGCTTCGACGATATCTGGCGCCAGCAACGTCAGCCTCAACGTCTCAGCCACGTAGCTCGACCTCACTCCCTCCCCGTCCGCCAACTCCCGTACCGACGCATACCGCCCCTCGTCCAACATCGTCTTCCACTGGAATTCCCGAGCTAGCGCCTTCACCAGCACCGCGTGGGCGGTCGTCGGGACCAGCGACGGTCGCGTCTGCAGTAATGCCGCGTCGTCCGCGGCGACCACCACTGTGTTACCACCCATCATCCGCCTATTGACCCTGTACATACCTCCCAGACACAAGCCCGTAGCCAACGATGTCCAGGATCGGCATCCATCCGGGGATGCCAGAGCATGGACACGGTAACCTCGGGCGCGGGAACCGGAAGTGGAAAGCTGAACATCCCGGTACGCAGGAGGCCGGTATGGTTCCGGGGAACAGCAGTAATCAGATCCGACCCGCGCGCGAGGGCCAGGGCGGACGCGAAGCCGCCCACCACTGCCACTACCTCCCTACGCAACCCGAGCGCCTCTAGAGCCGTATCAATCGGTCCTCGCGTGGCTCCCCGTCGGGAAAAAGCCACATGCCGCCCGGCCGCATATCGCGCTGGCGTGATCTTGCCACGCGAAAGTGGATGACCGCTTCGAACCACCCCGATGAACGAATCGTGGAACAGAGACTGGGCACGAACTTCGGGACCTGTGGCGTCATCGACAACGCCCGTCTCCAGGTCAACTTCGCCCCCGCGCAGTAGTCCACTGTCCTTATCAGCCTTCGGTATGAACCGGAGCTGAACCCTTGGAGCGTCTCCACCGATCCGCTCGACCAGGGCAGCTCCGAAGCATTCGACGAAGCCTTCGCTGTTGCGCAGCGTAAAGGTCCGGACCAGGCTCGTCAGGTCGAGCTTTGCTGCCGGACGCAGGACGGTCTGCGCTTCCTGAACCAGTCGGCTGACAGGCTCGCGCAACTCCAGAGCTCGGGGCGTGGGAACCAAACCGCGTCCGGCGCGGACCAGCAGTGGATCGCCAGTCGTCTCCCGTAGGCGGGTCAGCGTCCGGCTCATGGCCGACGGGCTGAGCCGCAACCGGCGCGCCGCGCGTGTGACGCTGCCTTCCACGAGCAACATATCCAGGGTGATCAGCAAGTTGAGGTCAGGGATCGCCATGGATCGAGCGTAGCACGGCCGAGGTGATATATAGCGTCTGATGCACATATAAATTGCGACTATTGCGTCTGTTCCGTGGCCCAAACGCCTTCTACCTATGCGCCACGGTCCTGACCAACGGGGTCCGGACAGAACCGAGGAAGGCAAAATGACGAAGAACACGCTCGATGAAGCGATGACGGCCGTCAGCTCAATGTGGGGTCCGCTGACCACGGACCTTGTCGAGGCCAGCCGAAAGCAACTGGAGCGGCTGGCGAACGCCTCACCTGACGAGCCATGGTTGGCAGCTTTGCATGAGTACCAGCCCGCTAGTCGGGAACTCTACCGAGATCCCAAGCATGGATTTGTGCTGCTGGCGCATGTCGAACAGGCCGGACTGTATCGTCCGCCCCATGACCACGGTCGTGGCTGGGTGATCTATGCAGTCCAGGCGGGCCAGAGCGAGATGGGCACGTATGGCCGCGTGGAAGACCCCGATGGAGACATTCGTCTGGTCAAGCGAAATGCGACGCTCGTGCGTCCGGGGCAGGCACAGGTTTACCTGCCTGGCGATATCCACGACACTCTGTGCGTTCAGGGACCGGCGTTACTGTTCCGCTTCACTGAGCGGGACCTGAAAGTAGAAGACAACGTTGCACATAAGGTAACCCGCTACGTTCAGCAGAACGGCGTCTGGACTGCTCCGAATGGATTACTCGCCGCTCAGTGAAGACTCGCACCACATCCTGTCCGCCGTGTTCAACCTCAGTCATATTCGGCGTGGAACACGGCGCACTGATGCTGCCAATTGATCGGGAATGACTTCAGCAGCTGGTCCAGGCTCATACCGCGAGACTGTTGCCCATCCAACATTGCCTCGACCAGATCAGGCGCCAGCAAGGTCAACCGGAGCATCCCTGCGGCGTAGCTCGGCCTCATTTTCTCTCCGTCGGCCAGTTCTCGCGCCGACCCATATCGCCCCTCGTCCAGCATTCGCTTCCACCGGACCGCCCGTGCTCGCGCCGGGGCGAGGGCACGGGTGTAGCCTTAAACGTGGAACATATGTGGCGTACCTGAAAGTGCACTGAACCGGGGCCCGAGTGGAAACTGAATTCGTTCCTTGCATCGCGGTGAATACATGGTGGAGACTGTGCCGGTCCGGCATGAAGGAAAGCCGCAATGGACACCAGAAGAAGCGTGCTGGTTCAGCTTGCCGTAGGCGGCATTTGGCTTGTAGCTCAGCCGCTCCATGCGCAGATGGCCGGGACGATATGGCGTGTCGGCATTCTAGCAAATGCAGCAACTCCCGGCTTTGAAGCGCTGCTCGGCAGGATGCGCACGGAGCTGACTGGACTCGGCTACGTCGAGGGAAAGAACATAGCCTACGAGTTCCGCCACGCCGGGGGACAACTCGACCGGCTGCCTGACCTAGCGGCCGAACTTGTGCAAAACAATGTTGACGTGATCGTCGCGTCGGGCGGTCCGGCATCGGCCGCGGCCAGTCAGGCAACATCGCGCATTCCCGTGATTTTCAGTATCGTCGCTGACCCGGTGGCGATCAAGCTCGTCTCCTCCTTGCGGCGACCAGGCGCCAATGTGACCGGAGTCACGAATCACGACCCTGATCAGGCGACGCAACAATTGTCCCTGCTTAAGGAATTGCTGCCACAACTTGTCCGCGTCGCGATCGTCAGCGAGGACGGCCTACCTGGCGTAGATAGTAGCGGCATGATCCCGCACGAACGTGACTACTTTGGCGCGGCGCGCTCACTGGGCTTGCAGCCTCAGCTTATCCGTCTCAAGGGACCAACCCCCGACCTGGAGGCTGCACTGGCGGCGGCAAAGGCACATGCCGACGCTCTGATCCTTCTCGAAGTACCTCTCGCATTCGTTGAAGGCAAGCGCATCGCGGAATTGGCAGCCATCCACCGGCTGGTCACCGTTTTTCCAAGCAGCCTCAGCGCATCTGGGGCTACGATAGCTTACAGCACCAGCGTGCTGGAAAATTTCGCGCGTGTTCCGGCGATAATTGACCGGATATTCAAGGGTACACCGGCCGGAGAGGTGGCAGTCGAAGTCAATTCGCGGCGCGTGCTCATCGTCAATGCCAAGGCGACAAAGCAGGTCGGGCTAACTGTTCCAGAGGCCGTGCTCAGGCGCGCTGATCGCGTTATCGATTAGTCTAACCGAACACTTAGTCGGCAGCTGACATGGCGATCTGCTGCGGCCAATGAACAGGAAACGACTTCAACAGCTGGTCCAAGCTCATCTCGCCGGCCTGCCGCCCATCCAGGATCGCCTCTACAACTGCCGGCGCCAGTAGGGTCAGCCGCAGCACACCGGCGGCGTAGCTGGGCTTCACGCCCTCCCCGT
>Ga0315912_10002864_pt1 | contig 17805 bp, 16 predicted proteins | sample VfabasoilMG_FD_204469 | JGI IMG/M metagenome (GOLD analysis project Ga0315912, IMG submission 204469) | Garden soil microbial communities collected in Santa Monica, California, United States - V. faba soil | ecosystem: Environmental > Terrestrial > Soil > Garden | place: USA: California...
AGGATTATATGAATGGGTACATTAAGAAACATGAACTGACTCGCCCCGATAAAGAAACAGATAGAAAAAATCACGTTCGCGTTTCTATGATGAATGCGGAGCCCGTTTTCTTCGCTTATCTGGCCAATCAACAGCTTGATGAAGTGGTGGAAACCATTAAAAAAACCAAACCTGTTTATTCTTTTACTGCCGAAGACAATATTGAGCATCGCCTTTGGGTGGTCAGTAATCCCGCCCAGATTCAAGCAATTGTTTCAGTTTTTTCACAAATGCCGGCAACTTATGTGGCCGATGGACATCACCGTACAGCGGCAGCTGCCCTGGTTGGAAATGACCTCAAAAAGGAGAACCCCAACCACACAGGAAAAGAATCTTATAATTATTTCTTAGCCGTACATTTCCCGGACAATCAGCTTGCTATCATGGATTACAATCGTGTGGTTAAGGATTTGAATGGCCATACGGAAGAATCTTTTATCAAAGGCTTGTCTGATTCATTCACTATAACAAAAAAGGGAAAAGCAGAATATCGTCCTTCGCATCTTCATGAATTCAGCATGTACATAAACGGGAACTGGTATGCACTCCAGGCAAAACCTGGTATGTATAACGATGCGGATCCTATTGGCGTTTTGGATGTTACAATACTATCCGAGAGAGTACTAAAGCCTCTTCTAAACATTCATGACTTGCGCACAGACAAGCGAATAGATTTTGTTGGCGGTATGCGTGGATTAAAAGAACTGGAGCGAAGAGTAAATAGTGGAGAAATGAAAGCGGCATTTGCTCTCTATCCTGTTTCCATGAAGCAATTGATTGATATTGCCGATAGTGGAGAAATTATGCCACCAAAAACCACCTGGTTCGAGCCAAAATTGAGAAGTGGACTCGTGGTCCACAAATTCTGATATACCTTAATAAAAAAGAGCAGCCGGTAAACCGGCTGCTCTTTTTTCGATCTCACAAGAAAATTATTGAATTGCTCCTTTCTTTATACTGACCTTGCCAACTGCTGCTTCCTTAGAAATCTTCCCGCTACCAAAATCCTTCAGCACGGATGCTTTCACGGATAACTCAATATCAGATGGAATACCACAGCCTTTACATTTTGTAAGGGTGATATTAAAAATCAAGAGTTCATTGTCTTTTAGGCTGGTAATGGTCCGACCGTACTCAACCATGCTATCTTTTATATCCTTTTCAAAAAGCGGGTAAAGTTCTTTCACTTTTTTGTCTCTTTCCGCCTGATCCAGGTTATCTAAATCAAGTGTGGGCATAGAGAATCGATCATGGTTAATGTTGCTGGAATAAACCTGCATGGAATAGGTTACGCCAAAATCCTTCATTATCTCGTAGTAAGGTGCATTTTCCACGAAAAATGTTTTCGATAAATCGGAACTATAAAGTCGGTTGAAGATGGTAGAAAGTAACTCCAGATCTGGCTTCACTTCATTGCTTAGTTCACTATTCACTACTTTAAATTTGGAAATTAACTGGTCTCTGGAAATCTTATTTTGCTTGTACTGAGTCAGGTCTGATTTCAGTGCTTCGGCAGAAATAATCTTTCGCTTTGGCATATTAGGGTCGCCCGGGAAGTGAAAATTATAACCTCCACGCTCAGATTGTGTTGTAATCAATATTTTTTCATTCGGCTCCAGTGAAATCAAATCTCCATAGTCAGCCAGAAATATTTTCGCAGCTTCCAATACCTTATCTCCGAAGTTGGCCCGGGCACTATCGCGACCAGAAATAACTTTCACTTTTATTTTTTCCTTGTCAGCTTTTTCTTTCTCCTTGCGGGCCATTTCCTTCTCCTTGCCAGCCATTTCCTTCTCCCTATCAGCCATTTCTTTCTCCTTTTCAATCATTTCCATCTCACGTTCAGCTCTTTCTTCATCAATCTCGGCATTTTCTATTTCATCCTCTATCCACTTTCTTTCAATAATCGTGTTACCGTTTATCTGAATTAAAGCATCCCTGTCATTTCTCCATGAAGGTCCCTTAAAATCTTCAGTGGTCAAACTAAATGCCATTGGGGGAAAATTTCCGTAAGGTACCCGAAGTGTTACTCCGTAGCCTTCGGTATAACTGCCTTCCACATCCAGTGGCCAAAAACCTCCTTTCTTATCCAACTGCTGTTTTATCAGCGTACTGAGAATATTCTCAGCCACTTCAATGTCGCGCTCAATGCGCTCTTCCTTATTCTGACTGAAGGCAGCAACGCTTATTACCATCAGCCCCAAACTCCACAACTTTTTCATACTGTACATTTTTTAATTTTTTAACTTCTTTTCAACAAGATGTTCTCTCACTAAAATTAGTTTAGTTTGGTTGAAGAATTATTGTTCGACACAAGGCTTGTAAGAATTTGTCCGGCCTGTTGTCTGAATTGTAGATTATCTTCCTCCATAGATGTTATTTTAGATTGCACTATGTTTAAATCCTGGCTTCGCTGCTCCTGAAGATATTTTGAAAAATCAACCAAAAGATTCTCGATGTATTGCTTTTGTTCGCTGGATGACAACCGTACATACTCCTGCATGAAAAGACTGTTTTCCTTTTTAAGACTCTCCATGAACTGCCTGATATCTTCCTGGGAGGCCGAAGCAACGGTCTTGGTCAATTCATTCACTCGCTGAGCATTATAAATTGTATTCTGCTTTAGTGATTCATTTATTTTATTTTGAGACTCTGTCAAGGAAGCCTGAACAAGTTCATTATTTTGAGATAGAGAGGAGTTAATCATGTTTTGTACTTCCTCGGCTGCAAGACCAGAGGCAACATTTTCTTTTTTCAATTCTCCGAAGCTTAAGGTAAACTCACTATTGCTATACCGCATTTGAATACCCAGCAGTTTAGCTCCAATCATAACAACAAGAAATGCCGCTGCTATCCCGGTGGCATACCTGAAAAAACCAGATTGCCATAAGCTAATAGTCGGTTTCTCATCCATAAAAATTGGGGGCGCGATTACCTCTTTATCGTGCACCCTGGTGAGTGTTGTTCTTACCATTTGCAAATCCTGAAGCTCCTGAAGCGCTTCTGGATTTTCACGAAAATATTTTTCCGCTTCACTTTTCTCTGTTGCACTCAGCTCACCATACAGGTAAGCCATAAGTGTAGCCTCGCTCAATTTAGTTTTCATAACCAATGGATTCTTTTGTTATCCTATTTCTGTCAAATATCTTTTTCAGTCCGTCCAGTCCGTAATACATTCTGCTCTTCACCGTGTTCTCCGATATATTCAATGCCTCTGCAATCTCCCTAAACTTCAGTCCTTCATACTCTTTCATAATTACCACTTCACGCTGCTCTTCGCTCAACTCCATTAAACACTTTTGAAGCAAGTCAGATAGTTCCGTTTGCCTCAACACTTTCTCCGGGTTCTCGCTTTTTTCTTCACTTCGCTCCCATCTGAAAGATTCTTCTGCTTCGCCTGGATTTAAATCTTGCAGAGAAACCGAACGCGTTATCTTTCTTTTGCGCAATTCCTCCCGGCAAAAGTTTACGGCAATGGTGTAAAGCCAGGATCGAAACCGTGCCGGATCGTTTAGGTGAGAAAGATTCTTGTGCATGGCTATAAAGGTTTTTTGCGCAGCCTCCATAGCCAAATCATGATCAAAAAAGAATTTATATGCGAAGTTGTAAATCCTTTTATACCATAGTTGAACCAGCTTGCCTTGTGCATGCTTATCTCCCTCACGAGCGCGGGCAATGAGGGCATCCGAATGCATCATGGCAATGTCCAGTAAAGTTTCAGCGGGCATCGAACTCAATTTTCCGGAAAATTTTCAACGTTTTTAACGTTTCCGAAGGTAAGATGAATGGAATTGGCAAAAAGTTTTAAAAGGATAATAGAACACCCAACTTAATCTAATAATCTAAAAATCGCTTTTATGGGCGAATTTTCCATATTTGTTAACGAATAAATCTTAAATAGCTAAATCATGTTCCTAAAAAAAATATTCTTACTAACCCTTGCGGCATCCGTACAAGTATGCGTAGCTCAACTTGAAAATTTTCCATATGCCGAGTTTAGCCCGAATGGCAAACTGATTTTAACCTGTGATTATAGTACTCTAACTTATCGCCTCCTAGAGGTTCCATCAGGCCAGTTATCAACAGAAATAGCTACGGGCTTTTCCAAAGTCAACCCGAATAATTTCGTAGGTGGGCGATTACCCGATTTCCATTTGGCTCGCTTTAGCAATGACGGCAATTATGTCTATCTGCGATTCAATTCCTCTATTGTTATTTGGGATGTACGGGCTAAGAGGATAACCACAAAACTCGACAACTCTATTTATCAAAACTTCACTTTTCACCGTTTTGCACAAGAAGGGAGTAAAGTAAATTATCCAGATGAATTTATCGATAAGTTACTCAAGAAGCACAAACGCGTGGGAGTTTATCCGGTTTTTAGTCGGGATGGGAAATATATGGCCGTACATAGCATGGATTATAAAGACAGAAATACGATCAAGCTTATCGATTTGGCTTCCGGAAAACTGACTCAAACATTTTCTGGCGTAGAGTTTACCACATCTGTCGGGTTTAGTCCTGATAGCAAACTTTTTTTTGGAAAATCATTTATACAGGATAAAAACACTTTAATGATTTGGGAAACGTCTTCAGCAAATGTGGTTGATTCACTCTCCGGTTGCTTCTCTCCCAAGCTCAGCAAAAATGGAAATGTGATGGTAACTTTAATGTCCGACCCGAACGACCTCAGCGATGAATCAGGTAATACTGCTAAAGTTTGGGATGTCGAAACCAGGAAGTTGCTTCTAACCCTTAGTGGTCACACAAAGAAACTCACCAATGTCGAATTTTCATATGACGGAAAAATTATTGGCACCTCATCTTTTGATGGAACCATTAAACTATGGAACTCAGAAACCGGAGAACAGCTGAAAGATATAACGGGTATTTCGGAAACCACATTGCTTTTTGGTTTTGACTTAACAGGTAAATACCTGATTGCAGGTGACGAGACTCAAGTTGTTTATCTATTGGAAGTAGAGACTGGCAAACTAATCGGTAGACTTTAGAAAAAATTTCCAGCAGGCTGAATAAATCAGCCAGACGTTCAATATTGCCTCTTTGTTATATGCCTAAACGAAAATTGCTAAAACGAATCGGCCTTGGATTGTTTGCGGTAGTTGTTGTTTTAGCTATTTGGAACGGACCACTCATTATTTATAGCTTGCGCCAGGGAATGGGCCAACTCAGTATTGTTTGGAATGCTAAACCAGTTGAAGAGATTTTGGCTGACCCTGCCACCCCGGATTCTCTAAAGCAAAAACTTAATTTAATCAATGAGGTGAGGCGGTATGCGATTGATTCTCTGGGTTTAAAAGACACGGAGAATTACAAAACACTTTTCGATCAACAGGGTAAAGAAGTTATGTGGGTAGTTACAGCGAGTGAACCTTACCGATTGAAAGAAAAAATCTGGGAGTTCCCAATCGTTGGTCGCGTTCCTTATAAGGGTTTCTTCGATATAGACCGAGCCAAGGCTGAAAAACAAAATCTTGAAACAGATGGTTGGGATGTAAGCGTTTCCAATCCAAGCGGTTGGAGCACGTTGGGTTGGTTCACCGATCCAATTTTAAGCGACATGCTTTACAAAAGCGAGGGAGACTTGGCCAGCTTGATCATCCATGAGATGGTCCATGCCACCATTTATGTAAAAGACAGCAGTTCGTTCAATGAAAACCTGGCCTCTTTTATTGGCGACTTAGCCGCACTAAAATTTATCGACTACAAATACGGAAATCAATCTGAAGAGCATTTCACTTATATCTATGAAGATGCTGATTTTAGAAAATACAATTCACACATCTTACGAGGAGCTAACTTATTGGATAGTCTCTATGAAGCTATTGACAAAGCAACTGTCGATGTAAAGCAGAATTTAAAGAAATCGGCCATGCAAAAAATTGTTTCATCGATGGATACTCTTCACTTACATTACAATCGCCATCCATCCAAACGTTTTGAAAAAAAATTACCCACTAATGCATACTTCCTCTCCTTCAGGCGCTATCAATCACAACAATTGGATTTAAGCGAAATGTTCGAAAATAAATTCCAGTCTGATTTTAAAAAAATGGTGCAGCATTTTAAAATGCATTATCCATTTTTATAGCGCCTTGAGTCATGACATCGCCTTTTGAATAGCTGCTTCCACTGCCACTCCTGCTACATCAGGAAAATTAAACTCAGGAAAATAGTCTGAGTCCAGCCACTTCTCGATTTTTTTTAGAGACTTCCTCTTTATTTTTTTTATTCTTTCTACTCCCATTTTCTTTAACGATAGAGCATTGCATTGCTGCTCGTATTGATTTTTCATCGGCACCACAAGCAATTTCTTTCTTAAGTAAATCGCTTCGGCAGGAGTTTCAAAACCAGCACCGCAAAGCACACCTTTAGCGTTCAGCATACTATCAACAAAAGCCTGTCCGCTCACCGGGAGAACATTGATGTTCTCCGCTTGATAAGCTTTATTACAATGTTTGGAGAAAATTTGCCATCTAACTTTAGGAAACGCAGAGAGTAGCTTTACTAACTTCTCATCGGCATAAGCGGGAAGGTAAACGGTGTAGTGACCTTTATCCAACGGTTTCAATTGCCGCACGGAAGAGCGAATGACTGGGGTAAAAATATTTTTATCGTATTCTTTGAAATGGAATCCAATAAATTTTTTAGCAGGGGCATACTTTCTAAAAAGCCACTCAGCAAATGGATCGGGAGGACTCGGTCGGGGTGTTTTCTTTGAGAGAAATGAAGCCTGGTGACTCAACGCCACAAGGGGCACATCTTTTCTTCTGGCAGCCCAAGCAGAAATGGGTTCGAAATCATTTACAATAAGATCATATTTTTCTACCGGAAATGAATTGACCTCTTTATAAATGTCGCGGGCACTATTCTCTTGAATGGTCTTAATAATGTTCACCCCGCCACTCTTTCCAAAATAAAAACTTAAACCTTTTGATTTATATTTAACTGGAAACGGCAGAGAGATATCTGCTTGTGCCCCGCTTACAAAAAGATCTAGTTGGCCATGCTTTCGGAGTTCGGGAACAATATCTTGCGCACGAGCCAAATGACCATTGCCGGTTCCCTGAATAGCATACAGGATTTTCATTTTTTTGTATAGAGAAAATTTTGGACCAGGTCTTTGAAAATTTCATCGTTATCCTTGTTCGCTTTCAGTCGCTTGGGAAGTTTGATGGCTGCTGCTACTTTATCTTCCTGGTAACGGTATATCTCCCATTTTCCTCGATGATACTCAAGCGATGTGAGGTTTTCTACCCAATCACCAGAATTCAAATAAATAGTATTTCCCTTTTCGGTTGATACTTTTTTCATTTGTGGCTTATGGATGTGTCCGCAAACAACAAACTGGTATCCATTTGCAATGGCTATCTCTGCGGCAGTCTTCTCAAAATCATTAACATACCGAACGGCTTCCTTTACACTGTCCTTTACTTTTTTTGATAACGAAATTTTTTCCCTGCCAAACCTGGCTAAAATAAAATTAATGAATGCATTAATCAGGATCAGCAAATCATATCCTATCGCCCCAAGTTTCGCAAGCCATTTGGAATGCCGCATGGTTATATCAAAAACATCTCCATGAAATACCCACGCTTTTTTTCCATCTAGGGCCAGTACTTTTTTATCAACAATTTGAAAGGCTCCCAGTCGAAAACCGGAAAACCTTCTTAAATATTCATCATGGTTGCCGGGTATATAGGTTACTTTGGTATTTCGGGTAAGGAGGCCGGTGATATGTCTTAACACCTGAGTATGTGTTTTCGGCCAGTAATGTTTACTGAATTGCCACATATCAATTATATCACCATTAAGAATAAGATGCTTTGGCTGGATGGATTTTAAATAGCGAAGTAATTCTTCTGCATGGCAGCCGTATGTGCCCAGGTGCAAATCTGAAATTATTACTAGATCGAGTTTTCTTTTTTTTTCTTTCCCCAAGTGAGTGAGTTTAGTCCAAAACAAAAATAACGTTTGAAAGTGGCTTGTGCATTACAACTGGATAAAGGTTTTTTTAACAGGCATCCGGAAATTCATGTATTTCATACACCGAGCACTGACTATTTCTTAACATTAAAGTAACAAAAAGATAAAACAAAAATTGTTATGCTTGTTGATCGTAAAATTAGATTTGCCCCTTACCATTTAAAATCCAATCTAAAGTCATGGCAAATAAATCTACCAAGGAAAATAAGCCTACCAAGGCAAATAAACATGTTAACAAGAAAAAAATTGAGATGAGACTCCACGATACGATCACTCAAATATTTGAAGAGCTTAACGGATCGTCTAACAAAATCAAAAAAGCATTGGAAAAAGATTCTAAAAAGCTTGCCAAAAGCATTCACATCCTTCTAAAAAAGAAGGCAAAAAAAGATAGAAAAATTCAAAAAGAAACAAACAGGAAAGTCAAAAAGGTAATCACTATCTGATTAGCCGTTTCTACTTCCATTTTTTAAAATTCCAACTTCGCTCGGCCACTTCAAAATAAACCACCTCATCCGGGAATTCTATATACTCTACACCATTTGAGTATTTAGTTTCGTATGCTTTGAGGCTTTTTCCATTAACCATTCTATCGAATAATAAGGCAGATCGTTTCTTCAATGTATCAGGCACCATTTTCCATGTGCGAAAAACTTCTTCGTATTCCTGTATACCTCCCATGTCATTAAAAATAACTTTTCCCCCTGTGGCCACTCTCTTGTCAACCAAACTTGGCGCCTTGCAGCTCACCATAAAGTAATTGACATCGTTTTTGGAATACCAGGCCTCCACTACAAATAGCTTCATCTGAGCAACGTAATGGCTGTCATAAGCTGTGTAAAACCTTTCAGCGGGCGTTAAACCTTCGGGCGGCCTTCCCAGATATCGTATCATGGCCCACAGATTTGCATCAAGCTCCCTGGGTGAAATATTATTTGGATTATACTTCTCTGCTTGATTGGTATTATCAGTGCAGGCCAGTAGCGTTAAAAGTAAAATTGATGCAATTAGTCTTTTCATTGTGCAAAATTAAAAAAAGAGAGAGCCCGATTTTCGCGAGCTCTCTTTTAATTAACCTGATTAATCAATTTCTAATAAACTTTGCTGATGGGCTGAAATTCACTCCAACCGTCCGTCCAATCAGTTGAGCCAAACGCCCCACGATAGGTGGTCGTGGTGAAGAAACCGCCTGTTAGTTTGCCGTTTGTAAAGGATGCGCCTGTGTTCAGGTCATTGACTCCGCTTCCTGCTATTAAGGCAAAATTTGGGTTAGAAGGAAAAGTAGCGGAAGTTTGGGCTGCCCAGAACAAATTTGGATTAACTCCTATATCCGAAAAAGAAGTGGTAGCAGTTACATTGTAAAAGGAACCATTGCTGGATGCCGTCCACCAGGTTGCAATAGATGTAGCATTGCCTGCAGTTGCCAAAGCATCAATGGTTCCGTCATTGTTGGCATGAAACTTTATATTAGTTACATACAATCCTTCGGCAGCAGTTGCTGAAGTGGCTGTGCCAGCCGGTCCCGGAACTGATAATACGTTATTGGCAAATACACCATAGCCATTGTTAATATTGAACCATGTGCCATCATCATCTACTCTTAAACCAAGTCTATAACCGGAGATGAATGAGTTAAACACCGATATAGATGACCTTCTGCGGATGTGCATACCATGTTGATAGTTGCCAGAAATTGTACGGGCGTTCGTCTCACGAGGACCCAACACTGATATATTAGAAAATACACCTCTGGTACAATTGGCAGACGACCCGGTATTGCTAGCTGTTTGATCGCAACCCGGTGTGGTAACGGCAGTTCCCTGGTTATCGCTTTCAAATGCATTAGATCCAGACTGATCTGCAAAGAATGGATTCCGAACAGCCAAACCCCACTGCACATTTCCACCCCAGCCGTAGTCTGTATCAAAATCATCATCCCAGGTAGACAACGATACTAAATATTTTGCATTCACTGTTCCGCCAAACCACTCAAAGCTATCATCGCCACCAAAAGATGACTGTACATATTCAATGGTTGTACCATTGCCTACACCACCCATAGTTAAACCGTTGGTCTCATTGTTGGGGGTTAATTCAACACCAGCATATTCAATGCGCACATATTTTAATGTCCCAGAGTTTTCAGTGGCGTTTGTAGCTGGTGTAGCACTCTCAGCCAAGCTGCTCCCATAATTTTGCGATGGTTGAATTCCTTCAATAGCAGGTTTTGCTGCCTGGTTTACAAATGCATTTCCTAGAATTACAATGCCACCCCAATCGCCCCGATCTCTTACGTTAACAGCTTGAGCTGAAGTAAATACTACCGGGTTGTTTGCTTCCCCATTGGCAACCAGCTTCCCACCCGGCTGAACAATAAGAACAGCTTTAGTGGCTTTATCTCCCTTTATGACCGTTCCGGCAGGAATAGTTAACGTAACACCGGTTGGTATAAATACTTGCCCTTTCAAAAGGTATGGTTTATCTGCATCAAGTGTTTGAGTGGCTAATGTTCCTTCCAGTTTAATAACCGGGTCGCCAACGGTAACAATGAAGTTCGTGATTTCAGAAGGGTAATTCTCGTTGTCCGTAACTTGAAAAGAAATAACGATTGTTGCCCCAATCGCAGCATCGGCTGGGATCGTGTACTCATAAGGAATTGGCGCTGACAAATCTTCTCCTGCCAGGGGAATTTGTTCCTCCTCGACACCGGCAATATAAACGGTGAGATATTGAGCTCCGTTGGGCGCTTCAATGGTAAGTTCCGCAGCAACATCTTCGCCAGGAATATTAGAGGCTGTTGTTGGTGACACCAGCACGGTTGGTGCAGGGTTAATTTCCTCTTTGTCGCAATGTTGGAATGTCAACATGATTACGAACGCGAAAAGTAGGGTTCCTAATTTTTTTGTTGTGTTCATCTTAGTGGTTTTTAGTTGCGTAAAATTATACCAGTGAAAGCTCGCGCTGGTTAAAGAGCAATTATCAAAGCATTACGCCAATGTTAAATCGGTACCAGTTTGTTCAAATGAAGAAGGCCATTCCATTGGAATGGCCTTCTGGCATCTCTCAATATTTTTCTGATTCTATTTTCCAAATTTCCATGACAGTGCCAAGGTAAACAAGGTTCCATTTTGATACTGCTGAATCTTGGCCTCAGAGTCCTCGATCGAGTTGTCAAGATTATTATCCTGGTAAATCCGGTAGGCTGAGTTCAATAAATTTTGGATGTTTAACTTGGTTTCGTATCTGCCTCCCAACCATGTTTTGGCAACCTGGAGATCAAGAGAGTGTCTCGGTAATTCCCACCAAGTAGGAAATACCTTATCTCCCACAGAAAATATCCTGGGGCCAAAAATATTGTAGGCTGTGTTTACTGATAAGCCTGACTTAGCGGATTGATAATAGAGACCAAGGTTGATAATATATGGCGACTGGCCTTGCAACGGGCGATATTGTGCCTGGTTTTGACTTGAGGCATCATTTCCTATATCCACCTGGCTCCATATCCATGCGGCATTCAGGTTCACCGACATATCGCGCACAATTTGGTTCATGCCCAGGTTTGCCAATGACTTTCTAATTTCCAACTCAGCTCCATAAGAAACCGCGCCTTTGGCATTTCCATAATAGAATTGAGGAGTTTCGGTAGTGATCTGCAGATACGTTTCGATCGGGTCTTTAAATTGTTTCATAAAACCACCAAGGCTTATCATTTCACCCGGGTTCGGATACATCTCCCACCGCAGATCTATATTATGTATGAATGCAGTTCTTAAATCAGACTTACCGTATAAACCTGCCTCATACTCGAATTGATAATATAAGAATGGAGCCAACTCACGGAATTCGGGGCGATTCACAGTGCGGCTATAGGCACCTCTTATTAAAGAGCGATCCGTAAGATTATAACCAACATTCAAAAATGGCAATGGTGCGAAAATGGGGGTTTTAATAGCCAATGGTTGATTGGTATTTAAAGTGCCGGTTAGCTGCTGAACATTATACTCGCCTCTAAAGCCGAACGAAACATCAAACTTGCCTGCAGGAATGAAAGTACTGATATAGCCTGCCCCTAAAAAATTCTTACCTTGATAGGAATCCTGTTTGGTAGTGCCCTCTTCAATTACAAAACCTTCACCCTGATTTTTTGAAATGTTTTCAGGGGCAAATATTTCAGATAAGGGAAGCTTGCGCAACTCTTCTCCATACGCATCGCCACCCGGGTACAAATAATTTATATATCGCGCATCGAACGACCGGGTTTTATACTCAATATAATATCCTGTTTTAAGAGACAGCGCCCGTTTGCTATCCACATCACCAAATTTTTTCTCCAGATTTAGCCCATGCGAATATCCAACATCCTTCAAATCAGACCAGAAACGACCGGTCTCGAAAAGATTACCAGCGGCTGGCAGTTGCATTGAGAATGGATCTTCTGTTCCTGCAGAAGTTTTTGGACGAAATGTGCGAAACCTGCGGTAATCAGGTTCATTTCTAATAACTAAGTTAGTCCCGGCTACCCACTTTAATTTCAATGAACCATTCTCAGCAAAAGTATGCGTGCCTTCCAACTGACCCGAATAAATCGAACGGCTTAGATATCTGTATGCATAGTTAACTAAATCATCACTGATTCTCTGTTGATCATTGCCCGAGCGAATAGTGGTTTCGTTTTCACCCAACTGCACAAATAAATTTTTGAATTCAATTCTATGCCTGCTATTAAATTCAATGAGCCAGTTATGAAGGCCAGCGATGCGAACATCGTTTGAAGATAAACCATCATTAAACTCAAAACGCTTTACAGCTGGCACCTGGTCAAAGTCGTTGTAGCGAGAAAAGTTTGTGGTATAGTTTTGATACGTGTTTGAATAATTAAGTGCGGTTATATTGCTGAACTTGACTTTGCCCAGGTTAAAGTGATTATTGGTTGAGACGTAAAAACCCATATCCAGGGGTGTTTGCCTTGTTGAGTAATCAAAATTATTGGTGAGGGATTTTCCTGCCCGCTCGCGAACGGAAGCATTTCTGGCAGAGGCTTGAAGTATATTGGTTGACGGAAAATTTTCTGGTAATTCACGGAAACCATTGTCAAAGCCAAATTTATCGGTTGAGGAGCCATCACTTTGATGATAGTCGCTGAATGTCGTGCCGTTTCTATATCCAATTGTCAACCCAACTTTTGTAACCGGTTCATAGGTGGGTTGCTTTGTCACCAATTGTATAACGCCACCGGCAAAGTCTCCTGGTAAATCGGCCGCGCCAGATTTATAAACCAACATCTGGTCAATGGCTCCGGCCGGGATCAAGTCGAATGAAAAAGACCGTTTGTCTATTTCTGTACTTGGGGCAATAATGCCATTAATCATAACCTGATTATAGCGGTCAGGTAAGCCACGAATAATTACAAAACGGTTGTCTGCAATGGTTACGCCAGGCATTCGTTGCATTACCTGGGCAGCATCGCGGTCAGGCATTTTCAAGATTTGATCTGCAGAGATGCCGCTCACCACCAGCTTGGCAGCCTGGATTTGACCAACTAAATTATAATCTGTAGATATCTCCCGCTTGGCCTCAACAACCACTTCAGCCAGTTCAGCCACATCTTCCACAAGTCTTACTTCAAGCGTAGTAACTTTTCCGCTTTCCACAATAACATCCTGAATATTTTGGGTTTTATAAGTAACGTATGAGACATTAAGGTCATACTCTCCGGGTTTTAAATTTGAAATGGTGAAATTTCCATCCACGTCCGAACTTGCCCCTACGGTTGTTCCATCAATAACAACAGTGGCACCAACAATTGTAAAGCCATCTTTATTATCTAATATTTTCCCTGCAATGGACCCGTTCTGTGCAGTAAGAGAGAGGCAACTAAGAATAGAGAAAAGCGCAAAATATAGTTTTTTAAACATAGTGGTTTTATTTGCGGCAAAGGTGCAGCGCCACTATTACTGCAAGGAAAATTCAATGTTAAGGCATTGTTAAGCCATTGTCTGGCGATGTATATTTGAGAGCCATAATGTGGTCTTGCATATTAAGATATTATTAAGAAGGTGTTTTTGCCTTTCAGTCCATCATTCATCCCAATACTTTTGAAATGAAAAAGAAAAACGAAGAGATGCCGAGAAAGCCCGAATTCAAAATATTGGCGGTTGATGACGAAGAGTCTATACTTGAATTATTGAAGTACAACCTGGAAAAAGCTGGTTATGAAGTGCGAACTGCTTTAAATGGTGAAGTAGCGGTAGAAACGGCAAAAAGATTTAGGCCTAACCTGGTGCTGCTGGATATTATGATGCCCAAAATGGACGGTGTAGAAGCTTGCCGCCAACTTAGAGTAGTGCCCGAACTCGATGGCATGTTTATCGTTTTTCTCACAGCCCGGTCAGAAGAATATTCGGAAGTAGCTGCCTTCGATGTTGGCGCAGATGATTACATCACTAAACCAATCAAGCCTCGAGCATTGCTCAGCCGAATTGCTGCCCTTTCCAGGCGAGGGGTAAAATCGCGATCAATGCCCAACCAAATTGCTATTGGAGACTTGAAAGTGGACCGATCCAGCTACACGGTAACGGTAAAAGAAACTGAAATTGACCTTCCCAAAAAAGAATTTGAACTCCTTTATTACTTAGCCCTCCACCCCAACCAGGTATTTAGCCGTGACGACCTCTTGCACCATATCTGGGGTGTCGATGTTTACGTTCTAGCCCGTACTGTGGATGTTCACATCCGCAAAGTGCGCGAAAAGATTGGCGATGACTACATTGTGACCGTAAAAGGGGTAGGCTACAAATTCAATGATCAATTATCCAATTAGCCAACTATTTGCATACCTACCGGCTATTTGGCAAATTGAGCATCGATAATTGAAATGAAATATAAACCCGGGTTTTTTGACGGTTGGCTGCTGTCTTTGATGGTTTCGGTTTGCATCACCATCCTTACACTTTTCCTACTTTACAATGCTCACGGTCTCGAACGGAATGTTCTATTGCCGGTGGGAGTTATCGTTTTCTGGGTAACCTTTCTAATGGTCTTTGCTTTCCTGGAATTGGTGGTGTTGCGTGAGGCGAAGCGCATTTATAAAATCACCCAAAAGAAGAAAAAGAAAAAAGATTCGGATCAAATGATTTTGGAAGTGGAGCAACCCGGATTATTCAATCCGATGAGGCGTGTTTACGAGGAGGTGTCTTCCTTTACCACATCTAAAGAAGAAGAAATTGAAGACCTGAAAAAACTAGAAGCATTCCGGAGGGAGTTTGTTGCCAATGTTTCGCATGAACTTAAAACTCCCCTTTTTGCCGCCCAGGGATTCATCCATACCCTGATTGATGGAGCCGACAAGGATGAAAATGTGCGAACCCGTTTTCTTAACAAAGCAGCTAAAAGCCTTGATGGGCTTGAAAGCCTGGTGCAAGATTTATTGATGCTCTCACAAATTGAAACAGGTGAAATAAGAATGAAAATTGAGCCCCAGGATTTGGTGGAACTGGCCTCTGAAGTAGTCGAGCAATTTGAGGAAACGGCCCAAAAGAAAAAAATCAGGCTTAGGATTGATGAACCAAAAAAGAGAAGGCTGGTTTTGGCCGATTCGAAATGGATACGACAAGTACTTACGAACCTGGTTTCCAACGCTATTCACTACACACCTGAAGCGGGAAGCGTTGCAGTGAAATTTGAAATTTTCAAAAAAAATATTGAAGTCGTGGTGAAAGACAATGGTATCGGCATTTCGGAAGAACATCTTCCCAGAATTTTTGAGCGCTTCTACCGTGTGGATAAAAGTCGGAGCCGTGAACAAGGAGGCACCGGGCTTGGGCTTGCCATCGTAAAGCACATCCTGGAAAGCCATAACTCCAAGGCAGTAGTTAAAAGCGAAGTGGGTAAAGGATCGGAATTTAGTTTTAAGTTGCCAAGGATAAAGGTGGAGGAGTAAAAGAGATCAATTTACCCTTACATCCACAAGGAAGTAGAAATCCATCATGTCGAGACTATCACTGCAAGAAATAATCCTATTTGAAGACCCTGACTTTTTAGTAGTAAACAAGCCTCCCATGCTTTCTACCCTGGAGGACAGGGCCAGCAATTCAAATTTATTGAAGATAGTTCGGGAGCAATACCCTGAAGCAACTGTCGGCCACCGATTGGATAAAGAAACTTCGGGGGTTTTAATAATTGCTAAAAATCCGGAATCGTATCGAGTGGTAAGTATGCAATTCGAAAAAAGGCAGATAATAAAAGTTTACCATGCTGTTGTAGACGGACGTCATGATTTACAGCAAAAAGTCGTGGATGTGCCAATCGAAAAACTGTCAGACGGGACGGTAAAGTATTCCGCAAAGGGGAAGCCCTCGCTAACTGTATTTCAAACTTTAAAAATATACCAAAAACATACCCTCGTTGAGGCCAAACCGGTTACGGGAAGGATGCACCAGATCAGGATTCATCTTAAGTTTTTAAAGTGCCCAATTAGTGGAGATACTGAGTATGGCGGCCAGCCGGTCCTTTTATCGACCCTTAAAAGGGGTTTTAAAACCTCAAAAAATACTGAAGAAGAGCCATTTATTAAGCGTTTTGCGCTACATGCTCTAAAAATCCATTTTCAGGATATTAAAGGGAATGTTATTGAGGCAGAGGCACCTTACCCCAAAGACTTTAAAGCATTACTGAATCAGCTGGAAAAAACCAGTCGGTAAAAATAATTGACCATCCTGTAACCAGCCTTGCAAATTCATCTTTTTGGGCTACTTTTGTGTCCCTTTTTAAGGGGGTACTCAGTTTTTTGTGGGAATTTAATTTATTTAAAGTGGATCATAATAGTTATAAAACAAAGAATGCCAATAAAGCAACCGTTGAAAACGGATGGCTTTTGGTAGATGCCAAAGATCAGGTTTTAGGCCGGGTTGCCAGCCAAATTGCTAAAGTTATCCGTGGCAAGCACAAAACCGACTACACACCCCACGTAATTAATGGCGACCATGTAATCGTAATCAATGCTGCCCAGGTAAAAATGACTGGTAAGAAATGGACTGATCGGGTTCTCTTCACCCACTCAGGCTATAATGGAGGCCAAAAGGAGTTAACACCTTCAATGATCAGGGAAAAACACCCGATCAGGCTTATTGAACACGCTGTTCGCGGCATGCTACCAGGCAACCGAATTGGAGCAAAATTATTCAACAACCTCCACGTGTATGCTGGCGATCAGCACCCGCACGAGGCTCAACAACCAAAAGAACTTAAGTTTTAAAACCAAATAATGGAGATTATTAACACCACCGGCCGCAGAAAAACTTCCATAGCCCGTTGCTATGTACAGCCAGGAAAAGGTCAAATCATTATCAATGATAGGGACATTAAAGATTACTTTAAGTCGGACATACACCAGATTTTAGTAAACCAGCCCTTCGTACTTACGAAGTTGGAAGGCCATTACGATGTTACGGCCAACGTAGAGGGTGGTGGTGAAAAAGGCCAGGCCGAAGCATTGCGCTTAGGAATTGCAAGGGCTCTGACAAAATTTAATGCTGAAAACAGGCCCGCCCTCAAAAAGGAAGGTATGTTGACTCGCGACAGCCGTATGGTTGAGCGCAAGAAATTCGGCAGAAGGAAGGCAAGAAGGAAATTCCAATTCAGCAAGCGTTAATACAATAAAAATGGCAGAGAAGATAACCACACAGGAATTGATGGATGCAGGCGTGCACTTCGGGCACTTAACCCGGAAGTGGAACCCAAAAATGTCGGAGTACATTTTTA
>Ga0315912_10002865_pt1 | contig 17800 bp, 15 predicted proteins | sample VfabasoilMG_FD_204469 | JGI IMG/M metagenome (GOLD analysis project Ga0315912, IMG submission 204469) | Garden soil microbial communities collected in Santa Monica, California, United States - V. faba soil | ecosystem: Environmental > Terrestrial > Soil > Garden | place: USA: California...
CTGGAACGATGGGCGCTCCGCCACTGCGATGCGCTGATCCTCAACACGCCCGGCGCTGAACGGCTCTATCGCGACCGCTATCCGGAGTACGCGCACAAGATGACGTGCATTCCGAACGGCTTCGATCGCCTGAACGTGGCGACGGCACCGCGTCCGCGCGATGTGTTCACCATCATGCACGCCGGTGACTTCTATCGCGCGCGCACGCCCGAGCGCCTGCTGCAGGCGTTGTGCGAGCTCGACGACCCTCGGATCGAGTTCGTACACCTCGGCCCGGCGTCCGACATTCTCACGCGCTACGCGAATCGCCTCCGCATCAGGCACATCGAGCGCATCCCGCATGAGGACGCGTTGGACCTCATGAAGACCGCATCCTTGCTCTATCTCGTTCAAGGCTGGGAGGACGGTGTCACGGAGTATGTGGCTGTTGCGTCGAAGACCTACGAGTATCTCGCGACGGGCATTCCCGTACTGGCCCAGGTTCCGCCCGGCGACAACGCCGACATCATTCGGCGCTATGCAAACAGAGCGTGGGTCGTTGCCTCGCCCACTGTGGAGGCCATGAAGGCGGCCTTGCAGGAGGCCTGCGCCGAAGCCGAGGCGTGTGCACCGCTCGTCCGCCGGGACTTCATCGATACGTTCAGCCGCGAGCGATTGACCGCGTCATTGTCAGCCGTGCTCGATCGCGTTCTATCCGGGCAACAGGCGGGTCTCAAGACCCGCCTCTCCGACACACCGGAGACCAAGCTCGAGCTCGTGTCGCGCCAGGTTGGGGTCGATGTCCGGGATTGACGTGTCGTCGCTCGGGATCATCGCGCTTGTCCCGGACAAGTGGGGCGAGATGTGGCAGGCGCGCCATCACCTCTTGTCGCGCGTCGCGCAGCAATGCCAGGTGGCATGGATGAACCCGGCGCACCACTGGCGCAGCATTCTGCACCGTCGAAGCGTTGCCGCGAGAGACACTCCGACGCCAGAGGGTGCGCAACTGCGTGTCTGCGATGCGCCGCTCTGGCTGCCGCGGTTCTATGGTCAGCCCCGGCTGGACGACATGACGTTGGCGTTGAGGTTGCGACACGCGCGCGAGTCGCTGATTCGTGCGGGCGCCAAATACATCGTGCTCTACGTGTGGCGTCCGGAGTTCGCACCGGCGCTCCGCCTCGTGCGTCATCACCTGTCCTGCTATCACATCGACGACGAGTATTCCTTCGCGACCTCGAGTACTCCGACGTCAGCGACCGAACTGCGCCTGCTGAATCAAGTGGGGCAGGTGTTCATTCACTCGGACACGATGCTGCGGGCGAAGGGCGGCATCAACCCGCACACGTCGCATATTCCGAATGGCGTGGACTACGCGCGCTACTCGGTGATGGTGCCGGAGCCGGACGATCTGCGTGCGATTCCGCGACCACTCATCGGGTACTCGGGATGGCTCAAGCCGCAAATGGATTGGCCGCTGCTGCAGACGCTGGCCGAGCGCCACGCGGACTGGTCGTTCGTCTTCGTGGGTGATCAGCAGCGCCAGCCAGAGGTGGCTGAAAACGTGGCGCGGCTGCGCCGCCTGCGCAACGTTCACCTCCTTGGTGGCCGGCCCACGGCCGCACTGCACGGTTACGTGCAGCACTTCGACGTCTCGCTGATGCCGTACGAAATCAACCAGTACACACACTTCATCTACCCGGTAAAGGTGCACGAATATCTGGCAGCCGGCAGCCCTGTTGTCTCGTCGCCGTTGCCGAACCTGCGCGAGTTCGAGAACGTACTGACGTTCGCCGGCTCGGTCGAGGAATGGTCGGGCGCGATTGCCAACGCGCTGACGACTCGCGACAACCAGCACGCGCGCCAGGCGCGTCAGGTGGTGGCCAGTCGTCACGACTGGTCGGCGCTGGCGGGCAGGGTGCTGTCGATCCTGCAAACACGCCTGCAGTTGGGAGTCGCGCAATGAGCGACCGTGGCGCGACTGCCGCCGCCCTGGCGCTCGACTCGACCGACGAGCCGCGTCCGGCGCGCCACGAAGCGCTCGGGGCTCAGGTATTCAGAGGGAGTTGGATCAGTCTTGTGGCGCAGGCCACGCAACTCGCCTTCCGCCTGGTGTCCACGGTCGTCCTTGCCAGGCTCCTCACTCCTGACGCCTATGGTCTCGTGGCGATGGTCACTGTGGTCACCGGCTTCATCGGTCTGTTCAAGTCACTTGGCCTTGCGACGGCGACGGTGCAGGCGCCGCGCGTGTCCCACGCCGAGCTGAATGGGCTGTTCTGGCTGAACGTTGCCTTTGGCGCCATCGCTTTTGTCGTTGCTGTTGCCGTGGCCCCAGTGCTGGCGATTGTGTACTCCGAGCCTCGCGTCACGCCGCTCGTTGCCGGTTTAGCCGTGACGTTCCTCCTTGGCGGTCTCGGCGTGCAGCATCAAGCGATCTTGCGTCGCGCAATGCGGTTTGGCACGGTTGCCTGGATCGAGATCTCTTCCATGGCCGTCGGCACTGTCGGGGCCATTGTCTTCGCAAGCCAGGGTGCCGGCCCCTGGTCGCTAGTCGGTGGATTTGTCGTCACCGAGATCACGAATCTCGTGCTCGTATGGCACGTGGTTGAATGGCGGCCGACGCGACCACGGTTCGACGCCAAAGTTGGTGAGATGGTTGCGCTCGGGCGCGACCTGACGCAGTTCAACGTGCTGAACTACTGGGCGCGGAATCTCGATAACTTCCTGATCGGGCGCTTCTGGGGAGCATCGCAGCTCGGGTTGTACAACAGGGCCTATCAGCTCCTGTTGCTGCCACTCCAGCAAGTCACCACACCGCTTTCGAGCGTGGCCATCGCCGCGCTGAGCCGATTGAACGGCGAAGACCTGCGATATCGACAGGCCTATGTGCGCCTCCTCGAGAAGGTCGTCATCGCGTGCCTTCCGATGACGGCGTTCCTGTTCATCAATGCGGCGCCCGTCGTAGACGTGCTGCTCGGGCCGACGTGGCACGAGGTCGCACCGGTGTTCATGCCGCTCGCGGTCGCAGGAATGGTGCAGCCGGTGACCGCCACCTTCATCTGGATGCTCGTCAGCCAGGGCAGGCGCTCCGATCTTCGGCTGTGGGGCATCGTCGGCTCTTTGTTGTCGTGTGCGGCGATCGTCGCCGGGATGTCGCGCGGCGTCATTGCTGTCGCCACCTTCTATGCCGCATGCGAGTTGTTCGTGCGTGCGCCGTTGCTGGCGTGGTTCGTGTGCCGACGCGGTCCGGTACGCGTCAAAGATGTGCTCATTGCCATCTGGCCCGGGGTCGCAATGTCGGTCGCGATTTGCGTCGCGTGTGCTGCGCTGTTTGCCACCGTACCGGTGCAAGGCGTTCGGGGGTTGGCGCTCTCGGGGATGGTCGCGCTGTTGGTGGGCGGTGGTGTGCTGCTGGCACTCCCCTCGGGTCGGCGCGTGTGCGCCGATCTCATAAGTCTGATCAGGCCGTCAGTGTCCAGGCAGGGAAGCCGTGCTCAAGCTGTATTACTTCAAGAGCGCTGACGGCGTTCCGAACTTCGGCGACGACCTCAACCCGTGGCTGTGGCGGCAGCTGCTGGGTGACTATCTGGCTCCCGAGAGCGACACGATCTTCTCCGGCATCGGTACGCTGCTCAACGACCGCTTTCCTCGTGCGAAGAAGACGATCGTATTCGGCTCCGGTGTTGGCTTTGGGTCTGGAGTTCCGCGAGTGGACGATTCGTGGACCTTCTACTGTGTCCGGGGTCCGCGCTCTGCCCACGCGCTTGGGCTTCCCGCCCCGCTGGCGGTAACGGATCCGGCGTTGTTTGTAGCGAATCTCCTTCCCAGCGAGATCACGGGGCCACGTCACAAGTTCTCGTACATGCCGCACTACCGCAACGCCAGCGATCACTGGGCGACGGTGTGCCGCATGCTCGGCTTCGGATACGTGGACCCGCGCACCCCCATGGAATCCGTTCTCAACGGCATGCGCCGCACCGACGTTCTGATCACCGAGGCGATGCACGGGGCGATCGTGGCAGACGCGCTCGGTATTCCCTGGATCACTGTGCGAACCGGGGGAGCAGGAACGCTCGAGTTCAAGTGGCAGGACTGGTGCGAATCGCTTGGCCTCACCTATCGGGCGCATCACGTCGTCCCGATCTTCAGCTCGGCACCCGCGCTGCGGTTATCGATCAAGAAGGGACTCGCGGCGGCGCAGCTCTCGTGGATCTCACGAACGGCCAGGCCGCAGCTGAGCGACGCGCGGATCAAGAGAGAGCGTCTCGCGCAGCTCCACGACCGGTTGGATCGTCTTAGGCACGATCTAAGCCTTCACAATTAGATCGACCTGCATTCCCACGCGGCACGAATGCGCCACGCTGACGCGGCGGCTCATCGGGCAGGCCCGCGGAGGGCTCCGGTTCGTCGGCGTGGAAAATCGGGTCTCCGGCGTGTGTGCTGCCGATGCTGCCGCGAGACCCGACAGTGAGTAAAACGGCGTGGGAGCGCTCCCATCGGCGGCGGCCGTGAATCGCCACTGGAGGACCGAGTAGCTGGTTATCGACCCGATTCTTCACGGACGCGCGGAGCAGTGTCGCCGCCGCCGTCATCGATGGCTCCCGCGCGGACGCGCCGTTTTTCCGCGGCATCGAATCGGAGCGAACGCCTAGCCCATCGCCGTCGCTCGGCTGCCGCTACGACACCACGATCGTGTGATTGCGAGCGCCGGTTACCTCGATGCTGGCGACGCCTGACTTGCTGACCGTCAGCACTCGTGAGTCGCCACCATTGAGGCGATAGCGCCACGACCTCGCCGGATCGAGATCGACGATGAGCACGAGCGTAGACGCGGTCGACGCTTGCCACTGCACAGTGAAGCCCGCCGATCGCACGTGCGCACGTCGTATCAGATCACCTTGTGCCGCGTCGAAGGTGCCCAGCCCGTTCGGCAGCGCATCGATGTGCGGGCCTGGCTGTGCATTGAAGATGACGACCGCGTCTGGTGCACCGGTGCGGCGAATGAGCGCGCCGTCAATGCCGTCGTCCGACGTCAGCAACCGCACATCGGCAGGAGCGGCGCCGCCGTAAGCCTGGACGACGTTCAGAAACGTGACCCAGGGTTGTTCCCCTGCTGGGGAGATGCGCGCATTCCACTTCCGCTGATCTGCGCGTACCACCGACTCTGGCCACGTCTGCGTCTCGTCAACCGCTGTCACATTGCGCTCGCGCGGGAGCAGCATGTTCACCGTGATGGCATCACCCGTCGGGGTCTGCCACGCGATCGCATCGCCGGTGATCGCCGGCCGGACCGGCATGTGGATAATCCACTCGCGCAGCGACGTGGTGTCCATGATCGTGTTGCGATCGGCAGTCGAGTAACGCTCGAACCTGGGAAGCTGCCGAGGGTTCTCAGCATGGCTGCGATCGTGGACGACGATCGCATCGACGCTCTGGCCCAGGGCAGGCAAGTAGACGAGGCTTCTCGTCCACTCATGCAAGAAGGTCGGCGGGGGTTGATACGTTCCCTGCGAATACTTCTGCCCGCCAGTCGTACCGGAAACGTACGCGTACGTCGCGCCTGGATCCCACTCCACGCCGGCAACGTCGCGGAGCTGCGCCATCGATCCGAAGCCGGCATGGAGCAGCGTGTTCACGCCCTCTCCTGTAATTCCTGGACCGCCGTAGGTCAGCGGATGGGTGACCGCCCAGTCGCCCCTGCGATACAGCTGAAAGTCCCCCATATATGCGACCTGGTGATCGACGTACGACTGTTGCGCCGGCACGTGCGCGCCAAACATGGAGGCGCCCTCGTCCCAGCCACTGCGTGCGAGCAGAAGCCCTTGTCCCTGGGCAAACCACGTACGCGGCAGGGTGGCGCTGGGGGCAGACGGCGCATACGGATTGAAGGTCAGGAACATGCGCGCCAACGGTTCCGCGGATTGATAGCCGGCGGCTCCGTATCGCGTCACGAGACGGGTGATGAGATCCTGGAGATACGGAGCGTTCGTCTGATCGCCCAGTCCGGCGAGGATGCCGTTGGTAGTCATCCACGCAGCGAGCCGACCTTGAAACACGCCTGGATGTTCCGTGTCACCCCATTGATAGGACTCCTTCAAGTCCGGGGTGATGACGTAGAGCGGGCGAGTCACAGCGCTCGATAACCAACGAGTGATCTCTGGGAAGTAGTCTCTTCCTGTCCCCGTGCGAACGCCCTCGGCCCCCAACAGCAGCAGACGTACTGTTCCGAGGTTGTAATCCGTTCCTTCGATCCACTCGCCGCCCGCAGCCATGGTGACGTAGTCGAGAATCGTGTTGCGAAGAGTGGTGCGGTCGCGGCCGGTGGCGTTCAGCCCACCCACATAGGGACGATTGAGCAACTCACCGGCCTTCGGGTTGTGATCTCCGGTCGCCACGTAGAGAAACGCGAGTCCGAAGTAGACACCGGTTGTCTGGTCCGAGTCCGCCGTCCGAACGGGTGCGTTCGGGCTCGACGTATTCGTGAGACACGCCTCGAATTGTTCATTCAGCTTCGCGAGAAATGTCGCTCGTTGCCCGCTCGACAGGCCTGGGTACAGCCAGTCGTACATCAGGACGTTCTCAGCGGCGTACTCGCGCCCGTAGTTGCCGCTCAATTGACGCCCCGTGAGCTTGAGAAAGGACGTCTCGACTTCGGCCCACGCCAGTTCCACGTACTTGCGATCGCCCGTCATCTGAAACATGAGCGTCGCCCAGAGGCCGGTATCGCCGTAGCGGCACTTGCACTCCGCGTTGTCCTTTATGAGCTTGTAGTACTGGCCGCCGAGTGTTCGTGGAGCCTGAGGGCTGGCCTCGAAGTCCGAGCGCATCTGCGACCAGATGCCCTGGCGCTCCTGCGTCCAGATCAGACGCGGCTCACGCCCGGTCGGCGACCCCAGACGCGGCAGCCTGACTTGTCCTTCCGGGTGAGCAACGAACGTCGAGAGACCGACTCCGAGGAGCACTGCGGCGGTTGCAAACCACAGCACCGACATGCGCCGTCGTGGTGACGCGGTGCGACGCGCGCAGTCAGAGCCCTCGTGCTGTCGCATTTCGTAAGACCTCACAGCACTGGTACCTATCGGGCGGAGACAGTCAGTGTACCGCGTGACACGGACCGGCGATCCGCAAACATCTGCGCTGTCCACAGAGCCCGGTACTGTTCCGCTGGCACGCCTATCTCGACCGTGCGCGCGTGAGACGCACGCTAAAATCGACGACGAAATGTTGCGCAGCATCATCGGTGTTCGCCTCCAACTGCGATGGCGAAAACGCGGCGGCTGGCTCGGTAGCCATCTTCGCGAGCGTGTCCCTCAGGCTCCTCGCAAGCGCGAGATCGAAGCCGTGGCCCGGACGACGAACGACCTTGGCTCACAGCCGCTCGACGACGCCTATGGTGAGGTCGGAGGAGTGCGCCTGCCGGACGACGTGCGATCGTCGTCAGATCTGGGCGACCTCTACGCCTGGCTCGTGCAGCAGAGGCGGCCGACGACCGTGGTCGAGTTTGGCTCGGCATTCGGCGTCAGCGGGATGTACTTCGCCACCGGCCTGATGGCCGCTCGCCATGGCCACCTCTATAGCTTCGAGATCAATCGCGGATGGGCAGACATCGCTGAACGCAACATCCGCTCGATAGGCGACTGCGTGACGCTCACGCGCGGTACGTTTGAGGATCACGTGTCCACCGTCGTGCCAGGGCCGATCGATCTCGCGTTCGTCGATGGTATTCACACCTATGAGTTCGTCATGGCGCAATTCGATACGCTGCGGCCGCGGATGTCGCCAGGCGGCGTGATTGCGTTCGACGACATCGACTTCAAGCGGCCGGGATCGAGAATGCGCGACGCCTGGGAGAACATCGCCGCGGATTCCCGTGTCACGTCGGCGGTCGAGATCAACGGCCGCGTCGGCCTTGCGGAGCTCTAGCTCAGTTCGCGGTCACGTTTACTGAGTGAGCGCCGGTCCCCTGCACGCTCGCCGTCGCGACTCCCTGCGTGCTGACGCGCAGAGCAGTGGCGGCTCCGCCATCGATGCTCACTCGCCAGTTCCTCGTGCGGTCGAGATCGAAAAGCATGACGTCAGTTGCCGCGGCGGTCGACGTCCATTTCACGACGAACCCGCCCGCGCGCAGGCGTGCGCGATTGAGCGCGGTTTCCACCTTCGGATCGAAAATCGACACGGCACCCTTGCGCGGATCGGGGAGCACGGCACCTGACGCACCGTTGAACATCGCAACGACATCATCGTGGCCAGGGCGTCGCACGAGAACCCCTTCGAGGGTCTTGTCCTCGCTTCGGAGCACAGTGTTCATGAGGTTGGCGCCGCTATCGAAGACCTGCACCACGTTGAGGAACGTGTCCCACTGGCGCTCTGTCGTCGGCACGATTCGCACCTGCCACTTTCGTTCGGCAGGTGGGACTCGGGTGGTCCACAACTTACGCTCGTCGTAAACGAGGCGACGCTGCGGTTGTGGCAACAACGTGTCCACGGAGACGTGCTGTTCGTCAGGCAACGTCCACGAAATGCCGTCCGCCGTCAGCATCGGATCGACCGGCGCATGAATGACCCACTGTTTGAGTGCCGGCATCTCGATGATGGCGCTCTGTTCGTCCGGGCCCGAGCGACGATAGCGCTCGAATTTCGGCAGGTCCTTCGGATTGTCTGCTTTGACGCGGTCGTAGACGACGAGTGTGTCCGATCGATCGTCGTGAGATGGCAGGTACACGATGCTGCGCGTCCACTCGTGCAGGAACGTGGGTGGCGGATCGTAGGCACCCTCCGCCGATTTTTGACCGCCGGTCGCGCCGCTGATGTACGTGTAGGCGCCGCCCGCGCCGTGCTCGTAAGCCGTGACACGTTTGAACTGCGCCATCGACGAGAAGCTCCCGATGATCATCGTGTTCGTGCCGTCGCCGCGTAGCGATGGACCGGCGTAGGAGATGGGGTGAGTCAGCGCCCACGCGCCTTTTCGGTACATCTGGAAATCACCGAAGTAACTGACCTGGTGGTCCACGCTGCCATGATTGGTCGGCATGTGCACGGCGACCAGCGTGCTCTCGTCGCTCCAGCCGTTGCGGGTCACGAGCAGGCCCTGACCGGGAGCGAACCTGGACAGGGGCAGTGTGGCCGGCGCGGTAGCGCGCGCGTAGGGATTGAACAGGAGGAAGAAGCGTGCCCAGGGCTCAGCGGAGAGATACCCCGTTGCGCCGTACTGATCGGCGAGGTCGAATACCATCTGCTGAAGATAGGGACCGCTGCCCGGGTCGCTTTGCGTCAAGCCAGCGAGGATGCCGTTGGTCGTCTGCCACGCGAACAGCTTGCTGGCGACGAGCCGCGGGCTCTGCTCGTCACCCCATTGCACTGAGGACAGGCGATCGGGCGTCATCATGTACACCTGCCTGAGCGCGAGGTCGCCAAGGAGGTCGGTGACCTCGGGAAAGTGATCGACGCCTGTGGCGGTCTTGACGCCTTCCGCACCGATTGCGAGCAGCCGCACGGTCCCCAGGTTGTAGTCGGACCCTTCCATCCATTCGCCGCCCACGGCCAACTCAGTCGCGTATTGCTTGATCGCGTTGCGCAGGGTTGTGCGGCCGGATGCGGTGGCATCAAGTCCGCCAACAAAGCTGTTGGCGAACAAGTCGTCTGCGGTCGGGTTGTGGTCGCCTGTGGCAAGCGCGAGGAACGCAAAACCAAAATAGCTGCCGACGGTCTGATCTGTGTCAGACGTTCGGACAGGCATCGTGGTGGTGTACTGATTTCCTGCGGCCAGCAGTGTGAACATCTCATTCAGCTGGGCGAGGAATTGCTGTCGCTGGCTGGCTGTCAGCCCGGGGTACAGCCAGTCGTACATCACCACCATTTCCCCTGAGTACTCACGGGCGTAGTTGCCGATGAGCCCCCTGCCGGATGACTTGAGGAACCCGTTCGCCAATCGTGCCCAGGCGAGTTTCGCGTATTTCGCTTCGCCCGTAATCTGGTACATCAGGGTCGCCCACATGCCGTTGTCGCCGTACTTGCAGGCGCACTCAGCGTTCTTCTTAAGGATGTCGTACCACTGCCCGGCCCTCGATCTCCGGTTCGACTGATAGTCCGCTTTCATGCGCGCCCACACCGCCTGTCGATCTGGGGTCCACAGCAGCTTTGGCGAACGGCCCGTGGGCGACACTGCGGCGTTGAGCGGTGTTTCGCCCAAGCGAGGGGACACAACGATCAGAAAAAGAGCGAACGTGGCAGTGATAAAGCGGACGACGACCCTCACACTCATGAACACCCCAGTTTCTTACGAGCGAGCGCACACGCCGGCGCGCTCCTTCAGCCAGTCGAGACCAATCTTCTTCTGACGCTTGCCGCGGGGGGTGGCGGCAAGATGTAGTCGCGGTACTGTCCAGGATTGCCGTCGCAGCCGGCTTCAGCAGCTCGGACGACGTTGGCCATCTCACGCGCGGTGACGTAGTGCAGGCGATAGCGCTCGCCGTCGTTGAACTCGCGATTGATCGCCGCGTGAAAGGCCTCCATCTCGGGCCCGAGCAGGACGCTCGCATTTCGCTCCGGTGCACCGTGCGTGTGCGCCTTCACGAATACCCATTCCGGTCGCCCGCCCACAGCGATTCCCGCATCGACCCACATCCGGAATCGACGTAGCAGGGGTGCGTAGCCTGGTGAGCCATCGATGGCCGCGACGTCCAGCCCGGGAGCGATGCCATAGGTGCGGCGATCCCAGTCCAGGGCAATCGGTCCCTGGATCATCAGGAGGCTCTCAGGCGGCGGCGTTCGTCCGACGTGCGAAGCGGTGCCGTAGTCGTGCGATCGTGCCGCGAGGGGATCGTCAACGGCGTAGTACACCGAGTTGACCGTGCGGGTTTGCGAGACGTTCGGAGCAGCGGGCTGCGTGAAGTCTGCATAGCATCCGGTCTCGCGGAGAACGGTCAGCTCGTCGTTCACACCACAGTGCTTGCCGTCAGGCCGCGCATTGTCCAGCGCCCAGTTGCCGTGGATGAACCCGTACATCACCGTCCCATCCGGGGTAGACGACAGAAGCCCATGGTCAACTGCGAGCCGCGTCTTGAACTCCAGCAAGGTGGCACGCAGGTTGTCCGCGGTGTCGTTGTCGTGATGCAGGTGGACTTCGACTTCACCGAGCCCGGCCTCGCAGAGTGATGCCAGGCGATCCAGGTGCTCACGCCTGTATTGCTCAGCAGGAAAGAAGAACGTGTGGCGCGGTGGTCTTCCATCGGAATCGACGAACTGCATCGCCCGACTCGGTAATTGTTCTACCCAAGCATCGACGCGTGCGCGCTCAACCTTTAGCCCCGGGTCGCCGTGCCCGGGCTCGAAGTGGTCCGCTACACAGAGAAGAACGTCGAGTGGCCCGTCACTGGACGCACGCTGGCGGTTGCGTCGAGCTCTCAAAAGGCCGGGGAGCCACAGGTGAGCGTTCCGCGGGAGCTTCACAGTGCCCCTCAGAAGACCTCGAGGTTGGTTGACACAACCTCTCTGGTAAGCAGCTCAGCAGGATCTCCGAGAATCGCGATGTTGAATGCCGATCGCGTGGCTCTGAAGCCGGACTGGCGAATCGCTGCGGCAGGGACGACGTCCAGATTCGGCGCAGTTACGATCGAGGTTCCGCTCGACCGCTCGAGCGCAAACGTGCGGAAAGCACTGAGCGTCTCACCATGGTGCGTGTGGACCCACACGGCGTCCACCGACGGCACGTCCTCGGCGCCATCAGCCGTGAGCACTTCAGAACGTACGATCAAGGCCGCCCCGAGCACATCGCCATTCTTTGTCTCAGCGACAGCGAGGCACGCACCGCGCGGATCGGAGAGGTAGTGCCTGGCGGGCTCGAGCGTTGGTTGACTCCACGCAATGGGGGTCGGCTCGCGCGGTCGCGTTGCGGCGATGAACTCTTCGACCGTGGCCTGCCGCGCCACGACCGACGGCCCAGAGCGTGGGATCGCGCCGCCTGCGTACGTGCGCAGTTCGGTGATGTGTCTGAACGTCCATCCTCGTGCAGTGGCGGCCTGACTGAATGCACGCTCAGAGTGGGAGCCTGGTTCGGTGTACGTCAGAATCGGGCGATCGGAGATCGCGAGCATCCGGCTGGCGAGCTCCGTGCCGATGCGCGCTCCTCGGTAGTCCGGATGCACCGCGAAGAAGGACAGAACGTGGATCGTGGCTGCGCCATTCGGAGTCGCGATCTCTCTGGGGATCAGCGCGACGAACCCGACCATCCGCCCGTTATCGCTGGCTGACACTGCGCGCGGAGGCACGGCCCCGGGGCACGTCAGTTGCCATCTGACGTACGCGTCGGAGTACCGAAGGCAGGGCGCCGTCCATGCTTGCCGCAGGAGAGCGGCGGCCTCGCGCGTGTGCGCAGCTGGTTCGACGTCGTGAAACCTGACGCGAGTGCGAGCGCCTGCGATGTCTGGTTGCCGGACACCGGTGCTCAGCATGCGGCGGACACCGTTGATGCGAGCTCGGGTGCATCGCGGATGATCGCCGGCCAGGTGTCCGGGTTCTGACCGTGTTGTGCAATGAACGCGTGTACCCAGCGCTCCAGGCCGAACGCCACACACACGCTGTGCATCGGCCCGTGACCATCGACATTGATGGCAAATGCCCGGCCAAAGAAGTCCGTGTGGTAGTTCAGTGATCCAACCGCCACGCGTTCGGCGTCGGGCAGGAGCAGTGAGATTTCGTACTTCGTCTCCGAGCTGAGTTGGAAGTACGTCTTGGCCGCGGCATCGGGTGCGACGAAGAACGGATCGCTCGCCGTGCGAATCTCGCCGGCAAGACGAAGCTGATCGAGCAGGTCGGCCACCTTCTGGATCGCAGTCGCGCGTCGTTGCAGTACGTCCTCGCGCGTTCCCATGAAGACGACTTCGCGCATGGTGAAGTCCCAGAGGCGGCGCAGATCGCTGGTATTGCCCGCTTCGTAGCGGAAGCACGAGCCGCACACGCCGTGCGCGGTCCCCGCGCTCGGAATCGTCTGGTTCTGATGCAGGTGGTAGACGTGGTAGCAGACGGCCGGTGAGAGGCAGGCCTCCGGCGTGACCATGTCGGCGAGCGCCCGATCGTCGATGCGATCGAGCGTGTCGTGGCGTGCCCTGAACGAATCGATCACCTCGAGGTCTTCCCTCAAGTGGCTCGCGAACGTGACGTTTTGCGGGAACGATCGGAAATAGTCGCAACGCGCCAGCACCTGTGACGGGATGAGCGTCGGCGTGCGAATGGCCTGGGCATCCCATGGACGGCCGAGCTCGGCAAACAGCCGGTCGAAGTACGTGAACAGCGCGAGCGGCAGACCGGTGAGCGCAACTTGCCCGGGCCCCATGAAGAACACGTCGTCGATCGATGCGGAACCGCGGAAGACCGGACGCTCGAACAGAGCACTCTGGAAGATCACCTTTCGCTGCAGCCGCCGGAGGCTTCGCTGCATGCGATCGGCGAGCGCGCGCACGTCCTGCGCAAGCCGATCGGCCTGCGCGTCGGGCACATCGCATTCGAGGGCGGTTCCTTCGCCGTTGAACCGCACATTGCGGATATCCGGCGAGAGATACGCCACCTGCTTGGTGATCTCTTCCTGGGCCATTTCGTGGGCCTGGCCCGCCAACTCCACTGTCAGGCGCACGATGCACCCTCCTTGAGGCGCGCGATGAGCTCGCCAAGTGAACGGACCGACCGCGCTGCGATGAACTGCTCATCGGGAATGCTGACGTCCCATTCGGACTCGAGTTGCAGCAGCAGCTCCAGCGATCTCAGCGACGTGAAACCGGCGTCGTAGAAATCTTCATCCGGCGTGATGTCGCCGATGTGTCCGGTCTCGCGCACCAACGTCATCACCCTCACAAGCGCTTGTTCATCCGACGAGTCGATCTGCATCCGTCCTCCTTCACGCTCTGAGCAACTCACTCTCGCCGACCGGGCGGCTGGTTCGCATCACAGCACGCGCTGGATTGCCGGCGACCACGGCATAGGCCGGCACATCGTTCATGACCACTGCACCGGCGGAGATCACCGCGTGATCGCCGATGGTGACCCCCGGATGGATGATCGAGCGCCCGCCGATCCAAACGTTGTCGCCGACCGTGATCGGCCGCACGTCGGCGTCTGCGGCGGCAGCACCTGCACGCCGCGCTTCGGCGTCGAGGGGATGACCTGACGAGTCGAACATCCACACGTCGCCGGCGATTCGGCAATGACGTCCGATCGCGATGCGCTTGCCGATCGAGAATCTGCACCCGTGACCGATTCCGGTGTGGTCGCCGATCGAGAGGGTCGGGTCCGATGCGTAGCGAGCTGCAAACGTGATGCTGCACTTGCCGTCGACCAGCACGTCGTCGCCGACGATGAGATTGCCGCGTCCCTGAACCCAATGAATGAAGACGTCTGTCCGCACACCACGCCCACAGGACGTGCAGGCGGCCTTGAACAGCGGCTCGCACACGAGGACGCGGTAGAGATAGAAAACGACTCCGCGGACCGCCAGGAAGAGCCAGAGCGCGGGGCGTGCCAGCCGTCCCGAGATCGCGGGAAGCGTGAACGTCGCTACGAATCGTCGTGCCCGTCGAAGGGCGTGTGCGAGACGATGATCCGAGCGCGACAACGTGTGGCGGAGTTCGGTGATCATCGCTACCTTGCCGTCCGTTGCCAGACGCCCTGTTGGCCGCCTGACGCCCAACGCCAGAAGCCCACGAGGAGCGCCGCGTTCATCGCGGTGAACATCGTGGCCAGGCGCAGTGGTTTCAATGCCTTGCGCGTTCCGGTTGCGAGGCCAAGGAGAGAGAAGCCATAGCCGAGCAGCTGCACGGTCATCGTCAGGCGATAGAACGGGTCGGTCAGCAGGGCAACGTTGGTGACGAAAGCGCCGATGAGCAGGAACGGGCACAGCCAGCGAAGGATTTTGTGTGAGAAGAACGTGAATGCGAGCCAGCCGTGCCTTGGGGCAAGCAGCGCTCGCAGGCGGACGATGCTCTGGAAGCCTCCCGCGCCAATACGGGAGCGACGACGGAACTCCGCGCCGAAGTCGTGGGGTGTCTCTTCGTACGCGACTGCTGTCTTGTCGTACACGATCGTGGAGCCGTGACGCAGGCGCGTGACGAGCGGGATCACGAAGTCATCGACGATGGTGTCGCTCCAGATGCCAGCGAAGCTCGATCGTCGAACGGCGTAGATGGCGCCGTTAGCGCCAAGCAATGCGCCCAGGCGGCCTTCGCACGTCTTGAGGAAGGTTTCGTATCGCCAATAGAGACTGTCAACATTGCGGCCGGTCGCCGGATCGGTGAGCACGAGGCGCCCACACACAGTGCCGACCTTCGAATCGTCGAACCATCTCACCATCCGGCGCAGTGCCGCGCTATCAGTGAATGTGTTGGCGTCCGAGAGCACGACGATGTCGCCGCTCAGATGACGGAACGCCGCATTGAGCACCGTGGCTTTTCCACGCCGCATTGGCGATTCGAGAAGCCGGACCCGTCGATCGGTGAACCCGCGGACGATGCGTGCGGTGCCGTCGCTGCTGCCATCGGATGCGATCACGATCTCCAGGCGATCGGCCGGGTAGTCGAGCGCCAGGGCGTTCTCGATTCGCTGCGCAATCACCTGCTCTTCGTTGTGCGCCGCGATGAGCAGTGACACCGACGGAAGCTCGCCCTCTGTACACGGGGCATAGCCAATCGGTGACTTTCCAAAGAGCCTGGCCAGCGTCAGCACGACGATCGGATAGAGGGCGTACGCGTACGCGATCAGCGCGACACACCCCCAAAACGCGATCTCGATAGCAGTCGTCATCTCTGGCCTTACATCACCACCATGGGTGATGGCTCTGGTCTGTCGATGGGAGAGTCAGGTGCGCGCCGTCGCACGATCCGCGCGGGCACTCCGACAACCGTGCAGTGTGCAGGGACGTCGTCCACAACCACGGCGTTGGCGCCGATACGCACATCGTCGCCAACGCGCACGCTGCCGATCACTTTGGCGCCGGCGCCGATGAACACGCCGTCGCCGAGGACGGGCGCGCGGCGCCGATCGGCGCCGATCGTGACCTGGTGTTCGATACGGATGTCGGCGCCGCCACGAACCTCGTTGTTGATGACTACACCGGTCGCATGGATGAGAACCAGGCGAGGACCGAAACTGGCGCCGCACCCGATGATGCAGTTGTTGAAGATGGTGTTCAGCTTGTTGAAGAGGAACGCGAGCGGTGTGAGATGCCGGTGTACCGACCACTGCATGAGTCGATACAACACCATGGCGCCGGTTCCGTCGGTGGCGAGTGTCCTGAGAAGGGCTTTCCAGTCTGTGCGCTCGTAGTTCCACTCGGCCTTCGCGCGGATATCACCCATGACCAGGTGGCCCAGTGTCATGACCGCGCTCCTTCAGACTGCGCCGTGTGGACGCTCACGGCGGCGGCATGAGCTCGGCGTGCCATCGTCGTTGTCGAGGCGAACACGTCGATCAGTTGCTGCGCCGACGCCTCGAGCGAAGCTGGTGCGGCCTGTCTTTTCACGAAGCGACGAACGGTCAGGGCTTCGACAATCGCATCAGCGAGCGCATCCGCACTGCCTGGCAGCACGAGTCGATCCGTGAGCGGGTCGGCAATCTCTGGAATTCCGCCAATGCGTGGTGCGATGAACGACGTTCCCGACGCAGCCGACTCGAGAAGAACGTTCGGGACACCTTCCGATCGGCTCGACAGCACCGTTCTGTCGGCGGCGCGATACCAGTCGGGCAGTGCGGCATGACTGACCGCGCCGGCGAATGTCATCTGGTCAGCGATGTTGAGCTCGGTGCAGGCGCGTTGGAGGGTCGCCTTCATCGGGCCGTCGCCAACGAGATAGAGATGGAAGTCCGCACGCCTCGCTGCCTTGGCGCAGGCCGCAATGAGCACTTCGAGTCCCTTCACTGCCACGAGATGACCGACGTAGAGCAGCATCGGCTTCGTTTGATCGATGGCAAGGCGCCGGCGTGCCTGCGCCTGTGATCCCGGGGTGAATCGAGTCAGGTCCACGCCGCGGTAAACGACATGCACCTTGGCGGGAGAGATATCCCAGCGGCTCAGCGCCCGCTTGAGATCCTCGCTGACCGTGACGATGGCGTCCGCCTCTTCAAGGACCTGCCGAATCACACGGCCTCGACCGGCTTCTTCTCCGAGGAGGAGGATGTCGCTGCCACCGACCATCACGACGCCCGGCACACCGAGCCGTCGCGCGAGTGACACCGCGGCGTGGCCATCGGGATGTGCCCAGTACCCGACGACCACATCGGGCGCAAAGCCTTGCAGCAGGATGTCGTCCACGGCGGCTTGAATAGACCACCGGAAGAACGCGCCGTATTGCGTGCGCAGGGCGCGCGGGGTGTAGAAATACACCGGGTGCCGCACCTCGACGCCGTCCACGTCGCGTGTGTCATCCCATTCGCGTCGCTGCCATCGCGCGCGCAAAGCGACCGGCCATGCGACCGGCGCGATGACGCGGACCTCATTCGAGGGCCCGAACGCGCGGACCATTTCAAAGTTGAACGCACCCCGCTGCGGCTGAAGCGGTGATGGAAACACGGTGGTGACGAGCAGCAGCTTCACGATCCGCCCTTCACGCCGCCTGGGGCTGGGGCGCGCGACCTGCACGCCTGTTGTGTGCGTCGAACGCTCGCAGGTACATCTGTTCGTACGTGTCAACGGTGGACAACACGTCGAATCTGTCTTCGACCCGACGCCGTGATTCATGTCCCATGCGCCGGCGTACATCCGGTCGCCTCAGCAACCACAGCATCGCGTGAGCGAGTTGCTCGGGTGCGCGTGGCGGCACGAGCAAGCCTGTCTCGCCGTGAG
>Ga0315912_10002866_pt1 | contig 17799 bp, 16 predicted proteins | sample VfabasoilMG_FD_204469 | JGI IMG/M metagenome (GOLD analysis project Ga0315912, IMG submission 204469) | Garden soil microbial communities collected in Santa Monica, California, United States - V. faba soil | ecosystem: Environmental > Terrestrial > Soil > Garden | place: USA: California...
AGTACATGCGCTGCCGCTTCACGCTCATCAGCCCGGATCGCGGCATGAAGGGTGGCGGCGAAGGCCGTTGCCAGCTCTCCGAGTCCGGACGCGAAATCAACGCGGAGTTCGAACGCCAGTCTTGATACGCTCCGCAAGGAGTGCTCGAGAAACTGGCTCAACCGAAGCTGACAGGAGTGCTGGCGTGGACCGCGGCAGCACTCTTCGTCGCTTCGTGGTTCCTTCCCGTGCTCGAAGGCGTGCCGGGCTGGATGGCGTTTCGCTACGCGCTCGCGCCGCTCGTGCCCTTCCGCGATGCGGCGCAGTCTATGGCGTGGGAAGACGCGGTCCCGCACACGCTGAGCGCACTGACCAACCTGGTATTCGCCATCGTGTTCGTCCTGTGGGCGATCGGGCAAAGCCCGCGCCCCGGGATGTTCGTGCGCATCACGCTCGCCTGCTGCCTGCTGAACCTCTACTGGTTCGTATCCGCCTGGCGCGATGACTCGCTCGAGGATCTGCTTTCGGGCTACTACGCCTGGCTCGCGGCCTTCACGCTGATGCTCATCGTGGCGATTCTCACCGCTTCCGCAGGCCGTCGAACATCGAAAACACCCACGGCCGGCACGCCATCATGAGCGCCACGCTGCGCTTCTCGCGGCTGGCGACGTGACGGTCGAGCTCCGCGAGCTCGTTGAAATCCGCGGTGAGCCGCGCAAGCTTGCGCTGAAGCACCATGCGCGAGGCTTCCGACAGCTCGGCCGAACGGAAATGCAGTGCCTCGTCCTGCGCCTGGAAGCCCGAGCGCATGAATTCTTCGCGTACCTGCTGTTCGTAGGTGCGACGTATCGGGCCATCTTCGCGCCACGAGATCGGCGCATGCACCCGCAGGCGGGCGCCGAGCTTCGCACGCAATTCCACGAGTTGCAGGTTGTCGAGTTTCACCAGCCAGCGCCGCAGCAGTTTTTCGTCGGCGCCGAGCCGCGCAGCCACCTCGCGCGGCGTATGCCCGTTGGTCATGAGGTAGAAGCAGCCTAACAACTGCGGGTCGGCGGCGAGCGCCGATTCCTGCGCGGCGGTCAGCGTGCTCGAAGTCTCGGAAGGGGACGACGATACCGGGCGCAGGAGCTCGTCCATGGACAGGCCCGCGGCCTCGCAGATGCGTTCGAGACGCGGCAGGCTCAATGAGCCGCGCGAGAGGATGCGCTTTACCGACGGCTCGCTCAGCGAGATGCGCCTGGCCAGCATGGCGTAGGTGATTCCGCGCGCGCGCAGCGCCCGCTTCAGCGCGAGGATGATGCGATTGGTTTCTCCCATGGCGGCCGATTCTGCCGCAAACCCTTGGGGTTCGGGCCATAACCTCGAGTATCGGCATTCAATACCCGATTTGCGGGTACCGCCGGTGTCACCCGCCGTGCGGAGGGTGCGGATGCCAGCCGAGCACGATCATCAACACGAAGAAGCCAACGACATAGCCCAGCACCACGTGCCATCCCTCGCGAAGCCACAGGAACACGGACCTGGCTTCCGGATGGAGGTTCGACACCGCGACGCCGGCCGACGATCCAAACCAGATCATCGAGCCGCCGAACCCCACGGCGTAGGCCAGGACACCCCAGTCGTAACCGCCCTGCTCCAGCGCGAGCTTGGTGAGCGGAATGTTGTCGAACACCGCCGAGACGAACCCGAGTCCCAGGGTGGCTTGGGCGCTCGGCGCCGGCAGCTCGTCGACCGGCATCATCGATGCGAGCAGCACCAATGACAGCAGGAACAGACTGCCCTTCGCGGCGGCCGGCACGATCTTCCAGTCGGGACGCCGCCACGGCGTCAGCAGCAGGATGACGCCGATCACCGTCGCGCCGATGTACGGGAATTCGGCGCCTGCGGAATCCGGCAGCGAGTTCGCATGCACATTGGCCGCGATGGCACTCGCCAGGATCAACGCCACGATGATCACGCGCGCCCAGTCGACATCGATATCGGCGCCTTCGTCCTTCTCGATGGGCGAATGACTCTGCTGTCGGCGTGACGCGGGAATCGCAAACACCAGGAATGCGGCGATGGCCGCGACGTAAGCATGGACGACATCGAGGGGCGCTACGCCGTCGAGCCACATCATGGTCGTCGTCGTGTCACCGACGACGCTGCCCGAACCCCCGGCGTTGGCGGCAGCAACAATTGCGGCGAGATATCCGATGTGGAGTCTGTTCCGATACACCGTGCTCGCCACCGTGGCGCCGATCATCGCGGCGGCAATGTTGTCGAGAAATGCGGACAGCACGAACACCATCGCCAGCAGCACGACGCCGCCCTTCCAGTCGTCTGGCAGAACGCGCGGCAGGCGCCGCGGCAGCTGGCTTTCGTCGAAGTGCCGTGACAGGAGCGCGAAGCCGACCAGCAACGCGAACAGATTGACGAGAATCACCCACTCTTCCTGCAGGTGCCATTGCAGCCCGAGGAATCCGTCCTGGCCATCGAAGCCGCCGTAGCCCACCTTGTAGGCTGTGACCGCCGCGAGCCCGAGCAACGCGATCACGAGCGTATGACGATGGAATATCGCGACACCCAGCAACGTCAGGCCGAAGACGATGAACTCGAGTGGAATCGTCACCTGGGCGCGTGCGCGGCGATCACGCCATCGTTCACCGCCGCGGTCATCGACGCGATGTCAGGCGCGAGGTAGTGATCGATGTCGTAGTGCGGCACGCGCGCGCGGATCTCGCGCATCACGCGCTGCAGCTTTTCGGAAGTCAGGTGCGGCGCGCGCAGGTCGACACCCTGCGCGGCCGCCAGGAGCTCGATCGCCAATATGAATGCGGTGTTGGCGGCAAGGTCACCGAGCTTGCGCGCCGCGAACGTGGCCATGGACACGTGGTCTTCCTGGTTCGCGGACGTCGGCAACGAATCGACGCTGGCGGGATGCGCCAGCAGTTTGTTTTCCGACGCGAGCGCGGCCGCGGTGACGTGCGCGATCATGAACCCGGAATTGACGCCGCCATCCTTGACGAGAAACGGCGGCAATCCCGAAAGCGTAGCGTCGATGAGCAAGGCGATCCGCCGCTCGGACAGCGCCCCGATCTCGGCCACCGCCAGCGCGAGGTTGTCGGCGGCGAATGCCACGGGCTCCGCGTGGAAGTTGCCGCCCGAGAGCACTTCGACCCGCGCGCCCGCTCCATCGCTGGCAAAAACCAGCGGGTTGTCGGTGACCGCGTTGGCTTCGCGCAGCAATACGGCGCGCGCCGACTCGATCTGATCGCTGCAGGCGCCCATCACCTGGGGCTGGCAGCGCAGCGAGTAGGGATCCTGGACCTTGCCGCAATCCCGGTGGCTCGAGTTGATGGGGCTGCCGGCCAACAACTCCCGATAGGCCCTGGCCGCGGCGATCTGCCCCGGGTGGCCGCGCAGCTCGTGGATACGCGCGTCGAACGGGCTCGCCGAGCCCTCGGCGGCGTCCACCGACAATGCGCCCGCGACCAGTGCCGTGGCGTAGAGGTTGTCGATCGAGAACAGATGCACCAGCGCGAGCGCCGTCGAAACCTGCGTGCCATTCAGCAACGCGAGTCCCTCCTTCGCGGCGAGCTTGATGCGCGTGAGGCCGGCACGCCTGAGCCCCTCGTCCGCGCTCATGACCTTGCCTCCGCACTCGACCTCGCCCACTCCTAACAAGACTGCCGACAGATGCGCGAGTGGCGCGAGATCGCCGCTGGCGCCCACCGAACCCTTCGAGGGAATTCGAGGCAGCACATCGGCGTTGTAGAGGCTGACGAGCGCATCGATGAGCACGCGGCGCACGCCCGAAAAGCCGCGCGCCAGCGTCGCGATCTTGAGGGCCAGCGTGAGCCGGACCACCGTCGCCGGCAGCGGGTCACCCACACCGACCGCGTGTGACAGCACGAGGTTACTTTGCAGCAGCTCGAGCTGTTCCCGGGGAATGTGGGTTTGCGCAAGCCTGCCGAAGCCCGTGTTCACTCCGTAAGCGGGCTCGCCGCGCGCCACGATCTGCGCTACGGCGGCTGCGCCGCGCTCGATGGCGACGTAGGCGGCGGCGGAAATCGAAAGCTGGACACCTCCGCGCGACAAATCGCGCAAGGCGGTGAAATTCAGGGGATTACCGATCTCCAGCATCGCGCGATGATGCCGGAAAACCCGCAACGATTGGCTAGAATGCGCGCATCACTCGAACCAGGTTCCTTGCCATGGCAACCGCTCGTCTGGCCATTTCCGTCGCGCTCCTCGCCCTCCTGACCGCTTGCAACACGAACATGAAGCACACGCCCGCCGTCATCGCCGATTCCGCGCCTGTCACCGTCGCTGTTCCACAGCCACCGGTCGCGGCGAAAAAACCCCACCAGGTCGTGTCGACGAACGGCACCCGTGAAGACGAGTACTACTGGCTGCGCGACGACAAGCGGGAGAACGCGGAGATGCTGGCCTACGTGAAGGCCGAGAACGCCTACGCCGATGCCATGCTGGCGCACGTCAAGGTGCTCGAAACCAAGGTTTACAACGAGATCATCGGCCGCCTGCAGCAGGACGACTCCACGGTGCCGTATCTCATGAATGGCTACTGGTATTTCCGCCGTTTCGAGACCGGCAAGGAATACCCGATCTATTCGCGTCGCGCCGATGGGGCGAATGCGCCCGAAGAAATCCTGTTGAACGTGAACGAGCTCGCCAAGGGCCACGACTTCTTCGAAGTCGGCGACATCGCCATCAGCCCCGACAGCAAGCTCATGGCGTGGGCCGAAGACACCGTCGGCCGCCGGCAGTACGTCGTCAAGGTGATGGAACTCGCGACGCGCAAGGCGTACCCGATCGCGCTGCCCAACGTGGAAAACAACGTGATCTGGTCCGGTGACAACCAGACCTTCTTCTACATCGAGAAGGATCCGAAAACGCTGCTCGGGTTTCGCGTGCGCAGCCACCGGCTCGACAGCGCGACCCACACGGATGTCGCGGCGGACCCCGTGGTGTGGACGCAGGAAGACGAAAGCTTCTATACCGAGCTTCGCCGCACCAAGGACGAGAAATACCTGCTGATCCACACGCAGAGCACCGTGTCGACGGAAGTCCTGTATGCGGACGCCGCGTCGAAGAAGGCCGAGTTCAAAGTGTTCCTGCCCCGCGAGCGCGATCATGAATACCAGGTGGAGCACGCCAACGGCCGCTGGATCCTGCGCACCAACTGGCAGGCCAAGAACTTCCGCATCGTCGCCGTGGCCAAGGGCGCCGAAGCCGATCGCTCGAAGTGGAAGGACGTCGTCGCGCATCGTGACGATGCGTTCGTCGACGCGTACGACGTGTCGCGCAACTTCCTCACGATCGAGGAACACTCGGGAGGGTTGCGCAAGCTGCGCCTGCGGCCCTGGCCAGCAGAGAAGGGAAAACCAGGTGACGACGTGTTCGTCACCGCCGACGAGCCGAGCTACACCATGGCGCTCGACATCAACCGCGAGTTCGACAGCGACAAGCTGCGTTACACCTATCAATCCATGGTGACGCCGCGCACCACGTACGACTACGACTTCAAGACCGGCAATCGCGAGATGCTCAAGCGCGAGCCCGTGCTCGGTGGCTACAACCCTGCTGACTACGCCACCGAGTTCGCGTGGGCCACCGTGCGTGACGGAACGAAGGTGCCGGTGAGCATCGTCTATGCAAGAACCACGCAGCGCGACGGAACCGCACCGCTGCTGCAGATCGGCTACGGATCGTACGGATCCACCTACGATCCGGAATTCTCGTATCTGCCTGCCTCGCTGCTCGATCGCGGCTTCGTCGTCGCCATCGCGCACATCCGCGGAGGACAGGAGATGGGCCGCGCGTGGTACGAGAACGGCAAGCTGCTCCACAAGAAGAATTCCTTCACGGACTTCATCGACGTCACGCGCTGGCTCGCGGCCAACAAATACTCCGACCCGAAGCGGGCGTTCGCTCTGGGCCGTTCCGCGGGTGGCCTGCTCATGGGAGCCATCGCCAACATGGCTCCGCAGGATTACCGGGGCATCGTCGCCGGAGTGCCGTTCGTCGACGTGGTCACCACCATGCTCGATGAGACCATCCCGCTCACCAGCAATGAGTTCGACGAGTGGGGCAACCCGGCGAAGAAGGAGTTCTACGACTACATGCTGTCGTACTCGCCTTACGACAACCTCCGCGCGCAGAACTATCCCGCCATATTCGTGCATTCGGGACTATGGGACAGCCAGGTGCAGTACTTCGAGCCCACCAAGTACGTGGCGCGCCTGCGCGCGCGGCGCACCGGAGACAGCCTCGTGATCCTGCGCACCAACATGGAAGCCGGGCACGGCGGAAAGTCGGGACGTTACGAGCACTTCCGCGAGTACGCGGAGCAATACGCCTTCATCATCGACCAGGCCGGCATCAAGGAATAAATGGGGACATTCCTCGTTTCCTAGCAAACGGGGACGCGCCTCAATCGAAATGAAGTTCGCCAACCGCGTTTGCCTCATCGTATTGTTCGCCACGCTTGCGGCGTGCGGCACCAAGCGACCGGCGCCAGACTCCGCCACGGCTGCGCGCTTCGAGGCCACGAACTGGTCGAAGCTGCCAGGCTGGCGCGCCGACGACGCACTCGCCGCCTGGCCCGCGCTCGTGAGTTCCTGCAGCACTATCCACTCGCGGCCGGAGTGGACGTCGTTCTGCTCCGCCGTGGTCGCGGCAAGTCCTGGCGACGCCGAATTCACGCGCGCATTCATCGAGCAACACCTGGCGCCCTATCGCGTCCTGCGCGTCACCGGACGCAAGCGCGAGAAGCAGGGCCTCGTCACCGGCTATTACGAACCGCTGCTGCGCGGATCGCGCGAACGCAGCGAACAATTCGCCACGCCGCTCTACCGTCGCCCCGACGATCTCCTCGTCGTCGACCTGAGCGCAGTGATCCCCGATCTCAAGGGCAAGCGCGTGCGCGGCCGGCTCGACGGCAACAAGGTGGTGCCCTACTTCAGCCGCGGCGAAACCCGCGAGGCGGCCGGTCTCGCGGGCCACGAGATCGTCTGGATCGACAGTGCGCTCGATGCCTTCATGCTCGAAGTGCAGGGATCCGGCCGCGTGCAACTGACCACGGGCGAAACCATCCGCCTGCAGTACGAAGACCAGAACGGCCATCCTTACCGCTCCATCGGCAAATATCTCGCCGACCAGGGCGCGATGCCGATCGAGCAGGTGAACATGCCCGCCATTCGCGCGTGGCTCGCCGCCAACCCTCAGAGGCTCGACGAAGTGCTCAACAGCAATCCCAGCGTGGTGTTCTTCCGCGAGGGCCCGCTCGATGATCCGTCGGTGGGTCCCAAAGGCGCGCTCGGTGTGCCACTGACCGCGGGGCGTTCGATCGCGGTGGATCCGAAGTTCCTGCCGCTCGGCGCGCCCATGTTCCTGGCAACGACCCAACCCGGATCATCGTTGCCGCTGCAGCGGCTGGTCGTGGCGCAGGATACGGGCGGCGCCATCCGCGGGCCTGTCCGCGCCGATCTCTTCTTCGGCTTCGGCGCCGAGGCCGGCGCGCAGGCAGGAATGATGAAGAACGACGGCGAGATGTGGCTGCTATGGCCAAAGGGCGCGCGACTGCCCTGAAGCCTGACGCTAGTAGATGACGTTCCCCGACGTCACGCACCTGCCCGCGGCATAGCCGGTGCAGATCGTGCGCACATTGTGCAGGCGGCTGTTGATGAGTTTCGCCGTGGCCAACGGACTGTCCGTGCGGAACACCTCGTCAGTCATCCCGCTGATGTCGCAGAAATCGATGCTCACGTGCGTGGGGTAGGTACTGCCGCCGTTCTGGCGATAGACCTTGCGGGCGTTCTTGAAGACGCAATTGGAGATCCTGACCGTGGTGTTCACGCCGATGGCATTGATGTGCCGGTCCGCGGAATCCACGGAGGTGATCTTGTTGATGTTGACCGTTCCCGCGGTCCTGATGCTGATGGCCACCCCGTCATAGACCTTGGTGATCCTGATGTTGTCGAGCGTCGCGCCGGCATACACGTGGATCGCCCTCGCCGTGGCCAACCAGGGCGACGGCGCGATGATGACGTTGCGCAGCGTTGCGCCATTCTCCACGCGGAACAGCAATGATTGCGCCGCGATCGTTTCACTGTGACTGCCGAGGTCCATGCCCGGCCCCGGAATGTAGGTCCTGCAGCCGCCGTCGTAGATGCCGCCGGTGATCCGGATGGTTTCAGTGACGACGAAGGTCCCCGTGGACACGCAGGTGGCGCCAGTGATGGGGCCCGGCATCGGCGGAACCGCCTGCGCGTGGGCAAAACCTGCGACGAGGCACACGATCCCTGTGAAAAGCGTACGCACCATGACCTTCTCCCTGGTTAGGCGTCCGAACTACTCGGGCGGGCAATCTACGCCCAACTACCGGGAGGCGTCAACGACGCGCTGCCTGGCTTTCAGGCAGCTTCGACGTAGTGGCTCTTCCTGTGCAGGAACTCGAGCACCTTGCCGCGGCTCGCGATGTACGAGGCATCGGCGATCAGCTCGAGTCGGTTCCTGGGTCGCGCCAGCGGCACCGTGTGGAGCTCACCGATCTGCGCGGCCGGCCCGTTGGTCATCATCACGATGCGATCCGACAGCAGCACCGCCTCGTCCACGTCGTGCGTGATCATCAGCACGGTGTTTCCGAGGTCGGCATGGATCTGCATCACCTGCTCCTGCAGGTGCGCGCGCGTGAGTGCGTCCAGTGCGCCGAACGGCTCGTCCAGCAGCAGCACCTTCGGGCTCATCGCCAACGCGCGTGCGATACCCACGCGCTGCTTCATGCCACCGGATATCTCGCCGGGTCGTTTCTTCATCGCGGAAGTCATGTGCACGAGTTCGAGATTGCGCAGCGTCCACTCGTGCCGTTCGGCGGAGGTCTTGGTGGCGCGGAAGATCTTGTCCACGGCCAGCCGGACGTTGTCGTACACCGTGAGCCACGGCAGCAGCGAGTGATTCTGGAACACCACGGCGCGATCGGGCCCCGGCTGATGCACTTCGCGGCCTTCGAGGAATACATAGCCGCTCGTCGCCTCGGTGAGGCCCGCGACGATGTTGAGCAGCGTCGATTTGCCGCACCCGGAATGTCCGATGATGGCGATGAACTCGCCGCGCGCCACATCCAGCGAAATGTCGCGTAACACTTCGCTGCGCGCCTCGCCGCTGCCGAACGTCTTGCAGAGATGCTCGACCTTCAGGTATTCCTCGACTCTCTTCGCGCTCATACGCTCACCGTCCCTCTGCCTGCCAGTTTTCCCGTGAATGCCACCACGCGATCGAGCAGGAACCCGATGATCCCGACGTAAATCAGCGCCAGGATGATGTCGCTGATCAGCGAGCTGTTCCACGCGTCCCAGATGAAGAAGCCGATGCCCACACCGCCGATCAGCATTTCCGCGGCGACGATGGCGAGCCATGACAGGCCGATGCCGATGCGCAGTCCCGTGAAGATGTACGGAGCCGCCGCCGGCAACATGATGTGCGTGAAGAACTCGAACCCGTTCAGTCGCAGGACGCGCGACACGTTGCGGTAGTCCTCGGGAATGTTTCGTACGCCCACGGCGGTGTTGATGACGATGGGCCAGATCGCCGTGATGAAGATGACGAAGATGGCCGACGGCTGCCCGTCGCGAAACGCCGCCAGGGACAGCGGCAGCCACGCGAGCGGCGGAATCGTGCGCAACACCTGGAACAGCGGATCCAGAGCGCGCATCGCCCACTTGCTGCTGCCGATGAGCACGCCGAGCGCGATGCCGCCGCTCGCCGCAAGGGCATAGCCAAGCGACACGCGCTTCAACGACGCAAAGAGGTGCCAGAACAGACCCTTGTCGTTGCCACCGTTGTCGTACAGCGGATGGATGATGAGTTCCCAGGTGTCCGCCACCACCTTGCTCGGAGGCGGCAGCGTCGCATCCGGCGCGGAGCACAATACTTCCCACACCACGCCCAGCAACGCCAGCATGAGCACCGGCGGCAGCACCACGCCCGCGATGCGCGCCACGCGCGCACGCAATTGGCGCAGGCGCGCCACTCCGGGCGTCAAACGCGCTTGATCGCGAGGCTCGCCAGGTACGCCGCCGGGTTCGCCGGATCGAACACTTTGCCATCGAAGAATTTTTCGACGCCACGCGACGTCGACTTCGGAACCTGTGCCGCCGGCACCTTGAGTTCCTTCGCCGCCGCGCGCCACAGATCCTCGCGATTCACCTTCGAGATCAGCGCCTTGAAGTCTTCCTTGCCCGTGAACTTGCCCCATCTAACATTCTCCGTCAGAAACCATAATTCGTGACTCTGGAAGGGATAGGACGCGAAATCGCGCCAGTACTTCATGATGTGCGGTGAGTTCTCGACGACTTTCCCCGTGCCGTAGTCGAACTTGCCGCGCATGCGGTCCTTGATGTCGGTGACCGGTGCGTTGATCCACGATCGCCTGGAAACGATTTCCGAGACCTCGTCGCGGTTCTCGAGCTTGTCGCACCACATCTGCGAGTCGAGCACCGCCATCAGCAGCGCATTCGCCGCCTTGGGATGTTTGTCGACCCAGTCGGCGCGCATCGCGAAGGACTTCTCGGGATGCTTGCTCCAGAGTTCGCCGGTGTTGATCGCCGTGTAGCCGATCTTCTGGTTCTTGAGCTGCTCGTTCCACGGCTCGCAGACGCAGAAGCAGTCCATGGTGCCGACCTTCATGTTCGCCACCATTTGCGCGGGTGGAATCACGATGGTCTCGATGTCCTTGTCGGGATCGATGCCACCCGCAGCCAGCCAGTAGCGGATCCAGCAGTCATGCGTGCCACCGGGGAAGGTCATCGCGGCTTTCACCGCATTGCCCGCACCTTTCTTCTTCTCGAGTGCCGCCTTGAATGGCCTGGTATCGAGGCCGATCTTGAGATCCGCGTATTCGGCGCCCACCGAGATGCATTGGCTGTCCAGGTTGAGCCGCGCCAGGATGTACATCGGTGTCGGCACGTTGTTCTGCGTCACCTTGCCCGTGCTGATGAGATAGGGCATCGGGGTGAGAATGTGCGCGCCATCGATGCCGTTGCCTGCCGAGCCCAGCACCAGATTGTCGCGCGTCGTTCCCCACGAAGCCTGCTTGACCACTTCCACGTCCGGCATGCCGTACTTGGCAAAGAAACCCTTCTCTTTCGCCACGATGAGTGGCGCGGCATCCGTGAGTGCTATGAACCCGAGCACGGCCTTCGTGATCTCTGGCGTTGCGGCGGCGGCGTACAGAGGCTTCGGGATCAGCGAACCGAAACCGGATTCGGCCGCAGTCGCCGCGGCGGCTTTCAACATTTTTCGGCGCGACAGTTTCCCCTGAGCGTGGTCACTCATGTTCTTTTTGCTCCCAGTGTTGCGAACCAACTGACTGAAGCAAGTGCTGTGCCAGTGGAAAAGCCGCGAGAACTCGCGTGAAAGCGCATTCAATGCGCTGTTCCGCACCAAGCTCGCTCGCAGGGGGCGGGGGGTCTGCCTGAATTGAGGTCAGCGGACTGGATTGAGTCCGGAAAATCACCGGACATCCGCTCGACTGCTGCGAGCCAACATCGGGGCGGGAACACTTCGAAGACGCCCTCACAGCCGCTGTCGCCCTTTGCGCACGCTGTCGTCGTCGCGCAACGCGGTGGTAGTTCGTTTCGGCGGCCCGGGGCCATGAGACACCGCCGCGCGCCCGCTTGCGGGTAGATAGTCCACCAGGCGGGCCGAACACCTGTGCCGGCATCGCCACATGATGAAGATCGCAGTGCCGCGTGTTGAGTAGCTTGAACGACCGGGTGCGCCAGTTCCACGCGCCACGAGACATTCCTTGCAGGACATGGCGCACGTTTCCTCGTGGTAGTTCGCTATAGCGGCGCGCCCGCTACTTGTGGCAGTCTTTCGCGTGGCGGAACGTATACGGTGTCGTCGCAAGCTTGCGCGCCGGCACACTAACTACACGGCGAACTCGCCGGCAGTGCCGCCGGATATGCGCAGGGAAGCGCAGATCCATTCAGATGAAGGTACAAGAGCGCCCATGGACATCAAAAGGACTTGATGTATGAAACATTTTGCCTGGCTCCTGGTGGCCGCGATCGGCTGCCCTTGCTTACACGCCGGAAGCCCCGATGCGTCGGCGTCGCTCGCGACCTCGCGCGCGGCACTGGACGATATTCGCGGCGAAGAACGCGCCGTCGTCACTTCCGCACCGCACGTGCCACCTCCGTTGACGCGCCGTCATGCCACGAAGGTGCTGCTCGACGTCGAGGTGAAGGAACACACGAAACAGCTGGCCGACGGCGTCAGCTACACCTACTGGACCTTTGGCGACGACGCGCCGGGCCAGTTCATTCGCGTTCGCGAAGGGGACCTGGTGCAGACCAGGTTCAGCAACCATCCCGACAACTCGGTTGCGCACAACATCGACTTTCACGCGGCCACGGGTCCTGGCGGCGGTGGTGAGGCCTCGTTCGTGGCACCCGGGCACAGCGCCACCTTCACCTGGCGCGCCATGCGCGCGGGCCTCTATCTCTATCACTGCGTTGCCGCGCCTGCGGGCATGCACCTCGCCAACGGCATGTATGGCCTGATTCTCGTCGAGCCGAAGCAGGGACTGCCCAAGGTCGACAAGGAATTCTTCATCGTGCAGGGCGAGTTCTATACCAACGGAGGCTACGGCGAGCGCGGCGATCAGCAGTTCGACATGCAGAAGGCGGTGCGCGAGCAGCCCGAGTACGTGGTGTTCAACGGACGCGTGGGCGCGCTCATGGGAGAAAACGCGTTGCGCATGAAGGCCGGCGAGTCCGTGCGACTCTATCTCGGCAATGCGGGTCCTGCCCTGCTGTCGTCGTTTCACATCGTGGGCGAAATCTTCGACGATGTGTACGGCGAAGGCGGGACGAAGGTGAACCAGAACAACGTGCAGACCACGGTCGTTCCGGTGGGCGGCGCCGCGATGGTGGATCTCCAGGTGGAGGTTCCCGGCACCTACCAGTTCGTCGACCACTCCATGTTCCGCGCCTTCAACAAGGGCGCGATGGGCGCCATGGAAGTCGAAGGAGCTCTGCGGCCGGAGATCTTCTCGGGCCGCCAGTCGGAAGAGATTTTCAATCCGGGGACACGCCTTCAGCGCGTCGCTGCGGTAACGAATACCTCGAGCGCAGATCACGGCAAGCAGGTGTACGAGAGAATCTGCACCACCTGCCATCAGCCCGACGGGCGTGGCTTGCCCGGAGTCTTTCCGCCCCTCGCGAAATCCGATTTCCTGATGAACGACCCGGAACGCGCAGTTCGCGTGTTGCTCGAGGGGCTGCAGGGTCCCATCACCGTCAATGGGCAGGCCTTCAACGGCGTCATGCCGGACTTCTCGCTCACCGATGACGAGATCGCGGCGGTGCTGAGCTACGTTCGCAGCAACTTCGGCAATGCCGGACCGCAGGTGGCGCCAGCCGAAGTTCGGCGCATACGTGCCGCGCTCGCCAAAGCCGGTGCGGCAGCGAAGGGTCGCACCGTGGGCAGCATCCGCTGACGAGCCATGCGAATCACGATCGTTGCATCACTCGTGGTGCTGACCGCAATTTGCCTGGCCGCCGAAGCGGGTCCCGTGAAGCCCGTGGGAGGCGCCTGCAGGAATTCGTGCCGTCCCCATGAGGTCTTCGTGCCTGCGGGTGTCTACAACCCGTTTTTCAAGACTGGCTCGGAAACCCGCCCGGTTACCGTCGAGCCTATCTGCCTGAGCGCATCACCCATCACGCAGGAGGAATTCCTCAAGTTCGTGCGCGCGCATCCGAGCTGGCGCAAATCGCGCATCAAGGCGCTGTTCGCCGAAGACAGTTATCTCGAAGACTGGCGGGACGACCTCACGCCGCAGTCGGACGAACTCTCGCAACCTGTGACATTCGTATCGTGGTTCGCGGCCGGCGCATATTGCGAGGCACGCGGTGGGCGGCTGCCGACGGTGGCCGAGTGGGAGCGGATTGCCGGTGGCGGCGCGCCGGCAAACACGCGGGACGCGAGCGCTGGCGCTGCGCATCGCGGCGCCACGCCGTTCGCATTCGCCATGGGAACGAGCGCGCCCGAGCTCGCGAGCACGGGCATCAGGTTTCCGGGAGTCTGGGAGTGGACCGCCAACTTCAATTCCGCGCTGGTTTCCGGCCGGATCGGCACCAACGAAGGAGCGGACACGAGCCAGTTCTGCGGCGATGGCGTCCGCGCGGTCGACCCGTCCGACTATGGCGCGTTCCTGCGCTACAGCTTTCGCAGCAGCCTGCGGGCCAACTTCGCGCTGAAGAATCTCGGCTTTCGTTGCGCGCGGGAAATCTCGTGAACGGCACGCTGAAGGGCATCGCATTCCCGCTGTTGGCCGCCGTGGCCCTGACGACCCAGGTCACGAGCAGCCCGCGCGAGCGATCCATCTACCAGCTCGATTCGTCCTGGGTGGAAGACAACGGGCACGCGCTGCGATTGCGCGCACTCGAAGGAAAGATGCAGCTCCTCGCGCTCATCTACACGACGTGCACGGGCAGTTGCCCGGTGACGGTCAAGGCGATGCAGATGTACTCCAGGACCATGCCCGACGACATCAAGGGCCGCGTTCGCTTCGTGCTCGTCACGGTAGACCCCAAACAGGACACGCTCCCCGTGCTGCGCGAGTATCGGCGCGAGATGAACCTGGAAAAGCGCTGGAAACTGCTGCGCGGCTCGCCCGAGGACGTGCGCGAACTCGCCGCGGTGCTCGGGTTCAACTATGAGCAGATCGAGTCAGGGCAGTTCGCGCATTCCAACCTGGTCACGGTGCTGGACCGCCATGGAGAGATCGTCCATCAGCAGAAGAATTTCGCCGGCGACAACACCGACGTGACCGAAGCCATTCGTCAACACAACAACTAGGCGGCATTCCCCTGCTGCTCGGCCTTGAGCAGGTTGGTCGCGTTTTTCTCTATCCACCGGCTGAACAACCCCGCGAGGCGCGAGAGCGAGCGGCCGAGCGGCGTCAGACGATATTCCACACGCGGCGGCACTTCGGGATAACTCTTGCGGCTGACGAGCGCGAAACCTTCGAGCTTGCGCAGCGTCTGGATGAGCATCTTTTCCGAGACTCCATCCACGCCGCGGCGGATTTCCGCGGTGCGCATGGGCCCGTTGGCGAGCTGCGTGACGATGAGCAGTGTCCACTTCTCGGCGAGCACCGCCATGATGCGGCGCGATGGGCACTGGGAACTGAAGACGTTGGCGGCACATTGGGCTTTTGACATGGCGCGACCCTACCACAAGGGCGACACTTACCAAAAGGTAAGTACCCCACTGACGCTTCGTAGGGGTACTTACCGCCAGGTAAGTACTTGTGGATCGGTGGGTAGGTCTCCAGAATCGCTGCCTCATCGAAACAAGCCCCAACGAATGGAGTCCGTCATGCAGTTGTATTTCGCCCCCGGTGCCTGCTCGCTCGCGTCCCACATCACGGCTCGTGAAGCCGGGATCAACCTGGAACTCAAGCGCGCCGACACCAAGACCAAGAAGCTCGAGGATGGCTCGGACTACTACGCCATCAATTCAAAGGGCGCGGTCCCGGCACTCAAGCTCGACAACGGCCAGGTGCTCACGGAAGGCGTCGCGATCATGCAGTACCTCGCCGATCAGAAGCCGGAGAGCGGGCTCGCGCCGAAGAACGGCACGCTCGAGCGTTATCGCGTGCAGGAATGGCTGAACTACGTGACGAGCGAAGTGCACAAGACTTTCTCGCCGCTGTGGAATCCCGCCAACGAGCAGGCCGTGAAGGACTACGCGCTCGCGAACCTCAAGAAGAAGTTCGACTGGCTGAACACCCAACTCACGGGCAAGAAGTACCTGACGGGCGACAACTTCACGGTTGCCGACGCGTATCTGTTCACAGTCGTGAACTGGACCCGACCGCTCGCCATCGACCTCGCGCCGTGGCCGGCGTTGCAGGAGTTCCAGGCGCGCGTCTTCGCGCGTACGAAAGTGCAGGAAGCCATGGTCGCGGAAGGCCTGATCAAGAAGGCCGCCTGAGAAATGGGGTCAGACCCCATTTGTTAGAAAAAGGGGCCAGACCTCAATGAGGTCTGGCCCCATTTCCTGGAATTGGGGTCTGACCCCATTAACCCGCTTTCTTCAACGCCTCCGCGCGCAACAGCGCGAAGTCCACGGTGTTGAAGTTGTTCACCGCGACTTCCTGGTAGAGCTTCTTCGCTTCGTCCTTGGCATTGGTCGCTTCCAGCGCCTGTGCCAGCAGATACTTGTTGTGCAACTGCGTCTGGTCCGCCAGGCGCAACTCCGTCACTGCCTTCTTGTAGTTCTTCTGACGCAGGGCGATCAGACCCTGCAGCTCATGCACCGGCTCCATTTTGCGCGGGTTGTTCTCGCTCGCCACGAGGTCCGCGGTTTGCTTCGCGAGCTTGGCCGCGGTCTTGTAGTCGCCTTTCCAGGCCGCGAGCTGTCCATCGAAGAATGCGATCTGCGCTTCCTGGATTTTCGTGAACGCCTCGGTGCCCACCACCTTCGCGTTCTCGCGCATGAGCGGCGTGCGCGCCGCGAGCACCCGCTCCGCGTCGTCATACAAGCCTCGGAACATCGCGATCGTCGCCGCGTTTGTAAGCGCGTTGATCTTTGCACCCAGTCGCTGATTCACCGGCGCGCCGAGCGTATCGATGTCCGCAACATGCTTTTCCAGCGCCTTCACCGCAATCGCGGGCTGACCTTCATAGACGTACGTGAGCATCTTGAACGGCGCAAGGAATCCGGCGTTCGCGGCCGTGGTTGCGGCGATGCCGCGGTCGTAATCGCCACGGGCTTCCTCGAAGTTGCCCAGAAAGGAGTTCACGTGGCCGAGCTTGATCGGCGACACCGAATCCTTCGGGTCGAGCTGCAGCGCCAGCTTGTAGTAGCGCCGCGCCTCCTCCAGCCGGTTCGATCCGCGATACACGTCGCCCAGTGACCAGTAGTAGACATCGTAGCCGGGCTCGATCGAAATGGCCTGGCGGTAGTACTTCTCCGCTTTCGCGAAATCCTTCGGCTCGTTGAATAGATAGGATCCGCCGAGCGTGAACGGCGCCACCGAGAATCCCGGCGCGATCTCCGTGATTCTCACGAGCGTGGCCCGCTGTTCATCGAACTTGTTGAGCGCAGCCTGCGCCCCCGCGAGCAGCAGCCCGGCGCGAGGCGAGTTCGGATACTTTTCGGTGAGCTGCTTCGCGAGCGCGAGCTGGGCATCGAAGTTGTTGGTCAGGAACAGCTTGTTGAATTCGAGCAGCATGCGCTCGCCTTCACTCACCTTTGCCGCGCCCTGCTCGGCTCCTTTCAGCGCCGCGTTGAACTCCTCGGTGGAGAACGTCACGTTGCTGAGATTCACCCATGCGTAGGTGAAGTTGGGATCCGCAGCGACTGCTGTGCGGTACAGGTCGTTGGCTTGGGTCCCGTCACCGCGGTCCTGTGCGGCCTGGCCGGCTTCGAAGGCCAATCGCGCCTCGGCGGAGGATGTGGTGATGGGAATTTCCTGCACTGCGGCAAGCGCGGCGAGTGGCGTGGCTATCAGCGCAAACGCTACTGCGCGGAGCCACGCGAGTTGGTTGATGTTCATGGTCACTCTCCAAAACCTGCGCGATATGCGCGTGCGGGAAGTGTTGCCCGGATCAGAGAGCGTGGAACGGCGCATGCGGCGGGAGGACGCGGGGAAGCGGTGAGGCGAGGCAGAGGGACCTTTGCGTTGAAGGTCGTATCGACTTATTCCGATTTTCGTATTGGCACTTGGAGAAGTGGAATGGTCCGAACACAAAATTGCTGAGAGGCCCTGGTCAGCTACGTGTCCAACGAGAGGTCATCCCA